>ENA-OVGI01000063-OVGI01000063.1-human-gut-metagenome-genome-assembly--contig:-NODE-63-length-102112-cov-231.336449_pt1 | contig 102112 bp, 116 predicted proteins | sample MGYA00237771_ERZ505421 | MGnify/ENA primary metagenome ERZ505421 (study PRJEB26158, sample SAMN06016378) | human gut metagenome | biome: human gut; feature: ankylosing spondylitis patient... | reverse complement strand
TCATCGGTGGGCGGTGTGTGCTCATCGGTGGGCGGTGTGTGCTCATCGGTGGGCGTGTCTCCTGGTGTTGGTGGGCATATTTCAGACGGAGCCAGGCAGGGGGGCAGGGGGCAAAATACCAGTGTGGCGGCGCAGTGCTGCTCGAGAATGTTTGGTCTCGGGAAAAAATACGCAGCTGTATTGCTCTAAATATCAATTATTTATTTTCTCCGTCGGGTCGTGTCGTACAATGCCAGTACATCGGAGAAATGGTAATTGTACTTAAAGTAAAAAATACAACTATTTTAAACACAAATAGTTAGAGGGGTGAATAAATAATTCGTTTTAGTAGTTTTAGTAAGGCTTTTTCCCTTACAGGGCGAACCGAAACCGCACGCCTATACCCAGGGCGATACCCTGGGCTAGGAGCTTCTGCCATTTACCTTTCCCTTCGGCCGGTGACCGTTGGTTCAGGGCGTGCAGCTTATATTTTTTATTCTACCGATTAATAATCATACAGCGAAAAAGCAGTGGGGCCTTCCAGTTTGAAAGCGGTCTCTACATATACCAGCTGACTTATGCAGTTTCGATAAGCTTTATATTCGGCACGGCAAGCATTAGCGGCATAAGTCAAGGAGCCACGCTCATTTACGCCGCCATCCTCTATGCCGGCATTGGTTAACGCACCTCTTACTATATAAAAGCGGTCTTCTATCATCGCATTGTAGCGAGCCAAAGGTGCAAGAGTCTCCTCTAGGCTCATAGGTACCGACTGAAATACCTGGTTGCCGAGACTGATGCCGCCACCTGCTACCTTATGGAATACCTGTCGGTAAACCTCGAATACCGGACGAACCTTGCGGGCGATAAAGAACTCAAGGCATGGAACACTAAGCATATAGGTGTTCTGTGGGCGACCACCTAGCTTTTTGCCATCATCTTGTGTGTCATCAGACTTTTTGCCATTTTGGGCAAAAACTCCATCGGTTTTTTGCCCATTTGGGGTAAAAACTTGATAATCAATACCCTCAACAAACAATTCGTTTGTACGAAGTGCTCTTACAGCCTTACCTTTTTCCTTGTAAGCTAATGCCCAAACCTCATCCAAATTCACAGGAAACTCCTCTTTGCTTCTTGAAAGGTTCAATACTTGGATAAAGTAAGCCTTTATCTCACTATCACTACTCTGTTTTGTTAGCTGAATCATAATCTTAATCTTTTTAAAAGGTGAAACTTCATGCTTGCACAAAGGTGGAGCGCAAACACGCAAAAAGAATGCTCAGGCCCATATTATAGGATATAGACTGTTCCTGACTCATGCTCCCGGTATCGGGTGGTGCAGTGGCAAGCTGCTCGATTACTGCCGTGGCTGCCTCCTGGAGGTCAGCTTTACCCATTGGTAGGGTAATGGTTGTTTCTTTCATTACTATGCTACTATTTTATATTAGACATCGGCGCACATATTTATATATAAAGAGGCAGTACGCCCTTAACCCCTTGTCTAATGGCAAAAAACGCTCGAGCATAGAAGAGAGCTTACCACGTCTACGACATTACATCGCAGACAGGGGAGTTCGTACTGCCATATATGTATATGCAGCCTCTGTATCAGAGACACATCATGTGCTTCGATACTCTATGCTCTCGTTCCGTTTTTTTATTTTTTTAGACGGTGCAAAGATAAGGAGATTTATCGAAACTACCAAACGTTTCTAAACAAAAATCTTTATTTTAACCATTTTTTAAGCTAAAAACTTGCATAATATAAAAATATATTATACTTTTGCACCACATAAACAACAATATAATAAAGATAAAGTAATATGAAACATCTGAATATAAAGAGAGCATTGGCTGATCATAATACAACTCAGGTTCAACTGGGTGAGAAATTAGGTCTTTCTCCTCAAAGTTTAACATCGGTAATAAAAGGAAATCCTACCGTAAAGAAGCTAGAGGATATTGCTACCGCCATCGGCTGCGACATCACCGACCTCTTCTATCCCGACTCAGCGGAAGAGGCAGAGGAGAGAGAAAAGGCTCTCGAAAACGCAAAGGATAGCAAGATGCCGCTGGAGCTTATATTGCGAGACTTGACACGAAAAGCCTATCCTAGCATCACGAAAGAGGAAGTGGAGGAATGGGTGGAAGTCATCAAAAAGAAGAAAGGGATTCTGAAGTTTGATATAAGACCGGGCAAATTGGGGCTACAGAATGCGATGGATAGGCTGAGACAATTCGAAGAGGCTAGAAAAAAGCATGATGGCGAAACTCTGAGCGCAACGCTTCGTGGCGATTTGCCGGAAGGTTTCATCGAAAGAGACGTGAATTTCGTGCAGCAGCCAGCAGGGAGCGAGCCAGCCTATCCGGTTCACGAAAACGGACTGGTATCAGAAAACCAGCAGCAGATGATTCAGACTTCTACCTTCTGCCCTCACTGCGGTAAGAAAGTAAGGGTGGGAGTGGTACTATTGGATAGTTGATAATTTATAGTTTACAACAACTTAAAAAAATAGAAGAAATGAAAAAGAAATTTTTAACTAGGATGAAACGTTCCATGATGGCTATCTTCTCGGTGGTGGCCATGGGAATGATGACGGCATCGCTGGCGGCTTGTAGCAGCAGCGAGGATGAGAGCGAGAAGGAGGCGGCTAAGGTGAAGGAATATCTTGCCGGCAACGAGTGGACCATCAACAGCACCAGCGGTACTTATTCTTACTACAAGAACCACCTGGTTTATTATGAGGATGGTGGCGGTTTGACTCCAGGCGGTTATGTTGTCGAGCCTAACGTTGCCTTCGGCCACTGGCAGATGGAGGGAGACAAGCTTACTACCCGTTTCGAGGTAGGCAGACCTGCAGGTTTCAATATCGGTAGTCTGCTGAACAGAACTCTATCGGGCGTACATCTGCAGGAAAGCAACAAGCTTACGGGAAGCGGGACATCGGCGAGCATCGATATGCGTCCGCTGATTGTAGGTACCTTCGCCAACGGAAATGAATGCCAGATGAGATGCGGCAGAACGCTGGATGATATTTCTGACGAGACGGAGCATGATGGGGCGCTGAGGGGTACCTGGTATTGCGTCATCTCCATTACCAAGGACGGAAAGAAGGAACAGCGTATGGGTTCCATGACGTTTAACGAGGATGGCACCATGCACATGGTAATAGAGGGTGAGAAGGACTTCACTACCACCTATTCTACGAAGAACGGAAAGGTTACGATCAATGGTTATCTGGTAGAGAACCATGTGGCCACCTTCTATTATACGAACCTTTACGGTTCGCTCATCAAACTTTATAACTGCGAAAACGGCTATCTTTCGTCGATATGGAGGAAGAACAGAGACGAAGCGTATCAGTAAAAAGGTAAAAGAGTAAAAAGGTAAAAAAGCCTGGCGGGAGATAGGGACTCCTGCCAGGCTCTTTTCTTTTAGGACCAGCGATGGAATCGCTGGGGACGGGGGCAAAAGGGAGTAAGGCTCTTTTTACCTTTAAGAGTACTAGGCATCACCGCCGCCTTCTCCGGCATGCTCGCCGCCACCTCCAGTAGTGCCGCCACCTTGGGTTGTGCCGCTGCCAGCCGAAGAGCCGCCTCCAGCAGAAGGGGCAGATATGCTGCCCGTGATGTCGAGGTCGCCCAGCTTCACCTTCAGGTCATCGGTTACGAGGGTACGGAGGTAGCTGTAGGAATTGCCAATCTTGTGCTGGCTGCGGTAAGCCTTCATCACGAGCTTGTAGCTGTCGCTGCCTTTAGGCTGCGAGGCCGATGGCTTGTTGGCCTTCCACCAGGCTGCTGAAAAACTGCCCTTCGTAGCAAAGAGCTTGCGTACCTGCTGCTGCGCATCGGTGTTGGCATCGTGGTAGCCGTGGCGGTCGGAACGGTAGGTCTTGCCCGTCTGCTTGTTTACTGAATAAACCACGCCTTCCTTAGAGCAGAGCTTGCCGGAAATGGACTGAACGTCGGATGTAAAATTAACTGTTGCCATAATCGTAAATTTTTTAAATAGTTAAACATTAAATTTACGGAAAAAGGGGTGCGGGGGAATCGGGCAGACATCCGTGAAACAATTCGCTGTTCTTGCGTGCCGGATAGCTCGGAAACGGGTTCTGGGCGAAGCCTGTACGAAGCCTATTCGAAGCCTATTCGAAGCCTAGTATGAGATACCTGAATATCACATCTGATTTTCCATAAGCAAAGATACGAAAAATCTGCGTGAAACATCGGACAACATCTGTATGACTTCTAACGGAAGATGCTATTATCTGTAAGATTTTTATCAGAAATTTACAGATGATCCTTACGGATATGCCCGAAGATTTACAGATAATTTCTCCGTTTTTCTCTGATTTTCTCCAAAATTTTCCGAAATTCTCCGATTTTCTCTACATATCTCGTTTTTTCTTCGTATCTTTGCACCCGAAAATCCGCTGCCCCGCAAGGGTTGCGGTGTTATAATCTTTAAAAAGTATTAAAAAACGATGCAGCCCTGCCGTCTGAGATAGATAGCAGGGCTTTTTATCGTTTTTTTGTAACAGAAATATTGCGCTTTCAGATTATTTTCGTAACTTTGCGGCAGAAATTAAAATATTAAGATTATGAAAAAATTAGAACCATACGAAAATCAAATGGGATACCTAGTAGGTGGCAGTAGGTTGCCATCAACTCCTGGAGAGCGAGAGTTGGAGCACAAGTGTAATCCGCACCCTAACGACTGGATAGATGGTATCTATAGTTTCAATAAACTTCCTTTCGCTGTTAGAATGCAGAAAGGTCTAGTAACGCAAGCAGAGGAGGAACGAAGAAAAGGTAGATATGGCTATCTTAGTGATTTAATTCCATCTTTCGGTGGCTCTGATGCTCCCATATTTCGCTGACATGATAACAGAGCCTATAGAGAAGTTCGATGCAACACACTTCCCTGACGGACGAGCAAAGAATAAGGCGGTCACCATGTAGTAACCGCCTTGTATGTTCTTATCCTTCGAGCAAATCAACTATCTGACCATATCCACCTACAGCCATGACAGGACAGAGAATCTTCTTGATAAGAATAATATCCTCAGCTTCGATATCTACGTTCTCAGCATTCTTGCCTATCTTGCAGGCTATCCGATAAGCACGTAGCTTTTCTTCGCCCGATAGCTGAATACTCTGATTGTCTATCACTTCGAAGAGTACCTTACCTACAATATCGCCAATAATCTGTGGCTTGTAGGTTTCCTCTCCATTCTCATTCTTAACTGGTGAAACTATCACCTCACCCTTCCAATTCTTGAAAGGTACATTGAAATTCTTTTTCATATTTCTTACCTTTTAATAATTATATTGCTATTACCCTATAAACCAATTTACGTTCCAATTACTACCATCATATATTAATTCTGTTGTCTGGTTTAATGCACCCGAAGTGAAGCTATTTCTACCAACTCCGTACCAAAACATATTATTAAGTGATGATTTAATAACAAAGTTGTCACCAGCTTGTAAAAACTTATAATATTGACCTCTCTGAGGTTTCGCTGGAAGTGTAAGAGTTACGCCTTTTGTTACTATAACGAAACAATCCATATCCGTTAACTCCATACTTCTATTTATTTTCCTGGTCATCGGTCTTAATCCTCCATACATGCCATGTTCTGCATATATTGCAAAGTTACCATACACTGCGTTATTCAGATTATATATAGGATTATTGTACTGCTGAGAATCATCGCACCCTGTTACAGAAATACGTATACCTGACTTCAGAGTATCACCATCTGCGGAAAAGCTATCATCTATTAAAAGATTACTCAATAATGCTGGTACCTGATAAGTAGTCCGATACTCACCAAGCCAAACCGTCCTTTTTCTTTCCGATTTCCATGTATGCGTATCTGGATTTAAAGTTCTGCTATATTCACGAAACAACATATAGTTATTGTATAAGGCGAAACCAGGCTCCTCATCATCATATCCAGATATATATCTGAAACTCATCTTATCCAACAAGAAACAGCCAAGTGTTGCGCTGGTAGATACCATGTGCCCTTCATTGGTAACATAGAATGGAGATTTAGCTGCCGTATCAGCACCAACAAACAACGGAGCATTGGCATTATTCACTTTGCACGCGTCAATCTCGTAGTTGCCGAAATATCCCACCTTGGTAGCTCCATCATCAGACTTCGCCCAAAGGTGCTTAACCTCGATTTTATCAGCATCAATCAGGTTAGCATTGAGCTTGCCATCTTGGGCAAAGAGAGCAACCTCATTTTGATTGTATATAGTTACCTTATCGCCCTTAATAGCAACTTGATTTCCGCTAATAACAATACCTGCCGCTTCCAAATCCTTAACCAACTGAGAGAAGTTCCCGATAGGCGTACTCTCATTAGTAGCAGTAATGAGACGGACAATCTCCGTCTCACTAGCTGTCTTAGGCTTGCGGCTTACCCTTACGACACCTTGCGCACTATGTCCAGCCATAGTATACCTCCTTTCTTAATTATTTCAATTCATTGCTAATTAAGTCAACAGCCTTTCGAGCTATTTCCTTTGCGTGGATGCGCCACTCTTGCATCGCCTTGTACTCTGCAATATACTCCTCACGCTTGCTGTCAGCCAATGCAATAGATGCCACAGCACTATTCTGAGCCAACTCGAAGTTAAGGCGAATTGCATCCATTTTGTCAGATGGGTATTTGTCTTCGATGATGGCTGACGCTATTGCATCATAGCTGCGGATGCCGCCACGAAGCTCGATGTATTCACCTTGACAAGAGTTCTCTACTGCCATGCGCATACTACCATTCGCATCATCCGCTTTCTGCTCGATGCGAACAAAATCATAAGCTACTTGAAGGTAGTTACCAGAAACAGAAACCTTCACATTATCCTTTGGCAATTCTGCCATTGTGCATTGTATCTTCATAATCTGATAATTTAAAATTGTTAATCTAAATCATAAGTATATCTGCCACTTTTGTCTACTCTGAACAGGAATGTGTCATTGACTGGCAGAAGATTTTTCTCCCTTACTTTCATAAGTTTCTGCCTTATGAGTTTTGATGAAGTGCAGAACTTATACTCTGTTCCTGGGCAATCTTTCATTTCGTACAGAACCCAGCAGCGACCGCCCTTGCCATTGACCTCTACATCATCTTCAAAGTCTAATATGTTGATGATGGTATGATTCTGACACAATAGGGCTTGGTTGTATTCCTGTACGGAAAATATACGTTTTCCGTTTTTGTCTACCGAGTATTTCGGTGATACAATTCCTATATCCTTGAAACTCATATTCTTTTTCCTTTTAAATTCTTTTTTATAATTATCGGGGTAGTCTCCAACAATCTTCTTCCAAAGATGCTTGCACTTGCCCCATCTTGCTATTCCCCAATAAGCTCCGATAAGTTCCTGCCGCCTTTTACGGCTCTTAACTCTACCGAAAGCCTTTGCTGCCTTTACCTTTGTCCGTCTGCGCATCCTCATGTTCTTGCGAGAATATACATAACCGACAAAGTCTAGGCATCTTCCTTTTACACATTTCTTTTCGTCATGCAATTCTGCTACATGACCGCTCGCCTTCAGACAGAGACCATATTGGTTACACCAGTAGTCTAATCTTCCGAGCAACCGAACAGCTTCTTCCTTTGTTTCAGCGAAGAAGGTAATATCGTCACAATGCCGATGATAACCTTTTGCATGCTCGATATGAACCATAGCATAGTCTACCAGACTTAAAGCGAGATTACCTAACATCTGACCGATAGGATTACCGAGCGTTACACCACGCTTACACCCGAGATACTTTATTCCACCTTTGTCTGCCCAAATGCAGTACTTCTGCTTACGCTCATATTCTTCAAGCATCAGAGGTTCTATATCTACAGAATAATCGAGCATGGTCTGATATATAAGCTCGATGAATAAATCATCGTCTACATATCGCCTAAGTATCATAAGCAGAACAGGATGAGGTATTGTCAGATAGTACTTTCTGAGATCTCCTTTCCCATAATACGCCCATTTCGGATGCCTTCTGATAGCTCGTTGAGTTCTCAATGCACCGAACACCTGACCTTTACCTTTTCTGCCAGCACTTGAATCATATATGAGCACTCGCTCTACTATAGGTTCCAGCACTATCTTTATGGCATGAAAGAGAACGTTCCAAGGGTCGAAGTGCATGGGACATATCTTTCTTGCCTTATTCTCTGATACTATGTCAACCTCTTTATATTCCTTTTTAGGATAAATGCCGAGGATGAGCATATTCTGTATGCGGTCGATAATATTGTCCTTTTCTCGGATATACCTCCTTGCAAACCACGTATTCTTATCATCTAACGCATTGTAAGCATCATCACCGCCTTGTTCCAATGTTTCCCTCTTTATGAGTTCATTCATCAGATTCTTTGCATTTGCTGTCATAGTGTCTTATATTAAAGCCTATTGCTTTTTTGCCGCTTTGCCCGTGACTTTGTTCTGTTCGTACAACTGAGCAGATTACTTCACCACGCTTGCTCTCCATTCAGCGAATACAGAGAGCCTTTCCGCTGTTATTTTCTGACTAGGCTAAAAGCCCACGTCAAGGTTTGAGAGACTCGCTTCTTCATATATCCATACACGATAGATTATTGATTCAGCGATTATAAATAAGTGAGACGCACACCGTAGTTCGTATTGCGATTGCCGAAGTCGTTATTCGAATTGACGTAGAACGAGCCGCAGTTAAGCGCATTCCTGGCGTTACCACCAAAGAGGAGCAAAATGTCTCTCGCCACCTTTTATTTTATTTTTTTCTTATCACCATTTTTGCTTCGGTGGAGCAAGCTCCACATCGGGTAGCGCAGACCCTACAGGTCTGCGCCGTTTACGTATGTCGGATTTCCGTAAAAAGCGAGACGCACACCGAAGCTCGCATAGCGAGAGCCGAAGCCGTCATTCGAATGGACGAAGAACGAGCCGCAGTGAAGCGCATCCCCGGCGTAACCACCAAAGAGGAGCAACTGCCCAGTGCTGCTTGCCCATAAATAGTCACAATAGTAGTTTGCGCTATTATTACCACCAACATTTTTTGGCATGATGTCGAAGAAGTCTCCAAGGACAAGGCTCAATATCCATCCACTATTTGTATTTCGTGTAAATGTGCGATAATCTCCGACAGGATGCGCTTTAATCTCGGAATCAGAAGGCATTCTGTTACCTTTGTATACGAATGCTTCAGAACCAGTCTGACCGCTATTACCGCTATTACCGAAGTAAATGCCTTGTATCATCATCCAGTACCATCCCCAAGGGTTCTCGATACCGAAGAGGTTAACATGGCATGCGTCTGCGTTTCCTGTCAATTCTGCCAAGCTGATTTTACCATTGTTATCTCCAAGGCTCTTTGTCGCACCCGTTACAAGACCATTAACCTTATCCCATGTGTTAGTACTACCAGTAGGACCACAACCAAACTTAGCTTGTGCGTTGCTGTTTCCGCTTTCCCACAGAACGAGCATAGGGATAATCTTCAATGTCTCATAGTCGAGCAGACCGAAATTCTTTCCGTTATTATGGGCATAAGTAAAGAACTCACTGATTGATTTATTGTTCGCTACGCCAAGTCCACTACGGCTTACAAGCTTATCGCTAACAATACTAGCCATATATGCACCAAAGGTAGGATGGTCGATATAATGCTCAGAGATAGGATAAGTAGAACCCCACAGAATATTGCATCCTGCTGACGCATCGTACTTCACAAGATAGTAGAGACGATGAGGAGTATGGAACATTACATGCCCCTTGCTCTCGTCAACGGTTGTGCCATCTTCGAATACAGCAGAGTTGCTGCGAGACAATTTAGCCATTCTTCCATCGTTAGTGAGCAAGTATCGACCGAGCGAAGATTTGAACTCGTTCCACTTTGTCTGGTTGCCGCAAACTCCCCATTGCGTATCACTTGTTTCTTTAAGATAAGTACCCCAAGCTATCAGTGAGAGGTCAAGTTGGTTAGTCTGAATAGACTTAGCCAAATCAGACAGCTTGATACGTCTGAGCGAGCCGCCAACCTCTATCAATAAGGTATCATCCTTAATCATTGATGATACTGCTGCTACTGCTGCTAGATTTTTCATATTTTTTTATTTTATATTATTTTAAAATTCAGTTACCTATCAGATAATCTCCATTCTCATCAACAAGAGGTTCAGAGCCATCAGAAAAGAAATCGAAGCTTGGCTTGTATTCAGCATCACATCTTATCTCCAGCTCATCATCAGCGGTTTCTCCAAGACCTGTATCAGAGATATTGAAGCTTGCCGTATCGCCTTCTTGCCATTGTCTTGTCGTTGTCGCACCAGCATTCTCTGCAATCGTGCTCCAATTAAGTTTCAGAACATTAGCAGGGCATTCCACGATGTTGCCCTCAGAGTTGACAAGAGCAATCTGTTGTCGGTTATCAACTCCAGGAGATATATCAACGTTCTGACCTGCCGACACGCTGTATTTAGGGTACGTTCGGGAAACAGAGATTTGCTTGTTGCATACTTCCGTATCGCCTACAAAAGCCTTGATAACGTATGATGCCGAATCAATAAGTCTTAGGTCAATCGTTATATAACTGGTGTTAATCTCGACCACCTCATTCATTCCTACGCTTATCTGAACCATCGAAGAACCGCTCATCTTGTATAGCTTGATAGTGTAGCCAGAAGTAATGCTCTTTGCTCCCTTGTAGATATGGAGAGGAATCTTTCTCAGATAAGCCTTTTCATCAATGCAAGCGTTCCTAACTGCATCGGATGCAGCTATCATTTTATGAGCTACCTTGTAGTCGTACAGAAGCAATCTATCTAACATCGGATTATAGATGATAGTCTCATCATCATCCAATGCCATTGAATAAGCATCATCACTCTTAGATACCGTGTTCAGTACCACCTCATCGGTAAGGATAGGAACATTGACGTTGGTTCGATAGTCTACGATTTCAGCCTTGAATCTCAATGCAAATCGTTCTGCTACTGCAACGTTACGAAAGATGGTGAGGTCTCCACGTGTAGCACCATCTTGATTGATGGAATAGTCCGATGCTGCCCACACCTTGCTTATATCCTTGCCATTAACGAGCCACACCATGTTTGCAAGTACCGCATTGGCTTGCTGATACTTCCATGTACCATCGCTTGCGTAAGCTGTAATGTCTGGGTGCAAGACACAAGGTGTGTTGGCTCGGTTCGGCTCGTAGCTGCTGTTAACCACGTTATATACTTGCGTGGTAGGAGAACCACCCGATACGCACACGATTGATTGTGCTGTATTGAGTGGAGCGAAAGACCTTCTAATTCTTACTGCGCTGTTTGTTGCCATAGTTCATTCCTCCTATTTTACCAAGTTGCCGTGAATAAAACATAAGCATCATGCTCTGTACCGCCATAATCACTCTCAGATTTTGCGATTGTGATAACATTAGAGCTTACTTCCTTGATAAGCTCGTTGTTGTCCTTGTAGGCTTTGGCGTTCCACGCAACGTTGGTTGGCGTTACAATAGCATTTGTTCTTGTGTTCTTGATACGCCCTGTAATCGTTGCAGCCTTATCGCCTATGAGATTTGATACTTCCCCGACAATGACGTATTCGTCCGCATTATCGGTCATTACCTTACCAGCACGGAAACAAGCATTCTGAGCATCTTTGTGGTAGAACTCGCAAGTAATGAGGGTAGAGCCGTTCACCATATCACGAGTAACCGTGAGTGTCTTATCACTTCCGAGTACTTCACCTGCCGAGTTCTTCCACTTGACAGAGAAGTCGGTAAGTTCCGTTGTGGATAACCACAATCTTGCCGAAAGTGTAGCCGTATTCTCATTCTGCGCATCTGTCAGTATCGAGCGGTTAGCTGTTATCCATCCCATATATGAGTTGTTACCCATTGGCTGTATGAGAATAGTAACGAATCCGCTAACGTCCTGAGTGCTGCTATCACCAATCTTTGCAGTTCCGGTATATGTGAGTGTGTCTGAGCTTGTAGAACTGCTTGATGCAAGGTTCTTGAATATTTTCAACCTTCCGTTTGCATCTATACCGAACTTGCCATCTCCTGTAAGCTGAAACGTACCGCTCGTACTTCCGCTAAACACAAGCAGAGTATCACCATACTGCCAATGATGGTTGCTGAGAGATACGATATTACCTTTCGCACTCTTAACCACAGGGGTAAGGATAGGTCGAGCCGTATCATCAGTTTCCCAGTTAGGGAAGGGTGTAGCGTTGTCATTATTTGCATCCACGCCTTGAAATAGAGGCTGTGTGCTCTCTATTGAGATTGACAAAGAATCGTTGTTACGAACTCTTCGTACAGGTATACAACCTTGTGCTGAGTAATTAGTATCTGCCATCTTTATTCCTCCGTATTTTTAAATTGTTCCAACTCTTGCTCGGTCATAGCCTTACCACCGATATTCTTAACACGCTCATCAAAGGTATCACCTTGAATATTGCTGCTCATCAACACTTCCTTCTCGTTGAGAATCATCTTGCCGTGAGCAGTTATGTGGGTATGCAGGTTGAATCCGAGACCCAACGCTTGCACCTTGTCTAATATTACATACATCATACGCTTATCGTTCCTTTTGCTAATTCAACTTTATTACCCCAAAAAGCAGTGATGGTGAAGATACAGCTAGTAGAATCACCGATGTCATCATCATCATCCGTCCATGCTATATCTATCGTTCCATCAAAGTTCTTGACCTTATCCTTATTCTGCCAAGCCGCATCATTGACAGCATCACCACTATCTCGCACGATGTTCCACGATGTTACTTGGTCTGTAATATTCTCAAAACCACGTATCACGGAACATTCTACATGGTTTGTCTCGCCCTTGTCTATCCATTCTCCTGTGCTCTGCGTAATATTGAGTGTAGCATCAAGGATGGCATTCTGCGCCTTCCAGAAATCATTACCCCTTGCAGGTTCACTCGTTACATTTGTTCCTTCGGGTGCAACACAGAGCCATGTCGTTCCGTTGTGCGTCACTTGGTCGTAGTACACGTAGGTATCTCCTTGCTTCCAATCGCCACGATAGTTGATGGTCTTAATAGGTAAACCCTCAACGGTTACTATCTCGAAGTACTGAGAGTAGAACCGCGCCTTCTTCGGACTTATTTCATAAACAAGGTTATCATTGCCGAGTGTGTAGCTGTGGACGTTAGTGTAGCCGACCTCTCTAGGAGCGTTATCACCATAGGTTTCTTTAACCACGAAGCTCATTCGGTTTGTGTTCGTGCGGTTACCCATGAGAACGATTGTGTCTCCAGCAGCAGGGTTATCACTACCTTCTGCCTTATCACTTGCAGAGATAACTATCCATGAGAATTTCTTTCCGTCATAGAGGATATTATTGTTAGAATCCCTTATCTCTTCATTATCCGTAGATACATCAGTAATCTTACGCCAATAGAACTTGTTCGATACATTCTCATATACGCCAGCCTTGATGTTAAAGGTTTCACATCGAACTTGGTCATCAACCTCAAACATATTCGTGGTAGCGGTCGTTCCATCGTCTGCCAACAGATAGCACTTCCATCCAGACAGTTCATTTGTGGTCTCGTTGTAAATCTCTTTTACCTCGAATATCTTACCTGCCGAAGGTGAGAAAACGAGATTACCGCCTACGAAGGTGGTTTCACGAATCGTCAAGTTGTTGAAGTATGCCTTGCCCCAGACAGAGATGTCAGTAACATTCAATCCGTATTTCCCATCCTTTCGCTTATAGAATCCGAAACCTGACTGAGTTGCATCATCGTAATCAGCAGAGTTCAAGAGGTTGATGGTTACGTTTCCGTCGGCATCTATGTAGTATTTAGTCGATTTACCTAAACGCAAGCCTTTCAGGAAGGTGATTAAGCCTGCAGCCGTATCATCCTTATCCTTGGCAAGGAAATGCTTCACCCCAAACTGACCGAGATACTGAGGGGTAACGACGGTATCATTGCTTGTTTCCAGGGTGTCGTTACTGTCAGCAACGCCCTTCAGTTCATGCCCACCCAGGAAAAGACTGGTTACGCGAGCTACCTTTGCCGACAATTCATTAAAGTTTGCCTTCAGAATCTCCTTGAGGAAGGTAATGGTATCTGATACGGAATTATACCGCCACCATGCGCCTTCTCCACCACTGGCTATAGCCTCGGCGGTAGCCAGTTTTCCGCAATCAAAATGCTGTTCCCATTCTCGCTTTCTGGTATTGTCGGCATCGGTCTTTACAGCAGATATGATACCGCCTGTAAAGATATAGTAATAAGCCTCATTGCCTATCTGCACACCTTCAGTTCCGGAAGATGGAATAGTTTTACCGTATATATCTATCTTCTGACCAGGGAACACGACGGTAGCCTGGTTATTATCGGTGGTAGACTGTCGGGGAATGGCGATATACACATACTTCCGTTCGCTATCGGGGAAGATAGAAGGGTAGGCAGCAAGCGTCCAGCGCTGATAGTTGTGCCCGGCATCATAGCCCAAGCCGGGCACATCGCTCATATAGCAGAGAACGGAAGCACCCGATACGACACTACACTGGATGTAGTCAGGCTCTCCCATCGCATTGAGCTGGATGTATAGCGCAGTGCTCGAGATCCAATAGTTTGTACTTTTTGCTTCTGTTGCCATTTTTCTGTTTGGATTTTTATTTATTTATAAGGCAAAGATAAAGGTTTTCGCTTTTTTAGTGGGGACAAAAAATGTTGAATGGGATTGTAAAATGTTGAGTGTTGAATGTTGAATGTTGAATTAGCCTAACGGACTCAACGGCGCTAGCCTAATTCAACACTCAACATTCAACACTCAACATTAAATAAATGGGTCGCCGTTGATACCGAGCTTTGCAGTAAAGGAAACGGAATACATATTTTTGTTGGTTTCGTCCTTGATGGTTATCTCGTCTTCAAGATTGATGGTACAAGGAAGCCAGGCATCATTTGCTTTCAGCCATACGTGCTCAGACATCAGGAACTCATGAAGATACCACTGCTGCCATGCCTTGGTGAGCGGGTCACTCTGATAGAGCCAACTTTCACGATCATTCTGCTTCTGAATAGCCGAACGGGAGAACTCATTGAAGGTTTCCTGAATAGCTTTCGTATATTGCGTGCTCTCGACACTCATCTTCTGAGAGTAGGATTTCGGTACGCTGATACTCTCCAGACAACCGAAGCGGTTAATGAAACGGAAGGTGGTACGGTCTCCAGCTTCAGAGGATGGTTGAGCATAGATGGGGTGCCCCTGAATGCTCTGCACACCTTCCTTCGTGATTTCCTGCTCCCTAGATACAGGGGCGGTCAATGAACTGCTGGTGGCTAGGTTCTGTGCTGCGCTATATGATACCGGATAAACGAAGCTCTCGCCTACAACGGCTATTTCGTGAGTATCAGTCGGTTTGCAGGAGAGAAGGGTGACTGCCTTCGTTACGCCCGATTTCAATCGTTCTATATCGCTGAAGGCTCCGGCTATGCAGCGAAGGTTGGTTTCACCTTTATTCTTCGAGCCATCAGCTGGATAATAGACCTCGCCTACACCGGTATGCACCTCGCCGTTGTTATCCATATACTCATCGTAGGCTTTGATGTACCAGCTTACCACGGGGTAGGTGGATGGAATGGCAGTATACTTGTAGCTATCCAGCGTTATGCGGAGAGCAGAGGATATATCAAGCGATACATCACTTCTCTCGGTTGTAACGGGGATCGTGAGCTTATTGGTTTCGTAACTGCCCGTACCATTATCAAAGTTCACTTCCACGATAACCCGATGGAAGGATGGATTTGTAGCCACGGAAGGGGTGATGGTAAAGGTTATCGGGTTTCCGGCAAATACAGAACCCGATGTGAGATTGATTTTCTGTGCCATGTTATTCTTTCTTTTTAATTACGAGATTCACTACATCGGAAACGAGCTTGCAATCTTTCGCCTCTTCCGGGGTAATCTTGATATGGAACATCATTTCCACCTGCTGAATCATATCGAGAAAATCAATAGATTCCAGCTCTACCTCATCTCGGAGATTAGAGGCAGGGGTTACTTCGTGTTTTACCCATGATGTTTTCAGGCTGTTCACGATAGCGATAATGCGAGAGGTTATTTCTTCTTTTTTCATAACTATGCTTTTGAGATGATAAAGGATGAATTGGTACCACCGAAACCGAAGGCATTACAGAGAATATGATGAGGATCGTAATACTTAGGGCGCAACACCAGGTTAAGTTTCGGGAAGGCATTCTCCTCGGTGGTGGCTGCATGAAACAGACGGCCGTATGTGAACATCGCTACAGTTTGTACAGCTTGCGATACACCTGCCATCCAACACTCGTGACCTGTCATACCCTTAGTAGCTACTACGTGAGGGCAGATAGGGAAGACCTTCTCTATTGCCTTCGCCTCGGCTTCATCGCCCATCGGTGTGCCAGTAGCGTGAGCAAGTACTACGTCTATCATGCCTTCGTCCAGACCAGCGTTCTCGATAGCATTCAGCATAGATACTTCTTCCTGATAGCTATCAGGGGTAGTGATAGCTTTGCCGTTTGAAGAGAAACCATAACCGGAAAGGGAAGCGAAGGAAGGCACCTTCTCTTCTTTCAATCGAAGACTATCCGATGGTTCGAGAATGATGCAAGCTGCACCACCAGATGGTGCCAATCCGTTTCTGCCTTTACCAAACGGCTGCACCTTATCAGGCGAGAATACGCCCAGGGCATCAAAAGCTTCCATGCAATATAGAGATTCGCATTCCTGTGCACCAATTACAATTACCATTTCAGTCTGTTTGCTATCGAGAAGCATCTTGGCAAGACCGATGGCGTGGCCACCTCCTGCACAGGCTGCGCTTACGGTAAGTGATAAGCCATGAATATGGAGGATGGATGCCAGGTTCATGCTGATGGTGGAATTAAGTGAACGGAACAGGGTTGTTACCGGAAGTCTACGATTAGAGATGTCCTTTTTCACGTGAAAGACCACATCTTTACTTTCGTAACATTCAGAGTCGTTGCTTACGATGATTGATACATTATGGTTTTCAAGGAACTCTTTGCCAACCTTCGCTTCCTTCAAGGCTTCAAGTACGGCTTCGAGGACGTAGAAGCCGTGAAGGGGCATGCACTCGTTTTGCGCACGGGTGAGAATATTGTGGTAATCTTCTTCCCAGCTTGGTACATTACCACACAAATCGGAGTTATAGTTATCACGAAGTTCATCGTGATGCAAGCCGCATTTGCCCTGATAAAGGTTCTTGGCTACTTCTTTTGTATTTCTGCCCATGGCAGAAATAATACCGGTTCCAGTAATCAATATCTTTTTATCCATTTTACTATTCTTTTTATGTTATAAAACATATTTTACCTTTTTACTTTTTTGCCTTTTATAGCGCGTATACCGTTAGCTCAACTTCGCCCATTCCCGTCTTGACATCGATGGTGGTATTTACCTTATCTATGAGGCATTTCATGCCGCCAATGTTCCACCATTCCTGCCAGTGGTTTGGTATATCGGCCACTTGCGCTACGGTGGTGGTACATCTCACCATAAACTTCTTTCTGTTCAGAAGGAAGTAGGCGTATGGGAGAATGAAGGTATCAAATAAGCCGCGGGAGCGAACCTTCTTAACCACCTTACCATTTTTATCTACCTCATCTTTATCACAAAGTACTACATTTTGATACTTCGGATCACTTAACCACGATGGTTCCTTGAAAGCACGTATCTTGAGCGAGAATTTTTCACCTTCGCCCGTTCCTTCCTGAATACCATTATAGTCAAATTCATTGCCCATCATATCCAGTGAATCGCATGCCAGGGCATACTTACCAGATACGGTACGCCATTTGGACGTTCCGAAGTGGTCGTAATTATAATCGTAAGACTGGCGGGTAGCATCGCTACCACCACCTCGCATCAAAGCAACCGCATATCCCCAGCGTGAATCATCCTGCAACGGAGAATTGCCATCATCGGTGCTCGACGGGTCGTAGCTTTCTACGAGTGATAGTGTCTGCTGCATGTAGAAATCACAGAAAGCAGTAGAGATAGTCTGATTGATAATCTGTTCCACAAACTCATGCTCCATATCCTCATCTACATAAGCACAGAGGATAGGCAGACTATCGGCGATGGTTACACCATATTTCTTGCCGTTGTAGGAGTCGATTGCCTCGTGAGAGCCATAGGCAGCTTCTATCTCCTTGAAATAGTTCACATCATTGAACGGAACAGGAGTAAAATCTACCGAAATATCGTGAATGAAATCTTCGTTCTCATCGCTGCAATCTCCATATTCTACACCCTTAAACTGACCTACCTCAAAGAGTACCGGTTTCAAGTCGGCTGTCGTGGTTGCATCACTATTCACCTTTACGCGATAAGCGTTGCCAGTCTTGCGGTCGATATAACAATGCTTATCTCCACTACTCAGATTATGGAAGAAATCGATGTAGTCGAGATTATAGATGGTGGAGTTATCGCCACTATCTGGCGCAGGGTAATCGATGTAATCATAATCGATAGAATAACCCATGTTCTTGTTTCTACGGCTATCGAGTACATTCTGACGCTGATCTTTTGCATCACTCTCTGCAGAATAGCGCATACGCACACCTGTAATCTTCTCGGTCATCGGGACCATGGAGTGGATGTTGGCATGAAACGTTCTTGCCTCATTACCGCTCTTGCGCAACACATCACGGGTAAGATAAGCTGTTACCTTCTTCTGCTCGTAATCATACGAGAACTTGATACCAAAGGCACTTTCAAGAGATGAGATTACGGTGCTTACGCTCTCATCAGGGAAATTGCCGCTGTTGGCTACCATATTAAGCACGTTTGCCTGTACCTTGAACTTGCTGATTTTTGCCTCGATGCTGATACTAGTAACCTTGCCGCCATCATCGCGAACCTCACCAACCTGTATATGCTCGGTGGTGCCTTCAGATGTGTGGAGTGTTAATTCCTGCACGTCCTTATTCTCTGCCTTTACGATATTAATCTTTCCACCGCAACCACGGCTTTCCAGCCATGAATTGATATGCTCCTGGCTTTGGAAATAACCCGTCTTGATTTCGCCAGCTTTCTTCTTCTTGGCGATGACTTCGGCATCGTCTTTTCGGTAATAAGTACCATGGTGAGGGTGAAGATTAGGTTGTTTTGCGCCTGTAGGATCTTCCTCGTCGTACTGGTAACTGACGGTATCGTAGCTGCATACGGTCGTGAAGAAACAAAGATGCTTCAAATCCTCTATCTGCATTAAGGCTCGCTTATCGAAAGTTACACCCAGATAGTCAAAGAGGCAATCGAGGAAATAAAGCACATAGAAGCAGATACCCGACTGCGGACGTTTGGCATCCAATACCCAATAAGGGTAAAGGTCTTCGTTCGTCCAGGTACAGTCTTTCGTACTAATAACACCGCTCGCCGTCTTCTTGTCATCATCAAGACCATGATGTTTGTAACAGATACGGGCGTTGCAGTAAGCGGCTGCCCTGCCCGCGCCATCGGTTTCGCCATAGGCAGCAGCAGTGTTTATATAGTTACCGTTATTTGCGATGGTAGGCTCATTTACTGTATGGTTCTGCGGATAGGAACGCTCTGAGAGCTTATACGCATCACCTTTATAATGCTGGGTAGATGTGCTTGTATATTCCTTACAACTGGCAGGATAAGAGAAACCGAGTGCTTGCGGTTCGAGAACCTTGCTTACGCTTACGTGGGCGGCTCTGATTTCGTGGTTTTCCGTCTTATCATCCTTATGCTTACCTCCGGTAACAAAAACATTTACCTTTACCACAGGGTCGCTCTCTATATCCACCCTCACATTACCGATTTTCTCACCGATGATAATCTGGTCCTTTACAGGAATATCACGGCATTGCAGGTCGCTGATAAGCTCGCTGAAACTCTGGGTGCTGGCATCGATGTTCATAGAGAGGGAGTTGGTTATCTCCTCACCATCCTGCATAACCAGGGTACCGCTGCGGAATGGCAATCCGTCGGCATGAATGCGAGTAGGCAGGTGCTCCATATTCACGGCTTTCATGGCGGCATGAATATCTTCGATGTTCTTTACAAGCCATCGGTTGCCGTCCAGCGGAATAGAGAAAGGATAGGAGAACATTTCCGTATCGTTGAACACGGGGTTCTGGTCCTCAATATCTATTGAGAAATCATCGGGCAAAGATACCGGCTTGTCGTTTATTAATATAGTAAGATGTGAGTTCATTTTCTGATTTCTATTTTTGCTTTATCGTATAAATCTATGAGGCGATCGGTGAAGGTATCAATGGTTGCCGTACCAAAAGCATTGATTTTCTGGTGCCCATGGTCGTGAAGGGTGCCATCGGTGATGAAGACTACACTCTGGTCGTAGCTTTCTGCCTCGCTGCCAGTTACCAGGTGGGCATAGTTCCTGGCGATACCGTAACCAGCCTTGATGGTTGCCTTGCTGCCATCCAGGAGTTCTACCTTGCAGCCTTCGTTCATTACGAGGGCGGTAGCGGCATTATGGAGAATGACGTGCGCCTTGCCTAAGACGTATATCTTTCGGGAGGAGTAGAGGTGGATTTCCTCGTCTGTATCGCCTACGAGGACGGTACCGGTGGGCGAATCCTCGTTATAGAAGATACCACCCTGGTTAATATCTGCCTTAAACTCGGGATATACCGCCTTGAAAGCATCGATTACCTGCTGCGGTACCTCGGTGATTAAGCCATGCCAGTATTTGCGCCATGCCTCGCACATATCGGGAATGCTCTGCGTGCTCTTGAAAGCATGCTGAGATTCCTGGCAATTGCCGCTCTGGGCGAGGATATGGACGCAAAGGGTCTTGAAACGCTGCGTGCGCTGTTCTGGGGTTTCTTTATTCTTTGCCATATTGCTTTTCTTCTTTGTTTATAGGGCAAAGATAGGAGGTTTTTTCTTATTAGAGGGGACATAAAAAAGAACCCAGCGATAGAATCGCTGGGAACGGTGGCGAGAGGGGAATTATGCTTCGGGATCCTCTTTGGCTTCTTCTATAGTTTTTGTGAGAATAGCTTCATAGCCGGAAAGCTCCTCTTCGGTCACGATGTCAGAGAAATCCTGGCGAAGTTGGTCTATGCGCTCCTTGATGCCTTTCACTCTCGTTTGGGTAGATGGCTTATCCTTGCGAAGGATATACTTGATGCGAGCATCGGCTTCTGCCTTGTGCTTGGCGGCTGCATCACGGGCTGCCTTTACTTCCGGACGGTCGTTGGCAATTTTCTCGGCTACCTGCTCGGCAAAACGAGGGTCGCGAGACTGCGCCTTCTCATAGAATGGCTTAAACTGGGTACGGAGGGTCTGAGGGTCGACAGTAAAGGTTTTCTTTACATAGGCGATATATTCAGGGTCTCCGGTCTTCTCGCTCAGTCGCAGATAACACTCGCCCATTTCTCTATCTACAGCCTTGAAGATTTCCGGAAGAATATCGCTTTCGATTTCTACGGCTCTTGTGGCGAGTTCGGCAATCTCATCCTCGGTGTAGACGGCACTTTTGCCTTGAGAGATGGCTTTCTCGTTGGCTTCAGCCCTGGTCTTAGCCTGTTCTGCCTTGCTTGCCATCTCGCTGCGGAGGTCATGCACGGTGTTCACCTGCTCCTGCAGGGCGGTAGAGAGGAACGGACGCAACTGCATTAGGTTGGGCATGGTGGCAGCGATACTTTCGCCGTTAGGGTTGGCTACGATACCATTATAGGTAAGCGGCTGCAGGGTGGTGTCCGGTTTCAGGCTAGGGAAGAGAGACTGCTTCGCCTCTTCCATGGCTTTCTTTTTCTGAAGTTCGGCATACTCAATCTGTTCCTGCTTGGTAGGTCTGCCCACACGTCGCTTGTCGGTAGCAGATGATGCAGCGTTAGCTTGAGAGTTGTTGTAGCTGTTGAGATAGGCGATCATCTGTCGGGTACGGCGATGATAATCTTTAAACTTGCGTGAGTTCTCGATAAACGAGCGTGCATTACTTGCACCTTCCAGGAGAAACAATCCCTGCTCATAAGCATCCTTCTGTTCCTGGGTAAGCATTCTTGCGCCGATAGCTGGCTTCAAGATGCTGATGATTTCCTGTAAAGATAAATTTTCCATAAATCCTTGTTGTTGTTATTTATTTGAAAATTAAGAATATTTTTTGCCTGTTTTAGGCTTAATTCCCGATTAAACGTCAAATTAAGCGGTTTTGAAGACGCTTGATATGACATTAAACCGAAAATAAGCCTTTTAGCATAGGATTGGCGTGACGAAGATACGAGAACCTTTTTGGTTGTTGTCGTAACCTTCGATGCCGTCCCTGCTATCCGATGATGAAGCGATGGAGGCGTTACTCGTCGATGATGAAGAGGTACTGTCTTCTGCGGCACTCTCAGCTTTGGCTGCATCGAGTTTGGCTTGCTTCTCGGCTTCCTCTTTCTTCAGCAACCGATGAATGCTTTCCCTTACGGTGATGGCATCATTGTGCGCCGTGGATCGGGTCAACTTATCGAAGTTGATAACTGATGTACGCTCCTTGAGATAGGCGGCTACAAGCTGACGTGCCTTCTTCAGCATCTTGTCGTTCTCATCAGCCTGCAAGAGGCGAGGGATGAAATCTTCGCCAAATGCCTCTTCCAGATACTCACTCTGGATGAAAAGCATATCAGGGATGAGACGCACAAACTTATCTCTGTTGCCGTAAATATCGAGATACGGCTGCAAAGACTCGCAAGTAGGGAAAAGCAGATCCCGATGATAATAGTAGTACTTACTTTCTTGCCAGAGGGTTACGATTTCCTCTATCGCCTCATGCTGCTTCTTCTCGGCTTCTTCTGCATCATCTTTGCCGCTATCGGTTCCTTCATCGGTTCCTTCTGATGGGGAACCCTGGTTACTGCCATCTGAAGGGGTGCTGCCTTCTGCACCATCGCCCGCTGCATCGATAGGCATAGGTGTATTCACTTCCTTAGCCCATCCCTCCAAGAGGGAAAGCAGGTTATTGAGCGAGGTCATGGCAGACTGGCGATAGCTTTCCTTGCCCTGCGCTATCTGCTTGTCGGTGGCTACTGAATAGTCGTTGCTGGAGGCTACATTGATACCGGAGCCATTCACAGAAAGGGCTTGCTTCTCGATGTTCTGCGCCATCGCATCATTCACAATCATGCGCTGGGCATAAAGCAGAAGCTCATTCCATGGGTCGTTGACGTAGGTACCATCACCAACAGCTTCACAGAAGACCAAAGGGTCTAGGCTCGCATACTGCTTGCAGAGACGGTCGTATAGGGATGCTCCAAGGCGAGGCTTCAAGAAGTCCTTTTCGCTATTGTCGAGCATACCCTGCAGGTTGGCTACCTCGTCCACGGCATTGCTGGGGAGATGGAGCCTGAGTTCTTGATTTGATGAGAGTATCATTTTCTTTTTGCTTTTACATTAAACATTATTCCTGACCTTGCTTGGCAACGCCCGTTTTGGAGTTATCGAGGGTAGTCAGTACCTCTCGGTCTATCTGCCACACCAGGTGCTCGTCCCAATCGTTAAAGCGGCTCAAAACTTCCAGCGGGCGTATCATCAACTGCTGCAAGGGGGCAAACTGAATCTGCTTGACCAGGAAACGCTCTCTCAGGTCGGTACCGCCCGATGATGCCGTATCGCCAGGGGTGTTGCCGATAAGCTTTGCATCAAGTCCCATGGCAAAAAAGATGATGCTGCTTATTTCCTGCAACTCGGTTTTGTCGGCATTCGCCTGATCATTTGCCTTGGTTTCGATTTCTACGATTTCCCAAGCTTTGTGCTCTTTCCCATCGCTGCCCGTGAAGGCAGAGGAAATGAGCGCCTGACCTGCATTATCGGGGTTAGAGAGCCAGGTATTGATAGAAGTAAAGATTTCGTTCTGAATCTCGCCCTGGGTTTTCTTTTTCTTCTCACCCTGCTGCTGATAGAGCCTGCTGATATAGTCCTGATGGATATAGATAACTCTACCGATGATGTTGCTGTTGCGCTTTCGGGTAAGGCGGTCATCTACGATGGTGAAGGCATACTCAAAAATGCTGCCGGCAAAGATGGAGTGCCAAAGGGCATCGGCATAGTAGGGGCCGCCGAAATCTCTTGGCGACATGATGAAGCGGGTAGGGCGTTTCTTGCGGCTTACGTTCTTCTGACGTGCCTCGCGTATATTGCGCTGCAAATCCTTCACGGCTGATGTAGTAGGAAGATAAGGGATAGCGGCTATCTTGCGGTCTTCCTCTTTCTGCACGCCGACGTATTGGGTAGGGTCGAGCCATTGATTGCTCACGTAGGCATAGTTGATGCGATAGTTTTCGTCCATGCGTTCCAATCGGGTGGTGAAGATGCTGCGGTGCTTCAGACCGATCACCTTCGGGGTCCACTGGGCAGTAGGAACAGCTTTTCCGTTCTCGTCGAGGGAACGCTGATTGAGCTGGAGCTCTACAAAGCATTGTGACATCAGAGCCATATCTCCTGCCAGGTCGAGGAAGGTCTGCATCAGGTCGTTGTTTTCCAGGAAATCACGAAGCTGGGCATTGGTTTCTTCCCATTTGCGGAGAGCTTCTTTCAGAGATTTCATCTCCTCGCTTTCCCCTTCATCGGAGGATAAGACCTGCGATTGAACCGCAGAGAACGGTGACTCCTCCTGCTGAGACTGCCCGTTCTGGGTCTGCTGCTCGTTCTGGCGCTTGGCTTCGGCGGCTGCCTCTTCCTTGGCTTTCAGGTCAGCTATCTGACCTCGGAGCAAAACTCCGGCACTCTCGTAGGGGATATATTTCTCTGTGATGTTGCCGCCTACGTACTGGGTGTAATGATACTTGGCTGCTGGACCGCGACCTACCAGTATCTTCTTGATGTAATCAACTCCTGCTGCGGTAAAAGGCGACATACGGGAGAGCATCCAGATAAGGTTAGGCAGTCGGTTGGCCATACCCCATTCCATAAAGCCTAAGCCTTCGGTACCTACGCCTTTCGGCTTGCCCATGTTCTCGCCGCCACTCGATGCAAAGATAGTGGAGACTTGCTGACGTGCTGCAGAACCGCTTGCGTCGCCACCGCTTGCCGACATACCGGCTGTGGTAAGGAGCATGCTGTGGACGTAGTCGTTCCAGGAAAAGACTTTACCGCCGCCATTCTTAAGCGGCGTAAAGGCATCCGGGCGAACGGCTACATAGCCTGCATCTTTCAGTTCCTCACTACGATTTTGGAGCTGCTGCAGGTTGGTTACTCTGTTTTTGTTTTTGCTTGCCATTTTTGCGTTTCTTTTTTATGTTATCCTGAATGTGATGGAAAGAGAGAAGGGTGGCGATATACGCACACCCGCTTTTCTCTCTCTATTTCTGAGTGTAAAATTAGCGCTTTTTATGGTTTTGGAAGGGACAAAGAGGGGAGGGACCAGCGATAGAATCGCTGGGAACGGAGGCTTTTAAAAAAGTGTACGGATGCCTTTACATCTATCATTTGTTTCTCCTTATCTTTTCCATTTCCTCATTCTCTTTCGACAACCTTTCGAGGTGTTCAAGAACGAGGGAATAGGACTGGGTGTTGACCTGATCTTCTGTTAGGCCAGCATACTTCTGCATCGTAGCGGTGGTGGCGGTGTAGATTTCCATCGGGGTTTGCGGCTTTTTATTATCTACCTTCTGCACCTTGAACACGTGAGGGTAGCGATGGGCTAGGGTGTGCATGATGCCGCTCCACCAGAAGAGGATAACCTGCCAGTTGGCTTCCGGGTATTTGACGAAATAACCTGCGTTCTCGGTGAACTGCTTCGACTCATAATGAAAATCGTATTTCGTGATACCGGTTGTTGCGTCGACGTACTGGGTGGTGGTGTTAAAGATGGTGGCAAGGAACATGTTTCTTGCACTGGCTACGCTCTGGGATTGCGTCTGAAGTTGCTCCTCGGTGAATTTATCCATCTTCTTCATCTTTACCAGGTTATTGCTTAACTTGGTGTAGGTCTGCATCATGTCGCTGGCAAAACGGTACTGCTGCCAGGAGAAGCCATCGAGGTCGGGGTTAGGACCACGGAAGGCTTTTGCGCGACGGTACCACTTGGCTTTCTGTCCGATAATCGGATAGGGGAAGCGGGTGAGGAAGTTGCCGCTATCTGCATCCAACCAATCGAGAAGACCTGCGCCCTGAGCGATATACTCAGGGGAGGTCTTATTATCGGTCTTGGCTTTCGGGGAGAGCCAATAGTTGAGCTGCCAGAGGTAGAGGGGGAAATGGCTACTCTGGGGTTGACCAGCGATAGAATCGCTGGGGACGGGGGCGCAGAGGGAGAGGAGCTTCTTCAAGAGGCTCTTCTTCTGCGGCTCTATGCTTACCAGGTAGTGCTGCTCATTGATAGGCAGACGAGGGTCGGGATAGGCATTGATGCTTATCCCCGCAAAAAGGAAGAAGACGGCTATCTTCACCTTCTGCATATCGAAGGGGTGATAGCGGTCTACTTTGGCTATCTGCTCCTGCATGATGGCAGCGAGGGCTTCCAACTGGGAGGGAGTACATTGGTTCCAGCCCTTCGGAATTGTAAGATTTATTTGTTCTTGCATATTCTTATTTTTTAAAGGTAAAAAAGCTTTTGCCCTTACAGGGCGACATAAAACACATCCCATATACCCAGGGCGATGCCCTGGGCTAGGAGCTTCTGCCCTTTCAGGGCGTGTGAAGTAATACTTGCTTCTTCTGCCATGCAATCCCGCTAGGCTTTTTTACCTTTTTACTTTTTTACCTTTAGAATGGCAGGTCGCTGTTCGGATCATCGTAACCTGGCATTGATGAATAATCATTGCCTCCATCTGCTGGCGGTACATAGGCGGTAGCATTGCCGGCGGCTCCGTATGGCTGCTGTGGGTACGTCTGCTGCTGGGAGGTAGGCTGTGGCTGATAGAGGCTGGCGATGCGCTTATTCATGCGAGTACGGATTGCCTTGAAGAGGTGAGAGTTCTCGTCGTTGAAATCCTGATTTACGATGTCAGGGTCTTTATCCTTATTGGCTTCCTTCACCTGCTCTACGAGCTTGGGGAAATTCTTTGCCACTGCCTTGATGTACTCGACGGAGAACGAAATGTGCATTTCGTGGGTAGGTACGCTCACTTTTGTGTCGCCACGTTCGGCTGCAGTCTGGCGAATCTTATTCTTATACGCCTCATTGAAAGGATAGATGCCAACTCTCAGTTTCGCCTGAGTTTTACTTGCATCATTCTTTGATGTCTCTACTCTAATTTCGTTCACATCGATAGGAATGCAAACGTAAGGACGCTGCTTATTCTTCTCATCGATACCTACTAAGACCTTTACTCCATTCAGAGACAAAAGGTCAACATTTCCATTGTAAGAAGCCATTTTTTTTACTTTATTTATTTGTTAAAATGATTTATTATCTACGGACCAGCGATAGAATCGCTGGGAACGGGGGCGTAAAGGGGTTAAGGCTCTTTTTACCTTTTTACTCTTTTACCTTTAAAAACTTATTTTCTTGCCGCCATTGGAGATGAGACTGCCGTAATTGATCGCATTGAGGCGACGGAGCCAGCCTGCCTCGAAGACCTGCTGGCTAGGGTGCTTGGCGATGATGCCGGCTATATATTGCTTGCGGCGAGCCTTGATGCGGTCGAAGAACTGCTTAGGGGACTGGGCGTTGAGCGCCTTGAGGGTTTTGTTGCCCACGATACCATCGGCTCTTACGCCAAGCATGGCTTGCACGAGGGTTACGCCTGGTGTGCCGCTAGACCAGACCCAATCTACCAGGATGTTGGCGATGCTTTGGTCTTTGATGTCATCGGCTTTCCATCGGTTCCAGTAACAGCGGCGAAGGATGGAGATAGCATCGGCTTTGGTGATAAGCTTCACGTCCTTTGCGTCTATGCGGCCATCGTTGTTCTTGTCGTAACCTTGGGTTTGCCAGGTTTTCAATGTTACGCCCATGTTGGTAGGACCGCCCTTGTCATTGGGGTGGTTGACGTAACCTCCCTCGAAGGAGAGGATGAAATCTGCAAGAGGTTGAATCTTTGCCATATCTTTTCTGTTTTATCGTTTTTATTTCTTCTGATGGCAAAGATAGCAAATGCTAAAAAGATGATGGGGACAAAGAAAGCCTCCCTGCGGCTTTTGTAGGCGCAAAGAGGCTTCAAAAAATGTTATCCCAATCTTTTTACTTTAAATACTTGCACTCGCTAGTGCGAAATCCATATCACCTATTTCAAAACAAACTACATCATAGCGTGAGCAGACATATAATCCCATATCTTGGTACAATCGTCTTCTTCGGGTTGCCAGTCTGCATCCTGGAAGTAGAAGAGATAAGCTGCCTTGATGATTTCATCTTCTGTCATATCGCTGCACAGGTCAGCGTACATGGCATTGAAGGCAACATACTTATCCCAATCGTTCACCTTATCATGGAACTTCATGCCCTTGGTGGCATTCACTATCTGCGATTTGGTCCAGTGTGCCCCGGTTCCTACCAATTCGCCATTCTCGCCTTTCTTGCTATACACAAGATGGCAGACATCATGGTTGGCCATTTTCTCGCTGTAATGACGATCATAGAACACTGCGTGCTGGTGACGGAGGATGCACCAGTACAATTCCGGATTTGTTTCCTCCAGGGAGGCGAGGTCGCAGCTCAACTGCTCCATCGCCTCCATCATCTTCTTCTCGGTAGCCACGCCGTGAGCGCGGGCCTGATCTATTAACTGAATATACTTCATCGTCTCTTACCTTTCCTTTTGTTGGTGGATAGTCATGCGATGGTGAGTGTTAACGGAGCATCGCACACGAAAGTCTTGCTGCAGGAGCAGCAGGCTACCTTGACAAGACGGTTTTTCACGCTGCCAAGAGATGTGGTAACGTTCGTGATTGCCGTAGCAGAGAAAACAGGAATGGTGAAATCCTGACTTACTACCTGCGAGCGGGTGCAGCAGGAGCCACAGTTGCAAGGCACGTAACTGATAACACCCTCTACGTGAATGGTTATGAGATATTGCGAAGTACCCACGTTGTCAATACTCTTTACAGAGAACTGAGGGTTGAAAACCGGAGTCTCGTCCACGCATGAAGGAGCACAGAGCTGCTGCGTGATATTTACATCATAATAGGGAGCAGTGGCGGTTGCACCTACTGCAAGCGTAGCCATGATGCAGGCTGGAATTGTTCTTTTATTCATAGTCTTTTCTGTTTTAATAGAGCGACGACTTCACCGCCGCATTAATGTTTCACCTGATAGCCCTGGGTCTTCTCTACCGGAAGGTTCTTCTGAAGAAGGTCGGCGAGTTCGTCAAGATCTTCCTCGTCAAAGGTTATCACACCCTCCAGGATAGAGAGCGGTCCTTTGTAGCGAAGCTGCTCTACCACATCGTGCGCCATCTGCGGAATGCTCTCTTCGGGAATGTTCCCGAAATACTTGGCGAGCATCGGAGTGACAAGCGCATTGACCACAGGCTGAATCATCGGTTCTATATCGGCTTGCAGAGAATAGTTGCCACTCACCAGTCCCATGCTGCCGATGGTAGCCTGGAGAGACTGGAGCATAGGCAAGTGCATCAGATTGCCAGCCGCTATCTGAGAGATGGCAGGGCGTGCCCATTCGGACACCACCGCTGCCAGGATTTGCGAGTTCTTGTAATCCATATCGTTTCTTCCTTTTATCCGAAAATACGGTTACTGATTACAAGCGCATCCGCATCCCATCTGACAAACATTGCCCGATGGAATCATCAGCTTGGTAACACTCGTGAGTGAAGCCACCTGCGATTTCAGCACGTCGATGTTGGCGTTGGCAGCGGCATTATATGCCATCTGCTGTGCGTTGACCGCCTGCTGTGCATCCTTGTTGGCATCTACCTTGTTTTCGAGCTGACGAATCTTACCGTCAAGATACTGAGTAACATCTACCATCTTCTTGTCGGTATAGTTCTCACTCTTCTGGATAGCAAGTTCCGTCTTCAATGTAGAGTTCTCCTGAATAAGGTTGGTCTCACTCTTGGTTACAAAGCGTGCATCCGGATCACTCGGATTGGCAGTCATGCCATTGTTACCTCTACCGAGGTTAAACAAGGATGCACCGCCACCCAGCAAACTGGTAGCCAAACCTGCGATACCAAGTCCAAGGGCGGTATTACCCAATCCCTTGCTGGCAACATCATAGTTGCCATCATTCGTTTTTACCTGCATAGTTTTTTGTGTTTTAATTCTTCCAATATCGGAATCGTATGCAAAGGTAACATGAATGAAGTAAACAGAAAAGTGATTTTCATTAGATGTTCTTGCGGATAAATCATGAAGCAGGAACGCTAATAGACAGATAAGAAAAAGTACAAACGTGCAGAAGTACATAAGTACATAAGTACAATTGTACTTTGGTACTAAACTACATAGTTTCTTCCAAAGCCTTGATATACGGGATGGCTTCGTCCCTGATAATGTCGAGGAAGAGTTGTGCAGAACGCTTCATAGGTACATCCTTCATACAGTGGGCATTGCTCATCAGTTCTTCTCCTATGCCATGGATAGGACGAGCTATAAGGGTAGGGTGGTTCTTCAGATACAGCTTCGGCATAAAAGTAACCAGGTGAGTATCTTCTATGATGGCAAGGTCTTCGTCTGGGTCACTGACGATACACTTTACGCTTAATTTGGTGAGATCGTTCTGCAAATATTGCTGAAAAGTGTTGAAAACACGTTCGCCTACATCGGGCATGATGATGCCGTGCTTCAGCAGGTCATAGTATGTTACCTTATCTTTCCTGGCAAGAGGGTGTGTGTTTCTCATGATGGCACAAAGACTGAATGGGATGCAAGGCTGGCTATCGATGCCCTCGTTGGTATAGGCTTCGTTCATCGTAAAAGCGAGATCCAGCATGTGGTCTCGCAACAGGCGGTTCAGGCTCGTTGCCTTGGAAAATTCGGCATTCACTCTTACGTTAGGGTATCGCTCCATGAATATAAGTGCAGCCACACGGATATAGGGTGCGATAAAGGAACCTACACCGATGCGCAGTTCTCCGGTCATGCAGTTGTTGAGTGCATTGATATGCTCCTTGCAGTCTTCCGCCAACTTCAGTATTTCCTTGGCACGTGGCAGAAGTGCCTCTCCGTTCTCGGTGAGCATGATGCTGTGCGATGTGCGTATCAGCAGCTTGCATCCCAGTTCATCCTCTAGAGCCTTGATGTGCTGACTGATAGCGGATTGGGTGACAAAGCATCGGGTGGCGGCGATACTGAAAGAAAGCGTCTCTGCCACATACACAAACGAACGTAAATGTCTTAGTTCCATAGGCTCTTACTCTTTTAAATACATTATATATATTAAAATTTTATGCTGCAAAAATAAGAAAAATATTCTATGCGGAAACGCATTTTGCATAAAAAAATCTAATTATGGGATAAGATATTAAAAACTGAAAGATATGTGCAGTTTTAAATGCGAAAAGCCCCGGTATCTTGCCTTATTTTACTAAGGATTAATACCAAGGCTTTGATTTATAGAGTAAATTGCCAATGGAAATCATTGGATAGGGGAGCGATTATTCATCGTTTTCGCCGGGCGTAGAGGTTTCATCATTGATAGATGATACCTGCTTGCTCCGCTTAGATGACTGCTGTGAAGCGGAATTGGTATCGCTCTTGTCAGTTCCGCTTACACTTCCCCCGCTGTGCCTGCACCGGAAAGGAGAGAATCCCAACCACTTTCTGGTGTGGCAATCTCATAGCGGCCATACATGGTCGGACTGAGGGAACCGCTCAGTGTCACTGTACGATCATCCTCTGGTTTTTTGCCCGTGTCTCCCTTAATATTACCGGAGTCGTACTTGAAGTCGTGCTGCTTGTCGTAAATGATGATTGATTTATCACCATCCTCGATGATGTAACCACACTTGAGGTTATTGAGAGCACGAGCCACATACGCAGAAGCAGAATTTACGCTCTCAAGAATGTAGTCCAAAGTCTGCTTAAAGCCCTTTCTGTAGCCCAAGTTTTCCCAGGTATGACCCTGACCGCCATCCTGACACTCGAACTTGAAAAGACCCTTACCCTTCTTGAAGGATGCAGCCGTCAACGCTGCATAAGAATTCTTACCTGCCTCTGGCGCAAGAGGAGCAGCAAGGTCACTCTTGATAAAGACATATACGTTTACGCCAAGACCGCCGTAGCTCTCCAAACATTCGTTCTCGGATAGAATATCCTTGATCTCTGGGCATGTTACAGTTTCTGTCATAATTGTATCTTTTTAATGATTAAACGAAATGGCGGCGGAAGCCATATTCCGACAGGTCAGGCGACCGCCGCCGAGGATTTATAGAGGGATTGCGCTCTGCCTGTTGGACCAGCGATGGAATCGCTGGGAACGGAGGCGAGAGGGGGTTAGGATTTCTTGAAGAAGGCGGTGACACCCATGCTTGTGCCGGTGGCAGCAAGCTGAATCTTCTTATCCGTAATCTTCTTGTTGCCGAAGCTCCAGTAAGAGAAGGTATCGGTTGTGCCGTTCTCTGCCTCCAAGGTGATAACCTGGTTAGCGGTTGTAGCTACTGGGGCAGTATAAGCTGCGCCGTTTACCTTTACCTTACCATCTGTAACCGTAGAAGCATCCTCCATTGCGGTTGTTACTACGAGGTTAGAGTTGGTATAGTCACCAGCTACATACTCGGCAGCTGCAAGGTCACCATCTGACATCGCAAAGGCGTACTTGAACGGATTGCGGACACCTGCACCCTGGATTGACTGAATCTGGAACTGGATGTCGCGCATATCGTCGTCAGTGCCTACCTTAACGCCTACGTAAGTCTTGTTACCCTCAGAGTCAACTGCGTAAACGAAGTTCTTAGGGATGGTAACGTACATACGATCACCCTCACCGAAATCTGCGATAGGGCAGAGAGTTACACGAGAAAGACCTGGAAGCTTGAAGTTACCGCCGTTCTCGTACTCAACCTTGAAGTTGCCGTGAAACTTGTTAGCGTAACCTGCAGCGATGTACTGAGCTGTCAACTCGCTCATGTAAACGAGAACGTTCTGCTTGCGCAGACGGGCATCCCACTTCAGGTGCCAATCCAAGAAGTTATCGTAAGGAGTAGAGTCCTCGTTGCTAGAAGGCTTGTCAATTGACTCACAATGAATCAAGTTGCCGTTAGCCTCGCTGATAAGACCGTCCTCGATGTCGTGCTTGATACAGGTATGGAAACCATCATAGAGAGCCATAGCCTGCTCTGAAGCTGGTGTGCTCTCATCACCCTTATCAAGAGCGATGTCACCATTCCACAAGCAAGCGGTCAAGTTGTCGGCATAGTTGGCGAGGATAGCAGTAGCAGCCTCGGTAGCGAGAGGGTACTGACCCTGTGCGTCTGTACCAAATACTGTCTCGCAGTACTTGTCGATGTTATCTGTATAATGGTCCCAAGCGAGTTTCACTGTAATTGTGCGCTCCTTCAAGAAACCTACCTTGCTGTTCACCTTAGTGTGAACGTCCTTACGGCGGGTAGTACCGCCCTTACGGAGCAGAATGTGGATAGTACGCTTGTACTGAACACCAGAAACGATGTCGATAGCCAAGCGGTCCATCTCCTCTGCATCGGTGTAACCTGGACCCATAAGGATTTCCTTAGTTACCTGCTCGGCTACGTGCTGCAAGGCAGTAGTGCCAATAAAATCTTTAGGAAGTGTTGCCATAATTTCAATTACTAATTAAAAAATGAATAAGAATGTTTTAACCTGAATACTTAGTGTTATCCTGATGATGAAGGGCTTACTCCTCGCCACGCATAAAGCGCTCGTAAGCTGCCTTGCGCTCAGCATTGGTTTTGTACTTCGATGGGTCGAACTCACGGAGGTTCTGAGCCTTTGCGCCCTCACCGTTGTTCTGAGGTGCTGCACCCTGCGCTGGCTCCTCGCCTGGATTCTCGTTCAACTCAGCAATCTGAGCGTCCTTGTCGGCGATGGTCTGCTGGGCAGTAGCGAGTGAAGCCTGGGCGGTCTTCAACTCCTCATCTACCTTAGCCTTCTCCTCATCAGCCTTTGCCTTGGCATCGTTGAGGGCTTTGATGTCCTCATCTGCCTTAGCCTTTGCCTCTTTCAGGTTCTTAATCTCCCCGTCCTTCTGGGCGATGGTTTCAGCGAGTGCGTCGTGCTTAGCCTGAAGGTCAGCAAGACTCTGCTCTGCTGTGGTGGCTTTCTGCTTTGCATCGGCCACTGCCTGCTCCTGCGCTGTAAGATGAGCTTCGAGGGTGTCGAGCAATGGTGCATTCATAAATGCGCCTTCCTCCTTTACCTCAATCTGCTGACCATCCTGCATACCGCAAGCGGCGTTGATCTTTGGATAATTTGCCATATTGATTTGATTTTTGATGTTTGTATGTTGATGATTCTCTTGTGTAGTGGATGCTGATGCCTGCTCAGGCTCGTTCTCTTTCGGCTCCGGCTTTTGAATAGAAGCTTCTCGTTTGATAGGCTCGGCTGTACCATTGTAGAGAGCAAAGCAACGCTGAACGCAACCCATAAAGGTGCTCTGGTCGTCCATAAGAATTCCCTTCACGTCTTCAGCACTAAATATCTTACCCTTGAGATGCTTGTCGGTTGCATTAGGGCAAGCCTTCTTTACGTCGGTTCTGAACTCAACACCCAACTCGGCAAGCTCTTTTACGAGTTCCTTATTGTCGTTCTTGTTAGCGATGTCACGGTAAGCCTTATTCTTGTCGAATGACTCTGGATCGTACTCCTCGTGATAAGTCTCATCCGTGTATTTGTCCTTTGAGCCATTAGCCAAAGTATAAAAAGCAGCCATCACACCGATACAACCAACTTCATCTTTCGGATTCAAATAATATCGCTCATCGCAAAGAGAGGCGAGATACATACCTGCACTGGCGCACATGCCATCTACCAGAGCAATAACTTTCTGACCCTTGGAGTGGGCATAGTCGATGGCAAGAGCATAATCATTCTTAGCCCAAGCCGAACCGCCAGGAGTATTGATAATGAAAAGATGACCTCGGCAAAGCGGATGGTCAGCTGCACGAATCATCATGTCGCGATGGTCGATAGAACCATAAGAACAATATCCACCATTTCGGGTAATAGGACCATCTACGGTGAGAACCGAAACAAATGGGAAGTTCTGTCCCCGATCATCATCTTCCGGAAAATCGAGCTGATAGTTACCCTTCACCTGCTTGCCATCCTCGGAAATCTGATATTCCTCCGGGTAATAGGTGTTACCTTTGTCATCCACTGCGGTGACGAATCCACAAGTCCTTTCCGGTTTGGTAAACTCTGTGTGAGTATTAAGATTCTGCTCGATCGTTTTGCGAATGCCATGCACGAAATCGGGGTTCACCATCCACTTCTTTTCGGTCAGAATTTCGTATAGACCTTTCATTGTGGGTAATAAATTTTTAAAAATAAATGTATGTTATCGTTATCCTGAATACAAATCTCCTTACCTTATTTAGCAAAAGAAGACCTTTCAATATTTCTGACGGCAAAGGTAAAGGAAATACATGGGCATATAGGGACAAAAAAAATGTTGAATGTTGAGTGTTGAATGTTGAATTAGCCTAGCGGATAAAACAAAAAACCCTGCGATCCTCACGGACAGCAGGGCTAAAATTAATATAAAATTTCGATACTATGAAATATATGTTTACTAAAACTAGAAGATAATTAAGTACTATAAATTTATGATTGATTAAGCAATCGTTATCGGAATAAACTCTGACATCGCCTGACAGGTAGCTGTAATGCTACGGGTCTCAGCATCATTCTGAGCGGTCACGGAATCGGTAATACTGAAGGTACCAGGCAGCGTATGGCAGAGATAAATCGTGTCATCCTGCTTACGCAAGACTATATAATAGTCCTTTCCGTGCATTTTTTTGATGATTTCGGGTATATTCGCCTTTCCGTCACTAATATTGGCTGTAATCTCGAACTTGAAGACGGTACCATTGCCACCCTCTGAAGAAGTCTGCTTGGCGGTGATGCTATCGGATATGATGTAATTGTCACCTTCGCTGAGGGCAACATGGAGTGCTTCGCCGGCAAAGTGGCAGCCGGTTATCTGCAATATCATCGGTATGCTGAAGGGAATAGGAACGGAGCTTTCCCGTACAGCATAAAAATAAGCATCGGTTACTCCGTCAAGAAATAACTCTCTGCAACTATCAGGTAATTTCATAACTTTTCTTTGATTTAACTATTATTTAACTTTTGTTTAGATATGAATTAACATCTATTATATAAGGTGTAAAATCATAGCCACTGCACTTCGTCGATGCGGTTAGGCTTATCACGGCTATCTTTATACTGCATATCCACGCAGGAATAGCTCTTAAAGAAACAGTGCTCCGTGCGGAACCACCTGCCGATAATGCGGCGCAACACGTCTTTCTCTTCCTCGCTGGCTTCTATGCCGTATCGCATTAAGTACCGCTCCAGCATGGCATTATGGGAGCGGGCGATAACCCTGCCTTTGGAGGTGCAGAAGTCGAAGGTGGATAGTGCCCATTCTACCAGACTGCGCTTAAAATCGTTGTTGAGCGAGACTACCAGGGCACGGATACCATGGGTATCAAGCGTAAAGGTAGGCTTTACGGGATAAACGGTATCGACAATCTCTACTTCGCTGGGCAGTCTGATGCAGAGGTAATCATCATGTGCGCCCTTACCATCGGTAAGGCGACCATTGAGCTGCTGCACCTCCTGGAAAGTGAGCCAGCTTCCGGCATCACGGCGCATCACTACCTTGCCTCCTGCAGGGTGCTTGCCCGACAGCATATTGCACCACTGCTGCTGCGAGAAACAGCCGAGGTCGATACAGCTGCTTTTCGCAGGGGCGCTGATAAGCGAATTGCGCATAATGAACTGCTCATGTGAGTAGTTGCTGAACACCACCGGCTCATCCTTGGCCAGGGTGAACTTAGGGTCGCGGTGCCGGAAGAACTGGCAGCGGGAGATGGGGAGACGAAGATAGATATTTGGCATTTTAAACAATGTTGAATGGTTTGATGAATGTTGAGTGTTGAATGTTGAATTAGGCTAGCGCCCTTGAGTCCGTGAGGTAACTCAACATTCAACACTCAAAATTACCGCCGAAGGTGGTAATTTAACATGATGGCATCGGTGATGTAGAGGAAGTATTTCTGCATGCTGTTTCCTTCCTTCGGGCGCGGTACCAGCTTATCGAGCTTGGCAGTCTGCTCCTCGTTGAGATTAGGGATGAGTTTCATGCCGTCGATATAGCGGCCACCTGATTCCGTCTTGGCGATGAAGCTCTCATTGAACTTATCTTTCTCACCGAAGAAGAGATTGATGGCCTCTACCATCTGTTCCTGAGTGAAACCAGGAAGGGTAGGATGCAGCTTGCGGTACTTCTGCGAATAGGTCTGCATACGCTTATCCATATAGTTATTGATGCTGTCGGCATACTCATAGTAGAGGGCGTAATCTTTCGATTTCTCGTCTTTCTTGCGGGCGAAATCGAAGAAACCGCTCAACTGACGGAGGCTCGCCATTACACCATCAAACTGCGTAAACTCGCTGGCACCTTTGAAGATTTCCAGCATATCGCCCTTCACCTGGGTAAGAAGGTTTTCGAGCATTTCGGAGAGGAACGTGATCTTATCAAGATTAATGTTCAGATGGTCTACCTTTTCCTGCATACCCGGCTGGCTGTAGTCTACGTAGTAGCGTGACAGATGACCGAAACTGAGGAAATCGTAAGTTATCTCACTGTGCAGATTTACCTGCACAAGCAGGGCATAGATGGCATTGGCCAACTTTGCATCTTTTTCCTGGATAGCCTTGATGAGGGGTGCCATCTGAGGTGCGCCCTGCGGTATGCGGTTGGCAGCACGTACCAGTTCGTTGCGGTTGCGCACGGCATCGGCAAACTGAGGATCAGAGAAGATTGCCTCCAGGGTTTTGGCGTATACTTCAGATGGCACATCCTTGAAGTTGAAGGTGTAGATGGTAGGGAGCTGACGGATTTTAGCATCCCGCCTTGCCATAGCCTCCATCTGGTGTTGCTGCTGTTGTTTTTTCTTGTTTTTATTTCCCATTGCTATTTTTTGCTTTTTATTGCCAAGCATTAATTGGCAAAATACTCTATTTACCATAATGAGCGTTAGAGATAGCGAGTAGTGATTTTACCTTTAAATCTCGAAGTCCTTATCATATTCCATCATTCTCTCGGTAATGATGCGATGAATCAGATAGCCTATTTCCTTGGCGTTAGGATGCGCCTTGCCGGTACTTTCATGGAAGCGGAGGTCCAGGATATGTTTCCACTCCTTGAGGGTATAGGTATAAGCTACCACCGTATAGGTATCGAGAGGAAGAATGCCGCGGGCATCCTGCGGCTTCATGCCCGATTTCAGCAAACGGCGATAGAGCCAGTCAGCTATCTTGCATCCGGCAAGATAGAGGAACTTCTGCCAGCGGGTTCCTTCATGCAACCAGTGCGGACGGGCAATCTGTAAGCCACCTTTCTTCTCCAGGTTCACATAGCGAGTGCTCTGTTCGCTGATGCTATTAGGCGATGTGCGGTTCAGCTCACGGCTGGTACTGATTTGCGTGGTAACAACCATGGTCATGCGGAGGAGATAGAGAGCCTTTTTGCAATCATACTTCAGCGCCTTCTCGATGAACTCATCTTCCTTCACATCGTATGAGTCGAGGATGTCGAGGATTTCGTCATGCTCGGCAAGGAACTGCATGTTGCTGCTGATCCATACCTTCTTATCCTTCACCGCATAATTGATGTAAGGTGAAGCCACGAGGAGAGACCAGAGAAACCTCGGCAGCTTGTTGTCATTCTTGACGAAGAAATAGATGGTACCATGACGGAGCATAGAGCGATGACCGCTCTTCCAGAAATGGTTAACCAACTTTGCAGCCTGTACTTCCCGAAACTCCTCTTTCTTTTCTTCAGAAAGTTTCTCATCAGGCTGTTTGGCTTTGCTCTTGTAGCAGATTCTTCCTACTCGTGCAACCTGTTGAGTGCCGGTCTTCTGAGGCCACCACTCAACACCAGGAATTATCATTTTCATATTGTTTCTTATTTGATGTTTATATATTAAAAATCTATCACGCCATACCGATTGGAGACAAAGGCAAAGATGTTACCTATCTTATGCAGCTTGCCTGATATACCAGCGATGGGTGAATGGGTAGTTATTTTTGCCATTATTTTATTTGTGCCCAGTCTATACTCAGTCTGTACTGAAACGGTACAGGATGTTCACTTTGAACTTACTTTACAGTAAAGTTGGCAATGCAAAAATCCTACTCTTTTATCTTCTTGGCTACGAACGCAACGTAGTCCCAAAGATGAAGCATCGTTCGGTTGTTTGGTATCACATAATCATAGCTGTTGAAATCAATCTGAACACGATACTGGTCTCTGTCGGTACGTTCCTCAGAGATACCACGCTTCTTCAAAGTTTCCGGCTTTGCCGAAACATAGACGGTGATGATCTTGGCTTTCGGACAGCGCTCCATCAGCTCCATCAGTCCTTTCTCGTCGATGACGTAAATGGCGGCACCATCTACCTGTTTCTTCTCCGTCCAATACTCATAGTTTCCGTATCGGGTATAAGCAAGCATTTCGCTTTTGGGAACGTTGCATTCCTTGACAAAATGATGCTCCTTGCCGTCAACTTCACCTTCCCGCATCGGACGGGTGGTGTAGGAACAGAGCACATCATATCCCAGAATATCAGACAGCATTTTTGCTACCGTGTCCTTGCCAGCCCCAGAGGGACCAATAATCGTTATCAATTTCATAATCTTATCTTTATATTTTATGAGTAGTCATCGCCAAGTGAAAATCTCCATATCTCGCCAGCGATGGGTATTTCTGCAAAACAACGTTTCGCAGATTACCATAATCACCCATATTAACTATATATCTTTTCAGTCCAAAATCGAAGTTGCAGGTGAATTCCAAATTGATCTGACGGATGAACTTTTCACCCCCCCCGAAACCGGACATTACATCGAACACTACTTTCATCCATCGCTGACCATTCTGGTCGAGCCATGACCCCTTCGGGATTTTTACTTTTCTTTTTGCCATAATCTTTAATCTTTTATGTATTAAAATATTTTTCCTTGCTTGTGGACCAGCGGTAGAATCGCTGGGAACGGAGGCGCTTTCTAAGTATTCTGATATATCTCTTTCCAGTCTTCCCTGGTGAGGAAGATGCCCGACCGCTTGCAGTAGTCGAAGAAAGTTGCCTCAGAAATCTTGTTGTAATTAGCGAACTGGTTCCATCGCTTGCGGAAATCCATCTCATTGTGGCCGCAGGTAGAGTCAGCAGGACGGAAGCGGGAAACTCTTCTCCATAGGTCATAACCCGCCGTTCTATCCACATGGTAAAGCGACATGCCGCATTTCACCCAACCCAGATAACCGCTATTAGCATCCTTTCCGGCACAAATATCAATGCCTTGAGCCTCTATCTTCTCAACAAGGCGCAAAGCTTTGCGATAGATGATTTCCGGTGTGTCCCGTCTGTAGGTGCCCTGTCCGCTATGCGGATAGTTGCCTCCATAGCCAACACCAGTCGGATGACTGCCACTGAAATATGTGTTGGCATAGTTCATCACGGGCATTGGTGTAGGTACGTTATCGGGCAGTTTGGCATATGGTACCGCGCGTTCATTAATATATATATGCGCAGGATCATCCCATGAGGCAAAGCGCACGCGTCCGATGTTTCCGCAGGAGCCATCGAGCATAATACCCATTGCAGCATATTCATGCAGTAAGGCCTTGAACTGCTCTTTGTGATGTTCGGGATAAGCCAGACGGACCAAGCCAAACAGTCCAGTTCCGGAGCAGGAGCGCATCAGCAGGGCTACTTCGGGGCGAAATGCCAACACCCTGCGGATATTCTCGAAATCGGCAATACCCTCGTTGTCCTGCAGGTCAATATCTATCGCCAGCCATCCCGTATGCTGCTGAAGGTGGCTTTCTCTTCGGGAAACCATCACGCGCTGACCGGGATGAGTAAGGCTATCGTCCTCGTAGGTAGCGAAAAGACCGCTCAGTGTAGCACCTGGAAGCATCTTCTTTGTTTCGATATATTCCGGCATCTTCTTTGCCTTGCTTCCATACTGCTGCCGCATGGCTCTCAGTTTCTCTACATACGGCTTCCATCTGTCCGTAAGACAGAACTCACGGATAGACATCTGCGTGATGCACTCGCCAGTCTCCATATCGACGTACCTTCCGAGTGCATCTTTCGCATCCCGATAAATGGAACATATCTCGTCAAACATACCTTACATATATTATATTGTTCATTTTTCGCTGCAAAGATACAAAAATAAATCGAAAAAAGTATAGGTAAGCTATATTATATTTGAAATAAGTTATATTTTTAACATTTAATATAGGTTTGAGAGGGGGGAACCAACGATGGAATCGCTGGGAACGGAGGCGCAAAGGGTGTTTTTTCAAAAATGGGACCAAGATACGAAATCTGGTCCCATTTTGCCCATTCTGGTCTCATTTTAATTTTATTAGCAGAAATGTTAAAGCCCATTAATTGAGAAAACGGGGGATATTGTCCCCCTGCTGCCACACCATTGTCCCACTGCTTGCCCACTGCTATTTTTTGCTATCTGCTTATTTTTCAGCAACTTACTATTTTTTGGTCTCATTTTTATATAATTTTCTATAAACAGATGTACGCAAGAGATACAAAATATTTCAGAAATATGTAGAATATATGTAGAAAATCACGCATTTCTCTCGCTAGCTGCCACTCCCCTATATCCCCATAACTACCTTATTGTCTGAAGTTTACGGCATAGCCGTTAATGCTACTAACTCCTAGTTTGAGGTTAGGGGATTTTGATTTTAGGGAAAAGAAAAAATACACGGAAAATTTTATATATAGGTAGTAAATCCGGCGAAAAATGAGACCAAGATATGCTTTTGAGACCAAAAAGCCCACTAAATCAGCGGTTTACAGAAAGCCCACTAATTTCTCCCCATGGTCGCAAAATGGGACCAAAAAGAAATTTAAAGAAAAAGGCTGCCTCGCTTCACAGCGAAACAGTCTTGAAAAACATAATAATAATAAACTTAAAAACTTAACAACTAATAATCAACAAAACCTTCTCCTATTTATTCTTCATAAACCGGTTAGCCTTATTCAGGCTATCGTGCAACCCATCACGACCGTACATGTTAATTTGGGCGTTGATAGGCTGATTGAGGCGCTGAATGAGCGCATTCACAGCTTGCAGGAGCGCCGCATTGCTTGCTGCGCTGGCTGCAATCAGGTCGCCTGCCGCTGACGCGCCAGACGAAAGATTACCATTGCCTGCTTGCGTGCCTGCTGCAAGAACATCACCCACGTTGCCATTATCAAATGCCCTTCTTGCTGAGTTTCTTCCCGAATAGTTGCTGTCGTAATTGACCAGCGCCTTCAGCAGGGCAGGGTTATTCATCATCATGGCATGAGTGGTTTCACGGCCAATCACGATTTCCGGTCCTTTCTCGGCTACGAGAGACGGCTGACCATTAACGGTGGTGGCGGTTGGAGATGTGAGCATCTTCACGCCCTGCATCTGCTTGCCATCATCCTCCTTTGCCCAATATACTTCACCATTATCAGCCACGAAAGGCTTCAAGTCCTGAACATTTCCGGAATCATAGGTAAGCATACCAGTAACAAGCTTGGTGTTGGTGGTATTGGTATTACTCTTCTTCTTGCCGCCGCTGAAGGCCGATTTGAGTGCCCACTGGAGCAAGCCCATGAGAGTAGCCATTACACCTGCGGCTGCGATAGGACCAGCAATAGGACCCAGGAACTCGAAACACTTAGCCATCGCACCAGCGATAGAGAAGGTTACTTCCGACTGGGTACGGGCTGCATCAGACTGAGCCATAGCCTCATTATTAGCCTGAGTATTGGCGAGATTGGTAGTGAGCGCCGTTTGGGTCATAGCCATACCCGCATTCAAAGCCACCTTTGTGCCCTCGCTCTGTTCCTTGTTTCCGGCATCGGTTACATCCGTGATGTTCTTAACGCCCTGCGTGGTTACCTTCTCACGATCCTTATTGCCCTTCTTTACCTCTTTGCTCAGTTCCTTCTGGTGCTTCTTCTCTTTCTTCAACTGCTCGGCTTTCTCCTTGTCTTCCTTGGATTTGCCGCCACCAGTCTTGAACTCGGTATTCATCACGCCACCGATAAAAGAACCAGTGATGCCGGCTGCGGCATCAGCGAAGGAACCGCCACCTGCAATAGCATCGGCTGCTGCTGCACCCGTCTGCGTGGCTGCATCACTATAGAACGCATTAGCATTGTCTCTGTTGCAGTGTGCCCACGCATGAGGAGCACCATTGCCCTCTGCTTGCTTATTCGCCTGTTCGGGAGTTGCAGGGGGCGCGTATGGAGGCACAATAGCCGGACTGTTAGGGTTGATAGGCGAACCATCAGGATTCCAACCGAGAGAAGGCTGCTGCGGAGGCATCTTCTCAAAGTTAGACTGCGGCTGCTGAGTAAGATAAGATGCACCCTCATCTACCAGTCGCACATACATCGGATTCGCCTTTGTGCCGAGATTAGAGAAGTCTTCCTTCACGGCATTGGCATCAGCATTGGCTCTTGCTGCATCAATACCAGGTTGCGCTTTCTTCTTACCTCGCTTGGCACCTGCATCATTGATGGCCTTCCACATCTGCGTATTCACATCATTGAGCGCCATATTAGCCCATGACTCAAGCATAGACTTCAGAGCGTTCTTGATAGCTTCCTGTGCGCTGCTTACATCATTGCGCATTTCAGCAAATGCCTTGCCTACTTCTGCACCGAAGGTCTCGATAGGCTGCACAAGCTGCTGCATCTGTGAGAGGCGGTTCTTCATCGCCGTAGCCATTTGGTTGACATAGGCAAGTTCTGCCTCCTGACGAGCCTTGTCAGCTTCATCGATAAGTTGCTGATTTCTCGAATTTTTGAAAACGAAAGCATAATAATCTTCCGCCATCTGCATCTTCATCTTCATCAGCTCCACCTCTGGGTCGGCGGTAAGATCGCCGAGACCAAGATTCGACCACATATTGGTTCGCTTACCGAAGAGGGCGCTTTCCTGCTGCATCTTGCGAAGGGTTTCCTGGTTGGCAAGATTGCGCTGGTTGACCTTCCACATCTGCTCGGCAATCTTTTTTGCCTGGTCGTAGGTCTTCTTCTGAGCCTCAGTATATTCATCAGAATACTGAATAAGTTTGTTATAGAACACCCTCCAGTCTTCCGCATTGTCGCCCAATACACTCTGAATGCGGGCACCCAGCGCATAAGGATCATCGCCAAAGAGTACCTGCATCAGCAATCCCCTACCTTCTTTATTGCTGACATCAACTGTATAAAGGTTGGCGATTTGCTTTCTTGCTTGCTCGTACATGGAAATGATGTGTGCCTTGCGTCTGTCAAAGGCTTCCTTGTCCTGCGCTTCAAAATCGGTTGGGTTAGCATAGCCCATTTGGTTGAAATCGTCATACATATTCTGCTGCACGGCACCCATGTAGTTATGCTCCTGAGCCACCTTTCTACGGGCTTCTGCCTGCTGCGCTTCCAGCTTTACACGATCCTGCTGGTTCTTGGTAGCCTTGGCAAATATTTCAGCCGTGATGGAGTTCATCGGACGGTTCAGACTATTACCCAACTGAGCCATCTTCGTGCGCAGGGCTGCGATATTATTCTGCGTAATGGAGGTGAGGAGGTTCTTGGAAAGATTAACTCCGGTCTCATCGGTCTTCTCGATAAGATCATTATCCATCGTCTTTTTGAAGTCCTCCCAGGTGTTAGCCTGACCAGCGATAGCAAGGCGCACCTGCGAAAGGGCTTCATCCATACGCTTCTTCACTGGCTCTACGAACAAATCCTGCTCCGTCTTATCCATACCGAGGCTTACTGCCTGTGACAGTTTTTCGTTGATTTGTCGCTCATAGAAGTTGCGCACGTTATCCATGATAGCGTTTGCTTCATCCTGCTTCTGCTTCAACTCCTCACGCCAGGAACGCTGCTGATCGCGTGCCTCCTGCTTCGCAGCACGGATGGCATCCTTATCGGGTGCTTCATTTTCAAGCGTACCAGGTTCATCTTCTACCCAAGGAGTATAGCCATCAAGATTAACTACCTGATTGAAGTAATCATTGATTTCCTTATCCTTACTTGTTTCGCGCTTGGTTGCGTTCTGGAAATGAACGAGTGAAGATAACAGACCTTTATAGCCTGTAGGATTACCCTTGACGGTTTTACCGCTATTATCAGTATAAGTATAGTTTCCTGTTTTCATATTGAAACGGAAACTACCCTGCTTGGCATCTTTTGTGTTTGCCTCGATAATCTTCTGCCATATCCAACCTGCACCTGCACCCTTATTGAACATATCCATCACGTTCTTTTGGGTAAAACCGCCTGCAAACAAGCCGAGATTATTAAGTTCCTTCTTGATACGGTTAACCGCATTCAGACGATCCATCTGATAGGAAGGCATTACGCTCTGCTTGGCTTCCTCACGAAGGCGATAATAGGTAGCACGCTGAATTTCCTGTGCTAACTCCGAATAATGCTTCTTCAAATCGCTCACGCTCTTGATTTCGATACCCAACTTAGAGATATACTGGCGAAAATCACGATTAAATCGGGCTATCTGCGTATTTCGGGCATTCTGCGATACGTTCTGGGCTTCGAGTGTAGTTTTATAAGAATGGAGTTTTCGGGTAAGCGTATCAGTTTGAGACTGCGCTTCTTTCAACTTATCTTTCCAGGCATTAGCTTTGCGTGCTGCCTCTGCCTCCGCAGCAGCTGCCTCTTTATCTGCTTCCACAAAAGACCATACCACTCCTACGGAGGTGAGAATCGCACTTGCAATAGCTACATAAGGATTTACCTTTGCTGCCGAATTGAATAATGTTTGCGCAGCTGCCGCAGCTTTTATTGCCTTACCTAATTCCCAAAGAAACGAAACGGCTTTAGAGATACCCAGAGCAGCAACATAATTGGCGATGAGAGGAAGGAGAGCTACAAATACCTTGCAAGCAGTAATCACACTCCACATGGCTGCCTGAAGTGTATTCTTGAATATCGGGCTTTGCAAAATCATTTGCGACATGTCGTACCAAGCCTGCGCCATAGACCTTACACTTTCCACACCATCTGGATTGATAAAAGCCTTCTCCCAAAGGTTATTGGCTCTATCCAATATACCTGCGGCAGACTGCTGCTGCATCGTGTACTCGCTGGTTACAGCAGTTGCCTCCTCGAATGCCTCCTTAGACTCGTAGAGATGATCCTTCAGTACATCTACGTTCTTAGACATAGTTACCATGGCGGTAACGAGTCGCTGACCATCAGAACCGAGGTCTTTGAAGATGCCGCCAAGGGCATTCATATTACCCTTGTCTCGCATCTTTTCAAGTACCATCACGATGGCATCCATTGCGTTGCCTGCTGCATACATTCTTTTGATGGTACCATCCGGAATGCCCAAATCCTTCTCGATAAGGTTATGGTTCTTCTGCAAGGCTACGATGAACTTAGACATTGCCGTAGCACTCACTTCCGGCATCAGGAAGAGAGAATCGGATGCAGAACCGAGAGCCAACAACTGGTCGGTAGTGATACCTGCAGTACGGCTCACACCGGTTAATCGCTTGGCAAACTCTACAATATTGGTAGATGTAGAGGTAGAAGTAGAAGACAGCTTGAACATAGCCGAACCCGTAGCAAGCATCGCTTTTTCGATACCCATCTTCGGGATGAGCCCCATCGTTTCCACCATCTTAGAAAGAGCCGGCAACGCTTCTTCTCCCATCTCCTCACCGATTGCTACATTGATCTGGTCGGCAGCAGCTACGAACTGCTTCATACCTTCCACACCATACTTACCCATACCGAGTTTTGCTCCCTGGTAGGCAAGTTGAGCTAAGCCATCAACAGAAGTACGGGTGTCTATCTTAGCTAACTCCTCGGACAGTTTGTTGACATCCTGCATCGTAAGTCCGGACACCTTACGAATATCCGTCAAAGAAGAAGAGTACTCAAAGTTCTTCTTGATAGCAGAAGTAACTGTGCCTTTAACAGCGTTGAAGACTTGGAAGAGGCCTGCGTATGCCGTAAGGTTCTTTAATGCAGTACTCCACGCATTTCCATGCTTGTTTACTGAACCCGTCAGCTTATCAATCTGAGCCTGCAACGTTTTTACATCCTGCTGACGCTTTTTCAGATTCGGATCGTTCTCGAAAGTCTTGCCTAATTCACTCTTGGCAGCTACCAGCGCACGGCGAAGTTCCTTGAGCGAAGTGCCGGAAAGATTGTTGATAGCCTTTCTTATTCGCTCTGTATTCGTAACATTCTGCGTCACGGCAGAGTTATAGGAAACCAGCTCTTTCTCCAGTTTCTTAAACTCCTTCTTGCCTGCATCCGTAGTTGTATCGAGCTGCTGCATCTTCTGCTTAATAGAATCGATGCGCTGCTGCAACTCGTCCATCACCTTCTTGGCGACGGCGGCATTAGCCGTAATAACTATCTGAGTTTTTTTTGCTGTTGCCATTTTCTTGTTGTTTATTGATTAAAAAAGTTTGATAGGGCTACAATCGGCAATGGTGTTTATCAATCTTACCTCACCCTCATATCCATAGAAATCTACCAGGTAATTAGCTATGCGCTGCTGAAGGTGACGAAGCTCCATCATAATGGCAGGACGCTGAGATTTACCACTCTTTCTATCCCATTTTGAGATATATCGGGTTTGAAAGCGAGCCTTGCGTGCATTATCCACATCCTCGTAGCTGGTACCCTGACCTACACCCATATCCACAAAGCGCATATAGTCGTTGAACTCGAAAGCCATCGTTACCTTGCCGTAATCGCCTGCCTCTATAATCTTACCCGCAAAGGATTTTGCACCCTCACCAGTAGAATACCATCCACCCATATCCTTTCGCTTTTGGTTTACTACGGCATAGCCGTTATAAACCTCCTTGGGATAGATGCACTGGGTCATGGTGTTTACTTCCAACTGATTGATGGTCTGCTGGAAGAAACGTGATGCTACCCTACTGAAGGGGAACATCGGATTTTTGATAGGTTGTCCCATATCCTACGCTCCTTTCTTAAAAAGACTTCGCCCTACCCCAACACCATAGGCAAGGATAGGGCGATATAGTCAAGATACAATTATTATTCTTTAATGATATACTTGTCGTTACCGCCGCAGCCAAACTTGTAAAGCGGTTGCAGACTTTTCCAATCCACTCCGGCTACAAGCCATTGTCCGGAATACAACTCACCTATCAGCCCGCACGAAATAGAGGAAATATCAATAGACTGCAATTCGGACATGATGACCGGATCATCAGCAAAAGACCGTCCTGTTACCGGGCAAGCTCCTTTTCGCTTCACCTCCACCATCCAGGAAACGAGGTCTTTGCAATACTCCATCAAATCGACGGATGCCTGCTCTATCTTTGCGCCATCGTATCGTCCGAGGGTTTGAGGCGAGTCTTTTACCTTAGTAAGAAACCACACCTGGTGAGATACCATTATCTTTCCGGCTGATTGAAACTCGCCTGTACTCAATACGCTATATAGCATACAAGGTGAATGCACGATATTGGCATTACGAGAAAAGATATTCTCCAGGTCAATATAGCGAATGCGGAAGAAACTCTGGTCTTCCAGCTTCTTACTTGTCGGGTTATGGGATAAGGGTTTGTATATCGTAGCCCAGTGTTCCAAAACATTTGATATTGTCATAATTCAAAGGGGTTTTAACACATTATTAACTGATAGCGTACAGAAATTAAGAGATAGCGTACAGATATTAAGAGATATTGGTACTATACATCATAGGCATCATCAGCCGATTTAGACGGAATCCATTCATCTTTATCTGCGCTATCCTTGTCATCCTTCTTATCTGAAGGTGTCTCTGCTTCATCTTTCTTCTCTGCCGATGGAGTAGCCTCTTCTGCCTCTTCTTCCTTCATCAAGTCTTTCAGCTTCACGTTGAAGTGCCTTTCGGTTTTATCGGCTACAATCTTCTGCATCACTCTTGCCCAGGGTGCCCCATTGCAGGTGCTCTCGTTTTCGAGGATGCTCACGAGCTGCACACCGCAGTAGATGGCAGCAAGATAATTAGCGAGATGGAGAGGGTTCTGAAAATCGAGTATCACGGTATCTACCATCGTAGCTAGGTATATCGCAAGGATGAGGACGGAGAAATCCTTCACCATCTTTGCCATTTTCTTAGATTTCAGTTTCCCGTCGATTTTGCATCGAGGGTCTTTCTTGATAGCCTCCCGATAGCGGGAATAGATGCGACAGTTGCACCGCCACGCCGTATAGCAATCGCAGATAAGGGCGAAGAAGCATACGGCGATGTAGTTAAGAGATGGTTCCAGGGTACACCACACTAAGCCGATAATGGCTGCAAGAAACCTGGTAAGAGTTGGAATTAAACTTTGCATTTCTTTTTTCTTTTTAATGTTATCCTATGTTTTTTAATACTATGCAAAGGTAGAATATTTTTGCACTACGATGGGGACAAAAAACTTTTGTCCCAACCATTTAGGGGCGATTTCGTAATTTTGTGGGCAGATAAAGAAATTAAAAAGGCGCAAAATGATAAACGAGCAATTACAGAAAAAGATAGAGCAGTCTATCCGACTCCTGCAAAGCGTACAGAAAAGGTACGATGGAGAGATAGAACTGGCTTATTCGGGCGGCAAGGATAGTGATGTGATCCTGCAGCTTGCAAAGGAAGCTGGTATCAGATATAGAGCGATATACAAGAATACCACCATCGACCCACCGGGCACTATCGCCCACGTGAAGGAGATGGGTGTGGAGATTATCAGACCTAAAGAAAATTTCTTTCAGCTTATTGCAAAGAAAGGGTTTCCTAATCGCTTTAGCCGTTTCTGCTGTGAAGTTCTGAAGGAATATAAAATCCTCGATAAAACTGTTATCGGTGTGCGCAAAGGAGAAAGCAGAGCGAGAAAGGAAAGATATAACGAGCCTACCGAATGCCGATACTATGGTTCTAAGAAAAAGGAAAATCATGTAGAACAGATTTATCCTATCTTGGAATGGACCAATGAAGATGTGAGGGATTTCATTCTTGATAGAGGATTGAAGTTAGCACCAGTATACTATGATACGGGGGGGGCAAATCGACGTTACCCGAAGACTCGGCTGCATGTGCTGCCCCCTGGCTTCAAGACGCAAGCGCCTTATCGAGTTTCAGAAGCATCCCCGCATAGCCAAGGCTTATCTGAGGGCGGGACAGAAATTCTTAGATACGCATCCTGACTCATCAGCAGTAAGCAGATATGATAACGTTTACGAATGGTTTACGCGTGATGTGTTCTATGCCAACAATAAAGATTGGGAAAAGGCAAACGGCACACTATTCGGTAAGCCCGATTACAAGAAGTTTCTGGAAGGTCAGTTTGGTATCGACCTTACCATATAGCCTTCCGGGGGTTCGGGGAGTTGAACACGAATGACACGAATAGCACGAATTTCGGTTTTCGATGACCCACCAGGTTAACATTAAACATTAAACATTAATAAGAGATGAGTCAACTTACGCAGAATACCCTGCAGAGAATAGACAAGTGGCTATCTAACGGACTGAGCATCGATACCATGTTCCCGAAACTGGAACAGAAGTATAGGATGCAGCTCTGCTACGAGTTCTACAAGCGCTGGGTACAAAACAATGATATAGACCCCAAGACTACCTGCCGCAACATAGCAAGACGCGACTATGCGCTGTTTGTGGAGCAGGCGGGCAGAGGGATAAAGGAGGCGCAGGAAATGGTGATGGCGCTGCATATTGATATTGACGACGAAGGAAATATCAAACCCCGTACCATTACCGAGCTGACAAACGATGTGGCGGTCTGCAACCATATTATCCGTTTTTTTATGACCGATGAAAGTCCGCGTCACAAGGCGATGTATCTCAATTCTGCTGAGTGGCTTATCCGCACAGGCAAGCAGCAGAACAACGACCGTGCGGTGGATAAGGGTATGCAGGCACTGGCTACCGTTTATGGCAATTTCCTGGAAGAGAAGGATGCTACCGAGGAAATGCCGGATATGAGCCGCATTGCCATCACGCAGGATGTTAGCATCGTGAAGCGTGACAGAGTGAACTATACTGACGAGTACAAGAAAAAAATGGCTCGCAAGTATGGTCTTACGGCAAAGGATATGCAGGATATTGCCGAGGAGGAAAGTCTGCAGGAGCATAATGAAAAGGTACCTGACTATATGGAGTATATGGAAGAGGTGCTGGATGAACATGCTGAGAAGAAGGAAACCGAAATGGATATTCCGGAAGAGGAAGGTGATACCGAAAAGGAAGGAGGCGATGATGAGTAAGCGCAAAGGTGATCATCATTATCACAATAAGGTTCCTCCCTTTACACCGGACCCCGAACATTACACCCGAAAACAGCATACCTGGAAGGCGAAGGTGGCATACGAAACAGAGGATGCTGCCTGGGAGTTCCTGAACCAAAGACCGGAACTGAAGGCGCAAGGGTATGTGGCGTACCAATGCAAGACTTGCCAGAAATGGCATGTGGGAAAGTTAAGAATTAAGAATTAATAGTTTATAGACTTTATGGCAAAAGACTGGGTAGGCGGCAATGCTGCCGTATTTAAAACGTTAGGCGCAAGCAACCATAAAAACGGCGAGCGACAGCGTGAAGACTACTAAGCCACAGAACCCGCAGCTACCGAATGGCTCTGTAAGATAGAGCAGTTTACGGGGGTAATTTTGGAACCTTCTTGTGGCGAAGGGCATATTAGCGAGGTATTGAAGGCGCATGGCTACGATGTAGTCAGCCGTGATTTGATAGATAGAGGTTATGGCGAGGTTGCAGATTTTCTTTCCATCGACAACTTAGAATGGAACGGAGATATTGTTACCAACCCACCCTACCGATTTGCGTTGGAGTTCGTGGAAAAGGCTTTGCAGATTATTCCGAAAGGAAGAAAGGTTGCTATGTTCCTGAAACTTACTTTTCTTGAAGGGAAAGGAAGAAGACATCTGTTTAAAACGCAGCCACCTTGCAGGGTATGGGTAAGCAGTTCGAGACTGAAATGTGCTGCCAATGGCGATTTCGATGCAATGGCAGGGAGCGCCCAAGCCTATGCCTGGTTTATCTGGGAAAAAGGATATAAAGGAGAAACTATTCTTAAATGGTTTAATTGATAAAAATAGATTTATAGAGGATGGAATTAAATAAGATATATAATGAGGATTGCCTGGAAGGAATGAAAAAGATTCCGGACGCAAGCGTGGATTGCATTATCTGCGATTTGCCTTATGGCGTTCTCAATAAAAAGAGTGAAGGCGGTGGCTGGGATAGTATTATCCCGCTTGAGCCATTATGGAAGGAATATCTGCGCATAACCAAACCCAATGCGGCCATTATTCTTTTCTGCCAGGGCATGTTTACCGCACAGCTTATGATGTCGCAGCCGAAACTCTGGAAATATAATCTTATTTGGAGCAAGCAGCGGGTAACAGGCTTTCTGAATGCAAACAAAATGCCTCTGCGCTCGCATGAGGATATAGCAGTATTCTATCGGAAACAACCTATCTACAATCCTCAGATGGTAAAATGTGCGCCACATCAACGAAACCATCGAAGGGGAGATGGTTCTCATAGTTTAAAGCGAGGTTGCTACGGCGATCATAAAGAAGTGCCTACTATCGTATCAGATGAGAAATTCCCAAGGAGCATTATATACTTCGACAAAGAACATTCTGCCGATACCTTCCACCCTACCCAGAAGCCAGTAGATTTACTCCGCTATCTGATATGTACTTATACCAATGTGGGGGGTGCGTTCTTGATAACTGCATGGGCAGCGGCACTACCGCCATCGCCTGCATCAGGGAAAAGAGAAACTTCATCGGCTTTGAGCTGAATAAAGAATATTACGACAAGGCTTGCGAGCGTATCAAGTTAGAGATGATGCAACCGAGCCTATTTTAAAATATACAAATAGAGGAAGATATGAAATACGGATTACCCTATAAGGGAAGTAAAAACAAATTGGCAGAGAGGATTGTGAGCCTCCTGCCTAAACGCACACATCTGATAGATTTATTCTGCGGCGGGTGTGCAGTGAGCCATGCATCGTTATTGAGAAACAAGTATGAGCATATCCACATTAATGATATTAACTGGATGTGCCCTACTCTATTCATTGATGCGCTGAACGGCAAATATCAGAACGAGACGAGATGGATAAGCCGTGAGGATTTCTTCAGACTGAAAGATACCGATCCATACGTGGCGGTAGTCTGGTCATTTGGAAACAATCTGCGAGATTATCTTTATTCTAAGGAAATCGAACCGTTAAAGAAGGCTATCCATTATGCGATATTCTTTCGTGATTACACTCTGGGAAAAGACCTTGGCTATGATTTATCTTTCATCGAACCTATCAGCGATATTCAGCGCAGATATGCTGCCGTAAAGAGATATTTCAGCCAGTTCGGTCACTTCCGGAAACAATCATTTGAGGGGTGGGCAAATCGCATCAGTCAGATTGGAAACAATCGAACGGCTTACAAACGTCCGTCAGAACTTCAACACCAAGAATGCCGCAGCCGAATCTGCGGGATTCAAAAAAAAAAATCGACAGGGCGAACTCTGCAGCGGAGAACGAGCCAACTGCATTACACAGATTGCAATACCGGGAGCGACAACTATCCCTGCCGAGAAATTCGGGGGGGGCAATTTTCAAACATCACATCAAGTGTGCTTGATTACGCCAAGGTCGAAATTCCGGATGATAGCGTAATATACTGCGATATTCCCTACGAAGATACTAACGTATATAATAAAGCTGAAGGTTTCGATTATGAGCGATTCTACGATTGGTGCGAGCATCAGACGCAACCCGTTTTCATATCTTCCTACCAGATGCCCGATGATCGCTTTGACTGCATCGAAGAGTTCTCTCATCGCTCTACCCTATCAGCTACGGCTAATAATCTCGTAACGGAACGCATCTACGTTCCGAAACACCAAAAGGAGCGAGGCAATAGAGCTATTCAACTTTCATTATTTTAAATCTGCGAAATTATGGCAAAGATTATTTATTTTGGAACCAATGGATGTTCCGGACACTACCCTATCGGTATTGATATGGCACTGACTGGAGAAGAATACAATAAATGGTGCGAGTGTGATAATGAAGTCTGGATAGAAAACATCCGGAAAAATCCAGGTCGCCACCTGGTTCAACACCACGACGAAGCTTACACCAACTACGGCGTGCCTTTCTCTGTAGATGAAGACAGAGTTGGAGATCATACCGAACTCTTCTGGGAGGGAGTACACTCAGAAGAAGAAATGATAGAACTCATAAAGAACAACCCGTTTTTGAAACGACAATTTAAAATGTAAGCAACAATGATAGTAATAAAAATCAAAACATGGAAAGACTGGAAACAGGACTTTCTAAAATGGGTGCAAGCGCCTCGGCGCAGTACTTGCAAAGAGTACGTAGATTATATGGAGACTTTACAAAATCAGGTTCTCTACAAAATAATAAACGACACTTGCGATAAATACGGAAATATGCGTGAGGATCAAATTCAAAACATCACCGAGGCAGTCGAGAGATGCGTGGCTGAGTGTGCCAAAGAGACACGCAAGCTAATCGATGATTCCCAGCCCGCAAAATTTCTCTAAGACAGTAAAAAACCTGGCATGTCTGCGGATTTCAAATCCGCAGGAACGCCTAACGGACGCAAGGGCGCTAAGCTAAATCAACATACATTCAGGATAACAATTTTACTATTATGCAGCAACCACATCAGATATATTTAAACAGATTCCAGCAAGAACTCTTTTATATGGGGGCAAAAGACGAAATCGTCATCGCTGGACGACGTACCGGTAAAACAGACGGATTGGTAGCGCCACGCGTATGGGCGGTATCAAACTCTATGCCTGGTATGTTGGGAGCTTGGCTGGCTATTTCCAGGCAGCAGGCATTTTCTAAAACTATTCCTGGTACCATGGCTGCCATGGAACGAATGTTCGGCTTCACAATAGGCATTCACATGGGATGGGGAAGACCACCGAAACATGCCCGTCCTGCAATCTTTAAGCCAAAAAACTATGATAACATTATATGGTTCGCCAACGGCGCACAATGGGCTTCCATATCCCTTGCGCAAACTGCATCAGCAAACTCATATACGTTCTCACACGCCATTTTGGATGAAGGTAGATTTGCAAACAAAAAGAAAATCGACGAGGAATTTATGCCTTCTCTGTCAGGACAGACTCATCCATTAGGCAATATTGAGTTTTCAGAATATAACCCCCTCTATAGAGGTAGACTTTTTGTTTCCGATGCTGCTCTGACCGCAAAAGGCAGTTGGCTGGAAAGGGAAGATGAGAAGTTAGACTTAGTGATAGAGAACGGACTTTTTAAGGGTAAAACCTACAGATGGGTTCAGGAGCAGTTGGAAGAATATGCCAATAAAGTTATCTTTTACAATGACCTACTCTATAATGCCCAAAAAACAAAACACACACCACATGTGGTTCCTGCGGAAGTAAGAACGATGATTCGTGCAATAGCATTGAAAATGCTGAAGCATGAGGGCATGTTTCGTATTCTACCTAAACACGGAAATCATCTTACCAAAAACATGGTAGATATGGCGGTAAACTACAAACTGGTTACTGCAGAAGATGCCGAACTCATCTATGATTACGAATATCTGATTACACCAGAAGAGGATTTCGAGATGCAGATGTTTTTACGTTCTAAGAAATTCCAAGATAAATATCTGAGAGAATTGAGGCGTTCAGCTTTCGTAGTACGCAGGGCATCTACTCTCGAGAATGTGGACATTCTCGGTGAGGATTACATCAGGCAGTTAAAGCGAGATCTCCCTGCCTACACTTTCGCAGTTTCAATATTGAACATCAAAATCAAAAAATCGAATGATGGTTTTTACTCTAACCTGGATATAGATAGGGTACACGGTTATATCCCCGACAACGAGATAGATCCGCTCTCAGTGGCGAAGTGGGAAACAAAAAAGGCTACGGGCATCATCGGCGGCAAGAAGATTACATCAGAAAGCTATCAGCCGGACTTGAAAGAGCTGTCCGAGAGAAACGACTGCCGTATGGATAGCGACTGCGTAAACGACCTTCCTCTCTATCTAGCATTTGACTATAACGCCAATATCAATACCCTGGTGGTAGGTCAGGTATATCAGCGTGACGGAGTAGAGGCAGTGAATGTTATCAAGAGTTTCTACGTGAAGAACGAGCGCAAGCTAAGAGAGTTGGTAGATGATTTCTCGCATTACTATGCTCCGAAGAGAGCCGTGAACAGAGATGTGGTTTACTACTATGATGCTACCGCAAAGCAAGGTGCATCGTATGCCTTGACCGATGAGCGATTCTATCAGGCTGTGATTAAGGAGTTGGAGCGCAATGGCTGGAACGTGACGGCAATAGATATGGGTGTGCCGGAAAAGCATGAGGTAAAGCACCGTATCATCAATAATGGTCTTGCCGGCATAGAATATCCTGCCATCCGCATCAATCAACCTAACAACCCCGACCTGATTATAGCCCTGCAGCTCTGTGAAGTAAGCATCGGCTATCAGGGATTCCGAAAGGATAAGAGCCAGGAGAAGAAGCCGGAAACGGAAGACAACCTGCCGTTGCAGCAGAGAACAGACTTCACCGATGCCTTCGACTCGCTATATCTGGGCTGCAAATTCTGGCGAGGTAATATCGGCTGGTTCGTACTGCCGGACGGAAGAAACGTTTAACTAAATGTTGAATGCTGAATGTTGAATGTTGAATTAGGAATGAGGGGCGGATGTCAACGCGACAGCCGCCCCTCTTACTATAACCATAAACTAAGTTCAAATATGAGAACTAATTAACGAAGAATAAAAAGCTCCCGCGTTTCACAACGAAGGAACCAAGATAAACTTTAACAACTCATAATTTTGAATAAAATAATTGTAACTAAATACGTTTAGCATATTGTGATAAAACATTAGAAGAATCTATTCTTTACACACACATTAGAATTAATGAAGAAATTAGAACCCCGCGTTTCACAACGAAGGGAACTAAGCGATTTTCGATAAGTAAAAAATAATCGTTTAACTTATAAAATATATCTGACAAAACATTAGAAGAATAAAAATTCTATTTACCTTAATGGCGATTTTCGTACTGTTCATCGAAGGCTGCAATGTAGTCATCTTTCTTATCTTTGCTCAGTGCATCCCATCGCTCCTGCCACTTGATTTCTTGGGTGTAGGCAGAAATGTAGCAGATGGAACTGATAGGAATCACCATCTGCGTATAGTCTGTCTCTGAGTCTATGTATGTAACTCCTATCACCGTATCCTTCGACGTAGCATCAATCTCATCGCCTATATATGAATCCTGCACCAAAGTCTCAAAGGCTTGATTGTGGAGAGTGATGTATCTGCCATTATTAAAATGGATTTCAATAATGACCTCATAGAAATCACCCGATTCCTGATTCAGACTCTTTATCTGCTCTTCGAGCGATCTATACTCCTCTACATCAAAACCAGGTGCGCTATTTTGCATCCATTCTGCAAGGTATTTCAACTCCAAAAGGAGTTCGTATTGTTCCTTTTCTGTCATATTCTCTATAAATCTTATTTTCTGTTTGCAAAGGTAAGAAAAAAGGTTTTTATGTCTGGGACAAAAACCTTTTTAATGTTGAATGTTGAGTGTTGAATGTTGAATTGCCTGACGGGCTCAAGGGCGCTAGACTAAATCAACACTCAACATTTAACACTCAACATTGAAGTTTCTTTACCAGCAGCAGACGATCGTTTTCATTCCTTGCCATTACACGATAGCCAAGGCGTTTATACCATTCGAGAACGAAAAGCTTACTGCCTTTATCATCCCATTCCAGCTGTGCCGACTTGCAGCCCAATTTCTTAGCTTCCCGCTCTGCGGTCTCCATTAGGAGGCGAGCCGTTCCCTGCTTGCGGTACTTCTCATCTACCCAAAGGTTATAGATAGCGCAATCGGCATACTGATAATACTCGTCTTTATAAGGTCCAGGCTTCGGTACCTCCACCTGTACGGTGCCGTGATGATTTTCATCCACGACAACAATCTTTTGGGATGCCTCCCAATCTTGAATCTGTATCATAATATATTCTTTTTTATAAATCCTTAAAGTCACTTGCTAATCAAATAAACTCTAAAGGTAAATCCTTTCTTGGTTCTATCTTCAGACCATGATTATTCATAAGCTGCAGGCAAGCATCCTCTGTAAGATTCTGCCCGTCGATTTTATCCTCTTCGGTTAATGGAATAGGCAAAGAATCTTTAATCTTCATAAACAGGTCTTGTATTTTCTCCTCTCTATAATCGGAATAAAAATAAGCCTTATAATCGAAATAACCGAATACGAGACCTTCTTGCAAATCACCAGGACCATAATGAGGACTTATGTCACGCGTCCATCTTAACATAGGGAAATGAGAAGACTCTACTGTCAATAGAGCATGAAAACGCTCCAAAGCTATAGCTTTTGCCTTATCACGATCGATAGCTTTCAGGTAAAAGTAAAAACGACTGCCTATACCTTCTCCAGATCGAAACCTTACAGCATCGAAAAACTGACCCGACTGACTTAAATCATTGACAGAAACATTCTTTGCTTTTGAAGAGTTATCTATTCTGATAGAAATTTCATACCAGTATTCCTTTCGAAGCTGCTCCTCATCATCAATATTATATTTCTCTATAGTTCTATCCTCGGCTTTTTTAGCAAACGAATCAGCTTTCTCTTTGTCAGAAAACACGCCATCAACACGATAGTCACTATACTCGCCAGATGTTACTACGTAAGCGGTTTTAGGCTTATCGGTTGGAGCCACAAACAGGGTATTAAGAGATGTCGCAGAAACCCAGTTCAGATTAACGATATACTCGACTTTGTGTAGTTCAGGATAATCTACTGCAAAATCTCTACATAGTTTAGGAGTTCCTTCGTATGCCGGATCACCATTCGGGTAGAAATCGAAATGGTCTATTACCTTTGGTCCGATTTCATCCATAACAAACAATTCCGGTCTTTCTCGCTCACCCTTCACGTCTTCAAGATATTGCCCCTTCGCCCAGTCTATCGCCTTGTAGAACTCGTCATCGATATACATATATCCGTAATAAAATTCCCGGAACGCATCTTTACCTTCTTCAGACAAGGTTTGCGCCTTGACATCGTAGAATCGATCTTCATCCAGATAGTAAAACATATCTGCAAGATCTTTCACGATGAAGAGAGAAGCATCATCGCAGCAAACAATAAACGGCTTACCGAAGTCTATCTCAAAATCCTCATCGGTAATAGGATGCCAAAGGGATTTTTTCTTTTCTTCTTTTGTGTATAAACTCATATTTTATAAATCTTTTAATTATTAAAATGCGTCTTTAATATCGCATCTTTTCTGAGGTTGTTATAAAATTCCTTTGGGCAAATGCAATCCCAGAAGTTATCTGCTGACGCATTATATCTGTTGCCAAAGAAATCACAGGCACAGTTTACACTTGTCTGATTGAAAGCGATTGCCTCTATATCATTTACACTGTGAATCTTAATAAAGGCACTCAGTTTTTCGTATTGTTGTGGATATATACCTCCACACTCATCAGCGACAACCTTTAAGCATTCAAGATAAACTGGTATATCTTCGCCTAGAACCTTTGCAAAATCAAAAGTAGATCTGAACACCATCATTTCCTCATAAGTTAAACGGAAATCTTTCTGTAGGTCCTCAATCTCCTTTTTGGATGAAGCACATATCCATCGGCTTACATATTCACCTTTTGCCTGTTTTTCCTTCACCCATTCCAGATCCAGCGGTTTTCCATCAGCTCCTACGAGTACATAAGATGGAAGGTATTTCTTTTCCAGATACATCCAAAGGTGAGGCATTCCACCCCAAGCGTTTGGAATCTCTATAGCGAGTTTCCAGCACTTCTTTTTCTTCATTTTAACGTATATCTCAAACATGATAAAGCTTAGTTAATGATCAAATGTATCTCATCTTCGTAGTCCTTGATAATCTCTATCGGACGGAAATTTATCCAGGTACTTCTCGGGAACTTCATTCAGTGGACCCTCAAATAAGGTCTGAAGGTTGCGGGTATCAGGCTGGATAGTATCAATGCTTACCTGGCAGAACTCGTCAATGATAGTACCTACAAGGTCGCCTATCTTCAATGGCGAAGGATGCAGCTTCTTCTCCTCTTTCTTGCTGAGAGGAGGAACAAATGGCTTCTGCTTCTCGCAAATCACGTAAGGGGTCACGATACTCTTCTGCTTGGAAGCATCATCTGTAAAATCATTGTACTTGATAGTAACAGCGTTAAAATTACCGAGATAGTTAATAGGGCATGCCTGGATAACCTCTGCAAGGCTCGGTTTGAACAAATTCGGTGAGCCGAAAGTATGCACTGCTTCAAAACTAGGCAGTACGCTTTTCACTTCCTTGGGGTGTTCCTTATTATATGAAGGCTCATCCCAGATACAGGAGGCACCAAACACATCTTTAGGCTTTGGATATTCTAAAAGCACAAACTCTTTTGCTTTAGGGTCATGCCGGAAACAGAAAACGCTGATACCTTCAGCTATCTTCTCTATCTGCTCCCTGGTTAATTCTATCTTTTCCATAATCTATAAATCTTTTAATCATTAACATGCGTCTTTAATATCACATCCGGCTACGGCCTTGCTTATTCTTTGTTCCCATCTATCTTTATCATTTCACCGTCCTTGAACTCATAACCTATTTCACGTAACTTAGACTCCAGCATCTTGACTTGAGGCAGAGCTGCCTGCCGGATTTCTACACCATCGAAGTTATTAGAAACGAGACAGGGAGCGATAATGTTGGCAAAGCCTTTTGACTGCTCGCTATGCTGGCCATCTACATTCTCATCGCCCACTTGAAGCATAGCGCAAACGCCATCACTCTGCCATGAGAAATGAAAGGTAACAATCCTTCTCTCACGCCATTGATTACTCTTTACACAGATAAAATCTTTATTATTCACGTTATAATCTTTATTCGTCGGGTTGTATTTTCCATACGTCAAGAAGTAAATTCTACCCTCCTGCAAGTCTTCAGGACGAATAACTATAGACCCGATATTCTCTCCATACTCACAAGGCTTAACACGATACTTACAGTTCTCGGTATCAATATCGCAATTCTCCGGGTCGAAGTCTCGCCAATCAGGTTCCTCCAATGGGCGATACTCCACCGGCTTCCCCTCCTTGATGGCTTGCAGCACCTGCAGCAAGCCATCAACGTCAAATAAATAATTCTTTTCCATACTCTTTTCCATACTCTTTTCCTTACTCTTTTCCTTACTCTTTTCCTTACTTATAGATGCGGACAAGTCTAGGAATAGAGCAACCGTAGTTTTTATATCCTGGCTCTACATAGCTGACTTCGGGATTTGTATCACGCATAGCATTTATATCATCCAAAGAGTAAAGACCTACGTAGCACGAAGGAAAGCCTATATAAAGGATAGAACCTTCATTGTCATAACCAGCAAGACGGCCGCAATATCTTCCTCCTTTTTTCGCCTGAATGCCTGTCGTAATCAGAACTTCCCGACCTTGATAAAGATGATAAATCTCCTTAACTGTCAATCCGGAAATATCCTCAAACTCGGAATCACCAAGCGCAGGCGTATTCTTCTGCTCCGTCCGCTCCTCGATAGGCTCTACCTCCATCTTGATATGCAGCAGTTCACGTTCCTCACGTTCCTCTCGTTCTTTCCTGCTTTTGAGAACGAATAACTTCGCCTTTCTCCAGCTATCTGCCCAACCAAGGAGCAAGAGTCCTACGGAGAAACAAGCCAGCACCACGATGGTAGCCCCTAGGCAGCAATCGTATATTTCCTGCGACAGAACGCAAGGATGGGAATAGATGTTCTTCAGTTTGCCGAGACCATAAATAAGAACAACGGCAAGAACGGGTACCAAAAATGCCAACAGGTTAACGCCGATAACCTGGGCGTAATACTTCAATTTACTTTTCATAATTTTTTTCTTTACTTTTTGTTGCATAAATTTTTCTTATCTCATCGAGTTTTGCGATACACAAATCTCTATAAGCACCTTCAAAAGTTTCAGCCTGCTTATACATACTATCCTTTACCATGAAACGGCAATCAAGACCGCGTGCCAGGGTTTTAACAGCGATAACGAAACCGACAAACTCGTTAGGATCATATCTGTCTTTCTTGATAGGCGACTGGGCACCGATGCGTATCTCGTCCGTAATCTTGTATGTTTTCTTGATTACTTCCGATGCAGTATGAATACTCGTTATTGGCTCTAAAGACACAAAGGTCTTAATCTTGTATTCATCGTGCAACTTACGCAGGGCTTCGATTCTCTCCTCAGTAGAAGGAGCACCAGGCTCCAACTTATCATTTACAGTGATAGAAAAGCCGATGGTGAGGTAGCGGGCTATATCCTTATAATCTGTAGTAAGGTCTCGAAGTGTGCTCTTCCACAAACCCATCTGCATCCAATTTACGTTTTTTGTTAATATCGTGACCGGAATACGATCAAATAGCAAATGTAAAACCACCTGCTGCAGGATAAACATATCTGCCTCTATATCGAATGGGTCGCAGGTGAAAGAGAAAAAGATACCGCCATCCTGACGTATTTTATCTATTCCTATCTTCTCTAGATCCTTCGAGATAAGATCACGGGCAGCAACGAGACTTTCATAGGTTACAACACCTTTCTTAATAGCATCATGTGCAGTCATATTGTTTTTCTTCAGATATTCATTGAGCAACTTATCTCGCTGCTTGATGATAGGTGCTGCCAGTTCCGGCTTATCACCGAAGACATGGCTCAACACCCCTCTGCGGTTATAACAATACGTGCAACCGTTAGAGCAACCATGGTATAGATTGATTGCCCATTTGGCATATTCACCAGCCGCACCCTGCGGCTGATAAATCAATGCTCCCTTTACGGGAGGTTCTTTCGTTTCTGTTTTCATACGCTACTCTTTTTTATCTTCAGGCTTTTCTATCAAAAATCCGATACCAGCGTGGATATTGCCCAGTTTATACCACTTCTGGCTGAGAGTCATCACATAGCTGCTGAAGGCATTCTCCTCAATATCCAACTCGAAGGCTTCGTCAGTATCAGGCTCACCGTGTCTGATATAACCTTTACCTGGTGTATAAATGAGACGATAGTAAACGCCATCCCTACAGAGATACAGACCGCTATTCTCGCAATCAGAACTCCACCATTTCGGCTTACTTACATAGCAAAGCATTACATCGCCATCGTAAATAGGAATATATGATTTCTTGCCCTTATTCTCGCCTACGTAATCTTTGGCATCAACATTATCTACCTGGCGGGCGGTAGCCGTTAGCGTATAGCCGTTCTTTATCATTTCGGCTATATCAAGATATGCAACCTGCCATTGCAAATCAAACTCCTGCGAAAAACGCTCATCGCCTCTTTTAAAGAACGCAAGGATATTTGGCTTTCTATCCTCGCCAATGGCTGCGGTATCTTTGATGAGAGAGTTGAAGACTTGAATCTTGCTAGCTTCCAACGCCATGTTTATCATGGAATAAAGATACCCGTCCTTCTTATCTTTGATACTCCAATACTGGCCAGAAGCTATCTTACGCAGATCACCGTACATATCCATCGCCTCACGTTCCTGAATATTATGCAGATGACAGACAAACTTGTATTGGTCGGGATAAACGCATTCCACCATATTGCTAAACTTTAGCATATTCTTGATGATGCTTACATATTCTTCTGTTTCCATACGCTATTTTTGTTTATTTTCTAAATCTTCACTCTGTTCAAAGTTTTTATTCCAACAGATGATGGTACCATTTTCAGGTACTCTACAAACGTGACCTGGGCAGCACCAGCATTCAACGGAATCTGTTCTGACAAGGTCTTGGTTTATCTCATCTTTTTCTCCGTGAGGACACGGGATGTTCTTAGGGTACTCTGTAGCTACGACTTTTATCTTATTATAAGCCCCCCGAAGTCTACGCTTCAAAGTATTAATCTCTTCACGCAGCTCACTTATCTCTTTTTCCAAATCGTTATTGCGTTTGTATATTCTATAAGCGGCATTCCCCCCCCATCGTTCGTACTGCTTACGGAAACGATGGTTGGTGTACTTACGGAAGAACTTAGACTTACTGCCCGATTCTATGATAAGGTCAAAGATAAAGCCTGCTATCTTCTCCTTCACCTGATTCATATTTATCTTCATACGCTACCCTTCTTTATCATCATTAACAAGATCCTCATACTCACCAATCGTGATTTCCTTGAAATCAGGATTCTTCTTCTCGGCTCGAATGCTATCATCGAAGAAGGCAAAGTAACGGTCATTGCAGCGGAGAAGCTGAGTGATAGAAAAAGGACAACCGTTAGGACCCCCTATGCCCAGTTCATCCAATATACCGAAATGGTTGGCAACAGCTTTGTAAGAGGCAAGTACAGCGGCGATAGCCTTACCCTGCTTGTATCGCTTGTTAGGCGCAATGCCAACGTAACGGCCATCATCAAACAACTTGGTACCTACCTCTCGCCATAACTTCTTATCCAGCTTTTCATATTGCGCAGTCGGCACCCAGATAGCGGTTATATCATACTCTCGCAGCAGACTGCGGTTAGGCTGATAACCTTGCCACTTCTCAAACTTGAAGCCAACGGCTTCATCTACTCTTTTCATGTAGGCCTGATACTCTTTTTCTTCTGCTTCAAGAATACCCTTAATGTATTCGTAAGCCTTTGAACCTTGTTTAGCTTCGTATAACATACGCTATTTTTTTTTCTAAAAACATGTATTATTTACTCACCATTTTATCATACTCCTCCTGAGTGATTGTGCCTTTATTCAAAAGGCTCATCAGGTAGAAGCGGGCCACGGTACCCAGGGCGATTTTCATTCCCTGATATACCATACCGATGGAATCATCATCGGTGAGGATGTTCAGGTCAGACTCCTTGCCATCCTTCTCGCAAGTTACCTTGACGGTAAACTTGTCATCCCTCATCTCGTGATAGGAAAGGTTGAGCTGCAAAATCTGCTTGCCAAGCTCCTCCTCTTCTGATTCATTCTCTGCATTCTGCTGCTTTGTTTTTTCTGCCATAATATTTTTATTTGTTTTTAATATCTGTCAACTAATCTAATTTAACAATATCGGTAATCTTCTCCACACCCCGCCATTAGGCTGGAACTTGCTCTGCCAATCACGATACTCTACATCGAAACGGACACCAAGGTCTCGGAATTGCTGAAGATTCAGAGTAGAAAGAAGCTCATCATTTTTCTCCTTGCGGTCCATTAAGATAAGCCTGCAGCTTTTCATGGAGGCAAATATATGAAAGAAAACATCCAGTGCATTCTTTCCCAACATGCCTTGTATAGCCCAACGCTCACGATTGGTTCCTTTAGGTGAGATGTTTACGCCATCTATATCGGTATAAGCCTTATTTTTGTTCCATTGTTCTACGTTGTGGTACATAGAATATCCCGAAGTATAAACATAAAGGTTTTCTATGTTTTTATATTGACCTCGCAGATTTTGCACGAAATCTGCAAAGTATGGAATTTTGAAAGGTTCGCCACCTGTCAGCAACACGGTTTTTGCGTTGTTAAGTTCCTCTACCGTTACAACCGGAACAGAACTTAAATCATACTGGTCATTACAGCATAACATGCAATGATTATCACAATCTGTATTTAACATCAGATGAATAACGGAATGATCCGCATTCTCTTCGTCTTCATAATATCTTATCATACGCTACTTCTCGTTTTCTTTTTGTTGAACATCTTCTTTCTTATCTTCCACATACTTCTTGCCGCAGAAAGGGCAATACTCGGGCAGGATATTTACCTGGTTCCACTTCTCGCAGAAAGAGCCATCTTTCTTCTGTTTATGGAATAAACCATAAACATTCACCATCGCAATGCCCGATGGAATACCGATACTTGTATCAAGGCAACCACTCTCGTTGGTCTTCTCCTTAACCATTTTCTCAACTCTGCTAATACAATTACATGCCATAATCTTTAATGTTTTTATTTGTTCTAATAACTATCAACTAATCTTTTGTGCATCATATAATAATGAAATGGGCGAGGGTCGTTTGGCTCGTCTTGGTGATAACCCATTCCGGTAAGCCACTTATCTGCCCAAGTACCAGGTTCTGGTTTCATATCCCAATTTACAAACAGGATATGCACGCCGTAACCTTCAGCTCTAGCCTCTAAGGTTTTTATCATTAAAGCGCCAATGCCCTTCTGCCGATCTTCCTCGCTAACGATGAAGCTATTTATATAGCCACACACTGGGTCCTTACTTATCGGATTGTAAGCAGGATCAAACTCCATCAAGGCGAAAGCGGTACCAGTTAGATTTGTAAGGGTAAGGACATTTTCTTTCCAAGAACCATCGTGGTCGTTGTAACATTTAATCTCTTTAAGATATGATATAAAAACGAACTCCGGCTCTCTAGCTTCCTCGTCAGATAGAATTGCAGTTTTACATTCTGCCTCATGAATGAGATTATCTACAATTCCATCAAGATAGTTTTTCTCAGTCGCCTTCAGAAAGGCATTTAATCTCGCAGCCAAGGCTGCACGCTCTTCTTCTTTCATACGCTATTTCTTTCTTCTCCTATTACGTTTATTCTGTAAATACTGCCCGAAATCTTTCGGAGTAGGAATCATCATTTCCATTGGCTCCGGACGTTTATAAATACTCTGAGGATAATTAATATCTAACATTTGTTTCTATACGCTAATTAAAAATTATGATCTTTACAAACATCAAAACATGATGTTTTGTCATTATGTTTAACACACCATGCAGAGGCACGATGGTCATCGTCGACACTGTACCAAAAACAGTTGCCGCAAAACTGATCCACTTCATCGGGCATACGGCTATTGCTTTTTGGGGTTATAAATATCTTCCAGACTATCGTCTGTATCGAACTTATTGCCGACAACCTCGAAAAAAAGGAGGCAGCTATCTTTTTCTGAAAGCTCGAACAGGTATCTATCCGCGTTCTCTGTACCGTTTCTGCGAATGAAGAATGCGCCGTGATCAAACATTACCGTAAATCGGGCATGGCTCTGTGTATGCTCAAGAATATCACCTTCCCAAATCGGGTTGACATACTTGTCGCAGAAGCCAGTAAACATACAGACGGTTTCAGGGTTAATGCCCGTAGCGGTATAAATAATCGGTTCGCAATCTTGATTCACTCCCAGTGGATGAGAAATAAAATAGCGATTATTATCACTACGACGAAAATTGCCAGTAACCCAACTACCTGGAGGAAAATTCAAATCCCGTTCGTCGGTACTTTTTGCTTTAAATCTTATACGTTCAGCTTCCATAATCTATACCTTTCTTTTTTAGATACTCTTTTGCTGCATCAAAGCTGTCAAACTTCATAGGGCGAGTGAAACGATCATTCAGATACCTGTATCTCTACCACCAATGTTTTTTATACTTAATGAAGTACTTCACTTCATCCGTAAAACTCGGAAGTCTATCCCCATTAAAGAATTTTGGGAAACGAACCGAAATAATTTTTATCTTCATACTACTATCCTTTTTAAAGTAAAAATACTCAGCTACCTGCTCCATCAACACGATAAGGGATATTACGAATATCGCAAGAAGTATGAGCTGTAAATCTAAACATGACTCAAGTGTCATACGCTTATCTGAAATTATGATTATCGCAAACTAAATCGCATGATGTTTCTTCTTGATTGTTAATGCACCAGCCCTGGCCGTAGGCATCTTCGTTGTCGAACCAAAAGCAGTTACCGCAACATTTCTTTTCTTTCTTTGCCATAAGCTATTTGAATCTGATTACGAACATATTCTTTTTTAGCCACGCATCGGGGCACATGCCCCTTTTTGGCTTATCTACCGTTATATCGTCGATTTCCTTTTCGATATACGGTTGGTTATCTTTCGGATAACCGAGGAGAAAATGAACGTGTGTGAAAGGCTCTAATACCTCCTTGCGGTAAGTTCTATCTTCCGGACTGTCCGAAGTGTGCTTGAGCCCTCCGGTGAGATAACCTTGCACGAAAAGGCCTCTATCGGAAACACGATGATATTTGGCTACACCAGCTATCAAGTTTGGCCTATTCGGTATATCCTTTTTAAATAAACGAATCGTCCAGTATAAAGAGCATTCTCGATACTCCTCTGTCTTCTCTCCGCTAGCTATCTTCTGGTACCACTCATCAGTAAGATGAATGGTTAATATTTTCTTCTCTGCCATATTATTTACCTTTATATTCTATACCATTTCTTTCAAGAAATTCTTCGGCTGCCTCTAGGCTGTCAAACTTCAGGGGGCGACCGAAATAATCATTAAAGTATCTATATCTCTGCCACCAATGCTTTTTGTACATGATGAAGTACCTTTTTCTATACGCAAGGCTCGATTGAGGGTCCACATGCCCATAAAAGAATCTGGGGAAATAAAGTGAAAAAATTTTTATTTTCATACTACTATTTCTTTTTAACTTACTACCTCTACATACTTCAATTTAGCAAATCGGTATGAGGTGTATACTCCATCGAGTGTTTTATTGACTCTTGCCGTAAATCTCAGGATGCAGCCTGTATAATCGTGAAATCCTAAGATGATATACTTCTCACCGACATACCCTGCTACGTATGCGCCAATATCTTTTCCCTTATAAAGGGCTGGCTTCCCGCGATACACATCAAAAAAGTCTTTGTTTGTCATGCGCTATTTGCTATAATCTACCCGCTCATCTTTGAAACCGGTGAGGCGCTTGGCATCCTCCTCGGTTATCAATTCCAAATCATCGGTATTGTCATTATCCTTGATAACCAAATCATCGGTAAGGACGAAATAATACTTACCCTCATGGGTGGTAAGATTGGTAGGACGAAAAGGTATGCAGGCAACGAGGGCACGCAGCCCTAACTTCTTCAGAATATCATCGTGAGTGGTAACTGGAGGATATGAAGACATCACTTTCTTTATGGCCCTACCCTCTTCATTATTCAGATTAGGAGCTACCCAGAACTGATTATCATCACTATAAGTCCTGTTCCAGACTTCCTTATCCAATGTTTCGTACTCCTCGGGAGTAACAACAAACTCGTAGATTTCCAACTTTCGGGAAAAGGTGGAGTTTACATAAGAGGCAATGACTCGGGTTAACTGGAAGGGTACCGCCTTGCGGATGCGATCGCAATACTCTGCGTTTTGCTTTCGCTCCTTATCTATCACGTCCTTCACCCACTCGAAAGACTTAGAACCTTCTTTTAATTTAAATATGTGCATAGTGCTATTACTTTAAATGATTTTTCTTAGGACAAGCGATTGAATCGCTGGGAACGGTGGCGCTCTTTTGCTTTTTGACTTGGCAGGAGCAGGAGGCTGAATGAATGCAGCAGGTGCCTCTGGCGGTCTCAAAGATGATATACTCGTGACCTTTTGAAGTGACGGTAATGCTGCTACCTTTTATGCGGTCGCCTTCTCTGTAATCGGTAATGAGAGCATGGATCAGCAGATAGAGCATGCCGAACATAAAGAGTGTAAATATCACATCTGAGGTCGTTGCTTTCAGCTCATTAAAGAGTTTCTTTAACTTTGCCTTATCCATACGCCTTAACAATTATAGAGCTTGATACCATAGCAATCCTTCATCAGGGTTACTGCCCAGTCGGGATAACCGCCTTTATGCTGTTCCTGATAGATTTCTATCTCCCGGTTATAGCGCTGCAGAAGGAGAACAAATCTAGGGTCGGGCGTTTCGCCACCTTTGATGTGATACTTCTCCTGGGCGAACTGCATTTCTACCCTCAGCTTGTAGCTGTAGGTAAACTGCTCGTTGCCTCCCTCGTGGAGAATGATAGCCATAACGCGTGCCAGGTCATCCTTATTCACTACCGCCATGTTTACTGCATCGGCTGTGCGGAGAGTAACGAGATAGAGATCAGAATCGAAATCTGTTTTATCCATATCATTTTGTTTTTATCTATTACGCTTTTTTCTCAATTTTTCGCTGCACATTTCTAGCTTAATTAAGACATTATCCGGAATATCTTCGACACGAAAATCATGCTCTGACGCATACAGACTAATAATTTCCTGATAGAAGTCTTTTATCTCGTCACGCTTAAACGCTTCGTAAGGAACGAAATCTATTGCTTCTACGGAAAGCATAACCCCATCTTTACAAATACAATTTGAGATATAAATGCCGCCAGGATATACAAAAAAAGCTTTATCCTTACAAATTCTCTTCAGACATCGAAATGAAGGAACTTCAGCTAAATCTTGTGCTATCTGCAATTCGGAAACCTTTCTGTAGCCATATATCGAATGAATATAGGCACTTACGAAATCGGAGCGAAAACGAACCTTGGAACGATGAAACAGCCAACCACCGTTTTTCCTTCTGGTTAACATATCCGAGTCTATTCCACCTTCGGGATAGTGATAAACTACAGCATAAATGCTGCCAGCCTCGTTGCGGGTAATAAATTCTACATCTGTTTCTGTCTGCTCTACCTCCCGCGGCTCACCCATACGCTTAATAGCGTTATTGAATTTCATATACGCCTGGTTATTGGTATACTCATCGCCATAAAAGGTAGATACTACCTCGATAAGCTCATTGCTGTCTTCCTTCGAGAAATTCAGTAGGTTGGGGTTGTTCATAACTACTTGTTGCATACGCTATGCCTCCTACTTGTTGTAATCTACCACGATGTTGTATTTGGCGAGGACGGGTACCAGGCCAGTCATTACACCTTTGCCCAAGAGAGGAACGGCATCGAGCACGCTGTATGGGATAACCTTCTTCTTCGGGAGCTGTTCACGGTTGGCTTCCTCTTCTAGGATTTTCTTGTAGGTTTCCAACTCCTTGTCGGCATCATCGCGCTCATCGAGAGCTTTCTTGTATTTGGCATTCAACTCATCGTATTGTTTCTGTGCCTCCTTAGCCTCCTGTTTCTGCTTGGCGATATAATCACTGGCCTTGAGCATGGTAGCATTGGCTTCATCGGCTTCTTTTCGCAAGGCTGTTATTTCATCCTGATGCTGGGCTTTCATATCCTCTAGCTGATGTTGCAGATCAGAGAGCTTCTGGCGAAGGGCATCCGTATCGGTGGCGGTATGGACGAAATCGAACAGACGCTCTATGTTCTGCTTTAACGAGGTGCAGGTTTCGGAAGTGGTACCGATAAGGGTTACGGCTTCCTCGGCGGTGAGGGTATAGCCTGGAGAGGCTTCCTTTTTGCCAGCGATGGAATCGCTGGGAACGGTGGCGAGAGGAGAATTTTTATCAGATGCTCTAGTGAAGGGCATTGCAGCTTTAGCTTCCTCGGCCTTCCTCTCTTCGGCTTGCTGCTGTTCCTGCACAAATTCGATAGCGGAAGGCATATCTCCCAACTTATCGTAGTAATTGTCTTCCTGAGCATCGAGTGCAAGGCGACCTTCGTATACTTCCCACAGGCCGTTGTCGATGAGATAGTAGATAGCGGAAAGCACGATGCGCTCACCGTATTCATCGATGTAGGCATTGAGCGGTTTCACCCAGGCTTTTTCTACTACGTCCTTGAGCCATTCCTTATAAACGATGCCCATCAGCTTCTCTTTATCCCCTTCCACAGCATAGCAGGAGGCGATGCGAGGGATGATATAGAGAGGTTCCGTTTTCTGCAGGAAGTTCTCGAAGTTGATTCCGAGCGCCTGACGGACCATATTACTTACGCTCTTGAACTTGTATTTCTTCAGCAATGAGCGAAGAATGTTCTGTTGTTTCGTGTTCATGTTTTTGTAATTGTTTATTGTTTATTTTTATTTGCCACAGTTGCCATCCTGCTGCCCGTCTGATGTTTCGGAAGTATCGTCCTCACCCTCGATGATTTCAAAGCCATGCTTGCGGGCGGTTGCCTCGCTGCGCTCCGAACGGTTAGTTTCACTATCGTAGGCTATCCACCATGGGTGACCGGGGACAGAGAAGTAATTGAGACGATGCGTCATCATGTTCTTAAACGATGCAGCCGCACTTTTCATCGGTCGCTGCGAAAGGTTTAACTTCGTCTTGCGCTCCAAGCCGTACTCTTCGCGCAAACGCTCCTTCCGCCAGACTTCCTTGTGAGCTTCTGACGAACGGAGAAGAAAAGCCTTATATCGACGGGGATTTTTCTTCTTGAGTGCCTTCAAAGGACAAAAGCCGGATTCAAATAATCGGCGGCGGCCTTCCTGACAGGCTTCGCTTACCGGTTTACCTCGAAGGGAATCATAATAGCCGTTCTCCTCGCAGGTTTTCTTAACGTCCATTATCTGCTGACGGCGTATAGCTTTCATATCCTTTTTCAGTCCGAGTTCATTTTTAAACCTTTGGACAGTAGAAAAGGAGATGCCGAACCATTCCATCATTCTGCGGTTGGAGTTTTTGGGGAAGAGTTTAATGAACTTCTTCTTCAGCTCACCTTCGAGCACATAGGTTTTCACACCATTGCTTTCGGGTGTTGCCCTCATCGGTATCTGATACTTCGCCTCGCCTGTTGGCTTACAGGGAGTTTTCGTGTTCCAGAAACTCATGCTTCAGCCTCCTGCGCTGGGGTTGAACCAGCGATGGAATCGCTGGGAACTGAGGCTTGAGGGGGACAGGAAGAGGCGGCTGAAGGCTCGTATTCCTCAGCAATGCCGCGTCGGTAATCGTAACACACAGTCTGCTCGCCGGCTGCCACTCGCTCCTTGTTATACTCGGCGAAGGCTATGCCTATCTTATCCATATATTGCTCGTTGGCACGGCGGTTGGCCATCTTAAAATCGTACAAAGCTTTCTGATACTGGGCATGGGCATCGGTGCGCTCGGCATCCATCAGAACAAAGAAAGATTTCTTTTCCAAGGTTTGCTTGCCCAGGAACTCTTTCAGACAGGATTTCTGTTGGTCCTTGAAATCCTTCTCTTTCTCCATGATTTCCTTCTTGCGTTTCATAAACTCAGCGCCGGCCTTTGTCTTAATTTCCAAAGCTGCATCCTGCTGGTCGTCTCTTTCCTTGCGTAAAGGCGCAAGGACTTCTTTCTGAAATTCTTCTAATGTTCTCATTTCTTTATTAATTTTTAATGTATTATAAAACTCTTCTTAGTCGAAGAGGGAAGGATTTTGTCTCTTCTCTCTTTCTTTTCTTGCTGTCTTCTCAGCTTCCTCACCCTTCTTCTTTACTTCAGCTTGCTCGGTGAGGATTGCCTTCAGCTCCTTTCGGGAAGCTAAAGGGTTTGCATTAACGATGGCGATAAATAAAATTCTGCCCAGCTTTTTATAGAGCGGAATAAATTCCTTATCTATCAGGTCGGCTGGCTCGCTGGCAGGGATGCTAACCTGGTTCAGGTCTTTCCCTTCTTTGTTGACGATGAGGAAGGTTCTTTTCTTACCATCTTCGTCTTCGATTTGTACGCCTCCGGAATATTTGGCTACACTCAGTTGACTGCGCAGCCAGCTTTCCTTTGTGAATAATATTGTTTTCATATACGAGGGGTTGCTTATTTTTCTGCTGTTAAATCATTCTTGATTTCATCCCACATCGCCATTTCCACCTTTTTGCCATCGAAATGGCCAACGGCTACCAGTTCGCCACCTTCTTGGGTGGCATCCGCTGATGAGATGGCGCTGCTGCGGATAATCATAATATCGAACTCGTTGATAGCATCAAGAATGCTCTTCATATCAATATGCTGCATTTTATCTCTAGCATTCAGACGGATGCGCTGAATATCAGCATCGGTCAGCTTACTGGATGTTTTCTCCTGCGCCTCCTTCACAGCCTGTGTCTCGATAGTGATACGCTGCTGCTCGTAAGCATCAGCAAGCAGTTCCGAGTTTTGTATCTGGGCGGCGATGTTCAGAAACTTCTCGAACAATTTGCTTCCACCCGCCAGCAGCGTGGTAGCTAAACTCTGCTCAATGAGAAGAGTCTTGCCCTTTACCTGCCAATAAATCAAACCAGCCTTCTCCCACTTCTTAATCGTGGCGATTACGCTAGTCAGACTATCCAGTATTTTGAGAGCTTTCTTTGCTCTATGTCTTTTAAACGGATTCCACATAATCTATATATTGTTTAAAAATGAATATTCCAGTTAAAAAGCGCCCTATGCTCACGCACCGGGGAGGTGTAGGGAAATGTGAATAGACAACCCTACATTGCTTTTGCTTGTAGTTATTGTAAAATAAATACGGAACATCCTTACGCTAAAGGTGTCTGCTATGAAGCATCTACATAAATTCAATAATTTAACAGTTAGAGCTTTAAAAATCTTCGATAAACTATATTGAATCTTAAAACATGAATTACCTTAATGAGTGATAAACCTGGTACCGTCTACTTCAAGCACCAGAATGTCGTTAACCACACGGATTTCTCCGCTATTAACGAACTGCACTTTCCTCTGATGCCTCAGAACGTCTACCTTCAAACAAACGCATTCACCTTCATCTACATGCCCGGTCTTTGTAAGGAACTTAATGTAGAACGATTTGCGCTTTACATTTCTCGCTGTTTGCGGATGCACATAGCCAGTTACCTGCTGTCCGCTTCGTGGGTCTATCCACTGCCACTTCTCGCAGAACTGACGGAGGTTCTGATAAGACTGATGATATTTTGCCATAACTATTATTGTTTATACGAAACCACCGAAGTCGTAATGCTCACGAGGACCATCCTGCTCCTTATCCTCTTCGTAAGGAGGAAGCTTTGCTTGCAGGAATCGGTTTAGGATGATACTGTCTACCTTCCGTTTCTCCTTGGCTACCCTTTGCCGATGCCGCAATATATCAGGAAACAGGATGTTCTTGAGCGGGTTCGACCAATCGGCTGCGTCATTGCATGCCGAATAATCGGGGTAAAGAACCATGGAGTAATGCGATAACTTACCGTTAGGGGTATCGAGCATCGGACCAGCCAACGTAAAGGCTTTCTCCTCATTGTAAAGAACCATGTGCGAGGTCTGTAGGGTCACATCCTGATGGTTCTGATAAAGGATTCTGTCTCTGTATTCCATCAGATGAATATCTATCCAGTCTTCTACACTCTTATCGGTAGAGAGCACCAGGTGAGTTATCCAACCTCGCTCAAAGCAGGTTTGAAGATAGTTGATGATATACCCGGTAGCAGATGTTCTGCTTACGGTCATCGCCAACACCATCACGCAGAAATGATTTTTCTGCGCCCGGTTGGGATTTACATCTGCCAAGTATCCGATAGCGTGGAAGAATTTATCTACCAGCACATCGCCGTGCGTATAGAAGCTCAATGCCCGCCGTGGGGCTTGGATGATTGCCTTGGGCAGCTTTTTATCTACACAGCAGGGAGGAATAAAGAGCAAAGTATCATTCATAATCTTATCTTATTCGTTCGATGTAAGTTTATTCACTAATAATCATCGGCATGATCAGGGTCAATGCTCTAGGTGATGATTCGTTTGCGGTGATTACCCCAGCGCGGCTAGGGGCGCCAAGATGCAGGCATACGGTATCAGACTGGATAGGTGCCAGGGCATTCAGCAAACTGCTTGCCTTGAACCCGATGCGATGACCATCTACGCAATTACTATCGATGATAAGTACCTGGTCGTTCGCCGCCATATTGAAGTCCAAATCCTGCGCTGCTATATCGAGGAACATGCCTTCTTTCTTCAGGACGATCATGTTGCTGCTTTCTGAAGAGAAGAGTGCTACACGCTTTACTACGCTTGCCAACTCCCGTTTGTCTACCACAACATCATAAGGGTTGTTGCGAGGAATTACCGAATTATAATTAGGGTACTGACCTACCATCTTTTTGCAGACGAAGGTAATATCATTACCCGAAGTGAAGCGCACCATACTCTCGTTTGCTTCTATATCAATATCTGCGCAGTCATCAAAAACCGCCAAGCTCTTGAAGAAGGTTCTCTCTACGAGAATAATGCCAGGTGTACCACTACGGAAGAAATTGCTGCCTCCCGTTTCAGGGTTGTTGGTATGAATGAGCTTGATGAGAGAGTGACCATCAGAGGCTACAAAAGTAACCTCACTTCTGTCCTCGGCTACATCGATGCAGAGACAGTTCATGATTGGTCGAAATTCAGAATTGCCTACAAAGTTACCGGCATGAGAGAGCACATTACCAAAGGTTGCCATCGGCAGGGAGATATGAAGACTGGCATTATCAGGCTGCGCTGCACGAGGAAATTCCTCGGCGCTGAAATAAACCAGACTGACGTTACCCTTCTTTACATTTTCGCCGTTCTGGGTACAATACTCAATATTCATTGAGCGGTTCTTATCCTGAGATAGATCCATGGTGACTACGCAGTCAGCAGGGAGTGTAGAAAGGAGAGACAACAGAGACGTGATAGGAAGAACAACGTCTTCTTTGAAACTGCCTTCCACGATACTGAGAGGTGCAGGGATAGATAACTCCGAATCAGTGGTAGCTGATACGAAGAAGAACTGACCATCTTCCTTGCGCTGGGTAAGGAGCACATTGCTCAAGATGGCGATGGTTGACTTGCTGTCGATACACTTCGCAGCTTTCTGCAAAGCTTGACGAAGCAAGAGGGATGATTGCGCTTGTATTTTCATTTTGCTTTATTTTTTTTGTAAATTCTATTTTCTTGTTTATGGACCAGCGATAGAATCGCTGGGAACGGAGGCGCAAAGGGGTTAAGGTTCTTTTTACCTTTTTACCCTTTTACCTTTTTACCTTTAAAAAGGCAGGTCGCTCTTATCTATTTCCTCTACGGTAGCTGCGGCATTGTTGCCATCGCTAGCGTTCGGTATAGCTTGCCTTCTGCCCTGCTTGCGGGAGGTGAATGTCTTCCATCGCTCTTCCTCTTCTGGGGTGAGAATAACAATGTTGCCATCGTCATCACGGTATGGTAATGGGTCGGGACCTTCAACGTATTCCTTCGCTATCCGCTTTAACTCGTCGTAGCTTTCCGGAATATGATCCTTTCCGCTACGGAAGAAGAAATAGACGTGCTTACTGGTCTTTACCCTGCGGATATGCTTTGGCTCCACACTATCATCGTTTTCCCATTCACGCCCTACGAAGTATTCCTCCGTTATCCAGGCGCGAAGCTTGAAACAGCCATGGCGCTTATTGTCCTCACCTATCAGGAGATGATCAGGATTGCAGATGATATTCATATTCTTGCAATACTTCTTGATTTTCTTCTTGAAGGTGGCTCGGCTATATTCCTTACTTTTACCCTCGCTGGCATCAGCCCAATCACGCATGAACTCATTAAACATTTCGTCTGCACAGATAGGTGCTGAATAGACTTCATTACGACTGAAGAACCACTCGAAGTAGTTCACCGTGTTCTCGGTCAGCTCTCTTACCATCAGTCTTCGCTGAACGTTTTTCTGAGGAGCAATCACAAAGGTATGATAGCGCATGATAAACTGAACGGCTAAGGCACAGATGTATATCGCCTGATTGCGATCTCGCTCATTCAGATTCTCCGGTTCCTTAACGAGGTTCTTCATCACTTCCTTTGGGGAACGTGCCAGCTTATGCTGCATCGGATTTTCTCGACAGAACCTATCCGAGAAAGATACCAAAGGAAAACGGCCGATGGTAGACTCATCATCATCACTCAACTGCGAGTTGCTGGAAATTACGTTCGTTGGCGATTCTTCCAACTTGAAGACGATAGGGTCACCAAACTTTCGTTCTACCTTGGCTCCCGCCGTTACCTTATTATAAAAGTACTTCATGGGGAAACCCGAAGGTTTATCTTCCCAATGTACTACCCTATATTTACCCGGAGAAATCAGCAGGTCGGAAAGACTGAACTTTGCATCGGCAATCGTCAGGAAATCTTTCATATCGACGCGCAGTACATTGACTGCTGAACCTACCACAAGTTCTATCATCAGTGATTTACCCGAACCGCCACTTGCCTGCTTCTCGTCCTCCACCTCATCTTCGAGAAGATAAGGACAGATACTCTGCATATCAGCCCATGAGCGATAACAAATTCTTCCTAAACAGGAAATCATGTTGGCAAAATGGGAGTCGATGTCGGCGATAGCTTCGGCAGGCATTGGCTCTTTGTTACGGATGCAATCCTGCTCCAGTCGCCACTGCATATTGCAGCAGCCTCGAATCACTCTCAGGATAGGCCAAAGCTCTTTCTCCTGCTTACCTTTCCAATCCACCTGCCAGCGGAAGGTTTGCGCCCAATCTTTAAGCTCGGATTTTTTTTGGTCGATTTCGGCTCTTGTGAAGACTGGCGAACCGTCTTCGTTGGTCTGAGCTTCCTGCTGGGCGATGACTGCCACCCTATCCTTGTATTCCTGGCTCTCGCTGATAACAAACGGAGGATTGAACACCCTCATCGTAAAATCATACGATCTTTTAGCCAGGGCAGGTATAAAGAAATTCAGGCGGTCATAGCTGACTGGCATGATGGTTTCGGGCGTAATCTTCAACGCTACATTGCGGAAAAAGAAATATTCCGTATGCGCATCGAAACTTTCTGTGAAGTCTATCACCATGCCCTGCAAGCCGCCAGCCGATTTCTCGCTGAAATTCTTGTCTATCAGGTTCGCGCAGTCTGACATCATCTTGCGCTCCTGATCATTATGCCGCCAACTCTGTTCAGTAAACTGCAGAAGTTGGTTTTTCGTTGCTTGGATGATACTCTTCTGGTCGATGTATTCTACGAAACATCTATCCAGATGGATATACTGACCTACAAGGTCGGTACTCTCAGGGTCTATCATTCTGTAATAGCCGTGACAGGTCATAAAGAGCCACACCTTGGTAGGCGATACCTTGCAGGTAGGCGGTTTAGGTTTGCCGCTTCTCGGATCACGGGGATATTCTATCTCGAATGGATCGGTGTTGTTGGCACCCCGCAATCTCGAATATAGCGGCAACCTTATATCGTGGTCGAACTTGAAGTTATCGGTATCATTCATGTGGTAGCACATCAGATAATCTCTCACTGAGCGAGGAGAGCAACCGTACAACCAGTTCCACCTTTGATTATATCGGCTTCTGAAGCCATCGGGCAGCGTGGCATAGCACATATCGCAATATTTGGTGGCGATGGCTCCGCAATCCCTTTGGCTGGCGATGTCGTTAGGGTAAATCATAATCACCCTTTCGGCAAATCGATTCATCTTCTGATACTGCACGGCATTGAAATCGAGTTTTTCCTGTCTCCACTGCCCACGCTCGATATACCAGAAGTTTCTTCTGCCCAGCGAAAAGGCTACGTGGTACCAGCAGTACTTTTGAAAGTGCTTATCCTGCGCCTTATCCTGACGCAGGGAACGCATGGCGTAAAAAACGCTCAATGCATCTTCCGGTGTTCTGCAGAAAACGATGTTCTGAGCTTTGATGTCACCTACTTCTATAGGTTTCTCCTCAACATGAAAAGTGCCTTTCGGCTCACCATCCTTGGTTTCGTTCTCTACCCATATTTCTTTCGTGTCGGTGTAAGCCTCTCCCGGTTGCAACTTTTCTATTGCCGAGTGAACGGCAGTAGAGTTGTTATTCCGATGGTCCATCGCATAGGTGAAGACCTTATCCCCCATCAGCCACTTGCTCACCTTCCTCACGCTGTGATCCTCGCAAGTAGAGAAGACGATAGGGTCTTGCTGCATGGCTGGACGGAAGAAGCATCCGCAACTGCCTTGTGGCGCTATCACGTCTGTAGCAAAGCAGACGAAGAGAGGGTTCCAGGGTGTGCCGTAAATGATTTCACTCACCAGTTGTCCGTTTCTCACTACGTTGGGCAGCGTTACCTGATCCACGGCATAGATGCGGAAATCTTCATTCAGCATTTTTGTATTGAAGTCCTTGCCGAAGCCGTACTGCGGAATGCCTTTTACTAATGTGACTTCGCACCCCAGGGCTGCAAGCTCCTGGGGGTTGAAGTCCGTTTTTGGCATAAATGAGAAAGTCTCTATCGTTTGTGACGCGATTGTTCGATAGTCCATCTTTGCAAAGAGCATCGGCCATTTGGCTCTCGTCTTCTCGTTGTCACCATACACCCTCACGATGAGGTCATGGCAAAGACGCAGCAGACTGGCTCCGTGCATCGGCAGTTGGCGCATGGCGCCATAAAGCTCTAAGGCTCCATAGCCATACTTGCCGGTCTTGGTACACATCCAGCGCATGGCACCATGCTCTGCCTTGGAATTGTCTTTCACTCCTACACCGTTATACATACCGCCTCGCTCATTATTGTAGATAATGAGGTGGGGTGTCTGCTTTGCCTTGCCCTGCTCGCCATCGTCTGCCTCTTCCTTCTGGCAGAGCGGACAGAAACAGGCAGTCTGTCCCTCGATGCGCTGCTCATCGGCAGGTTTTACGAGGAATGCCATGTCAAGGTTGGCAATTTGGTTCAATATCGGGTGGAATAACATATCTTACAGTAAGAGTATTATAGTTAAAAGAGAAGGGAAGGCACCACTCTTGACCATTGACCAGCGATGGAATCGCTGGGAACGGAAGCGAAGGGTAGGCCAAACTTCAAGTGTTTACATCTTGCCGGGTTATATTCCAGAGCGAGCGGTCGGAGCATTTGAAAATCTGTGGTACTCGCCCGCTGCAAAGATGCAGTGAATCGTAGTCGTAGGGCATTACTGACTCCTACTACCCTTGCATAAGAGTGTTTCCAGAATGCCTCCCCTATTCTCTTTATATCATATTGTCAAAGAAAGAAGACCTTTCGGGCGACTGGCAAAAATCTGAGGATGCCGCAGATACCGTCCGATGGGGTTCCCAGGCTTTTTAATCAGACTATCCCCCTTCTTCTTGAAGCTGCGGGTGTGAGATATGCGATGAATGTTTCCAAGTCCACCTATCGCCCGTCCGGTCTTCCTGCCATTTTAACCGATGGCTCGTTGTCTAACAAAATAAAAATCGGAAACGAAGTGTATCGTACCGAAGTTGCATGATGTCATGCAGAATATCTTTTATTTCTTCATATCTTTATGTTTTATAAATTCAGAAATGTTTCCAGGCGATAATGCCTTATCTTACAGTTGCAGATGGTTTCCATGCGGTGTACGATCATCTGCGAGAGACTTTCCATCGTGAGGAAGTCGGTATCTAGACCGATAATCTGCACTTCCTGCCTCCAGTATATCTTCCCGTTCTTGCGGCGGCAACTGTGCGAAGGCGTGATAATCATATCTTCCACGCTGCCCGTCATCATCCTGCAAAGATACTCACAGGTATCTTTCAGCAGAGCGAAGGGCGCATAGAAAAGGAGGGTTGGAATATCATCCTTCAGTCCGCTCATCGTCTCGGTATAGGCGAAGCGATGCAGCATTCTGTATTTAGATAAGTTCCTATGCCTCTGCTGTATGCCCTTCCGGTTATGGATATATGGCAAATCAAACAGTCTTGGCATAGCCTTCTCTTATCTTTTTCATCATCTGCCAGGTACTATAGATACTTCGCTTGCAGTCGAAGATAGGGTCATGTGCCGCACCTTCATCGGCGATGTCTTTATAGTCCATAGTCAGGGCATAAGCCTTGTCGAGGTCGAAAGGTTCCTCGTTTGGCTCGGCTGCATCCCAGATGATTCTCGCACATTCCAGATAGAACGTGCGATGATCTCTCAACTGGGTATGCTTTATCTCGAACTTGATACCCATCTCCCAGCAGATATATCTCAAGATAGCTACATCGAAATCAGTACCCTGCGCCCAAAGGCAAAGTTCATCATCACCGAGCTTCTTCTTGATATAGGCTATCCAGCCGAACAGGTCGTTCACGATTACATCAATCGGCTGACAAGGTGCCTCGTCGCTGTCATTGCCGAGCAAGGCAGCTTTTGCCTCGTCACTCTGTTTTGACCACCATTCTGCCGTACTTTTGTCAAATGCGAACCCGTTGATGAACATGCTTCGCAGGTCAACGTGAGCAGAAAAAGTGGAATTTCTTAACACACCATCACCTTCATCAAAGAAAGGTGATTCGTCCCCATATCGCTTCCACGCCACCGCACCGAGACTCATCACGGCTGCGGTGGGAGAGAGCGAACAGGATTCCCAATCAAAAGTTACATCTATCATTATATATGGTTACGAATTTTACCTTTTTACTTTTTTACCTTTAAAAGCAAGAGTGCTTTAATTCCTTCCTGCTCCCATGGCTTCCAGTCATCAGCGGTAAAACGCTTGATGATGGTCGTGCGGCTCATGCCTCGCTCCTCCATAAAGGCAAAGAACTTCATGCAGAGACCGTTGTTGGCCTTCTTCAGACAGGTGTAGAATACACCCGACTCATCGCTCATAGCAGCCTCAAGCAAATATCCCTTCTTACTAATCTCGTTGCCCAGGACATCGGTCTCTACATACCCAGATAATAGGTTAGCTACTTCCGGTATAGCTAAGAACTGCTTTTTGCAGTTTTTAATGCCTTGGATTTCCCAAGCGTCGAAACCTTTCTGGAAGAAACGGAGATAGAAAGTTGAGATTGTGAAGCCCTTATCCGATAAAAACTCAGCTAAGTTCTTCTTTTCCTCCACAGAAATATCATTTACCTCTAATGGAGAGTTCTTTCTGCAGATTTTTTCTATAATTTCCTTTGTCATTTCGATTTTATTTCTTAATTTTGATGCAAATTTAAAGATTAAAATCGAAACAACCAAATGTTACCTATATTTTCTTTCAGAAATTAGGGGAATTTAACATAGGTTACATATATTAATTGATTTCGAGATGAACAGATTAGAGTTATTCACCTTATAAATGTAGTTGAGATATGAAGTACTTTTACAATTACAGCTTCCTAGACAAATGGATGGAAGCAAACAGCAAAATCACCAATAAAGAAATTATGAAGGCTATGGGTACTACGAGTAATGCGTGCCTGGATAGCTGGATAAGAATGAAGTCGCCGCTGCCTACCATCGCCATGCTGCGATTCTGCAATGCGTTTCACGTTCCGCTCTCGGCATTTATCGTAGATGCGGACCAGCAAGGAAGGGAAGGCTGCTGCGAGGAGGGGTATGTATGCCCTGGTATAGATGACCAGTTTGAACCCGATGGGGGCTATCTGGATAATGAAGAGAAGCGCAAACAGGGTACGAGGGCGCTGCGCAATCCGCTCGATGTGGAGAGGATGAAATCGGTAGTGCCTGGGTGGACCAGCGTTGGAAACGCTGGGAACGGAGGCGCAAAGGGGTTAAGGCTCGGACGCAAGGAAGAGCACAAGGAAGAGACTGCCGCTGCGCCTATGGATGCTGCTGCGCCTATGAATGCCGCTGCCCCTACTCCGATTACGGAACCGGTTACAGCAGCAGAAACGGACATCAGCTTGAAGACCCTTAACCGCATGCTCGATATTATTGCTGAACAGCAGAAGCAGATAGGCGATCAGCAGAAACTCATCAGCGAACTCACCCATCGTCTGGAATCTCAGCAGCCTAGCTACGGCATGGTGGCAGAAGAGATACATCGCGAGACGGAATAAAATAAAAACAGCCAGCTATTCATCACGGACGGCTGGCTGAGAATGTTTCAGCTTAAACTACGTTTTAGAAACAACTCATATAAAACATATAAAATAAATATATATAAAATATAAAGAACGAAATATGATTAATGCTCATTTACTGCTGCCATCTTGCGACGAAGGAACTCCTTCTCCGTGATAACCTGGCAGTCCTCGCTTGTGCTCACGTAAGGCACATCGGTATAGAAGAAGCCATGATGCAGAAAGAGGATAGGCGTTGTATTGCAAAAGGAGAACGGAAGCTGCACCTCCTTGCCTTCCTTACCCTTCGCCATCTTAGGCTTGAACTGCAGGATAGCGATAAGAGCCGTTTCATTTACGATAGGCAGTGCCATCATCTCCTTCTCCAGTTCGCTGTTTTCTTCTGGAATAAAGAGCGATGTGCTCTGCATTCCGTCCTTGGTAGGAGTCTGAATGTTCGTCCAGCCTTCCTTGCTGATCGTGTTTTTGAACTCTACCATCGCCACACCACCTGCAAAGCCTTCGGGCGATTCGTAGTAGGTATCGGCTCCCTGCTTCTCTGCCCAGGCTCTCGCCTTCTCGCTTGCTTCACAACACTCAGCAAGAAATGCCTTCAGCTTCTTGCCTGTCTCACTCTCATCAGCTATCTTCAGATAGTTGTGAGGTCTGTTTTCTTTTTCCATAAATCCTTATTTTTTTAATCTATTATATAATTTTCGAGAAAAATTGTATTTTTGAGTATATATTTTCAGCGAAATATTGTATTTTTGAGAGTTAAACCAGCGATAGAATCGCTGGGAACGGGGGCGCAAAGGGGTTAAGGCTTTTTTACCTTTTTACCTTTATTTCGCCCTGCAATAGATAACCGGCTCGCCACTCTCATCATTCTGCATGATAAAGCCCCAGTATCCTAGCTCCTGCAGATAAAGCGAAAGCGGGTCGCCAAGCGGACAGACTATCGCCTTGAAGTACTCACGAAGTCGGGCATCGTTAAACACTTCGCAACCGTCTACCCAATGATCCAACGGCTTATACTGATTATTGAAGGCTTCTATCTTTGCCGGGATAACGAAATCCTGCAGCGTAACTTCTGCCTGTTCATCATTATCCACGATGTCGTAACCGTACTGCACGTGTTTCTTACTTTTTCCCTTCCCCATGGTCGGTATATTTATTAATTGCTGTAAGTACCAAAACTATCACGATAAGCAGAAAAAGGGCGAGGGCGTTCTTTCTGGCTTTCTGAATCCAGTTAGCCTTTCTTGTCTCTGCTGTATTCTTTTCCTGCGTATCTGATAAGCTGTCGGTGGCCTCCCAGTGGGTGCCCACATCATTACTGCTACTGACGGCAAGGCTATCGATGGTCTTCTGCATCGTATTGATTTTCTGCTGCTGCATCTGCAATCGCTCCTCATAGGAAGACTGGTTGTTATAACTGCCCTTGCGATGTGTAGTGCGGTTGGTGGTAGTCTGCTTATTGCCGGAGGAATCAGTGGTCTCGGTAATCTGCTCCTGGATAGTCTCCTCATATTCGCCCGTTTCCGTAGACGAAGAAGAAGTATGCTTATCCTCGCTCACCTTAATGGCTACGCTGTCATTCACCATTACCTGCTGATGCACGCTATCCTGCTGAATAGCCGATACGCTATCCTTCACTTCCTGGTGGTTATCGCTAACCGCCCGTCGAGAGGCAGCACATGCCGTAAACATCATCGTCACTACTGCTATCAAGAGTAGTTGAATAATCTCTTTCCTTTTCATACGTTTTCATTTCTTTTAATGTTTCTGATGCAAAGGTAAGAAAAAGGGGAAGAATAGATGGGACAAACAAATAAAAGTAAAAAAGTAAAAAGAGCATTTAAAAGTAAAAAGGTAAAAAAGTAAAAGAACAGCAGGGCGATATATCCCGCTAGGCTCTTTTTACCTTTTTACCTTTTTACCTTTAACCTCGGTAGAATACCGGAGCAAAGGAACCTTTGCAGTCGAAGAACTCCTTTGCTTTATCCTCGATACCCAACTTCCGTATCATATCAAAGTCATCATCGCTGCACTCTACGCAGAACCTTCCGTTCTTCATGCCAACGAAGGAAATGCGGGAAACCAGTGATTTCTCAGCGTCGCCTATAACGAGCTTGCAGAATGCCTTCCACTTGTCGATACCTTGCCCGCTATCGGTTACAATCTTACTTTCCGTAGGCTGATGCACATGGGCGAATATATCACCCTCTACCGGTTTTCCAGTTTGCTGTGCGCTATTCTGCTTATACCGCTCATTCAGAGTGGCAGCAATATCAGTGTTCTTATCCTTAGATAGATGATTCTCACCAACCACCGTGCGCCTGACGTGAAACCTGATAAACTCAGGATCACCTTTTCGCTTGCCCGATTTATAGATGATGTCATCGTCTTTCAGCTCATCAAATACAATGTCCGTCTGCGATAACTTCTCCATTCTCTGCAAATCCCTACACACCACATCGAGAACTTGCTTTCTGAATTGCGAGAACTTGGGGTATTTGTTCATAACCGGTTCGCCCAGCTCATTCAACAGAATCTCCTTCTTGTTGTTATCTAGTTCTACCAAACCGAGATAAGACTTCAGTTCCAGGAAAGGCACCGATATATCCATGCTACGGTTCAAACCTATCTGACGCAAGAGATAGATATATACGCGTGGAGTGTTCACGTTCTTGGCAAACTTTGCTATCATGGATATATGGTGAATATACCCCTGCCCCATATCGAATACACGCTTAGAAAGTTTCGGGTCAATCTCAAGCAGGATATATCCCAGTATGCGGTCCACCTTCTTTCCGTCCTTAGTCGTATATCCGTTCTTTGATAACGGTATACGCATTCGGCTGAATATATGCGTAAATTCCTCGCTGCCATCGGGCAGTGTGCTCTTCACCGCCATATCAAGAATACTTGTCTTCAGCTCCGCTCTCAACTTCTGATAGCTCATATTCTCATAAGTAATGAAATCGTGAATATCTATCTTGATAGGCGGGATATTCATAACAGCATGGTCCACGCCTTGCTCAAACAGAAAATCAGAACGAGCGTCGCCCAACTGTCTTTTCTCCAGAAAATACTCATCCACAAATTTTTGAAGGTGGGTACTCGTTAGCATCAACACGTTCTGCTGGAACAAAGTGTATTGCTTATCCAGTTTCGTGAGCGAAAAAGGAGTATTTATCCAGGCTAAACCCTTGTTTTCATTATCTTCATTCATATCAAATCTGACTTTTCGTTTACCTAAATCTGACTTTTCATTTACCTAAATCTGACTTTTCGTTTACCTAAATCTGACTTTTCGTTTACCTAAATCTGACTTTTCATTTACCCAAATCTGACTTTTCATTTACCAGTATCTTTGTAAGTATCTGAAAACTAAACTATTAAGATTTTACTAATATATATAATATCTATAATCTTATAATTTTCTATTTAAAGATTTCGTTTTTAGGTAAACGAAAAGTCAGATTCAGAAAGGTAAATAGGTTCAAAACCACTTTTCAGTTTATCTTCAAATCTGACTTTTCGTTTACCTGCATTATCCGTTCTTATGTCTATCCAGATACTCGATGACTGCCTGCAGAGCGATGTCCTTGATAGGCGTACCCGTCTCCATCTTCATCTGCAATATCTGCATGTAGTAGTCCATCGGCACATAGATGGTGATACCGTTCTGCGTCTTCTTGCCAGTTTTCCTCATAGGTGCAGACTCGGGAGCAGAAATAGGAGCGGCTGATGCAGGAGGAACCGGAGACTGCGAAGGTGCTTCAGTCTGGGGTGCAGGTTCCGACTCTGCGGCACCCTGCCCGTTCTGCTGTTTCTCCAATGCCTCGGCAGCGCGTTTCTGGCGAGCTTCCTCATTTGCCTCATAAATCTTTTCTATACCTTTGATGGCTGGAGAGTCTTCCAAACCTTCAAACTTATGTATACCACTTTTTGTTTTTCTTGCCATAATCGTAAATCTCTAAACGTTAAACATGAATCATTATTCCGGCATGCTGGCCAAAATCTCCTTCGTAAAATTCTCATAGTCCTGCCCTACTCTGCTGTAAGGCGAATAAGAGAATATATCCTGATTGATAGCCTGCGCCTCTACCATCTTCGTATCTCGACGGGTGTACGAATCGAACATGTAATCATCAAACTTATTGCCCAGATACTCCTTAAACTGCTTGGTGGCTCTCGTCTGATCATTACTCATCACCATAAACAAGCCTCGAATATCAATATCAGGATTCAAGTCTTCACGCGTTTCCTGCACCGCATTCAGAATTTCGGCAATACCTTTCGTTGCCAGCATTTCGAGCTGGATAGGTATTACTACACCCGTTGCCACAGACAGGGCATTATGCGTAAGCAGAGATAGCGCTGGTGGGCAGTCTATTAGAACATAATCGAAAGCCTCCAGGATAGATGAAACTCCTTCTGTAGCCAATTCGTCGCCTCGTACTTCCGTCAGCGGCTTGCCGAATAACTTATACAAAGCCTTGCGTGGTACCGGCATCTGGTTTAGAAAAGGTTCGATGTTGATAAGCCGGTAAGATGCTGGGGCAAGATAGATGCCCTCTCTTACCTGATAGACGGGCAAAGGAGACTGTTGTATCAGCGCATCGTATACGGTATGCTTCCCGATATTCTCTGCCTCACTCCATCCGAAGAGGAAAGAGAGACTAGACTGAGGATCAAGGTCAATGAGCAAGATACGAGGCTTGCGCTCCTTGCCATCTTCACCCTTACCGAAGTAACCTTTGCCATAACGGCGAAGACCAGTTGCTAAACTCTGTACGGTTGTTGTCTTACCAACTCCTCCCTTGTGGTTTACGAAGGCGAGGATTTCTTTTAATCTTGTTTCTGCCATAATCTTAAAAGTATTAATTCGTTTATATATTTATTAATGTATTCGTTTCTTTAAATCCACTAACGCATCCACGCATAAATGCACGTTTGTGCGTTTCTGCTTTTGTGGAAATATGTAGATACAGAATCATGCTTTTATGCGATCCTTTTGCGTTATTTCTTAAACACGCTACAAAATTAAGAATTTAAATTGATACTACCAAATTTTTTTATAACTTTCTGCGTTTATGAGTGCATTTATTTGTTTATTCGTACATTCATGGGTGTATTGGTTGCTTTATTCCTTGATACCTGCATTGATTTATTTATTCATTTATTCGTGCATTTATTTACTCATTTATTTGTTCATTTGTTTGTAGATTTCTTTATTGATGTGTGCTTTTATGTATTTATGCGTTTGTGTATTTGTGTATGCGTTTCTGCTTTTGTGGAAATGTGGAAACGTGAAAATGTGGAAACGTGGAAATAAAGAATAAAGGTGCAACATACCAAAGTACGAATGCACCTTTTTACCTTACTGTCCCCCCCCTAACCGTCGTAATCTTGTTGCGCTCGAAATTCACATTTGGAACCGTGAAGGTGGAGTAGGTCTTTTCGCTGTCTTTCTTACCCATGGTAATGGTGATATTGGTAGAGTAACGTAGGAAAACCTATTCCATCAGGTTCGGGTCCTTGTCATATCTGCTGGCGGCTTCCTGCTGCCACTCGTCACGCTCTTTCTTATATATTTCCCTCTCATTCTCTTTGCCCAGAACATCATTCCAATCCTTTTCAAATTCCTCCTTCACAAATTTCCTTATCGGTCCGAGATACTTCTTTTCTTCCTGGCAGATGAAACGGTTTTGCCTTTTGCGGTAGTCAGCTTTCCGAGCAGTTGATTTCCGGAAGAATATTCCAAATTCAACCCTGAACCCTATTTGCTTGCTGTATTCTATCAGAAAAGAAACCAGGTAGTCTCTCAACGTCCCTAGTATATTCTCTTTCTCATCCTTTAAACCGAGTTCTGTAAAGTACAGAAACTTAGATAAAGACATAACTAATACGCCATTATCGGTTTCTACAGTCAGTTTATAGGACGAGTATTTTTGTTTGTCACCGTCACGGTATAGAAATACCTTCAAGGAACCGGTCATGTTCGATTTATCTATATGAACGTCGTAACTCTTCAGGTCAGGAATAACCGATGGAATATATTGGGTATATCCAAAGACGTAACATAGATCTTCAAAAGGTATAGTTTCTCCACGATGAGCGACGATAGAAGTTCCAGTATATTCATCCACACCTTCAGGAATCTGCCAGGAACCCTCTCTGTCAATGTAATAAGACTCTTTAGAACCTTCTAAACTGTCCTTGTCTTTCTTCCATGCAAGACCAATGCGCTCATACAATATGCCATAATGATCAAGAAAGATGGCATGATCGCTGCAGGGGATAGTAACTACTACTTCATTATCTTTCATAATTTTAGTTTTAAAATTGTTCTATAATTGATAACGCAAAGGCCTCCGGAATTATTATATACCCTTACGTTTTTTTATTAAATTTCCTCAAGTAGCACGCCCTGAAGGGGCAGAAGCTCCTAGCCCAGGGCAACACCATGGGTAATCATAGGCGCGCCCTCTCGCCCTGTAAGGGCAAAAGCTTTCTTGCGTTCCCAGGTGGTGGCATAGGCTGCGCAGCCACGCCTACCAGATAGTGGGTTTTCCTTGCGCCTACGTCCTTATCACGTCCAAATGGTACAATGATAGGCGACGATACAAGATAGCCGCATACAGGCTTAAAATCTTTGGTGTACGATGGTGATGCAAACAACTCGGCAATATTCATCTTTATGATAGCCGCAGGAACGGAAAGGTGTTTTGTTTCTTTCTCGTCTTCCTCCTTATCCTGTGCCAAATCTGCATGCTCCTTAGCCTTCAGCGCCTCCTTGAACATCTTATCCAGCTTCACTCCCTTGTAGGCGAAGAAAGCGCAGCCACGATAGCTGTTAGCCTTATTCCGTCTATCATCAGGCATAAACTCCTTACAGAAGCCGGAAAGAGTGTAAACCTTGCCCTGGTATACCACCTTGTTATTGTCTATCGTGATAACCCTCTGCCCACCATGGATAAAAGTAATGATGTCGCCAGGCTCGATGCCGATCTTATCAAAAGTAAACTTGCGGCTATCATCCACAGACTTCTTTTTCTTCTCAGAAGATGACGCAGCCTTTTCAGAAGATGATACCACAGGAGTAGTGATTTCGCAGCTCTGCTGTAAAATGTCGATAAGATTACCTGCCTTACCAGCATCGTAAACACCATCGGCCACCAGTTCGCCCACATAGGCATCGCCCATCGTGTAAGGACAGATTAAATAGATATATCCGTTTCCGCATACTGCAGGCTTTGGTGTATTAGCCTCCATGTCCAGATAGAGCACATCTAACTGTGAGATGGAAAGCAGTTTTTCGCCCATAAAACAGAGATTAAAGCTATGAGCCAACACCTCATCCGTAGCAAAGGTAGCCCAATTTTCGCCCATCTTTACCGTGATAACTTTCTCGCCCTGCTTACCGGAAAGATAAACCAATTCTTCGTTTACAGAGCGGATCATCTGCTGGATAGCCTCCCAACTGCTGCCCAGATGCACAGAATGCTCTGCCGATAACTTGCTAAAGCAGTATGTCCAGTTCACAAAACGACAAGTAGAAGGCTCGTAGGAAGTCACGCCTTCAAACTCAATCACAGTAGCCTCTTCGCGGTTATCCAGTTTGGTAGCCATCAGTTCGTAGGTTTCTCCCTTCTTCATCTTTGCGCACATCTTTTTCCAGGTCTTCGCGTTGATAAGCATTTCGCGGGTATCACCAGCCTTCTGGGTGATGGTTACAGGCATAGCAAGCAACTTATAGGTATCTGTAGCCACCAGTCGTTTTTTTTCAGCGTCGATAAAGATACTTGTCACAGCCTCTTTATCCTGCTTCTTATAAACGAAATCGCAAAGCTCTGCCATCTCCTTGGTAGCCTGGAAACATACGCAGCCACGTTCCTTCTCGTTCTCCTCCTGATAATTAAACATGTGCGCCTTCTTGCCGATACCGGCAAGATTCTCGAACTTGGTAACAAGACGGAAGATATGCGCAGCAGCAAACTCGCAGCGGAAATTGCCTACCTCTATCTGGATAAGCTCATCTTTATCTGCATCACCCCAATAGAAAATCTTACCCAGGTTCTTTGCTATCTCGCTGGCACGAAAACAACCGTGGTCGTTTCTTACCATCTTCTGCCAAATCATTTCAGCTATTTCATACAGTTTGCTGAGGATAGCCATGTTCAGTTCCTTATTAGTCATAATCTTATAATCTTTAAAAAAACGAAAGTATTAAAATTGATGTATTTTATTTGAATGCTCCAGCCAGAAGTGGCAGGAAGAACACTGCTACACCGATGGTAGAGAAGAGCAGCACAGCTACGCCTACCAGGGCGATGGCTGCAACGGAATATGTGATTGCTTTTTTCATAATGCTATAATCTTTAAATGTATTAAAATTGAAGTTTATAATTTTGTCGCAGCATCGGTGAAGTTTCACCGATGTTATAACAAGGAGTGACTAGCTGCCGAAGGTAACAGTAGCTACCCGAGTATCTTTGCAAATCTCTATGCCTTCTATAACGTAATCTTCAAATCTATGAGGAGTTCCTGAGCAAAGACCGTTTTCATAGTCACTCTCTAAGCATTGGCGAATTATTTCGACAAGTTTATGAAAGGTAGTTGCGTCTACGTCTTCATCTATCCTCCATGATCCACCATTAGAATCAGAATTTACAGGATAACCATATCTGATACGTTTCACATTGCAAATCAGCTTGCAATCCTCCTCCTCGATAGGTTCGTCTGTCACAGGTATGCAAATATGCTCGATTACCTGTTTAAAGTTAGAAGCCTGTACCGAAGGACCGCTGTCGTGACTATCCTCTTTCTTCTCCTCGCTTTTCTGCTGCTTCTTCTGAGCCTGCAAGGTCGCAGCCTCGATAGCGCGAATAATATCCGTGATATATCTGCTGCCTCCATGCTTTCTGATCCAGTCGTGCACGTCATCAGGCACCACATATTTGTGGACGCTCCCCTCTGCTGCTGGTCTGCCTTTCTTATTTGATGTTTTATTGATCTCCATATCTTTTCCGCTTATCCGTGATGCAGTAGGGCTTTAAAAACTTAAAATTCTATAATTTTTCGGGTAAATTGATACACCGTATTGTTTTATTTCTTAAATTTGCACTCGTCTTCGGAAGATTTCAATCGTACCTTTATGGAATAGAAAGAGCAATAAAACTTCCGTTGACGGTCAGACTTTCAAAAGTCTGTGGATTCAAACGCTCTTAAAGAGCCAAATTTCTACTATAGTAGATTCGAGCCGGAAGGCTCGCGGTGCCCCGGCTTAGGTCGGGGCTTTTTTATTCCTTATCGTCATCGCTTGACTCTTTTAATTTCTGGTCTATAACGGTGGTATCTATATCATCTGAGTAATTGTCTCTAATATATCTTAATACTTCAGGAACGGAAGTCTCGAAAAAGATATATGAATTATCAGGTAACTCTGCTGCAATAATATCAGCGTCTTCATCTACTGCGCTAATACCGTAAGGAAAATCGAAAACAAAATCATACTTCAAATCAGCAGTATTCTCCATATCGACAAAATAATCAAATTCATTCCAGAACTCATCAGGGGACTGAATGCAGAAATTTTCATATTCGTCATAAGTCATCTTCTTCATATCTTATAACTTAACCATGATGTCGATGGCTTGAACATTATTACTTAAAATCTATACCTTCGAGCGGATCATTATCGCCGCCGTTCTCAATCTCGATACCTTCCGGCTTTTTCAGAAGAAACTTTCTCGTAGCCTCCAGCATCATAATCGTGTGGATGGTGGCCTGTCTTGCGTGATAGTCTGAGCCGGCATCGTCCACATACTGCTTATTCATACGGACCAGCGTGTTCAGGAAATCGGCGCACTCCTCACGGCTCGGATTGTTTACGTGAACCTCGCAGGTAACAGCCTTCATAAAGTACTCCATACCTTTCTTCAATAAGGTTCTGATTCTGCCCGTATCAGGGTGCTGACCTATCATCTGATGAATCTTGATTCTCAAGCTGCAACCACGGCGAGGAAGACCGATGCGGTAGTCATCGCCTACCTCCTCCTTCTCCTCGTCGATATAATCGACCTTGGCTATAAAACCGCAATCCTTATCAGTGCAGACAAGGAAGTCGCACTCACCACGCTTGTGATTTCGCAGCGTGTCTATAATAAACAGGGGAATTTCTCTTTTTGCCATATCTCCAAGTATTTTATGATTCTTTATAGAGCTGGCAATACAGCTCTGATCTCATGCGCTTGATATAAAAGACTACTTCGCCGGGTGCTGGCTGATAGTCTGACTTTACAAACATCGCATTTTCGCCGTCTGTGGCTACATACTTCTCCATCCCGAAGGTATTCTTCGGTATGCTACCCTCGTAGTAGCTTTTGGCTACAGAGGATAGCTGCAAGGGTGATAATATCATTTTTTCCATATTCTATAAGTAATATATATGATTCTACAATTTGTTCATAACGTAGCGGATAACACGCTCGGTATATTCCTCAAGACCGAACTTCTTGCCATACTTGCGAAGGTCGGCAAGTGAAATCTCGGTAGCCTCGTGACCGATGGCAGCCTCGTAGCGGTTTTTGAAGTTCTGAGTGCCTGGGCGGCAGTTGCCGGAAGCCAAAGACTCTTCAAAGGTGAACATGTGACCGATTAATTTCTGATAGGATAGCTTATTCTTGTTGCGGGCATTCAGCAGACTAAGAGCCTGCTTGCTGCGCTTCTCAGCACTGATACGCTGCGCCTCCTTCAGAGATTTAGCTACGATGTGCTCACCCCTTACCAGGAAGCCCTTTACGGTTTTAATATCAGCGATAGCCTTGCCCTGCTCAATCCACTCACAAGCCACGCCATGGCGCTTGATTTCGCCACGCACGAAGGTAATCAGACCGCCTACGATATGGATATAATATCCCTTCTTCAGATACAGGGTGAAGGAACGGCGCACCATGGTAAAATTGCATCTTTTGCTATATCCGTCATAATCTTTCCACTCGTAGCACTCCACGCCGTTTTCCTCGGCGATTTTTGCATCGATTCCTCCGTGATTTTTGCCCAGTTCCAGACAGCGGCAGATGAGCTGATATGCACTGAAATCTACCTTTTCGCCAGCCTTGCCAAATACACAGATATGCTCCTTGATATAAGCCTGTTCCTTGGCTCTCGCTTTTGCTGCCTTCTTCGCTGCCTTTTCTTCCTCCTTCTTCTCTGCTGCCTTACGTGCAAGCATACTCAGATATTCGTCTTCGTTAGCAAGACCTTTCTTTTCCAGATACTTCTTGAAAGCCTTCTCTGCAAGAACGATATACTTGTGAACCTTGGCTGCACGCTTGATTGCGTCCTTTTCGCACTCGCCTACGATGACCTCACCGTCTCCCAGCAAATCCACCTCGTTCTTACCTTCGAGATAGTTAGTAAGGCGTATCCAGGTAGCGCAGGCCACGGAAACGGAAGAAATCACGTAGTTATTGATGCAGCAGTGCTTGTAATCGTTCTTGCGCTTATAAGCCTTTTCGATGTCGGCAGGAAAGTCAGAAGCGACGACAATAAACGTATGAGCGTTGAAATCTACAGGAGCATCCTCTTTTACGAAGGTGCTACCCCAGAGATATTCGTAATCGGTGTAAACGTCCATCTTATAACTGTCTGCCAACGGAAGACGGAAGTAGTTAGAAGCATTGTGGTAGCCTGATTGACGGATAGAAACCTCGCGACCATAGCGCTTGTCTGCCTCGTCAAATCTGAACGAGCCAAACTCGATTGAAGCGGTATTACGAACTCTGTCCTTAAACTCCTTGAAAGTGATAATCATATTCTCTGCTCATGCCCTTGAGACTTATTGGGCTATCTGGCACAGCCGGTTATTATTATTGTTCTTATTATTATCTTCTTGTTTTATCTGATGCAAAGGTACGGATAATTTCTGAAACTACCAAATAAAATGCACTTTAATTGCGTATTTAAATGCATTTTTAACGTTTCGTTACGTTTTTAGCACCTCATACCTTATTTATCAGTCATTTGTTCGCCGTGAAGTGTCGATCCTCACATCTTTAAATAGATGTTGCCAGCCGTGGCAGCGATGGTAAAAAATTGCTGTTGCTATCCATCACGGACAGCAGACAGCGAGTAAAACTAAAACAAATGCGAACGCCTTCGCACATAAACATTTAATTTTTAAAGTTATTTAAAAGAATATGCACCCCGCCGTGGTGTTGCTCCACGCTGCCGGTCTGCCGGACGGGGTAGGGGATTTCTATGCTACATCAGCAGGAAAATAGTGTTTGTTGTAAAACTCCTTATATTCCTCCTCGGTCATACTATTCGAGGCCAGAAAACTCTTCCAGTTACCTTCCCGAACGTATTCCTCTTTCGTCTCCTCAAAGGTATGAGGAGCGATGTAACCGGCAGGATAAAAAGCCTCATGCCGAAATTCGATTGCATCGCCAACCAAACACCCTGATAGGTTCAGGTCCTCTTCGTCCGGAGTGTTCTCGATCTCCTCCAAAAGCTTGTCATAGTTCTCAATACTATGCTTAATAATCGTGCGGATGTCCTTTGCCCAAGAGCAGGTATCGTCCGGCTTGATATTGCATTCCTGCAGTACCATATTCACCAGCTCGTCGATGCTCGCGCGGCTCTTGATATAAGCGTTGTGATAAAAGTTGAAAGGGATAACGTGATCCAGCTTCCAGCCCTTCTCCTCATTGACAGATGGTCGGCCGTATGCCTTGCGGCTCTCTTCTGTCACCGGCACTTCGTTCTCTACATTCTCTATAACGTTCATACCGTTCTTATTATTATTATTTGCTTCCATAATTTCTAATTTTTTTAATGTTGTTATAAAATTGCTATAATGATGTTTGGTTTAGCCTGTGCGGATTTCCGCACAGGTAGGGTTTGTGATTTCCGAAGCCTTCTATAACGAGGGCTTACGGCTTCTGAATATCTCGCCATACCTTGCGAGCTTTGCACTGTGATACACTGCCGATTGCCCAGCCTTTATGCTTGGCGGCAACTTGATTAAAGCGGTACCAGATGTTTATATCTGTGAACTCAACGTGCATCGTGCCTTTTTTGTAGAACTTCACGCGGAACCAATCGAAATAGAACCATTTGCCGAAGTCGGTGCAGCGGTGTACCACATTCTGCTCGAATGGGCGGGCGTACTCATCAGTTAGCGGCGTTCCATTCAAAAAACTCATAGCCTTGTAGAAATCTTCTATCTCTCGCTGTCGCCCGTCGGATGAGTAAAAACTGTAATCCAGATACCCGCGGTAATTCATTTCACAATCCAGGTAATCTACAATAAATTTCTGGTTTACCATATAATTACTATTTGTTTTCCATTTTTCGCCCGCTGTCGAATTTTCAGCTGATAGGCTGCAAATGGTGTCGAACGCCTTTACTACGCACTCCTCCATGATATTTCCGATGTTCTGTAATACGGAAGACACGACCAGATAGATATTTTTCAGATTGAAGGGGCGAGCCTCTGAAGTCTCCACAAATCGAGCGATCTTCTCCTGCAGTACGTTGGTGGTGTACTTCTGCATGTTGAGCAACTGGAAGACGTTTTGCCATGCTGCGTGCTGCAACTCCTTGCGGAAGCGGTCGCGGGTGATGTTCTGAAACCTGTTGCCGTTGCGATCATCTCCATGGGCACCGAAATGAACACGGCAGGATGAGAAGGTTTTAATATCTGCGTTTATCTTTTCGCTCGCCTCTTGCACTGCGTCAAACTGCGCCAGGGCTGAGTTGTAACGCTTCACCATATCGCGTACGGCATCGTATTTAATAATTCCTTCCTGACCGTTGCCCATATCGTCCCAGCCCTCCGGGGTCTCGTCGAAATCTAAATCCTCGAAATCCTCTGTTTTGTCTGCTGGCTTATAAAGACGAAGGAGAGAGATTTCCGCCTCTGTTCTGCGGTCTGCGGTCGAAGTGTTGAAAACATCGCCTAATTCCTCACGGCTTCCATAAAGGTCTGTTAGTTCCTTTAATTTCTGGTCGTCGCCATAACAATGAGCGAAGCGAGAGGAAGGACAAAGGACGAGGATGGTGCAACCGTCCGGAGCAATCTCCCAGGCGTGCAAAATATGCTTTTCTACGCTGGTAAATGGCGGGTTCATTATAATATAGTTGATGTCTGCCACCTGCTCACGCTGCACCGTCAGGAAGTCGGGCGCAATCACGTTGCACTCATTATATAGGCTATTTCGCAAAGTGTCGTTTATCTCGCAAGCCTTGACGTATCTCACGCCGTCTTCCTTGCAGAATTTTACGATATTTCCGGAACCTGCAGAAGGTTCTAATACCACAGCATCCGCCAGGCTCTCGCCCGTGGTCATCATGTCGAAGACCTCGCGGGGTGTGGTGTAGAAATCACGGTTAAATATGTTTTGATAATCTACCATTTTATTTTTTTTGTTTTTGATGAGTGAAAGAAAATTTTTCTTACGGCGTAATTTTTCGGTGATGATTTACGCACGCTATAACGTAGGATTTCAGAAGCTTTGAGGGGTAGGGGTGAGGGTTAGAACCTCACCCGGTGCCCTTGGTGCTCGATTTATGCGGCTTCGTCGCTGCCTGGTTTTGTATCGTGGAGAGAGAAAAGGGCGTGTAATACGTCTATATTAATAATAGCCTTTGCGCGATTTTCTGCTATGTGCCGAATACTTGCACATCTAAGCCCTACAACTCCGAGCGGTTCGCGAGTGCCGGCCAGCGCTTTTGTCTCGTCGATGAGATCAACAACAGAAACACCACAAGCACAAAGGGCGTAAAGTTCCGCCAAGGCTGCCTTTATATACTCACTTTCCCACGTGAGCCGCTGCACGTCCTTTGCTGCTTCTTGCAGCATTGAGAGATCAACGCCCGAACCGCTGCCACCCTTCGGGCGGCTCTGTGCGGTTTCTTCGTCTGGCTGGGCTGCTGCTCCATCCTGTGCGGTTGCGTCCGTCTGCGGCTCTTCTGTCGCTTCCTCGCTCACGTCCTGCCCTGATTCCAGGGCGTTTAATCGCTCTTGCATCTGGGCGAGGGTATCGGACAGGCTCGCCACCTGCTCAGATACTTTTTTAATCTGTTCGCGAAGGATGGCGGCGGCCTCCTTGCGTTCTTCGGCTCTGTGCTCTGCCTCAAATTTGGCGGTTGCTTTCGCTGCTTCTGCTGCTGCCTTCTTCAATGCCTCGTTTGCCTTTTCGGTTGCTGATACGATAGCGCCGACCAGGAAGGAGAGGGCAGAAGCAAGAACGCCGACCGCTTCCACCTGCTCGCAGGTTGCGGCATCTGCTGCGGTCGTTTCGTCCTGCTGCTCGGTCATCCCGAACCACTCGCGAAGGGATTCTACCGCCTCGGCGGTGGTTGCTTGCCACTGTTGCGCCTCTTTATTCCAAATTGCGCCATGCGCTTTTATTGCTTTGCGGTTCTTGTATGTCGCGCGCAGATCGCCTACAACTGCCACGCCTCCGGCAATCTCTACCAGCTCCAGACCATCGGCAGGCGCTGCGGTCAGATCCACGCCCTCGGCTGTCTTCTCGTCCTTCGCTGCCTTCTGGCTGCGGTCTGCCTTGTGTGCGGTCTGCTTGCCGTTCTTCTGTTCCTCTTCCCACGCCTCGCGCTGCTTCTCTACCTCCTCGGCATCTTTGCGAAGCTCTGCGAGTACATCGGCGGCAAACTGCAATATTTCTACATCCTTATAACTGTTATAACCATAATTTGAGATCTGAATACCTACAGCCGCGAACTTGTCGGCGCGCTTCTGCTGAACCTTCGCGCCGCCACCGTTCACGCCGTAAATGCATCTTTCGCCGTCATACATTGCAGGTTTGCCAAGGTACACATTTTCGCCCTTCGCTACCATCTCGGCGGCCTCGTAAATTGTAATTTCTTTATAATCGTATGAGCCATCTTCAGACATGCAAAAAACATTTGCGCCAAGTGCCTTTTTAATAGCCTGCCAGGTTGCGCCGTGCTTAGGCACAAAAACGGGCGCGGCTGCTGCTTCTGCTGCTGCCTTTGTGGTTTCTTCGCTGATGGTGTAAACCTCTAAAAAGGCATCAATCACACGCTTTAAAGATGTTGTTTCACTATTCCAGCGGCGCGAACTTTCCAAATCATAGATAATTTTTCGTTGTGCCTCGAAACGGTCATCGTATGCGCGTCTTTTTTCTCTCTCTTCCTCGCTCAGATCTGCCCAGGCTTTGCCCGTCTCCTTATGATGGAAGCCGAGCAACTGGCAAAGGCGGAAAGCATCATCAAAGGAAACGGCGGCGGCGTCTTCCCTTTTGGTCATCCCTTCAAACTGTGGCAAAAACTCATGAATTTTTGCAAGTACTTCAGCCTTTCCGAGGTCTGAGAATGTACGGGTAAACTCGAAACGGTCTGCAGAAATTTGGCCGTACTGGTTGCGCCATGCTCGGGTGCTCTTCATTTCTTCGTCGTGGCCGTAGTCTTCGTAAGGGTCGCAAACGTGATAATGAGAAATAAAAAGTTTTATTTCCTTTATCTCTTCCACCTGCTGGACGGTTGGGCCATCGGTCCAGAAGATTTTAGCGGATTCGCTCCAAATTTTGCTTTTTAAAGATACTTTGAAATCTACACCCGGAAAATATGTATTTAAAATCTGCTTAATATTATATTTTACCGCTGCGAGGTAGTCGGTAGATGGTTTTTCAATCCATCCGCTCGCAGGCTTCACGGTCTTTAATTTACCGCTCCACTTTGCGATCACTTCGCGGAGTGCTTCGGCTGCCTTGCGTGCCTCTTCCTCTTCCTTGCGTTTGCGTTCTTCTGCTTCCTTGCGTGCCTCTTCTGCCGCCTGGCGTGTTTCCTCCTCGGCTCTTGCCTCTTCCTTTGCGCGCTCGAAGTTTTTTATAATGTCGTTATATTCCGACATCATGTTTTTAAACTCCTCAGGATCGCCGCCCTTGTCAGGGTGCATGCTGACGCAATAGGCGCGGAACTGCTTTTTTAACTCTTCTACTGTTGCTATATTTTTAAAGTACTTCATAACTTTCTGATTTTAAAATGTTTTGTATAAATAATTAAAACTTAATAGAGAACAGGAGACCGCAGACGATGGCAACCACGGCAACCCCGAGATACTGCCAGCCGGTCAGCGTGACCGCCTCCGAGTCATCGCCGAATAAGTGGCGGGTATTGAGCCAGCGCCAAGCGATACGGGCGTATCTGCCCGCCGTCTTCGCGGTCTGCGCTGTGCCCTGAATCAGGAACAGGGCGCAGAGGGTGAAGAACTCGACGAGGGCGGCGAGCACCTCGACAAATGAAATATTGCTGTTATGTATTGTTTTTGCTTCCATGAGCAGTATTGTTATAAACTTTCAGAGATTAAACGATACCAAAAAGAAAAAGGCTTTGTGAAACGTGGCTTTTGCGCTTTTTCAAACTCTGAAGGGAAAATGCGTGCAAGTACTGCCATTGCATTAATAACCACAAACGCCATAAAATCAAAGCCAACAGTTAAGACAAGAACCAAGCAAATGAGTGCACCCCAGAGACTGCCAAGAAGTCCCAGCGCCTCGACGATTGAAGCTACAGAAGAAACTACCACGCAAACAGACAAGAGACCAACTGCAAAGATCATAACCAGACTAAGAACAAACCCCGCCTTTTCTGCTGCTGCCTGGGCGAAATCCTTTGCCTTTGCAAGGATGCCGGCAAACTGTGAAGGCTCGCAGGCTGCGGCGTTCTCTTCGTTCTTCGCTGTCGCGCGGCGGTATACGTTGTATGTTTCCCCGGCTGCGTCCTCTTCCTCTGCTACGAGTTCGCCCGAGTCAATGCCGCGAGCCTCGCAGGTATTTATATATTCATATACGAGTTCAAAAACAACTTTAACCTCTCCGCTCTTTTCGATGCTGTCGATATATTCATTTATCATTTTATTCTCTCGTTCCTTCTGCTCCAGCATCTCGCCCGCGATAAATTCCGCGCGGTCGTATCTGCTCGCAAGGTATTTGTTATTGTTGCGGTCTACGAAATAATAACGGCCGTTGCACTTCCAAAAGCCTGTTATAACTTCGTACTCATTCGCACTAATATTGTAAGCCTGTACGCCCTGATAGGACAGATCGAAAAAAATTTCGTTGCTTACGATTTCTTTTAACTGCTGAATATTCTTTTTCATAACTTTAATTTTTTATTCGTTTATTATTTTGTTTCTTGTTTACGTTTGCAAAGGTACGTATTTATTTTTATTCTACCAAATAATTCGAGGAAAAATAAAGATTTATCCTTATATTTAACGTTTAAAAACAATATATCTCTTTATTTTTACAGTTATTTACAAATATATATGTTTACCTAAATAAAAATATAATGTTATATCTTTATTTCTTATTATATATAGTATACCTTATTATATATAGGAAAAATAAAACGGTGGGCGGTGTGTGCTCATCGGTGGGCGGTGTGTGCTCATCGGTGGGCGGTGT
>ENA-OVGI01000062-OVGI01000062.1-human-gut-metagenome-genome-assembly--contig:-NODE-62-length-103030-cov-25.082496_pt1 | contig 103030 bp, 99 predicted proteins | sample MGYA00237771_ERZ505421 | MGnify/ENA primary metagenome ERZ505421 (study PRJEB26158, sample SAMN06016378) | human gut metagenome | biome: human gut; feature: ankylosing spondylitis patient; material... | reverse complement strand
TTGAGGATCAAGTCCCAGCTATCGACGGGCGCGTTTTCGCCCAGCACCGCTTTAACTTTATCAACGTTATAGCCAATCCCGGTCGTCGCCCACATATAGGGCATAGCAAATTTATTATCCGGGTCGTGTTTGGCAACCAACTTCAGCAGTTCCGGGTCGAGATTCTTCCACTCCGGCAATTTACTTTTATCCAGCGGCTGGAAAACTCCCGCAGTCAACTGGCGTTCAAGAAAGCTTGCTGACGGCACCACCAGGTCAAAGCCGGTGCTACCCGCCATTAATTTGCCTTCCAGTACTTCGTTAGAGTCGAAAACATCGTAGACGACTTTAATACCGGTTTCTTTTTCAAAATTGGCCACCGTGTCCGGGGCGATATAATCAGACCAGTTATAAATGTGGAGTGTTTTTTGTTCAGCCGCGAGCGTGCCGACAGAGACGGCCATCAGAGCACCCGCAACCAGACCCGATAGCCATTTTTTATTTAAGGCGGTCATATCTCTTTCCTTCTGAAAGTTCGTTAACAAACGAACAAAAGTTGTCACACTGAAAGATATGCAATAAACGTGCATATTTTTTATCGGCGCGGTGTAAGAAAAGAGAACTCTCTCCCGGCCAGCACTGCTCGCTATATAAAAGCATCGCAAGAATAACTTTAGCCAGGGTTTGAGACTATAGCTCGGATTAAAAAACGGTATTTAACAAATTTTTATGCGTATTTGCTCTATGTGATAAAGCCAAATCGGCACAAGAGAAGTGAAATAATCTTTAAGAAAAGGTTAAAAACAGCAGATAATTTTGCAGCACGCAGTCACTACGGCAGCGACTGCGTACTCGAAAGGAGTTATCAGTGGAGGAAATAGTTTTCGGTAACGTTGTTTTGCCCTTCATCGTCAGTCGGTAACAGCAGTTGATGGGCATTAGCTTCAAGAATGACCATCGAAATCTGCTCTTCGCTCTGACGCACGAACCATGCAAACTGCTCATAGGTTACGCCCTGCATAACGGATAAAGACTGGCAAACCACCAGCTTTGGCAGATTATCATCCTGCATATCAAGAAATGCTTTCACGGTCAGCGAACTGGCATTGATGGCAGATAAATCTGCCGCCAGCGGCAATACGGCTGAAGGTCGGACTTCCGCCATGGCAGAAAACAGGATCGTGTTATCGATCAGATCGATTTTGGCATCAAAGACACCGTCGAAATTCTGCATATGGGGCAGATGCAGAGCCTGACAGTTATCACATTCAAAAAAACTCATCCCCAGGTCATCGAGCCATTGACGCAGCGTATCCAGACCAGGAACGACCAGCGATGTCATAATTTTGTACAACCTCTTTCGATAAAAAGACCGGCACAGCTTACGCAAAAAGCGCAGGCAAAACCATGATCAGTAATGTGATTGCGACTAACCACCCGTTTTCAGGCAATATTCTGTCGTAGCGTGGCGTTCGATCCAGCGGATCATTTTACCCGCGATGTCGATACCGGTGGTTTTTTCTATTCCTTCCAGCCCCGGCGACGCATTCACCTCCATCACCAACGGCCCGCGATTAGCACGCAGAATATCCACACCAGCAACGTCCAGCGCCATCGTTCGCGCGGCTTTTATCGCGATTTCACGCTCCTGTGGTGTGATACTGGCGACGCTTGCCGCGCCGCCACGATGCAAATTGGAACGAAAATCGCCCTCTTTCGCCCGCCGTTCAATCGCAGCGACCACTTCATCGCCAACAACCAGACAGCGGATATCGCACCCTTGCGCCTCTTTGATATATTCCTGCACCAGAATATGCGCGTTCAGACCGCGGAAAGCGTCAATCACGCTTTCGGCCGCCTGACGCGTCTCCGCCAGCACGACGCCAATTCCCTGCGTGCCTTCAACCAACTTGACCACCAGCGGCGCACCACCGACCATGTCGATTAAATCGCTGGTATCATCCGGCGAATGCGCAATGCCCGTGACAGGCAGGTCGATGCCCTGACGCGCCAGCAGTTGCATGGAACGCAATTTGTCACGCGCCCGGGCAATGGCGACCGACTCATTGAGCGGATAGCTCCCCAGCATCTCGAACTGGCGCAGTGCCGCCGTCCCATAAAAGGTAATGGCGGTGCCAATACGCGGGATCACTGCGTCAAAATGGGGTAACTTGCGGCCTTTGTAGTGAATAGAAGACGCCGCAGGATTTATGTTCATGTAGCAAGAAAGCGGATCAAGAATTTCAACCAGGTGACCGCGCTGTATAGCGGCTTCACGCAGCCGCTTACACGAATAGAGCGTTCCATCCCGGGACAATATGGCAATTTTCACCCTGCACCTCTCTGTCAGACCTGGTCAAAAGCCCGCGTATCATACATCGACGTGGCGGTTTTAGCGCGTCGCCCAACCCTGTTTGTGCAAATAATCCAGAATAAATGGGCGGCTTTCTTTAATGATTGTTCGGCGGATATGATCGCTCCAGGTATCCCGGCGATTATTGCTGCCACGGGTGAGGTAATATTCCGCCAGTTGTTCGTCATACTGCGCCAGTGCGTCTTTATCCAGCGGTTGATAGTTGTTTTCATGCACCAAAATGGAGGCCGGTAAACGCGGCTTAAGATCCGGATTATCCGCAGGCCAGCCAAGGCACAGCCCAAACAGCGGCAGAACATGCTGCGGTAATTTCAGCAGTTCCGTCACCGCTTCAATATTATTGCGCAGGCCGCCGATATATACCCCGCCCAATCCCAGCGATTCCGCTGCGGTTAACGCATTCTGCGCCATCATTGCCGTATCAACGACACCGAGCAGCAATTGTTCCGCCAGGCCGAGCTGAGCATCCGGACAGATCTGTAAATGGCGGTTAAAGTCGGCACAGAACACCCAGAACTCCGCCGCTTGCGCTACGTGTTTTTGCCCGCCGGTCAGCGTCACCAGTTCATCACGTAACGCTTTGTCGGTAATGCGAATAATGCTACTGCACTGCAAAAAACTGGAACTGGACGTCGCACGGGCGCTGTTAATAATCGCCTCACGCTGCGCTTCGGAAATGGGTTCATCAGTGAAATGGCGAATGGAGCGATGGCCACAAATAAGTTCAATGGTTGGCGTCATTATCTTTTTCTCTTTCTGAACGTGAATATTGCGGTGGACGGTTCATCAGCTGTGGGGCAAGACGTTTTGCCACCTGAAGAATAACCACCACCGCAGCGGGAAGCATGAGCAAAACACCGAGAAAAATCATCAGAATCTGCACTTCTGGCCGAGAAAATGGCTCAGGCAGCGACAGGGAGCCGCTTACCGACAGCAGCGCCACCGCCAGCAACATCATTCCGATAAATTCCAGTATCAACACGCTTTTAGGCAATTTACCGATCGCGCGCATACGCTTCCCTCTGCAAAGTGAGCCTTCAGTCTAAAACTTTTCACTGTATTGTGTTTAACAGTTATAGCTTTTAGCAATTAATGCAACAGGTTAAACCTACTTTCAGCGAATACATTTTAGCGTGATCATTACAGGCATAAATCTATGAGGAGAGAAATAATGCAAACCGTTATTTTTGGTCGTCCGGGTTGCCCTTACTGTGTGCGTGCAAAAGATCTGGCTGAGAAATTGAGCAATGAACGCGATGATTTTCAGTATCAGTATGTTGATATTCGTGCGGAAGGGATCACTAAAGAAGATCTACAACAAAAGGCAGGTAAACCCGTAGAAACCGTGCCGCAGATTTTTGTCGATCAGCAACATATCGGCGGCTATACCGATTTTGCTGCATGGGTGAAAGAGAATCTGGACGCCTGATCGTCTGACAAGCCCTCGCGTTGAGGGCTTTATTGATTTTTTCTGTGCTGTGGTTTAAACAAACTACTGATAAATAAGAAACACAGTGCCCCCAGCGCACACCAGAACACCGCACTTAATAACCATGCCAGCTCTTGCCAGAATGAGCGCGTCGGTGAAAAAAACAGCCGCATAATAAGCATTGAACAGGGTGCCGCCAGCATTGCGCCAAACAGAGGTTTCAGGACTTCTCTACGCTGTGAAAAGAAGCTGGCGACTGCTCCAGGAAGAATGAAAAATAGCAAGCCGATTTCAGGATGCCCGGCAGCCCGAAAAGCGCCTTTCATGTGCGTCGCCAGAAAAAGGCACACCACAATGAAGAGGACAAAACAGCAGATTGCCCCCGCCCAACGTTGTTTATGTTTCACTCGTTCCTCCTGACACTGCGTCTATCGAACACATTTTTCGCCAGTGTGGCGTTCAGTAAGATAAAGCCGCTTCGCATTCCATGCTAATATAGGCCAACGCAATTCATATAGCCGTTGATACCTAATGTGATTACACTAGTAAAATATATTGTTACTTTACTATCGTTTAGGTGCGCTGAATGAATCTGCGCCCTGAATTCTGGTAAAAAACATTATCGTAAATTACCATTTCTTTCAACAGCTTACTAGTAAACAAGAAGTTAGCCTCCGTGAATATAAACGTCGCCGAATTGTTAAATGGGAATTACATTCTGTTATTATTTGTGGTCCTCGCGCTTGGGCTATGTCTCGGGAAATTACGACTTGGTTCGATCCAACTGGGTAATTCCATTGGCGTTTTAGTCGTATCGCTGTTATTAGGCCAACAACATTTCAGCATTAACACCGATGCGCTTAATCTTGGCTTTATGCTGTTTATTTTCTGCGTCGGGGTCGAAGCCGGACCGAACTTTTTTTCCATTTTTTTTCGCGATGGGAAAAATTACCTAATGTTAGCACTGGTGATGGTTGGCAGTGCGCTGGTGATCGCCTTAGGGTTAGGTAAGCTGTTTGGCTGGGATATTGGCCTGACGGCCGGTATGTTAGCAGGCTCTATGACGTCGACACCGGTTCTGGTCGGTGCTGGCGATACACTGCGTCATTCCGGCATGGAAAGCAGGCAGCTCTCACTGGCACTGGATAATCTGAGCCTCGGGTATGCCTTAACCTATTTAATCGGTCTGGTGAGTTTGATTGTTGGTGCGCGTTACTTGCCGAAATTGCAGCATCAGGACTTACAGACCAGCGCCCAGCAAATCGCCCGCGAACGTGGCCTGGACACAGATGCCAACCGTAAGGTTTATTTGCCGGTGATCCGCGCCTACCGCGTCGGCCCGGAGCTGGTAGCCTGGACCGACGGCAAAAATCTGCGTGAACTGGGTATTTATCGACAAACCGGCTGCTACATTGAACGTATTCGGCGTAACGGGATTCTGGCAAATCCAGACGGTGATGCCGTACTACAAATGGGCGATGAAATAGCGTTGGTAGGCTATCCTGACGCCCACGCCCGACTCGATCCCAGTTTCCGTAATGGCAAAGAAGTTTTCGATCGTGACCTTCTCGACATGCGTATCGTCACTGAAGAAGTGGTCGTTAAAAACCATAACGCTGTTGGCAAACGCCTGGCACAACTGAAGTTGACCGATCACGGTTGCTTCCTTAACCGCGTCATTCGTAGCCAGATTGAGATGCCGATAGATGACAACGTCGTGCTTAACAAAGGTGACGTTTTACAAGTCAGCGGCGATGCCCGCCGGGTAAAAACCATCGCCGATCGCATCGGCTTTATCTCGATTCACAGCCAGGTCACTGACTTGCTGGCATTCTGCGCCTTCTTTGTTATTGGGCTGATGATCGGGATGATCACCTTCCAGTTCAGCACATTCAGTTTCGGCATGGGGAACGCTGCCGGGTTGTTATTCGCCGGAATTATGCTGGGCTTTATGCGTGCTAACCACCCGACCTTCGGTTACATTCCGCAGGGTGCATTAAGCATGGTGAAAGAGTTCGGCTTGATGGTGTTTATGGCAGGCGTTGGTCTGAGCGCTGGTAGCGGTATTAATAACGGCCTGGGCGCGATTGGCGGTCAGATGTTGATTGCCGGATTGATTGTCAGTCTGGTGCCAGTGGTTATCTGCTTCTTGTTCGGTGCTTATGTATTGCGAATGAACCGCGCACTGTTGTTCGGCGCAATGATGGGCGCACGCACCTGCGCGCCGGCAATGGAGATCATCAGTGATACAGCTCGCAGTAATATCCCGGCGCTGGGCTATGCGGGCACTTACGCAATCGCCAACGTCCTGCTGACGCTGGCAGGGACAATCATCGTCATGGTATGGCCAGGATTAGGATAAAACTGAAGTTGCCCTGAAAATGAAATTTTTTTGCACAACCGCAGAACTTTTCCGCAGGGCATCAGTCTTAATTAGTGCCACTGCTTTTCTTTGATGTCCCCATTTTGTGGAGCCCATCAACCCCGCCATTTCGGTTCAAGGTTGATGGGTTTTTTGTTGCCTGAAATTTATGCTTTTTAAAATCATGATGTTAGACGCACTGTTTTTTAATGATGGCGACAAATTGGCGGCAGAGTCAAAGAGAGAGCGCCCCCTGTCCTGATTTCATTGGATGCGGCTGAACCGGATTTGACTCTTTTGGCGTTGCAATCGAACGAACAAAAGTTTCATGGGTTACAAAAGTATGGCTGCAGTTAATATTCTGGCACTGGTTGTAACGCTCTTTGGTCAATGAAGATACCTGAAAACTGCTGCGAGTATGGGCGGCACTTCCACACAGTGGGCAAATCATCATTTTTCGAGTTCTCCCCATTTTTGCTAAATTCACAATAATGATACCGCATTATTCCATTTTGCAAACTTAAAAGTTCTCCATTGCGAAGAATCATTCCATTTCGAAATCATCAATCCTCACTTCAAGCTCCAGACTGGTCGTAAAACCATTATCCGGGCTGACGGTATGTGTCAGAGTCGTAATGGTCCATTCCGCATCATCTATCGGCTGTTTAAAACCACTGACCTTCACAGGCATTTCCGTGTAGAGATCTGCCCGCCCTTCTGCCAGTTGTAGAGAAAATGACGCAACGCCGCGTTGCAGGCGTTCCCACTGCATTTTCGCCGCTCGTTCGGCGTTGCTCCGGTTGGCATAAGTGCGATTAAGTACCAGCACGTTTTCATCCGTACCCACCAGGTAATCGCCCTGCTTCGCTTCCGGCTCTTTCTTCTGCTTCTTAGTTCTGCGCTTACGCTTCACCGTGGTGCTTTCTTTCTTCGCAGGTTCGCGGGTATGCAACCAGCTGGCAATTACGCCCGTGTAGGCTCCGCGATCTGCCAGGGTAAAGCGGTGACTGTCGCCGTCCTTACGTGTGATAGTGATCACCGGCAGTGGTTTACCGCTAGCACTTTTACCCTGTCCCTGCCGGATGAATAACAGATTGCCATTTTTCACCGACGCAATAGCACCGTACTGGCGCGCCAGCCGCATCAGAAAACTGCCGTCACTCTCATTAGTCTGGTCTATATGCTCCACAGGCTTATCCGACAGGTCTTTACCCAGTGCCATCTTCAGCTTGTGACGTACGGCTATTTCCTTCACTACTTCCCCGACGGTGGTCTTGTGCCACGACTTTTCACGGCGGGTATTCAGCGTTTCACGAAAATCAGCACTTCGCGCCCGAATAGTCAGGCGGTCCGGTGCGCCAGTGTGTTCAATCTCGTCCACCGTGAATGCCCCTTTCGGGAAAAGCGGCTGCCCCTTCCAGCCCAGCGCCAGCGTAATGACCGCACCACGGCGCGGCAGCACGATTTTTCCGTCGGCGTCGTCCAGCTCCAGATCAAGCTGGTCCGCTTCAAAGCCCCGATTGTCCGTCAGCGTCAGACTCATCAGACGGTTATCCAGCACAGTGGTGATATCCCTGCCCTCAATACTGATACTGAATGCCGGAGTTTTGTTGCCTTTGTTAAGCAGTTCAGAGCTGAAATTCATGACAGCAGCCCTCCCACCGTTTTACTGATATCACTTAAGGCAGATGTTGCCATGTCCTGCAGATTATTCAGCTGCGCACTGAGATCACCAAACATATCGGACAGAGATTCATCCACCCGTTTGAGCGACAGGGTGAACTCAATCCGGCGCGGCATACCGTCGCGGAAAAACTCCGTTTTGGTCTGATTCAGTCCCTCAATCACATACATGCCGTAAATCGTGCCGCTGCCTTCAATCAGGGGCCATGCTTTCCCCTGCTCTGCCATCTGCTCCAGTGCCAGCAATGACAGCCTGCCGCCTGTTATCTCCGGCATAAGAACACCAGAAAGCGTCAGCATGTCGTTGTCCGGTCCCAGAAACTGCGTGGATGGACGACGATTTACCCGACTGTTAGCCGCATGTCGCCAGCTGCGCTGATACTGCAGTTCCTGATACGGCACGGTGCGCAGCATAAACACGTACAATCCCAGCACCATCATCATGCGTCGTATCCCCCCTGATCTCTGTAGTTACTCCTGGCTTTTGCCTTCAGCCTGCGTTCACGTTCATCAAGCTGGCGGGCCACCTCCCGCGCAATATCCTGCGCACTTTGTCCTGGCTGCGTCTGGATGATGATCTGCGTCGGTGCCTCAATCCTGTAAACGGGCGGCACAGTGGCTGCGCGACTCACAATTGCTTCGCCGCCTTTCGCGGGAAGTGCCAAAGGGTGCAACGGTGGAAGCTCTGCTGGCGCGGCAGCAACGCCCATCATTCCGGCAACAACGGCAGCCAGTGCAGCTGTATTTCTCCGGCTGGTCACATTTGCCGGGCCGTTAACAATTTCCGGCCCGTTTTCACCGACGATGCCAAACTGCCCGCGCGGGATATAGCCGCCGCTGTCATACATCCCCGCAAAGCCATATCCCCATGATGGAAAACCACCCGATGTCATCATCACTTTACCGTCTGCATTCACCGTCGCAGGTTGCTGACGCGTCACGCTTTCCGGCAGTTTTGCCTTTGCGGCCTCTTTACTGACAATGCCAAGTTTCTCCAGCAACCAGGAAACGCCGGATTTCAGGGAGTCCAGCGGATGCATGACCATATTCAGCCCTTCCGCCAGAGCCTCCCCGAATCGTCGCCCCATTGCCGCTGCGCTCTGCAGTCCGGCAGAGGTTGACTTAACAGGCGTCAGCAGATCAGTAAACCAGCCCCACAACGCCTGCACTTTGTCGCCAATCCACTGAAACACAGGCTTAAGTGGTTCGAATGCTGCACTGATGGGACCTGCCGCCGCTTTGAATCCTTCCACCACACCACCGAGAAATGCGGTGATGGGTTGCCAGTATTTCCAGACAACCAGCGCCACGCCTGCCAGTGCAGTAACCACAAGACCTATCGGACTGAGCAGAGCACCTAACAGACCAGATATGGCATACAGGGCAACGCGCAGCATCGCCAGTGGACCGGATGCCAGTACTCGCAGCACCGTACCTGCGGCGGTCAGTCCACCGCGCAGTACCGCCAGAGGATTCATAAACATCACAGCAACAGCACGTAAAGCGGATAATCCAGACCGCAATAGTGCAACCGGCGCACCTGCTACAGTTTTCAGGACATTCCCCGTCAGTGATGCCGTGCGACGCAAAGACGACAACGGCGCAGTGAGTAAACCTGCGGCGTTGCCCGATGAAGCAAGCCCGCGTCGCAGCAGTGCCAGTGGTGCGCCAGCCAGCCACGACAACGCGCTGCTGGTTCGTGTTACTGCTGCCGTAACGGAAGGTAACGTTTTGATACCCAGCACAGAGAATCCCAGACGGATCACTGCCAGCGGCCCCAGCACTGCAGCCAGCGCCACCGCTAAGGTGCCGAGGCCTACGGTAACCGCAGCCACAACAACCGCTACTTTCATCAGTGTGCCTGTCAGTTCCGGGTTAGCTTCCACCCAGCGGCGCAACGCCCCCGTGATGCTTTTCACCGTGTACAGAATATCCATCAGCGGCTGGCGCAGCGTTTCGCCCAGGCTGCTAAAGGTGTTCTGCGCTCCGGTTTTGACCAGCAACCACTGAGCAGAAAGTGAGTCTTTGTTGATGTCGGATTCTTTCTGCATAGAACCGAGCGCATCATTGCCCGCTGTCAGTTTTAGCTGGCGCTGCAGTTCCGGCAGGTTGTTTGCCAGTTTCGCCGCGTCATCACCAAACTCTTTACCAAACAACATGGTCATGGCAGACAGACGCTTGTCCTGCGGCAGTGCGTTCACCTTCTCCAGCACACGCTGGATAGTTCCCATCGCATCCTTCGTCATCTGCTTTTCAATCACTTCAGGATTAAGTTTCAGCAGATTCATCCCTTCAAAGAAACTCTTGCTTTGCATGGTGGCAATGGACAATTCACGCACCATCGCGTTTGCTGCACTGGCTGCAACCTCCGGCGCAGCGCCCAGTGTCAGAAAGGTGGAACCCAGTGCCGCCGCTTTACGATAATCCAGACGGTCAGCCACACCGCCCAGACGTTGCATGACATCAATGATGTCCGCCCCTTTCGACATGGCGTTATCATCCAGATAGTTCAGCGCATCGCCGAGCTGTTCAATATTGCGGGTAGGTATTTTGTAGAGCTGGGCGATTTTCCCCAGACTTTCTGACAGTTCATCCGCTGGCAGCTCAAAGGCTGTTGCCGCCTTTGCTGCCGTACTGGCGAAGGCCAGCAGGTCACGTTTCTGGTCTTCCCAGCTGTCGTCAGGGTTTGCGACGTTCATGCGCGCACCACCTTCAACCAGTGCAGCGAAGTCCACCGCACCGTTTTCCATCGGCAACTGTTCGCTGGCAGCCTTGATGGCATCCTGCATTTCATAAAAACGTGCAGTGCGGTTGCCATTATCGTCACGCAGACCATTGACCTGCTTTGCCACACCTTTCATGGCATCTTCCATGCTGGTATAGCTTTTTACTGCCGCCATCACTGGTGTTCCCATTGCCAGCCCTGCAGCCGTGGTGGTGGCTCCGGCTCCTGCAATACGATCACGCACCTCCAGCGAACGGGCATAACTGGCACGCGCTGCATTCATCCTGCGCTGAGCTTCCCCCAGTCGCTTCAGCCGCGCCTCCTGTTTCGACAGTTCCTGGTTATAACGTGATGTTTCACGGGCTAAACGGGCAGTTGCTCCCGCATCATCTTTCGCAGAAATTCCCGCCCGGTACAGTTCTGCACGCACAAGCGCCGTTTGCTTCTGCAAATATTTTTGTTGTTCTTCCAGGCGTTGGACTGCCAGCGTTTGCCGACCTAAAGCCACAAGATGCCTTTGTGATGGTTGCTCCATCGCCTCCAGCTCAGAGCTAAGCAAATTAGCCTTCTGTCTGGCATAGTTCAGCCTGTCGCCTAACTTCTTGTTATCAGCCTGCAGCTTGCGAAATTTTTCCAGGCTGTTACCCGCCTGATTGAGTTGCTTTAATGCATCACGGGAGTTTCTGATTGCGCCAGCCAGCTCTTTCGAACTGGCCTGTGCAGCACGGAATGGGCGGGTGAGTTTGTCAACCGCATTAAGAATGACCTGCAGGTGCAGGTTGTTATCACTCATCGTTGGCCCCGCATCTCTGAATCGCTTTATACCGCCATTCCAGCACTTCGGTCAGCGGCATAACGTCAGTAACGGATGGCGGCCAGTGAAAAATGGTGGCGATATCTGCCACCAGATCGTCAACCGTCAGGCTGTCGGTAAACCGGCAAGCACCGACTTCTTCAACAAAAAAGTGACAACCTCAACCGACATGGCTGTGAGATCTGCCGGGTCCATCTCTGCGATTTCCTGTGCAGTCAGTGCCGGACTGGAGATGCGAGGGATCACGGTCATCATCGCGTTCACATCCATATCCATAATGGCCTGCAGGCGTGTACCGCGCAGCGCACCGGACTGCGGTTTACGCAGCACAATTTCGGTGATTTCTGTTTTACCGCGCTTGATGGGGGTATCCAGTTGAATGGTCTTTTCAGTCTGCTTATCGCTCATTTTGCTGTCCTGTAAATTGGGTTCTGGCGCGGTATCCCGCGCCGTTCAGATATATCAGAGGCCGAGGGCGTTGCGGTGCGCTTCCATCAGGTCCACACCGTCCACAATTTCCACCATGTTGATAAGGTCCACTTCATAGAGCACCTCACCATTGATAGTCAGCTTCGCGTAGCTGTTGGTACTGGTCACTTTGGTGGTGTTGCTTTCGCCCGTCTTCCACTCGCCGGAATCCACTTCTTTGTGACGCCCACGCACCACAAGCTCCACGGCCTGCACTTCCCCGGTATCATCACGCTGGATAGAGCCGGTAAAGCGCAACTGGATGCCATCCACCGTGGCTTTACCCATCTGCTTAAACAGCAGCAGCTCAGTACCACCAATGGAAAATTCTGTGTCCAGAGCACTGTCATCAAGCCCCAGATCCACATCCACTGCACCCGGCATTCCGCCGCCGCGATACTTCTCATATTTGCGGGTGAATTTCGGCAGCGTCAGCGACTCTACGATCCCCTGCCAGTTGTTCCCGTCGTTAAACAGGTTCAGATGTTTTAATTTGCGTGGTAAAGCCATGTTGTCCCCTTACGCGCTGACCTGGCTGGCAAAATTCATCAGGTACTGATCGGTGATGCGCTGACGCAGCATCAGGTTTTCAAGTGGCGGCACTGGCGTGTAGTCGTAGTCGATGGTGAGTTTTCCGGCTTTAAGCGTATCTTTGTCGTTCACCGACTCGTCCAGCCAGCAATCACCACCAATGAGATAGCCCTGACTGACCAGGTTGCGCATTTTGGCGCGGATACCTTCGATAATGTCGCGGGCCAGCGACGGGTTAAGCGGTTTATCCACCGCCCACATGTGTGCTTCTGCCATCGTGTCCATCAGCACCTGCGCCGTGCGGGTGTAGTTTTCGAAGGCAAAGAGCGGGTCATCACTCAGGCAGCGGGAACCCCAGAAGCGGAAACCGTCTTTACGCACAAGCGTGGTGACGTCGTTCTGGTTCAGCAGTCCCGCATCTGTTGCCGGGTCCTGCAGATCCCAGAACACATCAGCAGAAATTCCGGTGACACCGTTCACGCCCACGTTGGACAGGCTTTTGTGCCATCCGGTCTGCTCGTCAATTTTGGCGCGCAGACCAAGCGCACGGGCGGTGGCATATGCCGTTGCTTCGGCATTCAGCACCGTGTCCCAGCCAGTAAAGTCAGGCCAGATCAGCATCCCTTCGCGCTGGCTGAAGTTTTCACGGTAAGTGATCGCCTCCTGTACCGTCTTGCAGCCATACGCTGACAGGTAAGCAAACCCACGCAGGCTTTGCGCCACGCTCAGCAACTCAGTCGCAACGGCTTTGTTATCGTGACCTGGCACGCCGAGAATGCGCGGTTTAACGCCGAGCTGTGACTGGGCAGATAGCAGGGCTTTCATGCCTGTTTTTTTACCTTCAGCAGTCACAGCGCCGATGATATTGGTCGTGGTTTCGTCTTCCGTTTCACCCTGCGGCACACGCACAACAACGGTCACGGGTTTTGCCTGGTCAGCGATGGCATCCAGCGAACGGGCCAGAGTACCGGACTCACCCGCTTTACCGCTGGCAGTCAGCACATCAGTGATCAGCACGGGTTTATTAAGAGGAAACATTTTTGCATCGGCATCATCGCCCGTGCAGACCATACCCACGATGGCGGTGCTCACCGTGGTAATGGATCGGGTGCCTTCGTTGACTTCAACAACGCGCACCCCGTGGTGGTAATCCTGAGCCATAGTGGCGAACCTCCTGATTGGATTAGGCTTCGCCCTATGTTGAAGTGATTGTGCCTGACAAACAGCTAAGCGCAGTTGTACCGTTATTCACACAAAATGACGGTATTTGTCTACTTGCAGGGATAATCAAAATAATGCTGATTCAGGGGGATTCAATGCTCTTATTGGCCGGAAATTTTCTATAAATGGTAGAAACGCCTACATCAAAAATCAGTGCAATACGCTGTCTTGATTCTCCGGCCTCGAGTAAACGCCCAATCTGTGCCCACTGTTCGCTGGTCAACTTAGGACGGCGTCCACCTACTCTGCCTTTAACACGAGCTGCAGCCAGCCCCGCCCTGGTACGTTCAACTATCAGTTCGCGTTCCATTTCAGCCAGAGCCCCCATGACATGAAAAAAGAAACGGCCCATTGGGGTGCTGGTATCAATACTGTCAGTCAGGCTTCGGAAATTCACGCCACGCTGGCGTAACTCTTCTATCAGCGTAACAAGATGCCGCATACTGCGCCCCAACCTGTCCAGCTTCCAGACAACCAGCGTGTCTCCTGCCGATAGTGTCCTGAGCAGTTTTTTCAGCCCCGGTCTGTCGGACTTAGTGCCACTGATTTTATCCTCAAAAATCCGCTCACATCCCGCGCAGTTCAGTGCATTACGTTGCAAATCGGTGTTCTGGTCATTTGTTGACACACGTACATAGCCAATAAGCATGATCATCCCCCTGAATAAAAACCGGAGATGATGCCAGTTAGCCGTTACATCTGCATTTTCTTAAACGTTGGTTTGGGAGAAGCGGCAAAACGGAATGTGGGCAACGGGGAAAACCAAATCCCTGATATGTCTTTCTGGACGGTTACTGGTGGCAATGGAAATTTTGTGATTCGTCAACCTGACGGGCTAATCATTCAGATGGTTACTGTAAGTATAAGCGGCCCAGTGGCGATGAATGGAATGACTGATAATGCTTATGCCATCACAGGTTCTAATAAGTCTTATATTGCCACAGCCACATTACCCTTTGTATTTCCTAATAAGGTGCTGGGCGTTATCCCTCTGGTATCAACAACAGCTTATGGTGGTGTATCCAGTAATATTACAGGTTCATACGCGACTGCGGTTTGTTCTTTTGCCGCTGTCAGGGGGAATAATACGATTGTGTTCAAAGTCGACAAACCACTGAATGCAGCCTTTCCTTCAGATACCAGCGTCTCAGCGTTAATCATTGGACGGTAATAATGAACTCAGTATTCTTTTCACCCGGAAGTAAAAGTTTTTATCTGCAAGAATTGTTTCCAGAATATGAGGGTGCGGGAACGCTTCCTGATGATGTTATTGAAATTACCAGAGAAACATATGAGCAATTTCTTGGTCTGCATCCAGAAGGGAAAGAAATTGGCGCTGACAGTTCAGGACGGCCAGTATGGATTAATTCCCCACCACCTTCAAAAGAGGATGAGGTGTTGACGGCTGAAATGAAAAAAATATCTTTGGTTTCAGAAGTCAATACCTACATCAATACCCATCAGTGGCCTGGCAAAGCTGCTATTGGTCGTCTGAAAGGTGACGAGCTGGAACAATATAATTTATGGCTGGATTATCTGGACGCACTGGAACTGGTTGATACTTCCGGTGCGCCAGATATTGAATGGCCTACGCCTCCGGCAGTTCAGGCCAGATGACGTCCGGCGCGGTGCTGGTATCTGTTGCCGTCACCGCGTCAATGTAATCCAGCACAGCGTTAAGTCGGGTGTTTTCTGTCTGCGTCAGCTTCCGCCCGGCCTGCAATTTCAGTTGAATCAGACTAATGGAAGCCATTGCAGTATCAATCAGTGACTGACGCTGTGCTTCTGCCGCGCCTACTGCGGCGCTATGCTGTGCTTCAGTATCGGTCACCCATTTCTCACCATCCCATTCATCGTATGGCGTTAACGGGGCGATAGTGGTTGTATTTTCAGGATAATCACCCGGAACTGCGATTTCTTTGGTATCTCCCGTTTCGGTACTATAGACAACTTCACCGCGATGGTCTGGCACATATTCCCATGAATTTAAATCTACAGAGCGACAGATTGCATAACCAGCTTTATGTGTACCTGGTGCATCCAAACAGGAACATGCCGGGATACCGACGCCGACAGCGAGATATTCAGTTGATGTAGAAATATATTCCCGCGTTTCACCATCATAATTATAAATGATAATGTCTCCCGCTTTTATGGCAATGAGTTCACTATTCAATACGGCTTTATTCATCATGCGGCCCTCACAATATAATTAAAGGCGATGTTACGTGGACGATTTTCATTTGCTGTTGGAACAACATTTGCCGCCGAGAAGTGAACATCTTGTCGGATTTTTCGGTCATTAGCGTATGTCATAGATACATTGATGTTATTCCGGACTGAGGTACCTCCGTAAAAAGCCCCACTCACACTTTGAACATCGACAATTGCATTAATTTCGCTGTTTACGCGCAACTGACCAAAACCGCCAGTAATGTTTCGAATAGCATCTCCTTGCGCTGAAAGCAGAGTTCGCCCACTATCCACACCACGTTCATCATCCCAGCCACGAATGAACTCACCACGTAAATCAGGCAATTTATTTGTCGGGTAAGCCTTTGCCAGTTCCGGGTATTCTTCAGCAGAAAATGCCGCACCGTTGCATTTCAGCCAGCCTGTTGGCGGTGTGGCTGAAGGCCATGGAACAGGCACACCAACAGGTAATGCAGAGCCTTCTCCCAAACCAAGGTATGCGAGAAGACCAGCTACATCCTTTCCACTCAAATTAGTCAGCGTATTGTCCAGCGGTTGTTTACCTGCCAGCGCATTAAGCATTGTCGTGGCAAAGTTCGGGTCATTCCCCAGCGCCGCAGCCAGTTCATTCAGTGTATCCAGTGCAGCAGGTGCAGACCCCACCATTGCCGCAATTGCCGATTTCACAAAAGCCGTGGTGGCAATCTGTGTATTGTTAACCGACTGTGCGGCAGTGGGGGCTGTTGGCGTTCCGGTGAGTGCCGGACTTAACAGCGGCGCTTTCAGTGCCAGCGCATTGTTAATGGTGGTACTGAATTTCGGGTCATTATTAATGGCAGCGGCAATTTCTTTCAGCGTATCCAGTGTGGCTGGCGCACCATTAATAAGGGCCATCAGTGCCGCCTGAACAAACGCGGTGGTCGCAATCTGCGTGGTGTTATTCCCCTCCGCTGGCGTTGGCGCTTTGGGTGTTCCGGTCAATGTTGGGCTTTCTTTGGGTGCATACTGTGAATGCGGGTCCGGTGCGGCATGATGTTTTGCCATCTTATCATCCACGAACACCTTCAGCTCCAGTACCTTGTCATCCACATACTTGCGGGTTGCCAGCACGACGGCAGGGTCGATTTTCAGGGTGATATTGTCCGTGCTGCTGGTAATCAGCACCATGCGCACGGTCTGAGTGCGCCCGCTACCTTCAGCCAGTTGCGGCTTATAGCTTTCCGGGCAGTTGCCCACGGCAATCAATGCCCCGGACTCATCAAACAAGCCCACTTCACGTATCCACCAACCGCCCTCGTTTTCAGGGATCACCTGTTCGGCAATAATCTGGCTGCTGTTCTGCGGGTCGATGTACAGCATATTCAGCGCAGCCCGGCGTTTCTCATTTACTAATGCTGTCTGCTCTGCGTCCGGCGTTGGCAATGTTCCGCCGCCATCGCCTACCGCCATATGGGTAATTTTTAAAGGCACACCGAGCGCGGCGGCGCTGGCAAGTTTCGCCGCGCCAATATCCGTCAGCAGGGTATAAAATTTTGTGCTCATGGATTCACTCTCATTGTGTCAATAACATGGACCGCCCCGCCTTCATGCGCGGTGCCACCGGAAATAATCGTTTCGTTGATATACGGATAGATCGTGATTTCTTCGCCAAGATAGCTGGCGGCTCCCACCCAATGCGGGCCGCTGGTCTGCAGATTGATGGACATGCCGATCATGTGGCGGCTACATGGTTTGGCATCGCTTATCAGTCGCTCAAGTTCCAGATAGGTATCTTCAGTGATGCCCTGGTCCTGCACGCCGATATCCAGGCGAAACGTGCCTGGTGCCTCTCCGGTCTGCCACCACTCAATAATGCGGATCAGAAAGCCGAACGGCTCCACCACCCGCCGCACGGCACTGGTGGTCCCTTTATGCTGATGAATATAAAAAGCATCCTTCACCACCTGGCGTTTGACGCTTTCTGTCCAGCCCTCGTCCCAGCGATCCACAGAGAACGCCCAGGCGAGATAAGGCAGGAAACTGACCGGACAGGTTGCCGGACTCCACAAGTCACGAAGCGGCACCTGCAGATCAGAAATCCCGCTGCAGGTTTGCGCCAGTCGGCGCTCCAGTGGTGTTGAACCCGGTGGCAGCAGACTATTCATCCGTTCCTCCGTTGGTTACGCTCCACTGCGTACATGATGCCGCCTGTGTTTTGTTCAGGACCACATCCGCCAGAGGAGAAGCCAGCTCCACACGCTGCACACCCTCAACATGCAGGGCGGCAAAGATGGCGCTACGGCGAATATCCCGACCAAGACGCGTCTGACTGGCGATGTACTTCTGCAGGCTGGCTTTTGCCGCTGCCATTACCGGCTCTGCTTCCGGTCCCGGATAGAGAAAAATGGTGGCTTCCACGCGATACGGGATGATTTCTGCGCTGCGAACCGTAAGACGGTCAGCCACCGGGCGGACGTTCTCACTGTTCAGAGCTTTTTCCACCACGTCCAGCAGGTCTTTTTCTGCAGTTCCATCGCCTTCGCGGCTAAGGACAGTCAGCACCACCTCTGCAGGTGCCGGGCTGGTTGCACTGGCATCCGCCACCCGACCGTCGGCGCTTCGGGCATGAAATTCATAAGCTGCAGTTGGCCCCGCAACTGAAAGCCCTTCAAAGGCTGCAGGCACACGCAGGCGTAACGCTTCATCGCTTTCCATCACAGCTGCAACGGGCGGCACAGCGTCATTATCAGCAGGCGTCACCGTCAGGCGTTTCACGTTGTAGTTGGCAGCGAGCTGGTCAAGATCGCTGCCCATCGCGTAAGCCACCATTACCGCCTGTGCGGCTTCGTTAATGCGCTGGCGCAGAAGCAACTCACGGTAAGCGTTCTCCTGCAGCAATTTGGTGACGGGTTCAGATTCCAGTTCCAGCGTGCGGATCACTGCTTCCTGCTCATCTTTCGGATGAAGCGCAACAAATTCGGCCTTGCGTTCGGCAAGCAGCGTCTCAAAGTCCGGCACATCCACAATCTGCGGCGCAGGCAACTGCGAAAGGTCAATCACTGCCATTCTCTGCTCCTGTTGATACGGAAAGGGAAACAGGCACACCGTTATTACGCCGCCCGGTCAGCCCCACCACCATTGAACCGTCAAAATTGCTGTTAATGGTGATGGAATCCAGCGTCAGCCGTGGCTCCCAGCGACTCAGCGCCACATACACTGCCGACATGACCTGCAGGCGTAATGCTGGATTTTGTGGCTGGTCTATCAGTGCCGACAGCAGGGAACCATATTCACGACGGGCAATACGGCTACCCTGCGGTGTCAGCAGAATGTCCCGCACCGACTGGCGCAGATGGTCAATATCAGTAATGACTTTGCCGCTGGTATTGTTCATCCCGCTATAAAGCGTCATACCGGGCCTCCGGTTGTATCGCCGCCTTTCAGGACGCCAGTATGCTGATGAGCATCAACCACGATCCCGTTAGAACTCATCGCTCCGCCGCCCTGGGTAACGCCACCATTGATCACCACTTCGCTGTTAATGCGCGTGCGGTCAGCCTCCAGTACAAACTCACTGGTTTTCATGGTGATGTTGTCAGCGGCCTCAATGACCATTGATTTGATGCCCCTGACATACCAGCGCCCGGTGGCGGGTTCGTATTCAAACCAGCCACCGTCAGGATGTTCTGTCACGCAGGCGTCCGCCGACGTCGACGGTGGAGCGAACTGATTCGAATAGACAGCGGGCAACGCAAAGGCGGTTTCAAGATTGCCGCCCAGACTCAGCAGCACCACCTGTTCACCTTCCGATGGTCGCCACCATGTGCGGGCATTACCGGCACGCAGCGTCAGCCAGCTGATCCAGTTGGTTTCAAGGTCGCCCGTTTTCACCCGGCAAAGCCAGTTTTCCCGGTCCACTTCGGTGACTACACCTGTGCGGATCAGGTTGGTGATAAGGCGCATGATTTCGGTTAATTGTGCGTTCATAGGGAAAGGTTGCCATCAGGGGAAGAAAGCCGGCAGTGCTGCAACTTGTATCAGTGCTGATACAAAGATCACCCCGCCAGCCATTGCAGAATCATGTCGCGGGTCATTGCCTCAACATCATCATTTACACCCAGAAGGCGACGCTCTGCGTAACGGACCTCAGGTCCTTTGCGACTGACGCGATCACGTAAGCCGTAGTGATGAACGCGGGCAATACGCTGCACCTTACCTTCAAACTGTACGCTGGCAGAATCAGCGCTGGCGGCAGTTTTCAGGTATTTTGTGGTGCGCAGCTTTGTAAACATCTGACGTTTGATACGACCTTTTTTACCGCGTGCTGTTACTCGCCTCGGTTCATAGCTGCTGCCATCAGGATTGCGTTGCATCCTGATATTTTGCTGCTGTGTCCGCCGCAGTTCCTGTGCCAGCTGGTGCATCATTCGGCTTCTTGCGGCTGGTTCCAGATTCGCCAGCAAGGCACTCAGCCAGTCGTCCACCTTCTGCAGTTCAGCCACGTTTCACCGTCCACATTTCTTCAGGTTCATCGGGTTCCGCTACAGCTTCAACGCTGGACACAGTGCCGTCAGTGCTGACCAGCACACGTTCCGTCAGTTGCAGGTTAAGGCTGATATCACAGACATCGTTGCGCAGAATATCCACCTCAAAGGTGAATAGCTTTTCCCGTAACGCCGGGTTATTGATGGCATCGGGCTGGTTATCCCGCAGCCACAGCAAAACCGGGGCCATCAGCAGATTCTGGTCGCCGCTGAAATCCTCAATCACCACGTTCAGGGTGTAACGGTACTCCCATGACATGGAGCTGGCCCCCGTGGCAACCAGCGAACCGTTATCCACAAACAGATGCAGTTTGTCCGGGTTATTACGGACATAAGGCACTGCTTTATTGAGGGCGTGGCGCAGGGATTGTGGTTTGTTCACTGTTTCGCTCCTGACACGCAATAATCATGTCCACTTTGTCTGCACATACCGCCCAGGCGGCCTCCGTTTCGTCCAGCAATGTGTTCAGATCACCGTTAGTGCGCGGCGCTGTCTGATCCAGTCGACACGGCGTCACTCGCGGACAACCACTGACGGTAAGCTGCACCTCCGGTGAATGCCGGACGTTTCCGCAGCCGGATAATGTCAGCAGGCAAAGGAGTATCAGCCCAGCGGCGTAAATCCTCGTTCTCACGTTTCAGTTCCTCAATCCGGTGTTGTCGTTGTCTCAGCAGCGCGCTGGTCTGTTCTGCTTCGGCATAGAGCCGCGCCTGCTCCCGGTTGTTGGTTTCAGCCAGAATGGACAGACTGATCAGCTGGCTATTTTTCTTCGTTAGTTCGTGCGCTTTACTTTTCAGCGCCGCGCGCTGCGTTTCGATGGTGTGGCTGGCGCTGTTAAGCCGCCACGACTGCCAGCCCAGCGCAACGAGTGCCAGCGCCGCTACTACCGCCAGCGCACGTGTCATAGTCCAGCTCCTTTAAGGCACCAGGCCATCTCCCGCGCACGGCGGTTATCCAGCCCTTGATTAAACACACCTTTTACATACACCCAGCGCGGCAACTGTCGGCACGCATCCGCCCAGCGCCGCTGGTTGAGCAATTTCACCAGCGTGGAACTGCAGGCATTGCCCGTTCCCACGTTGAAGGCAAACGACACCACCGAGTCATACACCTTTTGCGGCGGCTGTTGCTTCACACACTTTTCCAGCGCCCGCTCCACACGTAGCACGTTGGAGATCAGCCCTTCCGCTGCCTGTCGTTCCGTAATGGTTTTTCCTGGAATGACACCTGATGTATTACCAATGCCGTCGGTCCAGACACCCGCGCTGCACTGATACGGCTGCAGACGACAGCCTTCGTAATCGGCAATCAGTTTCAGCCCCTCCACGGAGGTGTGAAGCTGCTGAAAACCCGGTAGCGTGGCAGCAATAGCCAGCACGGCCCCGACAAGGCAGCGTTTAACGATTGATGGATTCATAGTCCTCCCGCGAGATCTGCCCGTCGCGCAGAAGCTGGTAAGCTTTGTGTTTGTAGTACCAGTTGATAGCCAGCATCAGCACACCAATCATCAGGCCGCCCAGCGTTGAGGCATCCTTGATGGACAAATCGCCCAGCCAGGCCAGCACAACGGCGATGCAGTACGTGATAAAGGCGCTGATTCGCTCAAGCGTCATAATTCAGTCCCATAGCTGGACGGTCTGCACGGTGGTGGTGGTCGGAATGTCCGGCAGCTCCACCTGCAGCCCGTGAGGTAAAAAGGGGCCATATTCGGCAAGCCCCGAATTTGCCTTCAGTACCTGCTCCGTGACACCCTGCGTGCGCCCGTAATGACGCCAGCAAAGCGCGTCCACCGTGTCATACTGATGCGCACGCACTTTCATCAGATAAGCTCCACTGTGCAGTGCGGCGCATCCTGCACCCGGCTGATGGCCCAGCGGGCGTCACGCCACAAATCACCGCTGGATTCCGCCAGTTCCTCGCCTCGCTTCACACCGGATGCCGTGGCGTCATAGTCCTGGTATCGTTCGTTGAGCATGGCGCGTGCCCAGCAGTAAACCGCGTTGAAATAGTGCTGGATGCGCTCACTTTTGCCGTCCAGCTGTTCCGCCGGAATCTCAGCCAGCGACGCATACCCTAGCATCTGCTGACGTCTGCGAAACTCATACAGCTCTGCGTTGACCTCCGAAATTGCCGACAGCGCAACCTGCTTTAAACGCGGCTGCGTCACCGTGCCGTCAGTGCGCATCACGCTGCGAAACTCCGACAGGTCCACATCAGGCCAGAACGGCGTATTTCTGATGATTTCCGCCTGTTCCGGTGCCTGTTCTGGCGCAACAAACTTCATGCTGCTTTCTCCTGAAATAGAGGGCGGTGGACGGGGTTTTGATGTGGTAGTGCCTTTCGCCACCCCGTGCCGCCCGTGCGCGGGGGCACGTTCTGTCAGCGGCTGTCATTGCGCAGTCTGCGCTCCAGCTGCTGTTTGTCTTTTTTCACGCCACAGCGGGGATCGAGCTGTAACGCATGGTTGAGATGATTAAGGGCGGAAGCCGGATTGCTTTCACTCAGGACAGCGCCAATCGCTTTATGCAGACGCGCCCGTGACTGGTCCGGCATATCCAGACCGTCTGTCAGCTCCAGCGTCTGCAGCAACAGATCGGCATCAAAGCCGGTGGCGGCAAGCATTGCGCTCTGCGCGGCGTCTGCCATTTCCTCTGCCAGCACGGTCTGCACGTTGCGGTTACCCAGCGGCATCACCCAGCCATGACGCAGGGCATGACGCCCGATCTCCAGCGCCCCGGCATAATCTCCGGCATCAATGCGCCACAGCATCACGTACATCAGCACGTCATCCTGTTGAGCGCCTCCGGCAGCCAGGACACCCTCTGCCCAGGCGGCGTACTTCGGCAGCAGCTCCACCTTGATTTCCGCTTTTTTGACCGTGGACTGAACGCCCTTGAGACGGCGGCGGTCTTCCGCCAGTTGCAGCAGCATCAGGTCATAGCCCGATGCGTGGCGAACACTGCCGCCCTCGCGGGCGGCCTGTTCAGCCTGAACGCGCAGGCGATGCTGCCGTGCGGGACTCAGGCTCATGGATTACTCTCCGGTTTCTGCTGCGGCGGAGCTGAAATCGCCAATCTGGATGTTTTCCACCAGTGCGGCGCAGCGGTAGTCCTCGACCACATAGGCTTCGTTAACGGATTCAAAGTTTTCAATCCGGTCACGTTTCGGGTTGTCGATAACTGAACGGCGGCGGGTGTCTTCCTGCCAGTAGATGGACAGGTTATCCAGACGGGTGATCAGCAGCGCATTCGGCGGGAAGAACGGCGCACGCACGGCCTGCAGGCCTCCCATGCGTTTCTGACTGATGATCATATCGGCAGCCAGTTTTTCACTGTTTTCCTGCTCTTTGTTGACCAGCGGGAAATACTTGTCAGACAGCAGCTCACGACCGCAAATCACCACCAGATCGTCATCGTCCTGGTAGACCACGTCGATAAGCTCATTGACGGCATCCATCACCACGGCGTCCAGGTTGGCATATTCGCCACCTTTTCCGACTTTCACCGCGCCCGGTGTGGTTTCACCGCCCGTGGTGGTGCTGCCCATGACGTGATCCGGTGCATCCTCACGGATTTTCTGCAACCAGCCTTTGTTCACATCCTGCAGCAGCGGGTTTTCGCTACGGTTGGAGGTTTTCGCACGCTTCACGCCGTTAAAGCCGATCATGATGCGGTCCAGTGCCTGACGTTTCACGATGGCGTCACGGATACGCACCTGGAAATCCTGAAACTTCGCCCACAGGTCCAGCTTCGCGTAGGTCAGTACCGTGTCAAAGTTGGTCTGCTCGCATTTGTATTCCACATCGATCATCAGCGTAGGATCGACAGGTTCACGCTCTTTCGCGGTGGTGTCAGTGGTTCCGGCAATGGTGCTACCAACACCCAACCCCAGCAGCTGACCGGACTGCTCAGTCACTGGCGTGACGTTAATCAGCGTCAGGAAAGCGGCGGACTGCTGGATCTGGTCTTCCAGCGTCTGCTGTACAGACGGCTCCACAGTGAACTTGCTGGACAGTTCTTCAACTGCCACACCGTTCAGACGCGCCAGCTGCTGCAGGTAAGCATTAAAAGCAAAGCGGGTATTCTTCTTCATCAGGTTTTGTGCTCCATCAGCAATTGGTCAGAGTGTCAGCGGTGGCGTTACCGCCTGTTGCACGCTGGCGGTAGTCCTGGCGGCTGTCTTCATGGCTCAGCTTGTCCACCAGTTCGTTAAAAGCGGTCTGCTGTGCCTGCAGGGCAGTCTCCAGCTCAGACAGGCGTTCTTCCTGCTCAGACAGGGATTTTTCGGTGCGTGCGCTCAGGTTCTGCTGCTCAGTGGCAACCAGCTCCACGGCCTTATGCACATCAGAGAACCGGGCGTCATCGGACTGTTCTTTTTTGGTAAACAACGCCGTGACACGGGCAAACAGGGACGGTTTGTCATCCTGGATTTCTTCCAGTTCGATCACCGTTTCCTCTGCAGCGGTAAAGAGATTTGCAGGATTCTGCTTGCGGTTTGCCAGCGGGTTATGAGCTGCACTGGTGCTGAATGTCAGCATTTCCGTACCCAGACTGGCAGGGTCATCAGTGGCCGCCAGGCCGACCAGGTAGGCTTTGCCCGTATCAGCGAACTTCGGGCTGACTTCCATAGAGGTGAATAATTTCTGGCCTTTTTTCACCAGCTCCACCAGGGATTCCGTTGGCTCAACGTCGGCATACAGCGCCATCTTGCCTGCCAGCGGACCTTCCGTGATTTCTTCGGCAAACAACGCCGTCACCTTGCCGTAACGGTTAAAGGTGCTGTCCGGCAGATAAGACTTGATGTGCTCAAGGTTAATCAGCGCGGTATACACCGCCGGGTTGTAGCTGGCTGCCATCTGTTCCAGCCATTCACGCTGGATTTCACGTCCGTCGGTAGTGGCACCTTCCACCCCGATGCGAAAACGCTTTGCTTTCACTGTCATGAGCCGTGCTCCGTTAGAAAAAACTTACTGGAGCCTTATGGTTGCGGTGATGGGAGCAGTGAAACAATGCGCGGTATTTGTACCGACAACCACACAAACCGCAGGCGGGGAAAGCCTTCATTCAAGGCTGTAGGTTTGTGCCATGAACACCACACTGACACCCGCAGATCTCGATCCCCGTCGGCAGGCCATGCTGCTGTACTTTCAGGGATACCGCGTAGCCCGCATTGCTGAAATGCTGGGCGAGAAAGTTGCAACCGTTCACAGCTGGAAAAAACGCGACAAGTGGGGTGACTATGGGCCGCTGGATCAGATGCAGCTCACCACCGCCGCACGCTACTGCCAGCTCATCATGAAGGAGCACAAAGAAGGGAAAGATTTCAAAGAGATTGACCTGCTGGCGCGCCAGTCTGAGCGCCACGCGCGGATCGGCAAGTTTAACAATGGCGGCAACGAAGCCGACTTAAACCCTAACGTCGCCAACCGCAACAAAGGCCCACGCCGTCAGCCTGAAAAGAATGTTTTCACCGATGAACAAATTGAGAAGCTGGAAGAAATTTTCCATTCCTCCATGTTCAACTACCAGCGCCACTGGTGGGAAGCCGGAAAAACCAACCGCATCCGCAACCTGCTAAAGTCACGCCAGATCGGCGCGACCTTCTATTTTGCCCGTGAGGCCCTGATTGACGCCCTGCTTACCGGACGTAACCAGATTTTCCTTTCTGCCAGTAAGGCACAGGCTCACGTCTTTAAGCAGTACATCATCGATTTCGCCAAAGAAGTCGAGGTGGAGCTGAAAGGTGATCCGATGGTGCTTCCTAACGGGGCCACGCTTTACTTCCTCGGCACCAATGCCCGCACGGCCCAGAGTTACCACGGCAACCTGTATCTGGATGAATATTTCTGGATACCGAAATTCCAGGAGCTGCGCAAAGTGGCTTCCGGTATGGCTATTCACAAAAAATGGCGACAGACCTATTTTTCCACGCCATCCAGCCTGACACACAGTGCTTATCCGTTCTGGTCCGGTGCGCTGTTCAACCGAGGGCGCAACAAAGCCGATAAGGTGGACATCGACCTGTCCCACAGCAATCTGGCCCCCGGCCTGCTGTGCGCAGACGGGCAGTACCGCCAGATAGTCACTGTGGAAGATGCGGTGCGCGGCGGCTGTAACCTGTTCGACCTCGACCAGTTGCGCATGGAATACAGCCCGGACGAATACCAGAACCTGCTGATGTGTGAGTTCGTGGACGATCTCGCGTCCGTGTTCCCGCTCAGCGAGCTGCAGGCGTGCATGGTGGACAGCTGGGAAGTCTGGACCGACTTTCATGCACTGGCCCTGCGCCCGTTTGGCTGGCGCGAAGTGTGGATCGGATATGACCCGGCGAAAGGTACGCAGAACGGCGACAGCGCCGGATGCGTGGTGGTGGCGCCGCCAGCCGTGCCGGGCGGTAAGTTCCGCATTCTTGAGCGTCACCAGTGGCGCGGAATGGACTTCCGCGCCCAGGCTGACGCCATCAAAAAACTGACCGAACAGTACAACGTGACCTATATCGGTATCGACTCAACCGGCGTTGGTCACGGGGTTTACGAGAACGTGAAAGCGTTTTTTCCTGCCGTCCGGGAGTTTGTCTACAACCCCAACGTTAAAAACGCCCTGGTACTCAAGGCCTACGACATTATCAGCCACCGCCGTCTGGAGTTTGACGCCGGACACACCGACATAGCGCAGTCCTTTATGGCAATCCGTCGCGCCACCACCGCCAGTGGCAACCGCCCGACCTATGAAGCCAGCCGCAGCGAAGAAGCCAGCCACGCCGATCTGGCCTGGGCAACGATGCACGCACTGTTTAACGAACCGCTGCAGGGCGAATCCGCCAATACAAGCAATATTGTGGAGATTTTTTGATGGGAAAGAGTAAGAAGAACCGCGCTGCGGCGACGAAACAGATCCAGCTTAAAAGTCAAACTACAGCCGAAGCATTCAGCTTCGGCGATCCCGTTCCTGTTCTGGACCGCCGAGAACTGCTGGATTATGTGGAATGCGTACAGATGGACCGCTGGTATGAGCCGCCCGTCAGCTTTGACGGACTGGCGCGCACCTTCCGCGCTGCCGTGCATCATAGTTCCCCGATTGCAGTAAAGTGCAACATTCTGACCAGCACCTACATCCCTCACCCGCTGCTCAGCCAGCAGGCTTTTTCGCGTTTTGTGCAGGACTATCTGGTATTTGGTAACGCCTACCTGGAGAAACGCACGAACCGCTTCGGTGAAGTGATCGCCCTTGAACCTGCCCTGGCGAAATACACCCGACGCGGGTTAGACCTAGATACCTACTGGTTTGTGCAATACGGTATGACAACCCAGCCGTATCAGTTCACGAAAGGCAGCATTTTTCATCTGATGGAACCGGACATCAACCAAGAGATCTACGGCCTGCCCGGTTATCTTTCTGCCATTCCGTCAGCCCTGCTCAACGAGTCCGCCACGCTGTTCCGCCGCAAGTATTACATTAACGGCAGTCATGCTGGCTTCATCATGTACATGACCGACGCCGCGCAGAACCAGGAAGATGTGAACAACCTCCGCAACGCGATGAAAAGCGCCAAAGGTCCGGGCAACTTCCGCAACCTGTTTATGTACTCGCCGAACGGCAAAAAGGACGGACTTCAGATTATCCCGTTGTCAGAAGTCGCGGCGAAGGATGAATTTCTGAATATCAAGAACGTGAGCCGTGATGACATGATGGCTGCGCACCGCGTGCCGCCTCAGATGATGGGGATTATGCCGAATAATGTCGGGGGATTTGGGGATGTGGAGAAGGCCGCAAATGTATTTGTACGTAATGAGTTAATTCCGCTTCAAAGAATTATACAAGGATTCAACGGATTTATTGGTGACGACATCATAAACTTCGAAAAATATAAATTATAGAAAATAGGCCTGTAATCAGGCCTAGTATACTAACATTGTTTACATAAATCAGAAAAACTACCACCGAAATAATACAGTGCAGATTTATCATTTAGTTCTTTAAAAACTTCACACGCACGCTGGTGTATCTCAATAGCACTAGATTTATTTCGCCCAATAATAACAGTCTCTTTTTCAGTACTATCGCCATCCAGAAAAGTCTTCAAAAGAAAATTAATAATAAAGTCTTCCTTTGGGAAAGAATAACCTATAAAGATCAACAGATCTGCTTGTCTCAACTGGGTAGAGGATTTCACAAAAGCTGACTTAAAGTATTTATCCCCATAGTCTTGTTCATTTGAAGGCAAGATAATATTTGGAACAACTTTTGCGTTTAATAATGAATCATAATCTATTTTAAAACCATCCCTTGCAGCAACAACCTCAAATCCTCCATTAAGCTTATACAAACCTATACCTTTAGGCTGAGGACACACTAATATATTATTATGATGCACAGGAAAACCCCGATTAACTGAACGTTCAGGGAATGCATGATGTAGCACTTTATCAATAACTATATCGTAGTTTGTTGTGACTACATCCAGTGCTGAAGCTTCCTGTAAACTCTTAAAGAAAGAAATAATATTCCTTTTATTCTGCCCAAATTTTGCAGTTTGACTTAGCTTTAAATCATTTGCCGGTATTTTTTTTGCAAACTTATTTTTTACATATAGTTTTACTTGTGCCTCAAACAACTCAAGCGTATGCCTATCAAGATACGACGGCAATAAACTTGGATATCGCTTATAAACATCCAATGCATATTTAAAACTCTTGAAAACATTAGCTTTGTCATCTAAACCTGCATTAGCATCCGCCCATTTAAATTTAAGACTGTCGAACAAAGAAAAAAAACCATACTCATCAATATTTTCTAATGCTTCGTCTTCAGAGATGGAAAAGACTTCATTACTCAATGGGTATTTGTCATCCCAGGCTTTAGAAAATCCTGCTCCGAGAAAAACACATACTCTTCGCTCTCTTATTTTTGATTTCAATGTGGCGAAGGATGTAATTTCTAAATTATTAGGTGTCAAAATATCACCATCATAAGCAAAGCTAGTCATGTTTTTCTCACGCTTAGTTTTTTATATCAAGAAAAGCTGGAACTAATCCAAATTCGCCACGTAAATATTTGGCAGACACTTTAGCATCTTTCCTTACAGAAAATACCGTAGCATTAGTTATTATCGACGCTTTAGATGAATCCTTGACTATAATATTAAGCTCATCTCTTCTAAACACATCATCTAATAAAGGAATATTATGTGTAGACATAATAAACTGCACACCATTTTTACGGCAGGTTTTATCAAATATTTTTTTGATTAGTGCACTTGCCAAAGAATAGTGAATAGATGAATCTATTTCATCCACATAAAGTGTAAAATCATATTCACTAGCCCAAATCAATATTGCTAAAAATGTTAAAACATTTAGTGTGCCTTGGGAAAAAAATTCATCCCTACGGTCAGGGCCTATTCTAGTAAAATCACCATCATCATTTTTTATGAGATAAACAAATTTATACTCATTATCTTCGCCAAATCTTACAAATTCAACTTTATCTATATGCAGCGGCGACTGAATAACCATTTCATTATAGGTATTTAAAATTCTTTGACCACTCTCATTTAATTTTTCATTTCCTTCCTCACCTGATAACTGGCGCTTAAGTTGTCCTTCAACAAATTTAAGACTTGGATTTTTGAATTTTTCAGAGTAATAAGGCAATTGTTTTAATGCCCAGCGTTGGGTTTCAACAAGAGCATCAATTTCTAAAGATTTTGCAAAAGTTACAACAGCTCCACTTTCTCTTAAGACAGGATTAATCAACGACTCGTATTTTTTTAAGTCGGGCTTTTTGAAAACCAACCCATTTTCATTGCGAATAAAAATACATTGTTCCCTTGCATTTTTTCTTATCGGTCTAATGTATAAATACTCATCTACAATAACTTCATTTAAAACTGACACACCATAACGGACGAAGTTTTTTTGCTCTTCATCAATCAGTATCGCTTCATAGGAAGTAGGTTTGTTACGACATTCCTTATTTAGAAGGAAAGGCATATGCAATTTGTGTAATGTGTCACTATGAATTGAATTTGCAAATTCAGTAATAGCATTTATTAATTGTGTTTTACCAACACCATTTCCGCCTATTAATGCGGCAAATCTGTTTACTCTTAAACCATTCGCTAATGTCACGATATGTTCAGGATGCTCATCCCCAATTGAGGAAGCAAAACTAAGAACCTGTCTTTCGCGAAAGCTCTTGTAATTTTCTAAACTGAATGCAACTAGCATCTGAAGTCCTCATTTTTGCGTAAAAAACGCATTTTTGACTATTTCGGTAATGTAATCCAGTGCTAACGCAAAAGCAACTTAACATTTTATGTTATATTATTAATTATGTATCCGCGCGCGCTCGTATCCCCGCCACGCCTGCCCGCTTTATGCAGTGGTTTTCATGCACATGCATGACATGAGCAAAAGCCCGCCAGTTCTGGCGGATCTGAGCAAAGACGATCCTCAATCGATCATGCGATTTCATGCAGCATAGTCATGCACTGTCAAAGAAGTAAAAATCCGTATCTGAATGGCCACTTGAAAAACGGATCATACGGGTTTACAAAGATGAATGTTCGCTGTGAACGGGAAGCGGAAGTTAACTTTCAGATAACATAATCCATATGCACGAGAACCTCTAAAATAGAATGGGACACCTAAGCGGGGTACTTACAACGATTCTTTCCATATTCACAGTTAACACTCTGTTTGGCGTATTTTTATTCAAATAGCAAACACCAATAAAAGGAGTTTCCATGAACAATATTCCCCCTATACCACAGTTAGGAATTTATGTCTCAAAAATCGATCCCACCCTACGTATCACTGTAACCGATGTTGATATTGTTGATGGTGAGGATGATTCTCCTGATGATGAATTGTTTTATTTAGTCCACTGGATCGAGGGGGAAGATGAAAGTGATATGACAGCAATGGGATTTGAGCTAGACCCAGTAGAGTGGCAGGCTTTCGTTGAATCTGAGCAATTAGTGTTTGAGCGTGATCCGTACATGGATTCAATCCCCGAAAATTCAAACTTGGCAAAGATTCGGGATTTTCTCATGAAGACTAAACAGAATGATCATTCGTAAGTGTAAGCATCCATCAGGAAAATGGTTTTGTAAGTGAATCATCAACTTTTAGAGAGTCTCAGACACTCCCACTTCTGCTTCTGACACAAAGCGGACGATCACTGATCAAAATAACCGCCCACCTTACGCCTTATTTCACTCATTGCCCAAACTAGCCCCCATCAGAATGAATCCTCCTGGGGGCAACATTTCTTAATGCAGCCAGCTGTCGTCCTCCCACACCTTCTGCATAATTTTCATCACTTGTTTTCTTTCTTCATCCAGTTGCAGTCCGGTTAGTTCCACACCGTTAGAGCTACCTTTGCGAATGCGAATTACCGTTTTGGGATACAGGGGGCGCAGATTGCGGTAAAGCTCGGATTCAAGGGCGTCCAGGGTAGACTGGCTAATCTTCTGCTCTTTATCGATCATTATTTCAATGCGCATAAAAGTCACCTCAGCTGATGACATCCATTGAGCGGTTGTATTCGTGGCTTCTGATTTTTGCCATGAGTTCATCAGTCAATTCAGAAACCCACTGCAGAGCCAGCCCCTTCTCTTCATCACTACACTCACTAGCCGCTACAAGCTTAAGAAAAAAATCAATGCGCTGGAGCTTCAAAGACTCCAAAAAATAGTCCTGCATCTTTCCTCCTATGACACCAAAACAATACTGTACACATAACCACTGTTTATATTTACAGTATATAATAATCTTACTGATGTAAAACGTTTTTTTACGTTCATCGGCCTGATATGCCTGGTATTATTAAGAGCACGAATTGTTAACCCGCGTAATTAATACAGGTTCCGCCACTTATCATCTTCCTTCAGACGCTGGTTCCGATAGAAGATACGCAGGCCTGCTCCTGACGGAATACTGCCGCCGCGAAGGAGCAAATCGACTTCTTTCTCGCTGCCATCAAATCCCCTGGACTTCAGTTCATAGACGAGCTGCTGTCGCTGATGGTCTGTAATTCGCTGTTTGTAGTCTTTACGCCGTTTCGGTTTCACCTGGCGTAACCTTGCAGCCAGTTCCCGGCGCTCTTTTTTGCTCATACTATGCAGGTAATCGTGCAACTCCTTGTCATTCATACGGGTAATATCCGTTCTGGAGTCCCCATCAGCTGATTTGTCTTTCCCTTGTTGGTTCAAATTTTCAGCAAGGGGACAGTTATTGCCACGAGTCCAAGGGGCGCAAGCGCCCTGGTCGGCTGCCGCCTCCTGAACGTCAACGGCCTTACGAACCATTTTCCATTTCACTGCATGAGTACAGATCTTGCCCTCTGCAATGGGTGACCAGATGCCATAAATACGAATGCCGTGATCGCCATAGGCGGTCGGCTCTTCGTTGATTTCATAAGCGGTTCTGATGAGGTGATATTTGCGGGGAACCAGTACGCCGCCCTGCTTCATGATGTAGGTGGCAAAACAACCAGCATCAGCAGCAGCCAGAATGGCATCAAGGCGTGGGTTATCCAGTACCGGCGCACCTGCTTTTTTGTCCCCCTGCTGCCTTGCCGCCTGACCAGCCAGCAATCGCAGTTCACGGTAAGCCTGACGCCCCGGAATACCAAAGAAGCGGAATTGCTGAACACGATGCAGAGACGCCCAGGCATTAACGTATTCGGCGTTATCACGCAGGGATTTACCCGTTTCCTTGCTGATCTCGCCAGCCAGACCACGCCCGTCAATGTTCTTACTGATGTATTTCGCGATGTAGCTTGTCGGTGTTCCTTTGCGCGGGTTAATCAGCTCAGACTTAAAGCGTGGCCCCGTGTTGTTGCCCAGCTCCTCGCGGTCTACACGGATGGCAAACTTACGCAGTAATGCAGTGATGGCGCGGCGGTCTTTTTTACGCATGAAGCACATGAGATGCCAGTGCACAGTACCGTCATGGTGCGGCTCAGCCACCCGCACGCCATACCAGCGCAACCCGGTTTTGTGCATTGCCTTACGAAATGCAGCAAACATGCCGACCATATAATCGCTGCTTTGTCTTACCGTCGCATTTGTCCAGGTCGGGTTGGGTCTGCCGTTGTTGAGCGTGGAATGGAAACGTGACGGACAGGTGATAGTGTAGAAAACGGCGCAGTCTCCGCGCATTTCCGCGATAAGCTCCAGACCTTTAACACAGGCCATCATCTCATTGCGGCGATGCGCAGGGTTGCTGCTGCTGGCGTTTACCACGTCTTCCATATCCAGCGTGTCGCCGTCTTCGTTCACCAGTTCATGAGAACGAAAAAACTCCAGCGACTTACGGCGCTGCTCACGTTTATGCATCACGGCTTCATAGCTGACATAGGGAGATGCTTTTTTGCTGACCAGGCAGACAGCGCGCAACTGCTCTTCCCGCCATTCGCAACGCATCTTCCATAATTTCCGATACCACCAGTCGGCGCACAACATACGCGCCAGCGAACCCGGAATGAGTTCATAGGGCACGGGTTTACGGCGGTTTCTTTTCCGACGGAGTTGCTCAAACGCAGGCGGGATAACATCCAGACGCAGGGTTTCCGCTGCCACCTTTTCCCACGTCTTGCGGATTTCTTCTGGCTTAACGTCATCGGTGGCATACAAATCACCACAAGCTGCATCAAGGCACATGCTCATATGCGCAGCGACAAGGGTAGACAGACGCTTCACCTGATCCTGACTCATTTCAGGCAGGATCAGCAGGCCGTCCAGCCCTTCATGGCTTGCCATAAAGCGAAAAGAAGTGGATAGCTGACAGTCGCGTACATGCTCCAGTCGTTCCAGACATGGCTTAATCGTCTCACGCAAATAGCGGGAATAAGCCTTTGGCCTGCCCTGGCTGCTGAAGTATTCAATACGTTGCATCAGCGGCTTGCTGATATGGGAAGGCTGGGCATTGACGTCCGCCAGAATGACCATATCTGGATTAAAACGCTGCTGCTCATGCGCCAGCTTTGCCCGGCTAATGAGCTTATCCTGCTCCATTTCGCGCTGGACAGGATCACGAGATTCATTAAAGAAATAACGCTCCCAGACCTGCTCACTCAGTGCATCGCGGCGCAGCTGTTCCTGCTCATTATCGGCAGCGTACAGAGTGATCAGGTTTAAAAGTGCAGACTCCGGAGCAACTTCCGCCGGGTCCAGATAAGGGTTAATGGCCTTTTTCGGGCCGTTCCATGAAAATGCTGCAGCGGCCTCGTTAAAGCCGCTAGAGTTGCTCATATCGTCATGACTCATACACGCACCTCGTACACAGCAGAACTATCCACGCCACACGAAGGATCAAATCCCACCCAGCAGCGCGCCCCGGAAACAGCAATGATTTCTGTTGCAGATTTACTCTCGCCAGCCGACACGCCGATGCTGCGTTTTGCCTTGATGTAGTGGTGAGTGAAATTTCGATACAGCGAACGGATCAGGGATGTGTCACTGTTAGAAACAATGACTGGATGACCTTCTGATGATCGATATTCAAGAACAGATGCCAGGTGATACTGGTCATCTTCAGTGAAGCCGTCAGTGTGATAGCCGGAAAACGTACCGTCATAAGGCGGATCGCAATACACCACATCCCCCACCTGCAGCATCGCCAGCGTTTCATCAAAGCTGGCGCAGATAAACGTTGCTCGCTGGGCTTTCTCTGCAAATGCGCGAACTTCTTTTTCAGGGAAATACGGATTTTTATAATTACCGTATGGAATGTTGAAATGCCCGCTCTTGTTATAACGACATAACCCACGGTAACCATGACGATTGAGATACAGGAAATATACCGCTTTCATGAAATCAGTAATTTCAGTGGAGTAATTAAACTCCTGCCTTATGTTGTAATAAGCCACCTCCCTGTTTGCTTCCTCAAATAAAGCTCTGGCACGAGATATAAACGCCTCGCAATCAGCAGCAACCTTTTTATAGAGGTTGATTAAATCAGGATTAATATCCGCAACAAGATAGCTGGGGTAATCCGTCTCCATCATCACAGCACAGGAACCCGCGAAAGGTTCAACCAGTCGCGGGCCAGCAGGAAGATGTTTTTTCAGTTCGGACATAATGGCAGTTTTATTACCCGCCCATTTCAGGATGGTGCTCATACAGCACCTCCTGCAATAACATATCCTAAAGCTTCTAATGGGGTTAATGGGCGAATTGATAGCATCACCCATTGTTCTGAAACTGCCATGACGTCATTAACCGGAAGCACATGAGAGATAACAGCGGCCCATTCCCTACCCGTAAATACGCCATGCTTCCATTCGCAAAGAGAAAGAACATCACCAACTTTATAGCCACGATCGTCTTTACGAAGTTCAGCCGTCTTTTGACCTGCAACCACAGCGTTGAAATACTTAGGTGCAATTTTTAATTGATGGATACGCACTGCCCTTGTCATACAGCACCTCCGTTGTAATGTTTGCCTTTCAGCTCTGCGATTTCCTGGCAGGTAATGCAAAGCTGCACTCCCGGAATGGCGCGGCGTCGTGCTGGCGGAATTGGCGCTTCACACTCAATGCAAAGCACACGAGACACGCCCGGTGTTTTGGCACGGGCAGCACGAATATGGCGCTGGCGTTCTTCTTCAACGCGCTGCTGTACGAGATCCATTGCATCAGCCATTAGTGGATCTCCTGCGCTTCGTTCTGGATTGCTTCAGCAGTTACACGCAGCAGTTCTGCCGCTTCGACGTGGTTTAGCTGGCTGGATGTGATATGACACGCCAGGCTATCAAGGCGAGCTGCCATTGCTTCAGCCCTTGCCCGGCGTTCTTCCAGACGAGCCTCTGTCAGTAAAATATTAAGCCCTGCGTCGTCCGGTCCGGTTTTAGTCGTGAGGGTTTCAATATTACGCATAATCAATTCTCCTGAATTTAGATAAAGGGATGCCCGGCGGGTTTACGCCATGATTTTCATTAATTGGTTAATTCGGCATGGTTAGCCGTCTGGGAAATAAGCTCACCACTGCACGAAAATGATTCATTGCTTTAATCAGCTCCCGCTTTTCGTCAGTGGTCAGCTCATTAATGCTGATGCTATGACGTTCAGCTGGAATTTTTGCCATAAAGAATATGGCAGCCAGTGCTCGTTTATTTTGTTCGTTATTGATATCCCGTGGATCACACATATCTTTAATAAACCGCTCAAGCTCTGACTCAATATTCAGGCCAAATACTTTCGCCCTTAACTCCGCAATGTGATTAAGTCCATTCAGGCGTTCACCGGGGCTTAATGGAACAGTCGCCGCAGCGCCATTAATTGCCATAATTCATATCCCCAAAACGCAACTATCGTTCTTTGTTCTTACGGTAACGTTCAAGAGGAGATACATTTTTTCGTATCGTCTCTTTAACCTGCTCTCCCCGTAAAAACGTCCCATCCCTTAGCGTGAAAAAGTAACTGCCATCGCCCGACAACGACGGATAACAACAGAGCAAATCATCTTCAGGTACTGAATAACTCTCCCCTCTGTAACGAAACTGATAAACCACTTCACTTTCCGCTGCATACATTTTGACTTTCTCCGTTTCCTCGTGGTCAATTCAGACAGCAATTCATCTTGTGAATGACATGGATGCCAGCGTTTACCATCCTCACCCATGATCCAGCCGTGACCGTAATGCATTGCCGGGCTTTGTTTTACCAGCAGCGATGCAAATGATGGTTCTTTCTTCAGCACAAGTACCTCACAGCAAACCGAATGAAGCACCGAGGCCAGTCACGGTATCAACTGCACTCACCATCGCAGGGTTAGCCTGTAAACGGGCCTGCAATGAAACAGCAGCCAGCGCCATCAGTCGTGTTACAGAGTTAATGCTGCTGATAGCATCACGACGACCTGCACTGGTTTTTACATCGCCAGATACCGCACCTGCAGCAACACGCCCGATCTCTGCGGTTGCACTCATGACGTAATGCGGCAGTTTCTCTTTTGCTACCTCATTAATCGGTACACATGGCAGGCAGTGAATCTGTGCCAGAAAACCATCTATCAGCGTTGAATCTTCAGTCAGATCGGTAAGCAGCCAGATTTCTGGTGCGGTTAATAAATGAGGTTGAGCTGGGTTCAGCTTGTTCCGCAGAATCTGCACATTCATGCCAGCACGTTCTGCCAGTTGCACCAGGTTGTGGCGCAATGCGAATGCACGACAGGCTTCATCAAAATGTGGATGTTTGGAAACTTGGTAATCAAACATGGTCAATGCCTCTGATGTATTTCAGAATCGAACTAATTAAGGTTTAGATTGCATTCTGAAAGCGCATCAACGGTCATGGCTGCTATGTTGATCATCACTTTTTCGCGTTTTTTATCTTTCCGCAGACGGTGACGGATAAGACGTCCATCAGCCAACATGTCATTGATAGTATCGATGGATAGCCCTGTCAGCTCGCTATAACGTTCAATAGTCACATGAGGCGTGGTAAGAGTGATTGAAATGTTATGTTTCATGATGCAACATTCCTCGTTTAATGTTGATTAATCAGGACGAATACGGATCGTTTGTATTTTGTGAACATCATAAACATACGATCGCATAATGAAATCGTCAAGACAAAAGTTCACTTGGAGTGACCATGAATTTGGAGAAAGGCGGACGAGGCGCTATAGAGCGCATGGTAGAAGCATATGGCTTCAAGACTCGACAGGCGTTGTGCGATCACTTAGGAATCTCTAAAAGTACTCTCGCCACACGCTATATGCGTGACTCATTCCCTGCTGAATGGGTAATCCAGTGCGCACTTGAAACGGGCGCCTCGCTTAACTGGCTCACGACCGGACATGGTTCAAAGCAAACTTCAGGTAATACAAATACTATGGAAGTCGTTAAATATGTATTATCTGATGGAACCTTGCAGGAAGATGGTTTTTATATTTTCGATAAAGAATTTCTACCATCTACGCTCAAAAATCCGTTTGTAATCACCGATAACAATTCCGTTTTTATTTGCGATAAAGAGTTTAACGATATTCGTGACGGCAAATGGGTAATAAGTATTGATGCCGAAGTAACAATCCGCGATATCACTCGTTTACCTGGTGGAAGAATCTTAGTTGAAGGTGGAAATAGGGCTTTCGAATGTAAAAAAGAAGAAATCGAAATTATTGGAAAAATTATAACCATAACAGTTAAGTACTTTGAGTAATATAGGAATGTTTTTATGCTTGGTAAAGCATTTGTTGTGGTGTAAAAAATATGTCAACTCAAAAATTAAAATTTAGCCATATCAAAAACGATCTGAAAGCAATAGTCATGCAGAATCGTGGAGGGCAAAAAGTTATTGAGCGTATACTCCTAGCCTATGGCTTCAAGTCACGACAGGCATTATGTAATCATCTAGGTATTTCCCAAAGTACTATGGCCAACAGATATGCACGTAATACCTTTCCTGCAGATTGGGTTGTTATATGTTCCATAGAAACAGGAGCATCAATTGAATGGTTAGTTCTTGGTTCAGATACTGCTCCTTCATCAGAGCAATATTCTGAAAAACATGCCGTTAATGGCCTTTGCAATGAAGTATACATTCCCACTATAAAGTTCGATAATGAAAAACTCATGAATTTTAACCGAGGGGGTAAGGCAACAATAGAACGAATTGTCGAGGCTTACGGTTACAAAACGCGCCAAGCATTAGCTGATCACCTAGGTATTTCAAAAAGCACATTAGCCACACGATACATGCGTGACATTTTTCCTGCAGACTGGGTTTTGCAGTGTGCAATAGAAACGGGCCATTCTATTGAATGGATTTCATTTGGTACAGGAGAAATGAAAAACGCAAAAAATAAAGATACTTTAACATTAGTGAAAAAAGTATTAATCAATGGCAAGTTAATAAATGATGGCTCATATTTATTTGACCCATGTTTTCTACCTTCCAATTTAAAAAATGCATTCGTAGTATCTACCGAAGACTCTGAATTAATATGTGAAATGGGTTTTAAAGATGTACATGATGGTAAGTGGCTAGTAAATATTGATGGAGAGAATTCATTTAGAATGATAACTCGACTACCTAAAGGACGAGTTTATATTTCATCCAAAAATCACTCTTTTGAATGTTCGCTTACAGACATTGAGTTTATTGCAAAAGTTATTATAAGTTGTTTACATTAAGTAAATTTTTCATGGAGACTTCATAGTGAAATGTGGTGATTGTAATTGGAACTGGGATGAAGAAACTACCTTTATATTAGACGACGAAGAGGAAATTCTCTCCAAAGACAAACTTAATCGGAGACACTATGCAGAATATCTATATTTTTATCTTAAGGAAAAGGGGCAAAAGAACAACACGGTAATCAACCTTAATGCAGAATGGGGAGCTGGTAAAAGTTTTTTCATAAAGAGATTTTATAACTCAATAAAAGATGCACACCCATGCGTTTACATTGATGCCTGGAAGCAAGACTTTTCTGATGATGCATTTTTAACCCTTTTTTCTTCTTTGTCACAACAATTGCAAACATATGCAGGAAAACTTGATGCTCGATTGATACAAAGCGGCCATGCTATCGGACGCTTTACAAAAGGTGTTCTACCTGAAATCATATCTGGCCTAATCAAGACTTATGCAGGAGTAGATAACGTAGGTGATATAGCCAAAGAAGCCTCATTAATAATGCTGAAGGAACACCAGGAAAAACTGAAGAGCATTAAGGTATTAAAAAAAGAACTTACGTTATGGTCTAGGTTGGCATATGAAAATAGTTTTTCATGTCCTATATTTATCTTTATAGATGAATTAGACAGATGCAGGCCAGATTATGCAATTTCTCTTTTAGAGATTGTTAAACATATATTCGATATTAAAAATTTTGTCTTTATTATTGCTACTGACACAGATCAATTACAACATTCAATCAAGAATGTTTACGGTAATGATTTTTCCGCAAATGACTATTTAGGCCGTTTTTTTCATAGAAGATTTACTTTAAAACAACCTGAACTTAAAGATTTAATTAATGGTGTTGTTGGTGATTATATTGGTACCGAGTTTGAAAATATCACATCAAAAACATACCCACTAACCGCAACATTAGAAGACTTTTCAATAAATATTTCCAACGTATTTGAAGCATTTGGGTTAAATCTAAGAGACTCAATCCGAAATACTGAAAGGTTAATAGACATTCTTAAATCTGATTTAGTCAAAAAGAAAGTAGATTATATTTTTATAATTTCGCTAATGATTATATATGATAAGGATCGTCAAATTATAGATGGACTAATTGGTCGAAGAAATGCAGCACAACGTTTCACTGATTCGATAAAGCAAAGCTCCAATTTAAAAGGTGTTTCTCAAGCCATCCTTGAATTAAATCTTGATACAAATCAGCAAAGAATAGGTGTCAATTATATCTATACAACGGCGAACAGTAGATTATTCATCTCACAGATCGAGCCCAAAATAAGTTTAACATTAATAAATTACTTAGATGTTGCATTGTATTTTATCAATAATATAAAAATACTTAAATCAAGTATAAAAAACAATGGGCAAAATTCACTAATGATTAAATCTCAACAAGGCCCTATTGATGGTGATACAGCTATAAAGTATTTGCAAGGAGCCCTTATAGAGAATGGACTGAATACATCTTTTTATGCCTTACATAATTACATTGAATTAATTGAACTGGCCACATCATTTGATTAAAAGCATTGTTTGAATAAACTAAACCATACATTGACCACTGGTCAAACATACAGTTAAATTTAGCCCTCTGATATGAGGGCTTTATTATGGCAGTACGAAAACTCACCACAGGAAAATGGCTTTGCGAATGTTACCCCGCCGGACGTAGTGGGCGTCGGGTGCGTAAACAATTCGCCACCAAAGGCGAAGCTCTGGCTTTTGAGCGCCACACGATGGAAGAAACCGAAGCAAAGCCCTGGCTGGGTGAATCAGTGGATCGTCGAACACTGAAAGACGTGGTTGAGCTATGGTTCAAACTACATGGTAAATCTCTGACAGCTGGGCAGCATGTCTATGACAAATTGCTGTTGATGGTTGACGCTCTGGGCAATCCTCTTGCAACCGATCTCACCTCTAAAATGTTTGCCCACTATCGAGATAAACGCCTGACAGGCGAGATCTACTTCAGCGAGAAATGGAAGAAAGGAGCAAGCCCGGTCACCATTAACCTGGAGCAAAGCTATCTAAGTAGTGTTTTTAGCGAACTATCCCGTCTGGGCGAATGGTCGTATCCGAACCCACTGGAGAACATGCGAAAATTCACCATCGCAGAAAAAGAGATGGCATGGCTTACCCATGAGCAGATTGTTGAATTGCTGGCTGATTGCAAACGTCAGGACCCAATTCTGGCACTGGTAGTTAAGATATGCTTAAGCACAGGCGCACGCTGGCGTGAAGCCGTAAATCTTACCCGCTCACAGGTGACCAAATACCGAATTACCTTTGTCAGAACGAAGGGGAAGAAAAACAGAAGCATCCCTATAAGTAAAGAGCTTTACGAAGAGATCATGGCGCTTGATGGGTTCAATTTCTTTACAGACTGCTATTTTCAATTTTTATCCGTGATGGAAAAAACGTCTATCGTGCTCCCTCGCGGTCAACTCACACACGTTCTGCGCCATACGTTTGCGGCGCACTTCATGATGTCGGGTGGAAACATTCTGGCCTTACAAAAAATTCTCGGACACCACGATATAAAAATGACTATGCGTTACGCACATCTGGCACCGGATCATCTGGAAACGGCGCTCCGTTTCAATCCTCTGGCAACGCTGCCAAGTGGCGACAAAGTGGCGGCAGCGGTTGGCATTACCCCGTAATCACCACCACTGACCACCAACCCAACTTATTGTTTTTGCTCTAACTTATTGTTTTCATTAACCCGTTTACATAAATGGGTTTTTTGTTATCTAAAACTTATCTACTACCCTGCAACCCTCTCAACCATCCTCAAAATCTCCTCGCGCGATAGCGGCTTACGGTCGGTGACAAAATGCAGCGTCATCCCCTCAATAAACGCATCAAGCGCGCGGGCGGTTCCGGGTTCAAACCATTGTTCGAGCGTTTGCTGACTGCGCTGCATCCAGTTTTGCATTACCGTTTTTAATAGCGGTTTTCGGCTAGCCAGCGCGTAGAGCTGGTACATCAGCTCCATGTTATCCGGCGTTGCAACCTGTGAGCTGTAGATCATATCGGTGATAGCCTGGCATGCGCCCGGAGCATCACTAACATCGCTAAAAAATGCCTGATATTGCCGGGACATGATCTCAGTAAAACTGCTGAACGCCTCCAGTAACAACTCATCAATTCCTGAAAAATAGTAGGTCATCGATCCCAACGGTACCCCGGCAAGGGTAGCAATTTTGCGGTGCGTAACAGCATGTATTCCGTAAAGTTTCACCGCCTCCAGCGTGGCCTGGATAATTTTTTCTCGCCGTTGCGGATCGTTAGCGCGACGCATGTCATTTCCTCTCTCTGCAATTGTGTACAAATGTACACAACCTTGCTAATGTTGTCTTCCCTCTTCTTATTTTGACGTGATCTATGACCGTAAATTCTTCACGTAATGCATTGAAACGCCGAACCTGGGCGCTGTTTATGTTCTTCTTTTTGCCGGGCCTGTTAATGGCGTCCTGGGCAACCCGTACGCCTGCTATCCGCGATATTCTTTCTGTTTCGATCGCTGAAATGGGCGGAGTCCTCTTTGGTCTGTCGATCGGTTCAATGAGCGGTATTCTCTGCTCGGCGTGGTTAGTGAAACGCTTTGGGACGCGTAATGTCATCTTGGTCACGATGTCCTGCGCATTGATCGGGATGATGATACTAAGTCTGGCACTCTGGCTGACATCGCCCCTGCTCTTCGCGGTTGGTCTCGGCGTCTTTGGGGCAAGTTTTGGTTCTGCGGAAGTGGCGATAAACGTTGAAGGTGCTGCCGTTGAGCGAGAAATGAATAAGACGGTTTTGCCGATGATGCACGGTTTTTATAGCCTGGGCACGCTGGCAGGCGCTGGTGTCGGGATGGCACTAACGGCCTTTGGCGTTCCGGCAACGGTGCACATTTTATTGGCGGCGCTGGTAGGCATCGCGCCTATTTATATCGCCATTCAGGCAATCCCTGATGGTACGGGCAAAAATGCTGCCGATGGCACCCAGCATGGTGAAAAAGGCGTACCTTTTTATCGCGATATCCAGTTGCTACTGATTGGTGTTGTGGTGCTGGCGATGGCCTTTGCCGAAGGTTCTGCCAACGACTGGTTACCCTTATTAATGGTTGACGGTCACGGTTTTAGCCCTACTTCCGGCTCGCTGATTTATGCCGGTTTTACCCTGGGGATGACCGTTGGACGCTTCACCGGCGGTTGGTTCATCGACCGTTACAGTCGCGTTGCCGTGGTTCGGGCCAGTGCACTAATGGGGGCGTTAGGTATTGGGCTGATTATTTTTGTCGATAGCGCCTGGGTCGCTGGGGTGTCTGTTGTACTCTGGGGACTGGGTGCCTCGCTGGGCTTCCCACTGACCATTTCTGCCGCCAGCGATACCGGCCCCGATGCACCAACCCGCGTCAGTGTGGTAGCAACGACCGGTTATCTGGCTTTCCTCGTCGGGCCGCCGCTGCTGGGCTATCTCGGCGAACATTATGGATTACGTAGTGCAATGCTGGTTGTACTGGCGCTGGTTATTCTCGCGGCTATTGTCGCGAAAGCCGTCGCCAAACCCGATACCAAAACGCAGACGGCGATGGAGAATAGTTGATGAGCATTAAATTAATTGCGGTAGACATGGATGGTACTTTCTTAAGCGATCAAAAAACCTATAACCGTGAGCGGTTTATGGCTCAGTATCAGCAAATGAAAGCACAAGGAATTCGCTTTGTAGTCGCCAGCGGGAATCAATATTATCAGTTGATCTCTTTCTTCCCTGAAATTGCTAATGAAATTGCCTTTGTGGCTGAAAACGGCGGCTGGGTAGTGAGCGAAGGCAAAGATGTTTTTAATGGCGAGCTATCGAAGGATGCGTTTGCTACTGTCGTGGAACATTTGCTGACGCGCCCGGAAGTGGAAATTATTGCCTGCGGAAAAAATAGCGCCTATACCCTCAAAAAATATGACGATGCCATGAAAACGGTGGCGGAAATGTATTATCACCGTCTGGAATACGTCGATAACTTTGACAACTTAGAAGATATCTTCTTTAAGTTTGGTCTGAATCTTTCCGATGAACTGATTCCACAAGTACAAAAAGCATTACATGAGGCCATCGGCGATATTATGGTGTCGGTCCACACCGGCAACGGCAGCATCGATCTGATTATCCCCGGCGTACATAAAGCCAATGGCCTTCGCCAACTGCAGAAATTATGGGGAATAGACGACAGCGAAGTAGTGGTCTTTGGCGATGGCGGTAACGATATTGAGATGCTGCGTCAGGCAGGCTTTAGTTTTGCAATGGAAAATGCCGGCAGCGCGGTCGTCGCAGCGGCAAAATACCGGGCAGGCTCCAATAACCGTGAAGGCGTACTGGATGTGATCGATAAAGTGCTTAAACACGAAGCGCCATTTAACCAATAAAACGGCAGCACGCCCGGCAACACAATGCCTGAATGAAGATTGCATAATTCGCGGAAATTAACCCGCTGCATTATTTCAGGCGAAATGATTATGAAAAATTGTCTACTGTTGGGCGCGCTTTTAATGGGCTTTACTGGTGTGGCGATGGCGCAAAGTGTCACCGTCGATGTGCCGAGTGGATACAAAGTGGTTGTGGTTCCTGATTCAGTCAGCGTTCCACAAGCGGTCAGCGTCGCGACTGTGCCGCAAACCGTCTATGTGGCTCCTGCGCCAGCTCCGGCTTACCGCCCGCATCCTTATGTTCGCCATCTTGCCAGCGTAGGTGAAGGGATGGTTATCGAACACCAGATTGACGACCATCACCATTAATTCGAGAATGCCTGATCGCACAAAGCAATCAGGCATTTTTTTACCCTTCGTGCGAATTTCCCATCTGTTTATCTTTTAAAAAGATAACCATCAGCGACAGCCACAAAATTCCGTTGACAAGGTTGAAGAGATTAAACAGTCCGTTGCCCCCGTTCAGCCAGGCATGTTTGCTGATTTCAATACCGACGGTAAAGATCAGCATTTGCAGCATCCCCATCGCCGCAGAAACCGTACCTTTACTCATATCGCTGGCAAACAGAGTTAATCGCACCAGTCCCGCATTCGCCAGACCAATACCGAAAGCATAAATACTTAACCCGGCAGTCATCCATAAATACGCGTGCGATGAGATAACCGTTGCCGCAGCAGCGACAAACAGACCAATCATAATCGGCCAGCCGCCCATAATAATCAGCGAACGTACGGTGCGGCGCGAGGTCAGACGCGCTAGCAGCAAGTTACCCGCAATTAACGCCCCGAAAATAGGCACTTGCAGCAAGCCATATTCATAGCTGCTCAACTGCTCGCCGGTAATGATGATAATCGGCGACTGGGCGATCCACGCCAGCAACGGCAGACTAACGAATCCCAGCGCCAGCGCCCCCGCCACAAAGCGACCGTTCTTCAGCACCAGCTTATAGTCACGACCGAGTTCTTTCAGCGACAGTTTCTCGCCTATACGCGTGGCGGTTTCAGGCATGGCTCGTTGCAGACCGAAAAAGGAGATCGCTGCCAATGCGGCAAACAAAACAAACATCCCCTCCCAGGGCAGCACATGGATCCACGCCGCGCCCACCAGCGGACCAAGTAGCGGAGCAATCAGCGCCACGTTCGCCATCAGCGCGGTGATCTTGATACAAACCGCCTCTTCGAAGGATTCCTGAATTGCGGCATATCCCACAGCGCCAATGAAACAGAGGCTTATGCCCTGCAAGAAGCGCAACAGGGTGAATTGTTCAATGTTTTGCGCCAGTAATATTGCCAGACAGGTGACGATAAACCACACCACTCCCGCCAGCATCACCGGACGGCGGCCAATACGATCCGACAGTGGCCCCAGGAGCCATTGTAAAAACATCCCGCCCGCCAGATACGCAGTCATCGAAGTAGGAACCCAATCAATGCCCGCCTGATATTGTTCCACCACGGCCAACATACCGGGTTGAATCATATCGTTGCCGATATAGGTTGAAAATTCGTAAAGCACCAGACAGAGAGGGAAAAGTAACGCCTGACGTCCAAGCCTGGCACCGGAAGCTAATTTATTTTGCATGCAATTTCTTCGCCAATAATAATCGCGCAGAGTTTAATAAAAGCGCAGCTAACGAGAAAGCGAATTTTGTAGCTGAAACCACGGTTAAGCACATTCTTACATTATTACGAGTATAGCTACGCTTTCTTTAAGTTTTATTTAACCTATGCCCGTTACAATCACCCACCGTAAACAGGCCGCTTGAGGGAAATAAGACGATGCCGCTTTACCCAGTTTAACCTGCACTTTATTCTCAACGACTTGCCTGTATTGGCTCCCTTTTAATCACTTTGCGTCGGGAAGTTATGCTGGAAAATTTGAATCTCTCTCTATTCTCTCTTATTAACGCGACGCCAGACTCGGCTCCGTGGATGATCTCGTTGGCGATTTTTATTGCTAAAGATTTGATTACCGTGGTGCCGCTGCTGGCTGCGGTACTTTGGCTGTGGGGGCTTACAGCACAACGGCAACTGGTGATAAAAATCGCTATCGCGCTGGCGGTCAGCCTGTTTGTGTCCTGGACGATGGGGCATCTTTTTCCGCACGACCGACCCTTTGTCGAAAATATCGGCTATAACTTCCTGCATCATGCGGCGGATGACTCATTCCCAAGCGATCACGGTACGGTGATTTTCACCTTTGCACTGGCATTTTTATGCTGGCATCGCCTGTGGTCCGGCTCACTTTTAATGGTGCTGGCCGTCGTCATTGCCTGGTCGCGCGTTTATCTTGGCGTCCACTGGCCGCTGGATATGCTCGGTGGATTGCTGGCAGGTATGATTGGCTGCCTTAGCGCCCAGATTATCTGGCAAGCGATGGGGCATAAACTCTATCAACGTCTGCAATCGTGGTATCGCGTCTGTTTTGCATTACCGATCCGCAAAGGCTGGGTGCGTGACTGATCTCTGCTAAAAAGTGTAGTATTGAGCGGCTCGCTTCAATAACTATTCAGAGGGATTATGGAAACACGTCGCGAAGAGCGTATCGGGCAGCTGCTGCAAGAATTAAAACGCAGCGATAAGTTACATCTTAAAGACGCCGCCGCCCTGCTTGGGGTTTCGGAGATGACGATTCGTCGCGATCTGAACAACCACAGTGCGCCCGTCGTTTTGCTCGGCGGCTATATTGTTCTGGAACCGCGCAGTGCCAGCCATTACCTGTTAAGCGATCAAAAATCCCGCCTGGTGGAAGAAAAACGCCGGGCGGCAAAACTGGCTGCGACGCTGGTAGAACCCGATCAGACCCTCTTTTTTGACTGTGGCACCACCACGCCGTGGATTATTGAAGCGATTGATAATGAAATCCCTTTCACCGCCGTTTGTTATTCGCTAAATACCTTTCTGGCACTGAAAGAGAAACCCCATTGCCGCGCGTTTCTTTGCGGTGGTGAATTTCACGCCAGCAACGCCATTTTCAAACCCATCGATTTTCAGCAAACGCTGAATAATTTTTGCCCGGATATCGCTTTTTATTCCGCTGCGGGCGTGCATGTCAGTAAAGGCGCTACCTGCTTTAATCTTGAAGAGTTGCCGGTAAAACACTGGGCCATGTCGATGGCGCAAAAGCATGTGCTGGTTGTCGACCACAGTAAATTTGGCAAGGTGCGTCCGGCGCGCATGGGTGACCTGAAACGCTTTGATATTGTGGTGAGCGATTGTTGCCCGGAAGATGAGTATGTGAAGTACGCGCAGACGCAGCGCATTAAGTTGATGTATTAATGACGTATAACCGGATGACGTTTCGCGCCATCCGGTTATCAGAAGATTAAGAGAACCAGCTGCCGAACCACTGATGGAATTTCATCATCACGAAATCCCACACCCGACCAAAGAATCCGCCCTCTTCCACATTTTCCATCACGATCAGCGGACGCTGCTCAATGGATTTACCGTTAAGCTGGAAATCAATGGTGCCAACAACCTGACCTTTTTTCAGCGGTGCGGTAAGCTGCGGTTCCGTTAACGTGTAGCTCGCTTTCAGGTTTTTCAGCTGCCCACGCGGTATGGTCACTGAGCCCGCTTCGCCTGCCCCGAGATTCACTTCGCTCTTATCACCAAACCAGACGCGCTGAGTCACAAAGGTGGCATCAGGTTTAATTGGCGTCACGGTTTCAAAGAAGCGGAAACCCCAGGTCAATAATTTCTCAGACTCATTAAAACGGATACGGTCAGTTTTCGCACCCAGTACTACGGAGATCAAACGCATATCGCCCTGGGTAGCCGAAGCAACCAGATTATATCCCGCGCCTGCCGTGGTTCCTGTCTTCATGCCATCAACATTCAGATTGCTGCTCCATAGCAGACGGTTACGGTTAGGCTGTCGAATTTTGTTGAAGGTGAACTCTTTCTCTTTATGAATGGCGTACTCTTCCGGCACATCGTGGATTAATGCTTTACCCAGCAATGCCATATCGCGCGCGGTACTGAACTGCCCCGGCGCATCCAGACCGTGCACCGTCTGGAAGGTAGTGTTGGTCAGACCCAATTTTTTGGCATAACCATTCATCAGACCAATAAATGACTCCTGGCTCCCGGCAACGTAATCGGCCAGCGCAATACAGGCGTCATTACCGGACTGGATAATCACACCTTTGTTCAGGTCTGCCACCGAAACCTGATCGCCCGGTTTAAGGAACATTACCGATGAACCACGCAGTGCCGGATTTCCCGTCGCCCAGGCATCTTTACCGACCGTCACCATATCGGTGAGTTTAATCTTATCGGCCTTAAGCGCCTGCCCAACCACATAGCTGGTCATGATTTTAGTCAGGCTCGCGGGGTCCAGTTTTTCATCCGCATTGCCTTCTGCCAGCACTTTACCGCTGGCGTAATCCATTAAAATCCATGCACGCGCATCCACGCTCGGCGCTTCAACGGTTTGTTCCGCCGCGAATGCCGTTGGGGCAAAAAGGAATAAAAATGCAGAACCCGCTGCAAGACCACGAAGGAGAGAGGAGTATTGCGTCATAAATGCCACCCGAGTATCCATTCAAAAAAAATACGTTATATCGCCGTATGATAAGTTCGGTGATTAATAACGCACACACAAACTTAAAGAAACCGTAAGTTGGTAAAGTTTTTAAAGTTTATGCAATATCCTGCCGCTTCGCTGCTTCTGGTGTCATTTTTTTGCCAGCTGTTGCTTAAAAGTTAACTTTACTTCACCATCGGAGTCCTGTTCAGCCTGTGGCTGCCTGTCGGAAAAGGGGTGAGTATGATTACGCTGTGGGGTCGGAATAATTCAACCAACGTAAAAAAAGTATTGCTGACGCTCGAAGAACTGGAACTACCTTATGAGCAAATTCTCGCGGGCCGTGAGTTTGGGATAAATCACGATGCTGATTTTCTGGCGATGAACCCTAACGGGCTGGTGCCGTTGTTACGCGACGACGAAAGTGATCTCATTCTTTGGGAATCAAACGCCATTGTCCGCTATCTGGCGGCACAGTACGGGCAAAAACGCCTGTGGATCGACTCACCGGCACGTCGTGCGGAAGCAGAAAAATGGATGGACTGGGCAAACCAGACGCTCAGTAATGCTCATCGCGGGATCCTGATGGGATTAGTCAGAACACCACCGGAAGAGCGCGATCAGGCCGCCATTGATGCCAGTTGTAAAGAGTGCGACGCCCTGTTTGCCCTGCTCGATGCGGAACTGGCAAAAGTAAAATGGTTCTCTGGCGACGAGTTTGGTGTGGGCGATATCGCTATCGCTCCGTTCATCTACAATTTGTTTAACGTTGGCCTGACCTGGACACCGCGTCCAAATCTGCAACGCTGGTATCAGCAACTCACTGAACGCCCCGCAGTGCGCAAAGTGGTGATGATTCCCGTTAGCTAATTGCGTGGGCTAACTTTAAGTAATTCCCCACTGGACTCGTCGGTGAGAACGTATAAATAACCGTCGGGTCCAGTGCGAACATCACGAATTCGCTGCCCTCTGTCCGTTAAAATACGGCCATCTTCTGTCACTTTGTCGCCGTTGACGCTCATCACAATGACATCTTTATCTTTCAGCGCGCCAATAAATAATTTTTGCTGCCACTGGGGGAATTTATCGCTGTTATAGAAGGCCATGCCGCTCACAGCGGGCGAATCTTTCCAGTAAAAAACAGGTTGCTCGGTCCCGGCGACGATCTCCCCTTTCGCTTCCGGTATCTTAAAGCCTGAATAGTTGATTCCCCAGGTTGCCAGCGGCCAGCCGTAGTTTTTGCCTTTTTGCGGGATATTAATTTCATCGCCACCGCGCGGGCCATGTTCATTCAGCCATAGTGCATTACTCCACGGATTCATCGCCATTCCTTGCGGATTACGAATGCCATAAGACCAGATCTCGGCGCGCGCACCGGATTCCTTTATAAAAGGATTATCATCCGGGATTTCGCCCTGGTCGGTCAGACGCACCAGTTTGCCCTGTAATTTATTCAGATCCTGCGCCGTCGGGCGCTGATTGTTTTCGCCCAGAGCAATAAAAAGATAACCTTTACCGTCGAATACCAGCCGCCCGCCAAAATGGTTGCCGGTAGACAGTTTTGGCATCTGGCGAAAGACGGTGCGGAAGTCGGTCACCTTTGAGAGATCATCACTTAAGCGGCCATAACCCACAGCAGTTCCGGCTTTGCCATCATCGCCAACTTCGGAATAACTTAACCAGATGCGGCGAGACTGAGCAAAATCAGGCGCTAAAACCACATCCAGCAGGCCACCCTGCCCGTGCGCCCAAACTTCCGGCACTCCGGAAAGCGGCGCAGATAATCCTTTTCCTGCTTGCCAGTGACGCAACTCGCCGCCGCGCAGAGTGATTAACATACCGTGATTGTCGGGTAAAAAGGCCAGCGCCCAGGGATGGTCGAGTTTGTCCTGCAGTACTTCGACATTTACCGTTGCAGGAGCCGCCCAGAGAGCGGAAGAAAGACAAATAAGGGGCACAAGGAAAAAGGATTGTCGATGCATAACGCCTCCGGATTGACTCTGGCTTAAAGCGTAGTCAGTGGAGGAGATAACAAATTCATTTTTACAAAAACTTAAACATGAAGGGGGAGACGCTTTCTCCCCCTTAGTTTTCAGGCCTTCTCAAGCATGGCGTGCTTCTGCAGGCTCTGGATACTCAGCGTTAAGCTCATCAGACAATTTTCAAGCTTATCGGCGTTGACGGTAATAACAGTCGGGCAATCATGGTGCCCACTCATCAAACATACTGCGGCTGTCGCTAATGCTTCTTCAGCATGATGAAGAGCACTCCACTCTTCCTGATCCAGATGAAGATTCAACCGCAGCGATTTATCGTGCAGTTCGCGATTCAGTTTAAAAAAGTTATCTCGTAGATGATTGCTTTCGCTGACGGACATGTATCCTTTTGCCTTCCTCAGTTGCACGTATGCGGCGAGGTCAACGCGTGCGTCGATCAACCGGTTCAGCAGATCGATTCGCTGTCTGTCAACGAACATACTTCGATCCTCCTCTTCCCAGCCTTGTTGCAATTAAATAGTATGGCTATTTTTTGAGCAAAATGCTGTCCAGGATCAATTCTTCACGCCGAATTAACAAAATTTACATTTCCTTCGCCTCCGCCAGCGAATGAGATTGCGATACAAATTTTATCCAGAACTCTGTAGAATCCCTGCCCTGACCTTTCCTGTAACTGAATATTTTTTAAGCTATGAGCAAAGTAACTCCCCAGCCGAAAATCGGCTTTGTTTCCCTTGGCTGTCCGAAAAACCTTGTTGATTCAGAGCGTATTCTCACCGAACTACGCACTGAAGGTTATGACGTGGTACCGAGCTATGACGATGCGGACATGGTGATCGTCAACACCTGCGGCTTTATTGACAGCGCGGTACAAGAATCACTGGAAGCCATTGGTGAAGCGTTGAATGAAAACGGCAAGGTAATTGTGACCGGTTGTCTGGGGGCAAAAGAAGATCAGATCCGCGAAGTCCACCCGAAAGTGCTGGAAATCACCGGGCCTCATAGCTATGAGCAGGTTCTGGAGCACGTTCATCACTACGTGCCAAAACCGAAACACAACCCATTCCTGAGCCTGGTGCCAGAACAAGGCGTGAAACTGACGCCGCGTCATTATGCCTATCTGAAAATTTCTGAAGGCTGTAATCACCGCTGCACCTTCTGCATTATTCCGTCTATGCGCGGCGACCTGGTGAGCCGTCCGATTGGCGAAGTGTTAAGTGAAGCGAAACGTCTGGTAGATGCTGGCGTTAAAGAGATTCTGGTGATCTCGCAGGATACTTCCGCCTATGGCGTTGATGTTAAACATCGTACTGGCTTCCACAACGGCGAGCCGGTAAAAACCAGCATGGTCAGCCTGTGCGAACAGTTATCGAAACTGGGGATCTGGACACGTCTGCACTACGTTTACCCTTATCCGCATGTGGACGACGTCATCCCACTGATGGCAGAAGGCAAAATCCTGCCGTATCTGGACATTCCGTTGCAGCACGCCAGCCCGCGCATTCTCAAACTGATGAAGCGTCCGGGTTCTGTAGATCGCCAACTGGCGCGCATCAAACAGTGGCGCGAAATCTGCCCGGAACTGACCCTACGCTCAACCTTTATTGTCGGCTTCCCTGGCGAGACAGAAGAAGATTTCCAGATGCTACTCGACTTCCTGAAAGAAGCGCGTCTGGATCGCGTTGGCTGCTTTAAATACAGCCCGGTTGAAGGTGCAGACGCCAATGCCCTGCCTGACCAGGTTCCGGAAGAAGTGAAAGAAGAACGCTGGAACCGTTTCATGCAGCTGCAGCAGCAGATTTCCGCCGAGCGCCTGCAAGAGAAAGTGGGCCGTGAAATTCTGGTGATTATCGACGAAGTGGACGAAGAAGGCGCGATTGGTCGCAGCATGGCAGATGCACCGGAAATCGACGGCGCGGTTTATCTCAATGGTGAAACCAACGTTAAGCCGGGTGATATCCTGCGTGTGAAAGTCGAGCACGCCGATGAGTACGATTTGTGGGGTAGCCGGGTTTAATTAATCTTAAGGCAGATCTAACAAGGATATTGTTCTTCGATCTGCCTCTGCTGCCCTTCCCGATGTCCTACCCTTACGCACAAAATCCCCTGACGCATAAATCGAGAAAAATGAATCGTACTCGAGGCAACTCTCACTTTTTCACACCAAATTAAAGTTTTGATCGCAATTACTTGAAATAAGCGTAATGGTTACTATAGTAAACATTACCACAAGGATGGATGTATGGGTGTGTATAAGGCAAGACGATTCAGCCAAAGCACGAAAAAACTTGGTATTCACGATAAAGTTCTCATGGCTGCCGCTGAAGAAGTGATGCAGGGCATATGGGAGGCTGATTTAGGTAGCGGTGTCATCAAAAAACGTTTACCCCTCCAACAAGGAAAGAGTGGTGGAGCCAGAACAATTATCTTTTTTAAATCAGCAAATCATGTGTTTTTTTATGATGGTTGGTCCAAGAGTGGTCTAAGCAGTAAAGGAACCAAAGAAATCGAAGATGATGAACTGGCGGCCTACAAAAAAATGGCAAATGCATTTCTGGCCTTTAGCAATAAGCAAATAGAGGATTTGATCGAAACTGGCTTTTTGATTGAGGTGAAAAATGAGCGATAAATTACAAATGATGCTGGAAGATGCAAAGGAACTGAATGCACTGGGCCTGATGTCTGATAGTGAAGTTGATGCCATTGCCGTCATGGTCAAAGCTCGTGAAGTCAGCGCCCGTATAGCCAAAGTCAAATCAATGACGGGTGAAGAGATCAAAGCCATCCGCACCCGATACGGCATGTCACAATCCGTGCTGGCACATACAATGGGAATGTCAAAAGAAAGTGTCTCGAAATGGGAACGTAATGAAATAAAACCGAGCGGCCCGGCATTACGTATTTTGAATACATTGGCAATAAAAGGGCCGGAAGTTTTTGCAAAGTAAAATGTTTGCAAATGATTTACCACATTCATTAGTACCCCTTGATTAAGGGGTACTAACACTATTCTAATTCTACTGCCAGCTAATCTGCGCCCTGCCGTTTTTCTTACTCTTATACAGCCGCTCATCCGCCAGCATTTTCAAGCGTTCGACGGTAGGACATTCATTTGAATGTGCTACACCGATACTGGTACTTAAATTAATGCTTCCCACCTGGAAATGAACGATTTCTTTTAGAATCGATAGCAACTCTTCCAGCGTTCCACCCGTATAAATCACCGTAAATTCGTCACCGCCGAAGCGGTAGACTTTACCTTTATCTACGGGGATCTGTGATTTAAGGATTTTCACCACTTTCATCAACACTTCATCGCCCAGCAAATGACCGAAGGTGTCGTTGATGTTTTTGAATTTATCGACGTCAAACAGGCACAAATAACCGCCTTTTTCCGGCAGCGCTTTTAAATCTTCGTCAAAGGATTTTCTGCCCATTGCTTTGGTCAGGTCGTCCAGGAACGCCGAGTTATACATACTGTAGAGTTTTTTGACATCGGCAGCCGAAAAGAAAAGCCCGCCATCCAGTACGCGTTCAAAATGGTTATTAATGATGGCTTCTTTCTCCACAATACCACGATTAATCACTCTGCGTACCAGATAGAGGCAACTGACACCCGATATCACTGCCACCAATGCGGCAAAGAAAATAATCAATGTACAGACCCGCAAATAAACATCTTTTTTATACGCAAATACGTACAATCCGGTCGGCAAATAGGCGAAGTGCTCCATCGCTTCCGAAACGGTGAAGATGGCGTTTTTAGCATTATATTCATCACCGGTCACCGGTTTACCGTTCTTAAACAGAGAGAACATCAGGTTCTCGCTATCCATCGCCAGCGATTTTGACAGTAAAGAAAAACGCTCCAGACCAAGCAAAAATATCAGACTACGATTATGAGTTACCGGATAGAGGTAATAGACGAAGGTTTTACCGTCAAAAGAGATAAACCCTGTATTTTTGACATGTCGATACTTCACAATCTGCATAATATCTGCACAATAATTTTTCTCGAACTCCTTTACCTGAATACATTCGTCACTGGAAATCAGATAAGGACCGACATCGTACAAATAAGAGGGGGAAACCGAGTCGGCGTAAGCTGTGCGCAAACCAACCAACAGCTGTTCCTCCGTGGGATTTAGCGTGTTGATAAGATCAATTGCCACGCTACGCCGATATTCAGCAATATTTGCCACCGCAAAAGCAGTATCAATAACGGACTGTTTCAGGCCATACACCCGTTCCTTTACCATTTGAGTGTAGATCCCGCAGGCAACTGCTGAAATCATGATAAAAATCAGCAGACTGACTGTAAGTACGAATTTATTGATTCTGGACATACGTAAACTACTCTTTTACTAATTTTCCACTTTTATCCCAGGCGGAGAATGGCATGGGTTTCTGGTACAGATACCCCTGAGCCTGAACACATCCTAATTTGATTAATTCACGCGCAACGTCTTCGCTCTCTACGCCTTCCGCAATCACCGGGATCCGGTTATAGCGTGCCAGGTCGAAAATAATGCGCACAATTTTTCCCGCAGTACCGAAAATATCGCCGGTGAATTGCGAGTCCACCTTTATGCTGTCTGGATTAATTTCATAAAAACGTTTCAGGTTTGACAAACCGGTGCCAAAGTCATCAATCGATATCCGTACCCCTTGTTTACGCAGTTGTTCAATATTGAGATAAAAATGTTCATTAATTCGCTCGATCACGGTTTCAGTGATCTCAACACAGAGGCTGTTCGCCTTCAGGCCATTTTCTTTCATGATGGTGGTAAAACGCTCATGAAAGTGTGGTTCGTTTAACTGCCAGGGCGAAACATTAATATGCAGTAAGAAATCATCCTTCAGCGACGCACGCTGACTAAAATGTCTGAATTCACCCATTGCCGTTTTAATAATCTGATAACCCAGCTCATTGATAAACCCGATATCTTCAGCAATGGTAATGAACTTCAGCGGTGAAATGATCCCCCGCTCCGCAGACACCCAACGGCACAACGCCTCCGCGCCCAGAATGGCGCGGGTGTTAATATCAACGATCGGTTGATAGACGAGGAATAGTTCGCCAATTTCCATTGCATGGCGAATATTACGCGCAATCCAGATATTCTCTTCTATTTCGTTGAGTTTCGCGTCATCACAGAAAATAAACTCTGAGAACATATGGTCACGGATACTGGAAATCGCCAGTTTCAGTTTTTCTGCGTAACTCCAGGCGTTTTCTCCCTGCAAAGGTTCACAAATGGCAGACTTATGGATGCGCAGATTGCGGTAGCCAAAGCTGCTGTCAAAATCGTTTATCATCGCTATTTTACGGGTAAATGTCTGTACATTTTCCCGGCACAGAAGTAAATAGAGATCGGCATTGAATGTCACGATATCGCAGCATTGCGCATATTTCTCGGCAATTCGCTGACACAATTTCCTGACGATTTTATTGCGTTCATCAACACCAAACACCGCTTCCACGGCTTCCAGACCACACAGTTTGATGATCCCCACAGCCAGATACTGATTATTGTTGGACTCAATAATCGCCATATTTTTAATAAAACCGCTTTCCTGATCGTAAGAGATCAGTGAGAGCAATTTATTTGACCTTTCAATTTCGGCATCTTTCATTTCCGCGATCGAATTTTTGATGCTGATAATCTCTTTCGCATCGCCTTCACGAATTTTCAGAGCCTCGATTTGATCCGTTGAGTCAGGCAAAAACGCCAGCGTATTAACCAGCTCTGTCATTTCAGAAAATTGCCGACGGAACACACGAGTGGTCATTAAATAAACCACCAGCAATACGATAATAATGAAAGCAAACGGCAGATAAAAAAGTTTATCTGATGCGTTCAATAAATTACCGCCAGGATAATAAAAATAGATTTCGAATAATGCGTTGTTTGGCACCGCTGATGTTTTTTCGATATATTCAGTATCGACAGAATCAATAATATTATAATTACCTTCGCTATTATAAATAATCAGTTTTTCACGAGCGAGTTGATTCTTGGCAATGATCTCATGGCCTTGTTTCAAAAATAGAACTTCATCATTAGCGCTGATTTGATCAAGATACTCGTTCAGATATCGCCAGTTTAAATCGACATGAATTTTATCCACCGCTAACAAATCGTGATCTTTGCCGTTGATGTGTAGCGTAAAAGAGATACATTTTTTACCCGGACGATCAAAGCAATTGTAGGCCGGATTCCAGCTGTTGTTAGAGTCATCTGAAGCCACCGACCATGGTCGTTTCGCTGGATTAAAATCGGCAAAAATAACCCGCCCTGACTCGTCGACAAGCGGTCCATTTACTTGTTCCTGATGATAAACAACGATTTTATCATTCGCCCTCCGCGAAAAGAGATAATATTTATTATCATCAAGTACCAGTCCCACCGAGTCTAAAAATGGCATCATTTCCATTTTAAGGATCACAGCGCGTTGAATCTCCTCTGTATTTTTTAATAAATACAGTGAGTCCTTTAATGTCAGGGCCGAGCGTTCAATATCTTTAAAGAAATAGCCAACGTTTTTCTGAATAAGTTCAAAGCGGCTATCGGCACGTTTTACCGCGCGCTCCGATACCAGTTGATAGTTAATGATGAAAAAAAGACCAATAAATGACAGTGCTGCCAATAAAAATAAAATTATCAGCCTTATCTTTATCTTTTCGTATAAACTCAGCATGTTAATACATTTAACAAAATAACTATCTGAACGCTGTGCCGCTGCAAAAATTGTCCCTTGCTGCGGCTTTTTAACCAAATTACCCGATTCTACAAAATCAGCAGAAAGTTACAACACTTGCTTAGGGCAATAATTTCCTGTGAGGTGATTACCCTTTCAAGCAATATTCAAACGTAACTATCCTTTAATTTTCGGATCCAGCGCATCGCGTAAACCATCGCCCAACAAATTGAACGCCAGTACAGTCAGAAAAATAGCCAGGGCCGGAAAAATAGCGACATGCGGCGCGATAACCATATCCGCTCGTGCCTCATTGAGCATTGCTCCCCACTCTGGTGTCGGCGGCTGCGCACCGAGGCCGAGAAATGAGAGGCTGGCGGCAGAGATAATCGAGGTACCAATGCGCATGGTGAAAAACACCACGATAGAAGAGACGGTCCCAGGCAAGATATGACGCAACAAAATGGTCATATCGCTGGCACCAATACTACGTGCTGACTCGATAAAGGTTTGCTGTTTCAACACCAGCGTGTTGCCGCGCACCAGCCGGGCAAACGCGGGGATGGAAAAAATGGCGACTGCGATAATCACGTTAGCAATGCCGCTTCCCAACACCGCAACAACAGCGATCGCCAGTAAAATACCCGGGAAGGCAAACAGCACATCGCAAATGCGCATGATCAGCCGATCCCACCAGCCTTCATAATATCCAGCGAGCAAGCCCAGCAACGTCCCGATCGCCGCACCGATAAACACGGCAAACACGCCCGCCGCCAGCGAGATTTGTGCACCAACCAGGACACGGCTGAAAATGTCACGCCCCAGTGAATCAACGCCAAACCAGTGCTGCAAAGAAGGTCCGTTATTCAGATTGTCATAATCAAAATAATTTTCGGCGTCATAGGGGGCGATCCAGCGTGCAAAAATAGCCACCACAATCAATAAAATAACGAATAATGCGGCGGTCATCGCCATATGCTGACGGCGAAATCGTCGCCAGAATTCATGCCACGGTGTACGTACCTGGTCAGGTTTGACCAGTGGCATGGCGTTTAACACCGCCTGACGTCGCCAGTTAAATAGTCGCATCCTTACTTGTACCTGATAGCCGGGTTAATGGCGGCGTAAAGCACATCCACCACTAAGTTGATAAGAATAAATTCCAGCGAGAAAAGCAGAATTTCCGCCTGAATCACCGGGTAATCACGCATTTCTACGGAGTCAACGAGTAAGCGTCCAAGTCCCGGCCAGTTGAAAACTTTCTCCACAACGATGGAACCACCGAGCAAAAAGCCAAACTGTAAGCCCATCATGGTCACAACCGGGATCATCGCGTTACGTAGCCCGTGTTTGAGGACAACCCAGGTTTCGCTCACCCCTTTCGCCCTCGCGGTACGCATATAATCTTCGCTTAAAACATCGACAAACGACGCGCGGGTAAAGCGCGCCATCACGGCTGCCACTGCCGCGCCGAGCGTCAGGGAGGGTAAAATGTAGTGCTGCCAACTGTCTGCTCCCACGGTAGGCAGCCAGCCCAGTTCAACGGAGAATACCTGAATTAAAAGCATCCCCAGCGCAAATGCCGGAAACGAGATCCCCGACACCGCAATGGTCATACTCAATCGATCCGGCCAACGATTACGCCAGACGGCGGCGATAATTCCCGCCGCCATACCAAATATAACCGCCCAGACCATACTGGTTATGGTCAGCCACAGCGTTGGCATAAAGCGGCTGGCAATCTCATCGCCAACCGGACGACGCGACACCATCGACAGGCCAAAATCCCCCTGCACAGCATTGCTGATATAGTGCCAGAACTGGTGATACAGCGGCTGATCCAACCCCAGCTGCTGACGCACCAGTTCTATAACCTGCGCATCAGCTTCGGGCCCGGCAATCAATCGCGCCGGATCGCCGGGCAGCATATGCACAAATAAAAACACCAGCACCGAGACGATAAACAGCGTTGGAATCAACCCCAGTAAGCGTTTGATAACGTAATTAAGCATTCCACTCCCTGCGTTGCTTATTGCAAATCCGCGTCTTCAAAGCTGAAACCGGTGTCTGGCATGATCCAAAAACCGGTCAGGTTTTTACTGTGTGCCGACACCAGTTTTTCTACCACCAGCGGGATCCACGGCGACTCTTGCCAGATGATATCCTGCGCCGCCTTATATAAACGGGTCTTTTCCGCCGGATCATTAGTTTTCAGTGCCTGAGCCAGGAAGTCATCCACCTGTTTATTGCTGTAAAACGCGGTATTAAACAGCGTCGGTGGCCAGTTCTGCGAGGCAAACAGCGGCGATAGTGCCCAGTCCGCTTCGCCGGTTGAAGCCGACCAGCCAGTGTAGAACATCCGCACGCCGCTCTCTTTTTGCCCTTTACCTTCAACTTCTGCCGCCCGCTGTCCGGCATCCATCGCAGTCACCTGGGTTTTAATCCCGACCTGCGCTAACTGCTGCTGGGTAAATTGCAGCACTTTCTGCGCGGTGCTGTGGTTATGTGACGACCACAGCGTGGTATTGAAACCGTTGGGATATCCCGCCTCTTTCAGTAATTCGCGCGCTTTCACTGGATCGTAAGGCCACGGTTTATAACTTTGCGCGTAGGCGATACTCGGCGGTACCACACCAGTAGCTGGCGTTGCATAGCCCGCGAAGGCCACTTTCACCAGCGCCGGGCGGTTAATGGCGTAATTCAGCGCCTCACGGACCTTCGGGTTATCGAACGGCTTTTGCGTCACGTTCATACTGATATAACGCTGCATAATTGACGGACTGGCCATCAACTCGATATTTTTGTTTTTCTCCAGCAGTGCGGCCTGCTCGTAAGGAATGGGGAAAGCAAACTGCGCTTCACCGGTTTGCAGCATTGCCGCGCGGGTGTTGTTATCCGCCACCGGACGCCAGGTTATGCTGTCCAGTTTGGGCAATCCTGGCTGCCAGTAACCCGCGAATTTTTTCACCTTCACAAAATCGGTCTGATTCCAGGTATCCAGTTCATACGGCCCGGTTCCCACCGGATGAAAACCAATCTCCTTGCCATATTTTTCCAGCGCTGCCGGCGAAATCATCGCGGTCGCCGGATGGGCAAGAATATTAATAAACGCTGAGAACGGCTGTTTGAGGGTAATCTTTACCGTTGTTGGATCGATCGCTTCCGTTTTGGCAATATTCTTATACAGGTTGTAGCGTTTAAGATGATTCGCCGGATCGCTGGCCCGGTCCAGATTCGCTTTCACCGCCGCGGCGTTGAAATCGGTGCCATCCTGGAATTTAATGCCTTCCCGCAATTTCACGGTGTAAGTAATGCCGTCATCGGAAACGGTATAACTCTCCGCCAGTACGTTTTTCAGTTTCATCTCTTTATCGAGACCGAACAGCCCCTGGTAAAACGATTTCGCTACGGCCTGAGATAACGTGTCATTTGCGTCATACGGATCGAGCGTGGTGAAGTTCGATCCTACCGCCACCACCACATCTTTGGCAGCGAATGCACAAGATGCCATCAACGCTGTCGCAATGCCCAGCGCCACTAACCCACTACGGTGTACAGCTCTTGCCATTTTATTCTCCGCCTGAATGTTATCTACGCATGAATGCGTATTCTGATTGTGGTTGTGCGACGTAATGCCCCGGCCCGACGCATTGCAACGAGACGGCTGCCACCTCTTCGCCACGCAGATGAATATTGCTGGGAAGATCGTCCGACAGCAGTACACGCTGCGGTCGTTGTCGGGACGGTTCAGCGACCGGAACTGCCGCCAGTAATTTACGCGTATAAGGATGCTGCGGGTTTTCGAAGACCGCGCGCCGTGGACCAATTTCAACAATTTGTCCGAGATACATCACCGCCACACGATGACTAATCCGCTCTACCACGGCCATATCGTGGGAGATAAACAGATACGCAATGCCGAAATCACGCTGGAGATCGAGCAACAAGTTGATAATCTGCCCGCGAATAGAAACATCCAGCGCCGAGACGGCTTCGTCGGCAATGATCACTTTTGGATTCAATGCCAACGCGCGAGCAATGCAGATGCGCTGGCGCTGACCGCCGGAAAACTCATGCGGGTAACGCCAGGCATGTTCAGGTAACAGGCCCACGCGCTCCAGCAACCACGCAACGCGTGCAGCCGCTTCTTTACCTGGCAATAAACCGTGTACGCGCAGCGGTTCGATAATCGAATCACCGATGGTCTGACGTGGGTCCAGCGAAGCGTAAGGGTCCTGAAAAATAAACTGAATATCCCGGCGCAATGCCTGAAGTTTACCGGATGACAAGGTATCGATTCGCTGACCGTTAAAGATAATTTCGCCGCCCTGCGATTCGACCAGGCGCAGCAACGCCCGCCCGGTAGTGGATTTACCGCTGCCAGACTCGCCCACCAGCGATAGCGTTTCACCAGGCCAGAGATCAAAACTGACTTTCTCAACGGCATGCACTTCCCGTGTTACGCGATTCAACAAACCGCTGCGCAAAGGGAAACGGGTGACAAGATTACGCACTCGTAAAACAGGTTCGCCATCCACCACCGTTTTCTGCTCGATGGGTGGTTCCTGTTTCGCTGGATGTTCAAGCGATATCAATGGGAAACGTCGGGGATAATCTAACCCTTTCATCGCACCAAGTTGCGGAACAGCAGCTAACAGCGCACGGGTGTAAGGATGTTGCGGTGCATGAAAAATCTGTTCGACGGTACCCGTTTCCACCGCCTCGCCCTGATACATCACCAGTACCCGATCGGCAATCTCTGCCACCACGCCCATATCGTGAGTGATAAAGATAACGCCCATCGACATCTCTTTTTGCAATACTTTGATTAATTGCAGGATCTGCGCCTGAATAGTGACATCCAGCGCGGTGGTTGGCTCATCGGCAATCAGCACCGCCGGGCGGCATGACAGCGCCATCGCAATCATCACTCGCTGGCGCATCCCGCCAGAGAGTTGATGCGGATAACGTGAAAGAATGGTTTGTGCCTCCGGAATGCGTACCTGATCCAGCATCCGCTTCGCCTCGACCATCGCTTCTTCACGACTGGCGTTCTGATGCAGACGAATTGATTCGGCAATCTGTTCACCCACAGTAAATACCGGGTTCAGCGATGTCATCGGCTCCTGAAATATCATCGCCATATCCGCACCGCGAACATGGCGCATTTGTGCAGCGTTCTGCTCGCTAAGTTCAATCACTTCGCGACTGCGCCGCTGCAACAGCATTTTATCGCACTGTACTAAACCGCCCGCCTGTTCCAACAGGCGCATCAATGCCAACGCAGTCACTGACTTACCGGAGCCGGATTCGCCAACAATTGCCAGCGTCTCACCGCGTTGCAGACTAAAAGAGAGATTGCGGACCGCAGCTATTTTCTGCTGGTCCTGCATAAAGGCAATATTCAGATTTTCAACCGCCAGCACATTACCGGCATCAAGTTCATCACTGTGTGGCAACGGTGTCCCCTTTTTCACGGTAGATACCGGTGGTTGGCGTATCGCCTGCGTAGCCCCAGGCGCGATACATTCCTTCGGTGTTAAACGGTAGCGCAACATTCCCTTCATGGTCGATAGCGATTAAGCCACCGCTACCGCCAAGCGCAGGGAGTTTTTCCATTACTACCCGCTCGCAGGCTTCCGCGAGACTTAATCCGCCGTAATCCATTAACGCGGCGATGTCATATGCCGCCAGCGCGCGGATGAAGACTTCGCCCGTGCCGGTACATGAAACCGCCACACTGGCGTTATTGGCGTAGCATCCGGCACCCACTAAGGGACTATCGCCAACTCGTCCGGGTAATTTATTGGTCATTCCGCCCGTGGACGTGGCTGCCGCCAGATTGCCGTCTAAATCCAACGCCACGGCCCCCACGGTGCCCATTTTCTGTTTTTCATCCAGTGGCGCACCGCTATGGTCGAGGACGGTTGCCCCTTCCTTGCGCGCTGCCAGTAGTTGTTCATAACGCAAAGGCGTGGAGAAAATCTCCGGTGAGACGCGCTCCATGCCATGAGCAAACGCAAAATTTTCTGCCCCTTCGCCAATCATCATCACATGCGGGCTTTGCTCCATCACCAGCCGGGCGGCAAGAACCGGATTACGCAGATGACTAACGCCCGCCACCGCACCGGCTTTCAGGGTGTTACCATCCATCACACAGGCGTCCAGTTCATGGGTTTCATCACGCGTAAAGACAGCGCCAATTCCGGCGTTAAACAGTGGACACTCTTCCAGCAGACGCACCGCTTCCGTCACCACATCCAGCGCACTTTCGCCCGCTTCCAGCATTTTCTGCCCGGTTTCAACAATGGCAGACAGCGCCTCGATGTAGCGTAATTCCTGTTGCAGACTCATCTGCGCGCGGCTAATTGCACCTGCGCCACCATGAATTGCAATGACTGCTTTGCCCATAGTATTCGTCCATTAAGGGTGGCTCGCCACTTTTGCTATAAATATCAGAATTTTTATGAATTACTCATTCAATTTTTGAATATAGAAAGATGGATATGGCATGTAAAGGCAGGACCCAGCGCTACGCCCGAGGTGGCATACAGTCTGTGGCGTTTTTCTGACATAATAGGCAAATTCGATTTTGCCTCCGCAGGAGTGTTTTCATGGAATTTACCACCGGATTGATGTCGCTCGACACCGCGCTTAATGAGATGCTTTCTCGCGTCACCCCACTGACCGCCCAGGAAACGCTGCCACTGGTACAGTGTTTTGGTCGTATTCTGGCGAGCGATGTCGTTTCGCCGCTTGATGTTCCGGGGTTTGATAACTCCGCAATGGACGGCTACGCGGTGCGTTTAGCCGATATTGCCTCCGGGCAACCGCTGCCCGTTGCCGGTAAATCCTTTGCCGGTCAGCCGTACCATGGTGAATGGCCTGCGGGTACCTGCATTCGTATTATGACCGGTGCGCCGGTGCCGGAAGGCTGCGAAGCGGTGGTGATGCAGGAACAGACCGAACAGACTGACGCTGGCGTGCGTTTTACTGCTGAAGTGCGTAGCGGGCAAAATATTCGCCGTCGCGGTGAAGATATCTCTGCAGGTGCGGTTGTTTTCCCGGCGGGAACTCGCCTGACTACCGCAGAGCTGCCAGTAATTGCTTCACTGGGGATTGCCGAAGTTCCGGTGATTCGTAAAGTGCGTGTAGCGCTGTTTTCTACCGGTGATGAACTCCAGTTGCCAGGCCAGCCGCTGGGCGACGGCCAAATCTACGATACCAACCGTCTCGCCGTACACCTGATGTTAGAACAGTTGGGATGCGAGGTAATCAACTTAGGGATTATCCGCGACGATCCCCATGCCCTGCGCGCCGCATTTATTGAAGCCGACAGCCAGGCGGATGTGGTGATCAGTTCCGGCGGTGTTTCAGTGGGTGAGGCGGATTACACCAAAACGATTCTTGAAGAGCTGGGGGAGATCGCCTTCTGGAAGCTGGCGATTAAACCAGGTAAACCGTTCGCGTTCGGTAAACTCAGCAATAGCTGGTTCTGCGGCCTGCCGGGCAACCCGGTTTCAGCAACGCTGACCTTCTATCAACTGGTACAGCCTTTGCTGGCAAAACTAAGCGGCAATACCGCCAGCGGCCTGCCCGCGCGCCAGCGTGTACGCACGGCATCGCGTCTGAAAAAAACGCCAGGACGCCTTGATTTCCAGCGCGGCGTGCTGCAACGCAACGCCGATGGCGAACTGGAAGTGACGACCACCGGACATCAGGGTTCACATATATTTAGCTCCTTTAGCCTCGGCAACTGCTTTATCGTGCTGGAGCGCGAACGCGGCAATGTGGAAGCGGGCGAATGGGTGGAAGTAGAACCGTTTAACGCGTTGTTCGGAGGCCTGTAATGGCGGAACTCAGCGATCAGGAGATGCTGCGCTATAACCGGCAAATCATTCTGCGCGGCTTTGATTTTGATGGTCAGGAGGCGCTAAAAGATTCTCGTGTGCTGATCGTCGGCCTCGGTGGACTCGGCTGCGCAGCCTCACAGTATCTGGCAAGCGCCGGTGTCGGCAACCTGACGCTGCTCGACTTCGACACGGTTTCGCTCTCAAATTTACAGCGCCAAACGCTGCACAGCGATGCCACAGTCGGGCAACCGAAGGTGGATTCTGCCCGTGACGCCCTGACGCGGATCAACCCACATATCGCGATTACGCCAGTCAATGCACTGCTGGATGACGCAGAACTTGCAGCATTGATTGCTGAACACGATCTGGTGCTCGACTGTACGGATAACGTTGCGGTACGTAATCAACTGAACGCAGGCTGTTTTGCCGCGAAGGTGCCGCTGGTTTCCGGCGCGGCAATTCGTATGGAAGGTCAAATCACGGTCTTCACTTATCAGGACGGCGAACCGTGCTATCGCTGCCTTAGCCGTTTGTTTGGCGAGAACGCGTTAACCTGCGTAGAAGCAGGCGTGATGGCACCGTTGATCGGCGTAATTGGTTCGTTGCAGGCAATGGAAGCGATCAAACTGCTGGCAGGTTATGGCAAACCGGCCAGCGGGAAAATCGTCATGTACGATGCGATGACCTGTCAGTTTCGTGAAATGAAACTGATGCGTAACCCGGGGTGTGAGGTGTGTGGGCAGTAATTGCCACCTCAGGCCAGATAAGACGTAGCAGGCATCGGTGCACTCCGCCACGTCATCAGCAATTTATGAGGATGCAGAACGTCCGGTTAAATCGACGTTCTGCCAAACGCTCCCAGCCAGTCCTGTTCAAACTTCGCCACAGCGGCATCAACCGCCGGATAGCTAATCATCTGTTGTGCCACATCCAGCGGCAGAGTAATTGATTCACACCCTGCCAGTAAGCAGTCCAGCGCCTGACGCGGGGTTTTGAAACTCGCGGCTAACACTTTCGCCTGCGGCGCATGCATTTTCAATAACTGGTGTAAGTCGGTCACAGTCTGAATACCGCTACCGCCCTGAGCATCAATACGATTAACGTAAGGCGCAACATATTCCGCACCTGCCAGCGCCGACAGCAGCCCTTGTGCTGCGCCATATACCGCGGTTCCCAGCGTCGGAATCCCTTCCGCTTTTAACATCTTAATAGCTGCCAGCCCCTCAGCGGTCACCGGAACTTTCACCACGATATCCGCAATAATAGAACGCAATTTACGTGCGTCATTCACCATCCCTTCAGCAGTGGTAGCCATTACCTGGGCAAACAGACGCCCCTGACCGCCCATCGCTTCATGAAGTTGCGGAAGCACAACATCCAGCGGTTTTTTACCCGCGGCGATAATGCTTGGGTTAGTGGTCACACCCGCCAGCGGAAAAATACGTGACAGCGCCTTCACCGCAACAACGTCTGAAGTATCCAGATACAGTTCCATAACCATCCTCAAAATGTACTTTTTGTCTGAATGTAGACTATCACGGGAAAACTCTCTGAACAGTTGACGCACATCAATCTAACTTTCATTCGAAAGTATTTTAATGCTTGAACGAAATAGAGAGGCAACTATGATTTTCAATATTCAGCGCTACTCGACCCATGATGGCCCCGGTATCCGCACGGTCGTATTTCTTAAAGGCTGTTCGCTGGGCTGCCGCTGGTGTCAGAACCCGGAAAGCCGCGCCCGCACGCAGGATCTGCTGTATGACGCACGACTGTGTCTGGAAGGCTGCGAGCTGTGCGCTAAGGCCGCGCCGGAAGTGATTGAGCGCGCGCTGAATGGTTTGCTTATTCATCGGGAAAAGTTAACCCCGGAGCATCTGACGGCGTTAACCGACTGCTGTCCGACACAGGCGTTAACCGTGTGTGGTGAAGTGAAAAGCGTTGAGGAGATCATGGCGACCGTTTTGCGCGATAAACCGTTTTACGATCGCAGCGGCGGCGGCTTAACGCTTTCCGGCGGTGAACCATTCATGCAGCCGGAAATGGCGACGGCGCTGCTGCAAGCCAGCCACGAGGCCGGCATTCATACTGCGGTAGAAACCTGTCTGCATGTGCCGTGGAAATATATCGCCCCTTCTCTGCCCTATATCGATCTGTTTCTTGCCGATTTAAAACACGTTGCCGACGCGCCGTTTAAACAGTGGACCGACGGTAACGCCGCCAGAGTGCTGGATAACCTGAAAAAACTCGCCGCAGCGGGCAAAAAAATCATTATCCGCGTGCCGCTGATTCAGGGCTTTAATGCCGACGAAACCTCTGTAAAAGCCATTACCGATTTTGCCGCCGACGAGCTGCACGTTGGCGAAATTCATTTTCTGCCCTACCACACGCTGGGCATCAACAAATATCACTTACTTAATCTGCCCTATGACGCCCCGGAAAAACCGCTTGATGCGCCAGAACTGCTCGACTTTGCCCAGCAGTATGCCTGCCAGAAAGGGTTAACCGCGACCTTACGAGGATAACAACCATGACCACACTGAAACTGGACACGCTCAGCGACCGCATTAAAGCGCACAAAAATGCGCTGGTGCATATTGTGAAACCGCCAGTCTGTACCGAGCGCGCGCAGCACTATACCGAGATGTATCAACAACATCTCGATAAGCCGATCCCGGTACGTCGCGCGCTGGCACTGGCGCATCACCTGGCGAATCGCACCATCTGGATCAAACACGATGAGTTGATCATTGGCAACCAGGCAAGCGAAGTTCGCGCCGCGCCGATCTTCCCGGAATATACCGTCTCCTGGATCGAAAAAGAGATTGATGATCTGGCGGATCGTCCGGGTGCTGGTTTTGCGGTGAGCGAAGAGAACAAACGTGTTCTGCATGAAGTGTGCCCTTGGTGGCGCGGTCAGACCGTACAGGATCGCTGCTACGGCATGTTTACCGATGAGCAAAAAGGTCTGCTGGCGACCGGAATCATTAAAGCGGAAGGCAATATGACCTCCGGCGATGCGCACCTGGCGGTGAATTTCCCGCTGCTGCTGGAAAAAGGGCTTGATGGTCTGCGCGAGAAAGTAGCGGAACGTCGCTCGCGCATCAACCTGACGGTGCTGGAAGATTTACATGGCGAGCAATTCCTGAAAGCGATTGATATCGTGCTGGTAGCGGTCAGTGAACATATTGAACGTTTCGCTGCCCTGGCGCGTGAAATGGCCGCAACCGAAACCCGCGAAAGCCGTCGCGATGAACTGCTGGCGATGGCAGAAAACTGCGATCTTATCGCCCACCAACCGCCGCAGACTTTCTGGCAGGCGCTGCAACTGTGTTACTTCATCCAGTTGATTTTGCAGATTGAATCTAACGGTCACTCAGTATCTTTTGGTCGTATGGACCAGTATCTGTACCCGTATTATCGTCGCGACGTTGAACTCAACCAGACGCTGGATCGTGAACACGCCATCGAGATGCTGCATAGCTGCTGGCTGAAATTGCTGGAAGTGAACAAGATCCGCTCCGGCTCGCACTCAAAAGCCTCTGCGGGAAGTCCGCTGTATCAGAACGTCACTATTGGCGGGCAAAATCTGGTTGATGGTCAACCAATGGACGCGGTGAATCCACTCTCTTACGCGATCCTCGAATCCTGCGGTCGCCTGCGTTCCACTCAGCCTAACCTCAGCGTGCGTTACCATGCAGGAATGAGCAACGATTTCCTCGACGCCTGCGTACAGGTGATCCGCTGCGGCTTCGGGATGCCGGCGTTCAACAACGACGAAATCGTGATCCCGGAATTTATTAAACTCGGTATTGAACCGCAGGACGCTTACGACTATGCAGCGATTGGTTGTATCGAAACCGCCGTCGGTGGCAAATGGGGCTATCGCTGTACCGGCATGAGCTTTATCAACTTCGCCCGAGTGATGCTGGCGGCGCTGGAAGGCGGTCGTGATGCCACTAGCGGCAAAGTGTTCCTGCCACAAGAAAAAGCGTTGTCGGCAGGTAACTTCAACAACTTCGATGAAGTGATGGACGCGTGGGATACGCAAATCCGTTACTACACCCGCAAATCAATCGAAATTGAGTATGTCGTCGACACCATGCTGGAAGAGAACGTACACGATATTCTCTGCTCGGCGCTGGTGGATGACTGTATTGAGCGAGCGAAAAGTATCAAACAAGGCGGCGCGAAATATGACTGGGTTTCTGGCCTGCAGGTTGGCATTGCCAACCTCGGCAACAGCCTGGCGGCAGTGAAGAAACTGGTATTTGAACAGGGCGCGATTGGTCAGCAACAGCTGGCTGCCGCACTGGCGGATGACTTCGACGGCCTGACTCACGAGCAGCTGCGTCAGCGGCTGATTAACGGTGCGCCGAAGTACGGCAACGACGATGATACCGTCGATACGCTGCTGGCTCGCGCTTATCAGACCTATATCGACGAACTGAAACAGTACCATAATCCGCGCTACGGTCGTGGTCCGGTTGGCGGCAACTATTACGCGGGTACGTCATCAATCTCCGCTAACGTACCGTTTGGCGCGCAGACTATGGCAACACCGGACGGGCGTAAAGCCCACACCCCGCTGGCAGAAGGCGCAAGCCCGGCCTCCGGTACTGACCATCTTGGCCCTACTGCGGTCATTGGCTCAGTGGGTAAACTGCCTACGGCAGCGATTCTCGGCGGCGTGTTGCTCAACCAGAAACTGAATCCAGCAACACTGGAGAACGAATCTGACAAGCAGAAACTGATGATCCTGCTGCGCACCTTCTTCGAGGTGCATAAAGGCTGGCATATTCAGTACAACATCGTTTCCCGCGAGACGCTGCTGGAAGCGAAAAAACATCCGGATCAGTACCGCGATCTGGTAGTGCGTGTCGCGGGTTATTCCGCCTTCTTCACCGCGCTCTCTCCAGACGCTCAGGACGATATCATCGCCCGTACTGAACATATGCTGTAATCTTCTCAGCCCGGCGGCGTCGTCGCCGGGCTAAATCATTCACACCATCAATTTTAGCCTCGCTTTCATTCGAAATATAATTTGTGCTCTGCGTCACATTGTTATTACACTGTTACGGTTTCATTTTCGAGCCAGGAGCACACCTATGAGCGTAAAAGTTATCGTCACAGACATGGACGGTACTTTTCTTAACGACGCCAAAACGTACAACCAACCACGTTTTATGGCGCAATATCAGGAACTGAAAAAGCGCGGCATTGAGTTCGTTGTCGCCAGCGGTAATCAGTATTACCAGCTTATTTCATTCTTTCCTGAGCTAAAGGATGAGATCTCTTTTGTCGCGGAAAACGGCGCACTGGTTTACGAACATGGCAAGCAACTGTTCCACGGCGAACTGACCCGACATGAATCGCGGATTGTTATTGGCGAGTTGCTAAAAGATAAGCAACTCAATTTTGTCGCCTGCGGTCTGCAAAGTGCATATGTCAGCGAAAATGCCCCCGAAGCATTCGTCGCACTGATGGCAAAACACTACCATCGCCTGAAACCTGTAAAAGATTATCAGGAGATTGACGACGTACTGTTCAAGTTTTCGCTCAACCTGCCGGATGAACAAATCCCGTTAGTGATCGACAAACTGCACGTAGCGCTCGACGGCATTATGAAGCCGGTTACCAGTGGTTTTGGCTTTATCGACCTGATTATTCCCGGTCTACATAAAGCAAACGGTATTTCGCGGTTACTGAAACGCTGGGATCTGTCACCGCAAAATGTGGTAGCGATTGGCGACAGCGGTAACGATGCGGAGATGCTGAAAATGGCGCGTTATTCCTTTGCGATGGGCAATGCTGCGGAAAACATTAAACAAATCGCCCGTTACGCTACCGATGATAATAATCATGAAGGCGCGCTGAATGTGATTCAGGCGGTGCTGGATAACACATCCCCTTTTAACAGCTGACCTCTCTAGCGGAGCCGTGCGCTCCGGTTTTCCCTTCTTTTTACATCCTGTACATCACATCAAATCATTAAACTTGCATTAACTTATTTATAACTTATATTGTCACATGCAAATCATTATAGTTTCGAATGAAAGTTAATGCGAGGTGGTTATGGCTTCTACTTTTACCAGCGACACATTGCCTGCCGATCACAAAGCAGCTATCCGTCAGATGAAGCACGCGCTGCGGGCGCAGCTTGGCGACGTCCAGCAGATCTTTAATCAGCTAAGCGATGACATTGCCACGCGAGTGGCTGAAATCAACGCACTCAAAGCACAGGGCGATGCCGTCTGGCCGGTGCTGTCTTATGCCGATATCAAAGCAGGTCATGTTACTGCAGAGCAGCGCATACAGATTAAACGTCGCGGTTGTGCGGTGATAAAAGGCCATTTCCCCCGCGAACAAGCGCTAGGCTGGGATCAGTCGATGCTGGACTATCTGGACCGCAACCGCTTTGACGAGGTCTACAAAGGCCCCGGCGATAATTTCTTCGGGACGCTCAGCGCTTCACGTCCCGAGATTTACCCCATCTACTGGTCGCAGGCGCAAATGCAGGCTCGCCAGAGTGAAGAAATGGCGAATGCGCAGTCGTTTCTCAATCGTCTGTGGACATTTGAAAGTGATGGAAAGCAATGGTTTAACCCGGATGTGAGCGTCATCTACCCTGACCGTATCCGCCGCCGTCCGCCCGGAACGACCTCCAAAGGTCTTGGAGCGCATACCGACTCCGGGGCACTGGAACGCTGGCTGCTTCCAGCGTATCAGCGCGTTTTCGCCAACGTCTTTAATGGCAATCTGGCGCAATATGATCCCTGGCATGCGGCACATCGTACGGAAGTTGAAGAGTACACGGTGGACAACACCACCAAATGTTCCGTGTTTCGGACATTCCAGGGCTGGACAGCGCTCTCTGATATGCTGCCTGGTCAGGGGCTGCTGCACGTCGTGCCCATTCCTGAAGCCATGGCGTACGTACTGTTACGTCCGCTGCTTGATGATGTGCCGGAGGATGAACTGTGCGGCGTAGCGCCCGGAAGAGTATTGCCGGTATCAGAGCAATGGCATCCACTGTTGATTGAGGCGTTAACCAGCATTCCAAAACTCGAAGCCGGAGACTCCATCTGGTGGCACTGCGACGTCATCCATTCCGTTGCCCCCGTTGAAAATCAACAGGGCTGGGGCAACGTGATGTACATTCCTGCGGCACCGATGTGCGAGAAAAATCTTGCCTACGCGCACAAGGTGAAGGCCGCACTGGAAAAAGGCGCATCGCCGGGCGACTTCCCGCGCGAGGACTATGAAACAAACTGGGAAGGACGCTTTACGCTTGCCGACCTCAACATTCACGGTAAGCGAGCGTTGGGAATCGACAGCTGAGTGTCGTACAGCCCTTCCCGTTCCACGGCGGTGTTCCCTTTTCCTGGGCGAACCCGCCGCACTGACTCCCGCACCGCCAATCGTCCGTGCAGCAGCAGCGAGCCCACCGGAGCATCCGGGCGAATCAGCCGCTGTTGCAACATTTGCACCGCTTCATTGCCTAGCTCATCGCGTGGCACATGCACAGCCGTCAGGGGAACATCCTCGATTGCCGCAAGGTTAAAGCCGTCGATACTCATCACCGAGACATCCTGTGGTACGCGCAGACCACGACGATGTAGCGCATTTACCGTTCCCGCCGCCATAAAATCCCCGCCGACCAGAAACGCCGTCGGCAACGTCTTGCCATTGGCGGCATCCAGCCACGCTCCGACCTTTTCTTCCGCTTCTTTAGCGCTAAAACTGCTGATATTCAGCAAATGACGGTCATGGTGAAAGGCCAGATTATGCTGACGCCATGATTCTTTAATCCCTGCAAACCGCTGCTCCATAGTGTAGCGGCGCAGGCACATCACATTCATCACCTCCCGGTGACCCATTTCAAACAGATAGCGGGCGGCGAACGCGCCAATTAACCGATGGTCCGGCGCAATCGCCGGGAGGCGCATTCGTTCATCACGGCAGTTGATCAGCACACAAGGCTTAGCGAGATCGGCGGCCAGATCATGGATGTGCGGATCGTCAATCCCCAGCAGGATCGCCGCCTGCGTATCTGCTTCATTCATCCGCGAGAGAAATAGCGCGGGATCGCTGTCAAACTCCTCCAGCGCGCAGTAACGCAGCCGCACTTCATGCGGCGATAACGCTTTGCTGATGCTCTGGATCACACGGTAATAAAAGATATCAGATCGTTGGTCAAAAGCGCGTTGCGGCGCGAAAATAATCAGGTTGTTCAGCAACATACGACCTGCTGCCATGCCATCCATCACGCCCAACTCACGCGCGCAGGCCAGCACCTGTTCGCGAGCGCGTGCACTGGTATTCGCTTTGCCAGCCAGCACCCGCGAAACCGTACTCGGCGATAGCCCGGTACGTGCGGCGATATCGGCGATTTTCAGCTTCTTGTCCATTTTGTGATCTGCCTCTAATTCGGAAATGACAGAATTTTCATGAGCAAAAAAGCCCATTCTGTCTGGCATTAAATCCATTTCAGTAATGTATATCAGTCACTCATGGAAAAACGTGCACAAAACCCGCTTTCTTTCGCTTTTAGGGTCTCTTACTGTGAATTGGTAGAACAACTTCCATACAAAAATAATGGAAAAACGAACAATAAAGACTTTATTTATCAAAAAGTTAAAAGTGGTGTGACAACTCCATTCTGACGTTGCCACACAAACCCTATACCATTCTGTGGAGTGCATATGAGTCAGGGTATCAATAACGATATGACTGCCAGTAAACCGCGCCATATCGTCAAAAATCTGCGTTGGTGGATACTGGTCCTTTTTTTGCTCGGTGTTACTGTCAACTACATCACGCGTAACTCGCTGGGTATTCTCGCCCCCGAACTGAAAAGCAACCTGGGGATTACCACCGAACAATATTCCTGGATTGTAGGTGCTTTCCAGCTCGCCTATACCCTATTCCAACCGTTGTGTGGATGGCTGATTGACGTCATTGGCCTCAAACTGGGCTTTATGATCTGCGCGGGACTGTGGGCGCTGGCCTGTCTGATGCATGCGGGGGCGGGAAACTGGGTACATCTGGCGCTGTTGCGCTTCTTTATGGGCGGTGCGGAAGCCGCGGCAACCCCAGCAAACGCCAAAACCATCGGTGAATGGTTTCCAAAATCAGAACGCCCGATCGCCGCAGGCTGGGCAGGCGTCGGTTTTTCCATCGGTGCCATGCTGGCCCCACCGATTATCTATTTTGCCCACGCTTCATTCGGCTGGCAGGGTGCATTTATGTTCACTGGCATCCTGGCGATGCTGTGGGTGGTGCTGTGGTGGGCGTTCTATCACAACCCGGATAAGCATCCGAACCTCAGCAAAGCCGAGCTGGACTTTATCCGCCAGGATAACGAAGCGCCCCCGATTAAATTACCCTTTCTGACCGCACTGAAAACCGTGGGCAAAAATAAACGCTTTTACGGTATCGCTATCCCGGCCTTTATGGCAGAACCGGCGTGGGCGGTGATGAGTTTCTGGGTGCCGCTATACCTGTCCAAAACCTATGGCATGGACCTGAAGCAGATCGCATTATTCGCCTGGTTGCCGTTCCTCGCCGCTGATCTTGGCAGTATTGCCAGCGGCTATCTGACCAAACTTTACACCCGCCTGTTTGGGCTGAGTCGTGTGAACTCCGTTGTCGCATCATCGGTCAGTGGCGCATTCTTGATGGTTTCGCTGGCGGTGATGGCCTTTACCAATAACCCGTATATCGCCATCGTCCTTATTTCCATCGGCGGCTTCGGTCACCAGATCATCTCCTGCATGCTGAGCGCACTGGTGGTGGAATCCTTCGACAAAGGTCAGATGGCCACTGTTAACGGCATGCGCGGTTCTGCCGCGTGGATCGCAAGTTTCCTGTTCTCCCTGATTATCGGGGTTACCGCTGACAAAATCGGCTTTAACCCCCTGTTTATCGCCATGGGCTTCTTTGACCTGATTGGCGCTTTCTTCCTGGTCACCTTTATTGCTGAACGTCGCGCAAAACGCGCCTGAGAGTGGATGTAAACATGAAAACGCTGAAAAACTGGACCCTGCACAAACAGTCTGCCCACCACGTTGAACTGCTGGTCGATGGCCAGCATATCCTGTGCCTGTACGTGCTGGAAGAAAATCTGTTCCGCGTGCTGTTAAAACGCAAAGGCGAGCTGGCGCTGGATCGCACCTGGAGCATTGCTCCGGCGCAGGATGTGCCATGGGAAGGGCGCAGCCGCGAAGATCTCAGCGGCTTTAGCCTGCCCGCGTGGACATTGATCCAGCACGACGACACCGTGGTTATCGCCACCGAGTCACTGCGTGCCACCGTTCACCAGCCGCTGTGGCTGGAGTGGCACTATCGTAACAACGAAGGCGAATGGCTGCCGTTGGTGAATGACCGCCCGACCAGCGCTTATCTGCTGAATGCCCACGGCGATGGCGTGGCACACTATCAGAGCCGTCGTAAAGATGAACGCTTTTATGGCCTCGGAGATAAAGCCGGCGACCTGCAACGCAACGGTAAACGTTACGAGATGCGTAACCTCGACGCGATGGGCTACAACGCCGTTAGTACTGACCCGCTGTACAAACACATTCCATTCACCATCACCCGCCGCGATGACATTAGCTTCGGCCTGTTTTATGACAACCTCAGCAGCTGCTGGCTGGATCTGGGCAACGAGATCGACAACTACCACACCGCCTATCGCCGCTGGCAGGCGGAAGCGGGTGATATCGACTACTACCTGTTTACCGGCGAACGCGTACTTGATATCACCAAAGCCTTCGTACGCCTGACCGGCAAAACCCTGTTCGGACCGAAATGGAGCCTGGGCTACAGCGGTTCAACTATGCACTACACCGATGCGCCGGACGCACAAAATCAGTTGATGAACTTTATCCGCCTGTGTGAAGAACATGCGATTCCCTGCGATTCGTTCCAGCTCTCTTCCGGTTATACCTCAATTAACGGCAAGCGCTATGTGTTCAACTGGAATTACGACAAAGTGCCGCAGCCGAAAGTGATGAGCCAGGCATTTCACAATGCTGGTTTGCACCTGGCCGCCAATATCAAGCCGTGCCTGTTGCAGGATCACCCACGCTATAACGAAGTGGCAGAAAGAGGACTGTTCATCCGTGATTCAGAAACAGATGAACCAGAACGTTCCAGCTTCTGGGATGACGAAGGTTCTAACCTCGACTTTACTAATCCGCAGACCATCCAGTGGTGGCAGGAAGGCGTGACCACACAGCTTCTGGAGATGGGTATCGACTCCACCTGGAACGACAACAACGAATTCGAAGTATGGGACGGTGAAGCACGCTGTCACGGCTTTGGTCAGACGATCGCGATCAAACATATTCGCCCGGTGATGCCACTGCTGATGATGCGAGCCTCGATGGAAGCCCAGCAACGTTTCGCTCCGGAAAAACGTCCGTACTTGATCTCCCGCTCCGGCTGCGCGGGAATGCAGCGCTATGTGCAGACCTGGAGCGGCGATAACCGCACTAGCTGGGACACTCTGCGCTACAACACCCGCATGGGTCTGGGGATGAGCCTCTCCGGGCTGTATAACCTCGGTCACGACGTCGGCGGTTTCTCCGGTGATAAGCCGGACCCGGAACTGTTTGTACGCTGGGTACAAAACGGCGTGATGCATCCGCGCTTTACGATTCACTCGTGGAACGATGACCATACCGTAAACGAACCGTGGATGTATCCGGGCGTCACTCCGGCGATCCGCAGCGCTATTGAGTTGCGCTATCGCCTGCTGCCCTACTTTTATACCCTGATGTGGCAGGCATACGCCGATGATGAACCAATGCTGCGTCCGACTTTCCTTGACCACGAGCACGACGTTCAGACTTTTGAAGAGTGTGATGACTTCCTGCTTGGTCGCGATATTTTGGTTGCCAGCGTCGTAGAGCAAGGCGAGCGCCAGCGCCGTGTATGGCTGCCAGATAACGAAACTGGCTGGTACGATTTCTACAACGGCGAATGGTTCAGTGGCGGTCAGTGGATCACCCTCGACGCACCGCTGGAGAAACTGCCGCTGATGGTGCGTGCCGGGGCTGGTCTACCGCTCAGCAAACGCATCACCTATGTGAGCGCAGAACAAGACGATACCCGCGAACTGAAACTGTTCCCGCTGAAAGGTGTGGGCACAACGTCCGGCCTGCTGTTTGAAGACGATGGCGAAAGCTGGGGCTACCAAACTGGTAATGCGCTTTGGGTGGAATGGGAAATGGTTTGCGATGGGGCGACCATCAACCTGAAAGTCAACGCGCGCGGGGATTATCGACCTGCATGGAGTGCACTGAAAGTGTCATTACCAGTGGAAGAAAAACGCACGCTGCTGGTCAATGGTGTTGAAGGGAGTGAATGGATGCGTTAAATCATTACCGGGGCCGGGAGGCGACTGCGCCTTACCCGGTCCAGCCATCGAATCCTTTACCTCAGTATTTCACGCTGCAGGAAGGCAGCAAACCTGTAAACCCCGGGAGCTTAAATAAGTAAGTGACCGGGGTGAACAGGTGAAGCCAATGCATCTGCCGCATGAAAGACGGCGGGAAATTAACCGTCGATCCCTTTACTACGCAGGTAATCTTCGTAATTACCGCTAAAGTCGATCACGCGTTCCGGGGTGATTTCCAGAATTCGGGTCGCCAGGGAGCTTACAAACTCACGGTCGTGAGACACAAAGATCAGCGTGCCCTGATACAGTTCCAGCGCCATGTTCAGCGACTCAATAGATTCCATATCCAGGTGGTTGGTCGGTTCGTCCATGATCAGAATGTTCGGCTTCTGCATCATTAACTTACCAAACAGCATCCGCCCTTTTTCTCCACCGGAAAGCACTTTCGCTGGCTTTTTGATGTCGTCCTGGCTGAACAGCAAACGACCGAGAATGCTGCGTACCGCCTGCTCATCATCGCCTTCCTGCTTCCACTGGCTCATCCATTCGAACACGGTCAGATCATTTTCAAACTCATATTCGTGGTCCTGAGCATAGTAACCAATGCGCGCGTTCTCAGACCATTTTACGGTGCCGCTGTCCGGTTGCAGATCGCCCACCAGCGTTTTCAGCAGCGTTGATTTACCGACGCCGTTGGTACCCAGTACAGCCAGTTTTTCACCCACTTCCAGCAGCAGGTTGAGATTTTTAAACAGTGGACCGTTATCAAACCCTTTGGTCAGACCTTCCACTTCCAGCGCGTTACGGAACAGTTTCTTATCCTGTTCAAAACGGATGAACGGGTTCTGACGGCTGGAGGCTTTCACCTCTTCCAGTTTGATTTTATCAATCTGGCGCGCGCGCGAAGTTGCCTGGCGAGATTTCGAGGCGTTGGCGCTAAAGCGGCTAACGAAAGATTGCAGCTCAGCAATCTGCGCTTTCTTCTTGGCGTTATCAGCCAGCAGACGCTCACGCGCCTGGGTCGCCGCCGTCATGTACTCATCGTAGTTACCTGGATAAACGCGCAGCTCGCCGTAATCCAGATCCGCCATGTGGGTACAAACCATGTTAAGGAAGTGACGGTCGTGCGAGATGATGATCATGGTGCTGTCACGCTCGTTCAGCACCTGTTCCAGCCAACGAATGGTGTCGATGTCGAGGTTGTTGGTCGGTTCGTCGAGCAGGAGAATGTCTGGATCAGCAAACAGCGCCTGCGCCAGCAGCACACGCAGCTTCCAGCCAGGAGCAACTTCACTCATCGGGCCGTAGTGCTGTTCCACTGGAATTCCCACGCCAAGCAACAGTTCACCGGCGCGAGCTTCCGCAGAGTAACCGTCCATTTCGCCGTATTTCACTTCCAGATCGGCCACTTTATAGCCGTCTTCTTCACTCATTTCCGGCAAAGCATAGATGCGGTCACGCTCCTGTTTCACTTCCCACAACTCTTTATGCCCCATGATCACCGTATCCAACACAGTGAACTCTTCAAAGGCAAACTGATCCTGACGCAGCTTACCAATGCGCTCGTTGGGATCGAGGGAAACGTTACCCAACGTCGGCTCTAAGTCGCCGCCGAGGATCTTCATAAAGGTGGATTTACCACTACCGTTCGCGCCAATCAGGCCGTAACGGTTGCCGCCGCCAAATTTGACGGAAATGTTTTCAAACAACGGCTTACTGCCGAACTGCATGGTGACGTTACTGGAAACTAACACAGGCGTATCCTGAAAAGAGATATGACAAACCGCGCATTATGCCATAAGTCTGAAAGAAGATCCTGCTCCTCGCTTAAGGTCTACACTCAAGCCAAAGGCAAAAAATGTGATTTCGTACACATCTGATTTCACTGTGAGCTGGAATGAACTTATAATGCGCTTCCAATACTCTAATATTCTCAACCCAATGGCCTGCCAGGCACAAAATCTCGCTTAACATGAATATGAAATTGAAAACATTATTCGCAGCGGCCTTCGCTGTTGTCGGCTTTTGCAGTACCGCCTCTGCGGTAACTTATCCTCTGCCAACCGACGGGAGTCGCCTGGTTGGTCAGAATCAGGTGATCACCATTCCTGAAGGTAACACTCAGCCGCTGGAGTATTTTGCCGCCGAGTACCAGATGGGGCTTTCCAATATGATGGAAGCGAACCCGGGTGTGGATACCTTCCTGCCGAAAGGCGGTACTGTACTGAACATTCCGCAGCAGCTGATCCTGCCGGATACCGTTCATGAAGGCATCGTCATTAACAGTGCAGAGATGCGTCTGTATTACTATCCGAAAGGAACCAACACCGTTATCGTGCTGCCGATCGGCATTGGTCAGTTAGGCAAAGACACGCCTATCAACTGGACCACCAAAGTTGAGCGTAAGAAAGCAGGCCCGACCTGGACGCCAACCGCTAAAATGCACGCAGAGTACCGCGCTGCGGGCGAACCGCTTCCGGCTGTCGTTCCGGCAGGTCCGGATAACCCGATGGGGCTGTATGCACTCTATATCGGTCGCCTGTATGCTATCCATGGCACCAACGCCAACTTCGGTATCGGCCTGCGTGTAAGTCATGGTTGTGTGCGTCTGCGTAACGAAGACATCAAATTCCTGTTCGAGAAAGTGCCGGTCGGTACTCGCGTACAGTTTATTGATGAGCCGGTAAAAGCGACCACCGAGCCAGACGGCAGCCGTTATATTGAAGTCCATAACCCGCTGTCTACCACCGAAGCCCAGTTTGAAGGTCAGGAAATTGTGCCAATTACCCTGACGAAGAGTGTGCAGACAGTGACCGGTCAGCCTGATGTTGACCAGGTTGTTCTGGATGAAGCGATCAAAAATCGTTCCGGGATGCCGGTTCGTCTGAATTAATCGTCAAAACGTAAAACAGAGGCGGACTCATCATCCGCCTTTTTTATTTGCCAGATCCTACCAGGCCGGGAGCATAACGAATAAAACGTATCCCACCAGCGCCGCCCACAACAGCATCGGTATTGAATAGAGATGGAAACGCCACCAGATACGGCGATCGTTCGCCATCCGTAACGCAATCAAATTTGCCAGCGATCCGGGTAATAAACCAAAGCCCCCCACGTTTACCGCCCATGCCAGTAATAAAGACGGCGGTACATAATTGAGCAGCAAAATGGTACTCGGCACGTTACTGATCACCTGCGATAAACCGATTGCCGTTAACCATAACCCGGGTTCAGATAGATGACTCACGTTACCCAACACGCCTTGCAACGCTGGAAGCTGGGTCAGTAAATGGACGTCGATAAACATCGCCATAAACACCAGCAGCAGCGTCCAGTCCACACTGAGCACCACGCGACGTGCCAGCAGCGCAAAGCCCGCCGCCACAATCACCAGTCCCCACAGCTCTTGTTTTAACTCCAGCGCCGTCAGAAAGACGATATACAGCCCCAGACAACTCCACACCAGCCGCGGTTTCCACTCCGGAGTTTGCACCCCCGTATGGTATTGCAGTGCCTTTCCAGGGAAACAACACCAGCACAGGAGCAGGAGCGTCAGCATCATTGCGCCAGCCAGTGGTGCCATTTGGGCAATAAATCCGGCAAACGAAAGACCAGAACGTCCCCAGATAAGAATATTTTGCGGGTTGCCAATTGGCGTCAGTAGCGAACCAGCGTTGACTGCCAGCGCCTCAAAAATAATCAGCCGATTAACCGGGATCTCACACAGTCTTTTTAGCGTGATAGTCAGCGGAACAACAATAAACAGCGCGACATCGTTGGTCAGAAAGGTAGAAAGCAGCGCCGCCGCCAGCACCATAAACATCGCCAGCCGACGCTCCGTAGCAAAGCGGCGCACCATTTTGCGCCCCAGCACATCAAAATAACCGCTTAACTCCACACCTTTGGTCAGCAGCATCAGGCCGCTTAAGGTGATGATGGTGTGCCAGTCGATAGCAGCAGGCCAGGATTTCGGTGCAAAAGGCACGAAAAAGCTTAATCCGATACCAACAAGAATTAATAACTGAAAAAAACGATCGCCTTGCAGCGTGCGTAAAAAAGGCAGGCTCATTTGGCACCGTGTTTCTGGGTAAACAAACGAAAAGCGTCGAGCGTCTCTTCACTAACATGGTGCTCCATGCCTTCCGCGTCGCGACGGGCGATTTCCGGACTGACGCCCAACACCAACAAGAAATTTTCGACTATCTGATGTCGCTCGCGGCTTTCCTGCGCCAGCTTCTCTCCTTCTGCCGTTAAAAACACGCCACGCCAGGGGATCATTTCAATCAGCCCCATGGTTGCCAGCCGCTTAAGCATTTTAGCCACCGTCGGTTGCGAAACTCCCAGACGAGCAGCCATGTCCACCTGACGAGCTTCCCCCACTTCCCTGATCAAGTCAGAAATCAGCTCAACGTAATCATCAATAAGCTCGCGCCGATGCGCCTCTCTGACCTGGCGGAACCCTTCAACGTGCTCTTCCACGTTCACTAACTGCGTCACTTTTTTTGCTGTTGGCGTACCTGCGCGACGACTCATTGTGCTTCCTCATTATGGTGACGCATACATAGCGTTCTCATTTCGTGCGCACATTGTAAACCAGAGTTGCGAAGGTACAAAAAATTAACGTTTTAGCAATAGCTATATAATATAGCCTGTGCTATATCTGTATGTAATGCAATCATCCCTCAAGGATCGACGGGATTAGCAAGTCAGGAGGTCTTATGAATGAGTTCAAGAGGTGTATGCGCGTGTTTAGTCATTCTCCCTTTAAAGTACGGTTAATGCTGCTCTCTATGTTGTGCGATATGGTCAACAACAAACCGCAGCAAGATAAACCTTCCGATAAATAGCGGCGTCGCGGTACGCCGCTTCACTCCTGCTTTCATGCAGGCATAACGCGTTTTGGTCTGAAAAACCCCACTTTTTGTCGGATTTGCAATCCCCTTCGCAAAAGATTTGTTCGTCAGTAGTTGACCTGAACGGCGGCGCGCTCTATCTTCTTGCAGCCCTGCGTATATTGCGGCTCGCGGATGCGGACCCCTTTCCCCTCTCCACGCACTCTTGCAGGTATTGACCCTTGACGCCAGGGTAAGCACATGGCGTTTGTTACGATAGTGGCATATGAATTTAACCCTCAAAGAATCGCTTGTTACCCGTAGCCGGGTATTTAGCCCGTGGACTGCGTTCTACTTTTTACAGTCGCTATTAATTAACCTCGGCTTAGGTTATCCCTTCAGTTTGCTCTACACCGCTGCGTTTACGGCTATGTTGCTTTTGCTATGGCGAACATTGCCTCGCGTACAAAAAGTTCTGGTCGGTGTCAGTTCGCTGGTGGCGGCTTGTTATTTCCCTTTTGCTCAGGCCTACGGCGCGCCTAATTTCAATACATTGCTGGCATTGCACTCCACCAATATGGAAGAGTCGACCGAAATCCTGACGATTTTTCCGTGGTACAGCTACCTGGTCGGCTTATTTATTTTTGCGCTCGGCTTAATAGCAATCAGGCGAAAAAAAGAGAATGAAAAAGCGCGCTGGAATACCTTCGACAGCCTGTGTCTGGTATTCAGTGTGGCGACATTTTTTGTTGCTCCCATGCAAAACCTGGCCTGGGGCGGCGTATTTAAACTGAAAGATACCGGCTATCCGGTATTTCGTTTTGCTAAGGATGTCATCGTCAATAATAACGAGGTGATTGAAGAGCAAGAACGGATGGCAAAACTTTCCGGAATGAAAGATACCTGGACGGTCACTGCCGTTAAGCCGAAATATCAGACCTATGTGGTGGTGATCGGTGAAAGCGCGCGTCGCGATGCCCTCGGTGCCTTTGGCGGTCACTGGGACAATACCCCGTTTGCCAGCAGCGTTAACGGTTTGATATTTGCTGACTACATTGCCGCCAGTGGCTCCACGCAGAAATCGCTTGGCTTAACGCTCAATCGCGTTGTCGATGGCAAACCACAGTTTCAGGATAACTTTGTCACCCTGGCAAATCGCGCGGGCTTCCAGACCTGGTGGTTTTCCAACCAGGGCCAAATCGGCGAATACGATACCGCCATCGCCAGCATCGCCAAACGTGCAGATGAAGTGTACTTCCTGAAAGAAGGTAATTTTGAAGCAGATAAAAACACGAAAGACGAAGCGTTACTGGATATGACCGCTCAAGTGCTGGCACAAGAGCACTCGCAACCGCAGCTGATTGTTTTACATCTGATGGGCTCGCATCCGCAGGCCTGCGACAGGACACAAGGCAAATACGAAACCTTTGTGCAATCGAAAGAAACGTCGTGCTATCTCTATACCATGACGCAAACAGACGATTTACTGCGTAAGCTGTACGATCAGTTACGCAACAGCGGCAGCAGCTTCTCGCTGGTTTACTTTTCTGACCACGGTCTGGCCTTTAAAGAGCGCGGTAAAGACGTGCAATACCTTGCCCATGATGATAAATATCAGCAAAATTTCCAGGTGCCTTTTATGGTCATTTCGAGCGACGATAAAGCGCATCGGGTGATTAAAGCCCGCCGCTCTGCCAATGACTTCTTAGGCTTTTTCTCCCAGTGGACGGGAATTAAAGCGAAGGAAATTAACATCAAATACCCGTTTATATCTGAGAAGAAAGCCGGGCCGATATACATCACCAACTTCCAGTTACAGAAGGTGGATTACAACCATCTCGGAACCGATATTTTCGACCCGAAACCTTAAAAACAAAAATCCGCCCCGAGAGGCGGATTTTTTATATCACCGAAGTGATTAGAAGCGGTAACCAACACCGGCAATCCAGGTGCCTACGTCAACGCTACGAATACGGCTCTGCTCGTAAGAGAAGTCCAGAGCAACGTTTTCCATCGGGTTGAACTGCAGACCAGCACCGTAGGAGAAACCGTAGTCGCTGGTGTCGTGTTTGTAGGTCGGGTATTCAGTGGTCTGGAATTTACCATAACCCACACCCACTACACCGTAGATGCTTGCCCAGTCGTTAATGCGGTAAGCCGGACCAGCAGTGATGCCGTAGTACTGGTTTTTGTTGTAGTCACCAGAGCTTGCAGTACGGCTTTTCTCGGTGTAAGTGAAAGAACCGATCACACCCAGCGGGCTGTTGTCTTCTTCATAGCGGTATTTCAGGTTGAAACCGCCCATTTTGTTCATTTGGCCCTGAGCGTCGCTCTGTGCGTAACCGCCAGTTACAGTAGAAGTCGCAGCTACGGAAGTACCTGCGGTGAAAGCCAGAACTGCGGCCAGTGCTGAAAGACATGCAATTTTTTTCATAACCACCTCAAATGTGATTCAAATAAGTCCTAAGTTTTAAATATATCAAAAATTAATGGGAAACTCTTCGCGATTTGTGATGTCTAACGGGCCATTTCATGTAACAGAACGTTTCCATACACCGCTATCCATCTAAATTTAAATCACTTTTTCAGAGAACTGCGTAAGTATTACGCATGTTTTCCCTGTCATTCATCCAGATTATTCCTAATCACCAGACTAATGATTCCATCAATCCTGGCGCATTTTAGTCAAAACGGGGGAAAATTTTTTCAACAAATGCTCAACCAGCATTGGGTATATCCAGTACACTCCACGCTTTACTTAAGTCTAGATATTTGTGGGAGAAAGGATGCCTGGTTCATTACGTAAAATGCCGGTCTGGTTACCAATAGTCATATTGCTCGTTGCCATGGCGTCTATTCAGGGTGGAGCCTCGTTAGCTAAGTCACTTTTTCCTCTGGTGGGCGCACCGGGTGTCACTGCGCTGCGTCTGGCATTAGGAACGCTGATCCTCATCGCGTTCTTTAAGCCATGGCGACTGCGCTTTGCCAAAGAGCAACGGTTACCGCTGTTGTTTTACGGCGTTTCGCTGGGTGGGATGAATTATCTTTTTTATCTTTCTATTCAGACAGTACCGCTGGGTATTGCGGTGGCGCTGGAGTTCACCGGACCACTGGCGGTGGCGCTGTTCTCTTCTCGTCGCCCGGTAGATTTCGTCTGGGTTGTGCTGGCGGTTCTTGGTCTGTGGTTCCTGCTACCGCTGGGGCAAGACGTTTCCCATGTCGATTTAATCGGCTGTGCGCTGGCACTGGGGGCCGGGGCTTGTTGGGCTATTTACATTTTAAGTGGGCAACGCGCAGGAGCGGAACATGGCCCTGCGACGGTGGCTATTGGTTCGTTGATTGCAGCGTTAATTTTCGTGCCAATTGGAGCGCTTCAGGCTGGTGAAGCACTCTGGCACTGGTCGGTTATTCCATTGGGTCTGGCGGTCGCTATTCTCTCGACCGCTCTGCCTTATTCGCTGGAAATGATTGCCCTCACCCGTTTGCCAACACGGACATTTGGTACGCTGATGAGCATGGAACCGGCGCTGGCTGCCGTTTCCGGGATGATTTTCCTCGGAGAAACACTGACACCCATACAGCTGCTGGCGCTCGGCGCTATCATCGCCGCTTCAATGGGGTCTACGCTGACAGTACGCAAAGAGAGCAAAATAAAAGAATTAGACATTAATTAAATTTACATTTCTGCATGGTTATGCATAACCATGCAGAATTTCTCGCTACTTTTCCTCTACACCGTCTTTATATATCGAATTATGCAAAAGCATATTTATTCCGAAAATTCCTGGCGAGCCAATAAATAAGAATTGTTCTTATCAATATAACTAACCCATTGAATTTTTATTAGTTTTGTTTTTCACGCTTGTTACCACTATTAGTGTGATAGGAACAGCCAGAATAGCGGAACACATAGCCGGTGCTATACTTAGTCTCGTTAATTACTGGGACATAACATCAAGAGGATATGAAATTATGAGTACCGCTAAATTAGTTAAATCAAAAGCGACCAATCTGCTTTATACCCGCAACGATGTCTCCGACAGCGAGAAAAAAGCAACAGTAGAGTTGCTGAATCGCCAGGTTATCCAGTTTATTGATCTTTCTTTGATTACCAAACAAGCGCACTGGAACATGCGCGGCGCTAACTTCATTGCCGTACATGAAATGCTGGATGGCTTCCGCACCGCACTGATCGATCATCTGGATACCATGGCAGAACGTGCAGTGCAGCTGGGCGGTGTAGCTCTGGGGACCACTCAAGTTATCAACAGCAAAACCCCGCTGAAAAGTTACCCGCTGGACATCCACAACGTTCAGGATCACCTGAAAGAACTGGCTGACCGTTACGCAATCGTCGCTAATGACGTACGCAAAGCGATTGGCGAAGCGAAAGATGACGACACCGCAGATATCCTGACCGCCGCGTCTCGCGACCTGGATAAATTCCTGTGGTTTATCGAGTCTAACATCGAATAAATCCATCGCTGATGGTGCAGAACTTTAGTACCCGATAAAAGCGGCTTCCTGACAGGAGGCCGTTTTGTTTTGTAGCCCGCCTCAACGCACTTATTTAGTGCATCCATCTGCTATCCCCAGCTGGTTAAGTAAATTTTTTGTATCCACATCATCACACAATCGTTACATAAAGATTGTTTTTTCATCAGGTTTTACGCTAAATAATCACTGTGTTGAGTGCACAATTTTAGCGCACCAGTTTGGTGCCCCAGAATGGTGCATCTTCAGGGTATTGCCCTATAAATCGTGCATCACGTTTTTGCCGCATCTCGAAAAATCAAGGAGTTGCAAAACTGGCACGATTTTTTCATATATGTGAATGTCACGCAGGGGATCGTCCCGTGGATAGAAAAAAGGAAATGCTATGAAGTCTGTATTAAAAGTTTCACTGGCTGCACTGACCCTGGCTTTTGCGGTTTCTTCTCATGCCGCGGATAAAAAATTAGTTGTCGCGACGGATACCGCCTTCGTTCCGTTTGAATTTAAACAGGGCGATAAATACGTGGGCTTTGACGTTGATCTGTGGGCTGCCATCGCTAAAGAACTGAAGCTGGATTACGAACTGAAGCCGATGGATTTCAGTGGGATCATTCCGGCACTGCAAACCAAAAACGTCGATCTGGCGCTGGCGGGCATTACCATCACCGACGAGCGTAAAAAAGCGATCGATTTCTCTGACGGCTACTACAAAAGCGGCCTGTTAGTGATGGTGAAAGCTAACAATAACGATGTGAAAAGCGTGAAAGATCTCGACGGGAAAGTGGTTGCTGTGAAGAGCGGCACTGGCTCCGTTGATTACGCGAAAGCAAACATCAAAACTAAAGATCTGCGTCAGTTCCCGAACATTGATAACGCCTATATGGAACTGGGCACCAACCGCGCAGATGCCGTTCTGCACGATACGCCAAATATTTTGTACTTCATCAAAACCGCCGGTAACGGTCAGTTCAAAGCGGTAGGTGACTCTCTGGAAGCACAGCAATACGGTATTGCGTTCCCGAAAGGTAGCGACGAGCTGCGTGACAAAGTCAACGGCGCGTTGAAAACCCTGCGCGAGAACGGAACTTACAACGAAATCTACAAAAAATGGTTCGGTACTGAACCGAAATAATAACGCTACGCCTGTAAAGCGCACTGGCAGTTCCCTCTCCCCTCTGGGGAGAGGATTAGGGTGAGGGGCGCAAACCCGCTCCGGGGCCATTAATTACCCTGAATTTGATTATTTACACCACGGTAACAGGAACAACATATGCAGTTTGACTGGAGTGCCATCTGGCCTGCCATTCCGCTTCTGATTGAAGGTGCCAAAATGACCCTGTGGATTTCGGTCCTCGGTTTGGCTGGCGGTCTGGTGATCGGATTGCTGGCAGGTTTTGCACGCACCTTCGGTGGTTGGATAGCCAACCACGTCGCGCTGGTCTTTATTGAAGTGATCCGCGGCACACCTATCGTCGTCCAGGTGATGTTTATTTATTTCGCCCTGCCGATGGCGTTTAACGACTTACGCATCGACCCGTTTACTGCGGCGGTGGTCACCATCATGATCAACTCCGGCGCGTACATTGCGGAAATCACGCGTGGTGCGGTGCTGTCTATTCACAAAGGTTTTCGTGAAGCAGGACTGGCGCTCGGTCTTTCACGTTGGGAAACCATTCGCTACGTCATTTTACCGCTGGCACTGCGTCGTATGCTGCCGCCGCTGGGTAACCAGTGGATCATCAGTATAAAAGATACCTCGCTGTTTATTGTTATCGGCGTGGCGGAACTGACCCGTCAGGGGCAAGAAATTATTGCCGGTAACTTCCGCGCCCTTGAGATCTGGAGCGCCGTGGCGGTGTTCTATCTGATTATTACCCTGGTGCTGAGCTTTATTCTGCGTCGTCTGGAAAGAAGGATGAAAATCCTGTGATTGAATTTAAAAACGTCTCCAAGCATTTTGGTCCAACCCAGGTGCTGCACAATATCGATTTGAACATTGCTCAGGGCGAAGTCGTGGTGATTATCGGGCCGTCCGGTTCCGGTAAATCGACCCTGCTGCGCTGCATCAACAAACTGGAAGAAATCACTTCCGGCGATCTGATTGTCGATGGCCTGAAGGTTAACGATCCGAAAGTTGACGAGCGCCTGATTCGCCAGGAAGCAGGTATGGTGTTCCAGCAGTTTTACCTCTTCCCGCATCTGACGGCGCTGGAAAACGTCATGTTTGGTCCGCTACGCGTGCGTGGCGCGAACAAAGAAGAGGCGGAAAAACTGGCGCGTGAGCTGCTGGCGAAAGTCGGCCTGGCAGAACGCGCTCACCACTACCCTTCCGAGCTTTCTGGTGGTCAGCAACAGCGTGTGGCGATTGCCCGTGCGCTGGCGGTAAAACCGAAAATGATGCTGTTCGATGAACCGACTTCCGCTCTTGACCCGGAACTGCGCCATGAAGTGCTGAAGGTTATGCAGGACCTGGCTGAAGAAGGGATGACGATGGTGATCGTGACCCACGAAATCGGTTTTGCCGAGAAAGTAGCTTCGCGCCTGATCTTTATCGACAAAGGCCGGATTGCGGAAGATGGCGATCCGCAGGTGTTAATCAAGAACCCACCGAGCCAGCGCTTGCAGGAATTTTTGCAGCACGTCTCTTAACTTCTCAGCCTCCCTTTCCCCCGAAAGGGAGGCACACCAGATTCCTCTCATTTAAAATCGCCCCTCCCCCAGCATCTATACTTATCTTTTTGCTCTGTTTTCTCACTGGAGGAGTCATGCGGTGGATCCTGTTCATCCTCTTCTGCCTGCTGGGCGCACCTGCCCACGCGGTATCCATACCCGGCGTTACAACCACAACGACAACGGACTCAACGACTGAACCGGCCCCGGAACCGGATATCGAACAAAAAAAAGCGGCCTATGGCGCACTGGCGGATGTGCTGGATAATGACACCTCGCGTAAAGAGTTGATCGACCAGTTGCGCACCGTCGCCGCGACGCCCCCTGCGGAACCCGTACCGAAGATCGTGCCGCCGACGCTGGTTGAAGAGCAAACCGTGCTGCAAAAAGTCACCGAAGTCAGCCGCCATTATGGTGAAGCCCTTTCCGCCCGCTTCGGACAACTTTATCGCAATATCACCGGCTCCCCGCATAAGCCGTTTAATCCACAAACCTTCAGCAATGCGTTGACCCATTTTTCAATGTTAGCGGTATTAGTGTTTGGTTTTTACTGGCTGATTCGTCTGTGCGCACTGCCGCTGTATCGCAAAATGGGCCAGTGGGCGCGGCAAAAAAATCGCGAACGCAGCAACTGGTTGCAGCTTCCGGCGATGATTATCGGGGCGTTTATTATCGACCTGCTGTTACTGGCACTGACATTATTTGTCGGTCAGGTTTTAAGCGACAACCTGAATGCGGGCAGTCGCACCATCGCTTTCCAACAAAGTTTGTTTCTCAGCGCCTTTGCCCTGATTGAATTTTTCAAAGCCGTACTACGCCTGATTTTTTGCCCAAACGTGGCGGAGCTGCGCCCGTTCACGATTCAGGACGAGAGCGCCCGTTACTGGAGTCGTCGCCTGAGCTGGTTAAGCAGTTTGATAGGTTATGGCCTGATTGTGGCCGTGCCGATTATCTCTAATCAGGTGAATGTACAAATTGGCGCGCTGGCGAACGTCATCATTATGCTGTGCATGACCATCTGGGCGTTGTACCTGATCTTTCGTAATAAAAAAGAGATTACCCAGCATTTGCTCAACTTCGCGGAGCATTCGCTGGCCTTTTTCAGCCTGTTTATCCGCGCCTTTGCGCTGGTGTGGCACTGGCTGGCAAGCGCCTATTTTATCGTGCTGTTTTTCTTTTCGTTGTTCGATCCGGGCAACAGCCTGAAATTTATGATGGGTGCAACGGTGCGCAGCCTGGCGATTATTGGTATCGCAGCGTTTGTTTCCGGTATGTTTTCCCGCTGGCTGGCAAAAACCATCACCCTCTCGCCACATACTCAGCGTAACTATCCAGAACTGCAAAAACGGTTGAATGGCTGGCTGTCGGCGGCGCTGAAAACGGCGCGTATTCTGACAGTCTGCGTGGCGGTAATGTTGCTGTTGAGCGCATGGGGATTGTTCGATTTCTGGAACTGGCTGCAAAACGGCGCGGGGCAGAAAACTGTAGATATCCTGATCCGTATCGCACTCATTCTTTTCTTCTCGGCGGTTGGCTGGACAGTGCTCGCCAGTTTGATCGAAAACCGGCTGGCTTCGGATATTCATGGCCGCCCGCTACCCAGCGCCCGTACGCGTACCCTGCTGACGCTGTTTCGTAACGCGCTGGCGGTGATTATCAGTACCATCACCATCATGATTGTGTTGTCGGAAATCGGCGTCAATATCGCGCCATTGCTGGCAGGTGCCGGTGCATTGGGGCTGGCTATCTCTTTTGGTTCGCAAACGCTGGTGAAAGATATTATCACCGGGGTATTTATTCAGTTTGAAAACGGCATGAACACTGGAGATTTGGTGACTATCGGGCCGTTGACCGGCACTGTGGAACGGATGTCGATTCGCTCCGTGGGCGTGCGTCAGGATACCGGGGCGTATCACATCATTCCGTGGTCTTCGATTACCACCTTTGCTAACTTTGTCCGCGGCATTGGTTCGGTAGTGGCAAATTACGATGTTGATCGCCATGAAGATGCTGATAAAGCCAATCAGGCACTGAAAGATGCGGTAACGGAATTGATGGAAAACGAAGATATTCGCGGGCTGATTATTGGTGAACCGAACTTTGCCGGGATTGTCGGCTTAAGCAATACCGCGTTTACACTGCGTGTTTCGTTCACCACGCTGCCACTCAAACAGTGGACGGTACGCTTTGCCCTCGACAGCCAGGTGAAAAAACATTTCGACCTGGCGGGCGTTCGCGCGCCAGTGCAGACTTATCAGGTGCTGCCTGCTCCGGGCGCGACCCCGGCTGAACCGTTACCGCCGGGGGAACCAACGCTTTAACGCTGGCGATTGACAAAACGGCGGCGCTGCTCGTCGTTCATAAAGGTCCAGGCAATAAAGCGACTCTGCTTTTGCCCCTGGGCCATCTCTTTTTTAACCACCTTCACCGCGCCCACGTCCGTCAGAGCACGATACAACGGCGGTAAGTTTTCACCACGAGATACCAGCGAGGTAAACCACATCACCTGCTTCGCGAAGCCTTTGCTCTCTTCAATCATCTTTTTGATAAAGGCGACTTCACCGCCTTCACACCACAACTCCTGTTGCTGACCACCAAAGTTCAGTGCATCGTCTTTGTTCAGCCCCAGGTTACGGCGTTTACGCTCACTACCTGCCCGCGCCGCAGCGGCGGAATCGTGGAATGGCGGGTTACACAAGGTCGCGTCGTATTGCTCGTTTTTATGGATAATGCCGTTAAAAATCGCCCCACTCTCTTTTTGCCGACGCAGACGAATGGCGCGGTTAAGCCCCGGATTAGCACTGATGATCGCCTGCACACTGCTTAACGCCTGGCTGCTGGTTTCACTACCGGTAAAACGCCAGCCATATTCATGTACGCCAATCAGCGGATAAATACAGTTCGCACCAACGCCGATATCCAGAATGCTGGCATTCGCTGGAATTGTTCCGCTTGCTTCTGCCAGTAAATCGGCAAGGTGATGAATATAATCCGCCCGGCCCGGTACTGGTGGGCAGAGAAAACCGTCCGGGATATCCCAGTTCGCTACGGCGTAAAAATGGGCCAGCAACGCCTTATTGAGCGCCTTCACCGCCAGCGGATTGGCAAAGTCTACGCTTTGCTCCCCGGCGGGTGTAAGCGTGAGGAATTGCCTGAGTTCAGGATTGACCTGACAAAGCGTGGCGAGATCGTAGCGGCTGTGATGACGGTTGCGCGGATGCAACCCCGGTTTCTGGGCGGACATAGCATTCTCCTTTAAGCAGCGGCGTAAGATACCCGCATAACGCGACAGGGTAAATATCTGGCTGCGTTTATCATTTCTAAAAACCTTCACATGGCTATGGTTTATGGCAATTCACCATAAAAATCATCATCATGCATGTTATTGATTTGTCTTATTTTGTAAAAATATATCGTTCAAAAAATAAGCGCATCTCTGTCAATTTTTTGCGTCATTTTCATCGCGCAGGCGACCTACACTTATCTGGCACTACCCGTTGTATTTATGAGGATGTCATTATGAAAAAGTGCCTCACACTACTGATTGCCACCGTCCTGAGCGGAATCTCTCTCACGGCTTATGCCGCGCAACCGATGAGTAACCTGGACAGCGGTCAGCTACGGCCCGCCGGTACCGTTTCGGCAACTGGCGCATCAAACCTAAGCGATCTGGAGGATAAACTGGCAGAAAAAGCGCGCGAGCAAGGCGCGAAAGGTTATGTCATTAATTCCGCAGGCGGAAATGACCAGATGTTCGGTACTGCAACCATCTACAAATAACCCCACCAACGTAACTGCATTCGCCTCTGGATGCAGTTTTCGCCTGTTTTGTAATCAAAAAACATCAAATATGAACGCAATGTAAATAAATGTATTTCTTTTTCGCGCAATGGGTGATAGAAAATCGCGCCAAGTGATAATGCTTATCAAAATTATTATCACTTGCACGAACACTATCACGAGATTAACAGTGGCATCGCATCCGCAGAGAGGCTTTCTCGTGGCAGTGAAAATTTCAACATATAAGAAAAAGTCACCTGCAAAATGGAAAACAATCGCAATTTCCCTGCCAGACAATTTCATTCGCTCACGTTCTTTGCCGGTCTTTGTATTGGTATTACGCCTGTGGCACAGGCACTCGCCGCCGAAGGGCAAGCTAACGCGGATGACACGCTGGTTGTCGAAGCATCAACGCCTTCGCTTTATGCGCCACAACAATCTGCAGATCCGAAATTCTCGCGTCCGGTAGCGAATACTACCCGCACGATGACGGTGATTTCTGAACAAGTGATTAAAGATCAGGGCGCAACCAACCTTACCGACGCACTCAAAAACGTCCCCGGCGTGGGTGCGTTTTTTGCGGGTGAGAACGGTAACTCCACCACTGGCGACGCCATTTATATGCGCGGTGCTGATACCTCTAACAGTATTTATATTGATGGCATTCGCGATATCGGCAGCGTCTCGCGCGACACCTTCAATACCGAGCAGGTCGAAGTGATTAAAGGGCCGTCCGGCACCGACTACGGGCGCAGCGCACCGACAGGCTCGATCAATATGATCAGCAAGCAGCCGCGCAATGATTCCGGCATTGACGCCTCCGCCAGTATTGGTAGCGCCTGGTTCCGCCGCGGCACGCTGGACGTCAATCAGGTCATTGGTGATACCACCGCGGCGCGCCTGAATGTGATGGGCGAAAAAACGCACGATGCCGGACGCGACAAAGTCAAAAATGAGCGTTACGGCATCGCCCCTTCTGTCGCTTTTGGCCTTGGTACAGCGAATCGTTTGTATCTTAATTATCTGCATGTCACCCAGCACAACACGCCAGACGGCGGCATTCCGACCATCGGTTTGCCGGGCTATTCTGCCCCATCTGCGGGAACGGCGGCCCTGAATCATTCCGGAAAAGTTGATACGCATAACTTTTACGGCACGGATTCCGATTACGACGATTCGACCACCGACACCGCTACCATGCGTTTTGAGCACGACATCAACGATAACACCACCATTCGCAATACTACCCGTTGGTCGCGCGTGAAGCAGGATTACCTGATGACGGCGATTATGGGTGGGGCGTCGAATATTACCCAGCCCACCAGCGATGTGAATAGCTGGACCTGGTCACGCACGGCGAATACTAAAGATGTGAGTAATAAAATTCTCACCAACCAGACCAACCTGACCTCGACGTTCTATACCGCTTCTATCGGTCATGATGTCAGTACCGGCGTGGAATTTACCCGTGAAACGCAGACTAACTACGGCGTTAATCCGGTGACGTTACCTGCGGTAAATATTTATCATCCTGACAGCAGCATTCATCCCGGCGGCCTGACGCGCAACGGCGCAAACGCCAATGGTCAGACGGATACCTTCGCAATTTACGCCTTCGATACGCTGCAAATCACCCGTGATTTTGAGCTGAACGGCGGGATCCGTCTGGATAATTATCATACTGAATATGACAGTGCCACCGCCTGCGGCGGCAGCGGACGCGGTGCCATCACCTGCCCAGCTGGTGTGGCAAAAGGTTCTCCGGTCACCACCGTCGACACCGCCAAGTCGGGCAATCTGGTGAACTGGAAAGCCGGGGCGCTGTATCACCTGACGGAAAACGGTAATGTCTATATTAACTATGCCGTTTCCCAGCAGCCTCCGGGCGGCAACAACTTCGCCCTTGCGCAGTCTGGCAGCGGTAACAGTGCCAACCGCACCGATTTTAAACCGCAAAAAGCCAACACCAGCGAGATTGGCACCAAATGGCAGGTTCTGGATAAACGCCTGTTGCTCACCGCCGCGCTGTTCCGTACTGATATCGAAAATGAAGTTGAGCAAAATGATGACGGAACTTACTCGCAATACGGTAAGAAACGCGTCGAAGGCTATGAGATATCCGTGGCCGGGAATATCACTCCCGCGTGGCAGGTGATTGGCGGCTATACCCAGCAAAAAGCAACCATCAAAAACGGCAAAGATGTTGCCCAGGATGGTTCCTCATCGCTGCCGTATACCCCGGAGCACGCCTTCACCTTATGGAGCCAATATCAGGCAACCGACGATATCTCTGTTGGCGCGGGCGCACGCTATATCGGCAGTATGCATAAAGGTTCTGACGGCGCGGTGGGAACGCCAGCGTTTACCGAAGGTTATTGGGTCGCCGACGCTAAACTGGGGTATCGGGTTAATCGCAATCTCGACTTCCAGCTAAACGTCTACAACCTGTTTGATACCGATTACGTCGCCTCAATCAACAAGAGCGGCTACCGTTATCACCCGGGCGAGCCAAGAACCTTCTTGCTCACGGCCAATATGCATTTCTGATTCAGATGTGGGGCGCAGGCCCCACTTTTTGGAGAACTTGTATGATGTACCACATTCCCGGCGTGCTATCGCCAAAGGACGTCGCCCGTTTTCGCGAACAACTGGAACAAGCCGAATGGGTGGATGGACGCGTCACCACCGGCGCACAAGGTGCGCAAGTTAAGAACAATCAACAGGTCGACACCCGCAGCACGTTATACGCCGCCCTGCAAAATGAGGTGCTGAACGCGGTTAACCAACATGCTTTGTTCTTTGCCGCGGCCTTGCCGCGTACCCTTTCCACGCCGCTGTTTAATCGCTATCAGAACAATGAAACTTATGGTTTTCATGTGGATGGCGCAGTACGCAGTCACCCACAAAACGGCTGGATGCGCACTGACCTTTCTGCCACGCTGTTTTTAAGCGATCCACAAAGCTACGACGGCGGCGAACTGGTCGTTAATGACACCTTCGGACAACATCGGGTAAAACTCCCGGCAGGCGATCTCGTGTTGTATCCCTCCAGCAGCCTGCATTGCGTGACACCCGTAACCCGCGGCGTACGAGTGGCATCATTTATGTGGATCCAGTCGATGATCCGTGATGATAAAAAGCGCGCCATGCTGTTTGAACTGGACAACAATATTCAGTCGCTGAAAAGCCGCTACGGCGAAAGTGAAGAGATCCTGTCGCTGCTCAATCTTTATCATAATCTGCTGCGGGAATGGTCGGAGATCTGACGCTTGAACTGCCCGAGTTCGTCCCTATATTAGCTACACTTAACTGTACAAGTATTGATATGGGGAGGACGATATGGCATCCGGTTGGGCTAACGATGACGCCGTCAACGAACAGATCAACAGTACAATTGAAGATGCGATTGCCCGCGCTCGGGGTGAAATTCCGCGTGGCGAAAGCCTGTATGAATGTGAAGAGTGCGGAGCCCCCATCCCGCAAGCCCGTCGGGAAGCCATTCCTGGTGTGCGCTTATGCATTCATTGTCAGCAGGAGAAAGATTTACAAAAACCAGCTTATACAGGATATAATCGCAGAGGTTCGAAAGACAGCCAGTTACGTTAACTACAACTGGCGGGATGTATAGCGAGTATAATTTGTATTTTGCGTGGCATTCCGTGCCTTTAACGCTGTCGTGACTGCCACGCTGCATAAAACAAGTCCATAAGTTCAACAAATAAATGGATTATCAGTATGTTAGATATCAATCAATTTATTTGAACAAGGCGGTCAATTCTCTTCGATTTTATCTCTCGAAAAAAAACGTGATACTCATCACATCGACGAAACAACGTCACTTATACAAAAATCACCTGCGAGAGATTAATTATGAAAACTATCAATACTGTTGTTGCTGCTATGGCTCTTTCAACTCTGTCATTTGGCGTGTTTGCCGCGGAACCGGTAACGGCATCCCAGGCACAGAACATGAATAAAATCGGCGTGGTTTCTGCCGATGGCGCATCCACCCTCGATGCCCTGGAAGCGAAACTGGCTGAGAAAGCTGCGGCAGCTGGGGCGAGTGGATACAGCATCACTTCTGCCACCAACAACAATAAATTAAGCGGTACTGCGGTAATTTATAAGTAATTCGTAGGACGGATAAAGCGTTTACGCCGCATCCGGCAACAGATGCCTGATGCGACGCTACCGCGTCTTATCAGGCCTACAAAATCCGAACCGTTGGACGGATCAGGCGTTTACGCTACGTCCAGCACAAGTATTTCCCTGTCTGTTTGCCGACAGACGCATATGCTCTAACCCTCATTGATCCTATGTTACCCTTGTTTGCCCGTCCGCCACTGGACGGGCTTTTTTTTAGCTGGCTAACTGCTGACAGAAAGCCTGCAACGTCTCTTCCGGCATACCAACCTTTCGCGCCGCATCACAAATGGCCTGCCAGCTTCCCGCATCCAATGGAATCCCCTGCTCCTGCCGTTCGCGACGCGTGTTAACTTCCCACTCGCCCGGTAGCAAAATCGGCTTATCGTCATCATGCGGCGAGGCTTTCACCCACTCGGCAAAGGCTTCGGTCTGCGCGCTACAATCCGGCGCGCCGAACAGTTCCGGGTTGATGATGATAGTGGTCATGCAGTTAAGAATGGCATCGGGACTGGTTTGTAACGTTTTCTGATGCGTCGTTTTACCGCCGGAAAGCGCCCCACCAAGAATTTCACACATCGCTGCAAGGGCGTAGCCTTTATGTTCGGCAAAGGTCAACAGCGAACCCAACGGCGACTCCTGCATTACCGCCGGATTGGTCGTCGGCATGCCGTTAACGTCAATCAGGCAACCTGGCGGCACGGGGACGCCTTTATGCCAGGCGACGCGGGTTTTGCCAAATGCGATGGCGCTGGTGGCGTAATCAAGCAACAGCGGGAAATTATCTTTACGAGGGAAAACCACACAGAACGGATTGGTGCCAAAGCGGCTGTCGCGACCGTGGAACGGCGCGACCATTGGAATACCGACCACGCTAACAAAGTGGATAGAGACAAACCCCGCCGCTGCACACTGCTCCGCCCAGTAACCGATACGGCCGATATGATGCGAGTTATGGAGCGCCACGGCGGCAATGCCGTGCTGATGCGCTTTCTCAATCCCCAGCGCCATCGCTTCATGTGCCGCGACCTGACCAAATGCGCGATCGCCATCGAGCGTGACCGCCGCCCCCGCCTCTTTAACGATTTTGGCATGATGGTTAATTTGCAGGTGCCCCTGACTCCAGGAGCGTACATAGCTTGGGATCATGCCAATACCATGTGAATCATGCCCTGCCAGGTTTGCCGCGATTAAATGATCGGCAACTAATTTCGCTTCTTGTTCCTCGCTACCCATCTGACGAAATACAGCCTGAATAAAACTGTGCAGCGTCTGAGCATCAAAGCGATGACCACTTTCCATGGTTAACTCCTGTTTATGTTATGTGTTTGTTGTATTTTTATGCTGCACGCCGGGCGTGGGAAGGTCAATAAAGATGCAGGAATTTCATATTGCGGTGGGGTAAAAGCCGGATGACATGGCTCATCCGGCTGAGATGAAAATTAAAATGCCTGATTAACACGCGCCAGGCCGTCGCTGATAGTTGCCGCTTCCCCCGTAGCCACCAGGCAGCAAGCCATCTGGATTTTCAGCGATTCGGGAATCGGTTCGCTGCCAGCAAGGCAACGCTCAATCCACTGCGCCGTGGTTTCCGGATCTTTTGCTTGTGGCAGTAACTCGCTACCAGCAGTGTCCTGTTTTTCATACAGCACCCGCATCCCTTCACGGTCAATGAGATTGATCTGCGGGCAGCGCTGCGGATTAGCATACACTTCGCCTTCAGTACCATGCATTAGTAACGCCCGCCCGCCGATATCGCTAAAGAACTTCGCGACTCGCCCGATGTATTCCGGATGCGAAACGCTGGAAAGACGCAGTGCCTCACCTTCGGCAAATGGCGTCGCCAGTTTCGCCAGGGTATGTGCACTGTTACGCACGCCCATCCGCCAGCGCATCGCCAGTTGTTTTTCCAGCGGCGGGCAAAACGCGCCGACTGGCATAAACACCGGTTGATGTTCGTCGAGCTTCGCCTGCGCCTGCCCGCCGTGCAACGTTGGCGTAATACCCATCAGTTCGAAAATGGTTTCTGTCAGCACGCGGGTTGGATCTTCGCTAACCCCGTGAACCACCACAGGAAAACCGAGTTTGTGCAGGAGAATCGCCAACAACGGCGTCAGGTTGGCCTGTTTACGCGCGCCGTTGTAACTGGGGATGACAATCGGCATCGGCTTGTCTGCAGGCGGCGTCAGCTTGATGGTGTGATTTTGCATGGCTTCGTAAAAGCCGAGCATCTCTGCTTCCCCTTCCCCTTTGATACGCAGCGCAATCAATACGCCGCCCAACTCAAGGTCAGGGACTTCACCATTGAGCATATGGGCATACAGACCGCGCGCAGTATCCCGGTCTAAATCGCGCGCGTGGTTTTTCCCGCGCCCGATCTCTTTAATGATTTTGCGATAGTCCATTTACGACTCCTTACCTGACTCACATCATTAACGCCGCCGACGGCGTGGGGATTTCGTTTTTTCTTTCTTTTTAACTATACCTTCAGGGACTTCCGGTTGCTCTATCGGAAATACCGGTAATGCATCCAGTAGCCGCTTGCCGTAGTTTTTGGTGAGCAAGCGTTTATCGTAAATCACCACTTCGCCCCAGCAACCGTGGCTTCGAATCAGTCGCCCAACCTGCTGAATCAGGTTAAACGAGGCGCTCGGCAGGCTTTGCACCTCAAACGGATAGCGGTTGAGGCTTTTCAGCCATTCCCCTTCGGTGATCACCACGGGGCTGTCGATGGGCGGAAAAGCGATTTTGTGGATATGCACCTGGCTGAGCAGATCGCCTTTCAGATCAAGCCCTTCGGCAAATGACTGTAAGCCCACCAGCACGCTGCGCTCACCGTTGCCGACGCGTTTGCGGTGCAGTTCAACTAAACGGTAACGCGGCTGATCGCCCTGCACCAGCAACATCAGGCGTAAATCCGTCACATAGTCGAGAAACCGCTGCATCGCCCGTCCGCTGGCAAACAGTACCAACATACCGAGATGTTTTTTGCTCTCCACCTGCTCACGGAAAAAGGCTGCCATTTCAGCAATGTGCTGCTCTTCGTTGTCGATGGAAGGCTCAAAGCGCATCCGGGGAATAACAATTTTGCCCTGTTCGCAGTGGTTAAAGGGCGAATCCAGCGCCACAAAGCGGTCGCCCGCTTTCTCTTTCAGACCACTCATCTCCTGCAAACGCGAAAAACTGTTCAGCGAACGTAAGGTCGCGGAAGTGACAATAATGTGCGGAATACTGCGCCACAGCAGCCTTTCCAGCTGATCGCTGACACGAATACCCACACAGTGAAACCAGAGATGCAGCTGCCCTTCGCGCTCTTCCCGCGTCGCCCATTTGGTCACCGGCGCACCGGAAGATTGCGCCAGAGACGCCAGCCGCCAGAGTTTGCTTTGCGCCTCGAACATCCCCAGCGCGCGATTCATCTGCAAAATCAACCGATGCAGACGTACAATGTCATGGCTGCCGGTTTTCTCACTTAAATCGTTAAGAAATAACTCCGCCAGGCCACGCAGCATCTCGGTGAGTTTTGCCAGCCGCTGGCAGATCTCCAGCACTTCATCTGGCAGTTCGCCCATCGCAAAACGGTGCTCTGCCTCCTGCCCGGCAGGCATGTAGAGATTGAGAATGTTGTTTAACGAGGCGATAAGCTCATACAACTCTTCACAATGCGCATTCAAACGTTCAGGGATCGCCAGCGGTGGGATGGTCTTCGGGCGAAACTGCTCCATGCAGGTAGCGACCAGTTTCGTGAACAAGTCCAGCTGTAGCCGATACCACGGCGCGGTGATTTCGGCGCTCATCTCAAGCGCATCCCGCGCCACATCCGGCAGGTGATGGCCTTCGTCCAGCACCAGCAGTAAATTTTTCGGGTCAGGCAATACCGCTTCGCTTTCCATCGCCGCCATCACCAGCGCATGGTTTGCCACCACCACTTCCGCTTCCTGAATCTCCCGACGAGCGACAAAAAACGGGCATTCGCGATAGTAATAACAGTTGCGGTTGAGGCAGCTGGCTTTGTCGGTACTTAAACGACGCCAGAGATCGTCATCTATAGCGATATCAGTATGATCGCGCAGACCATCCCATTTATAAGTGTCGAGATCGCCCTTCAGCTTCGCACAACGTTTTTGCTCTTCCTGATTGTTCGGCGTCAGTTCGTCGTCAAGAAACGCCAGCAGATCCTGTTGCGTGGGTTCAGTACTGGCGAGCGCCGTCAGATTACGCGGACAAACGTAGCGCCCACGCCCAAAAGCGGCAGTGAATTTAAGATCGGGAATGATCTTTTTCAGCAGCGGTAAATCTTTGCTGTAAATCTGATCCTGCAATGCCACGTTGGCGGTACTCACCACCAGCGTTTTTTGCTCTTCGCGGGCAATGGCGATGCCGGGAATCAAATAAGAGAGCGTTTTCCCAACGCCGGTGGGGGCTTCAATCGCCAGATGTCGCCCTTCTTCTCCGGCCAGCGTTTTGGCGACGTCCGCAATCATCTGCCGCTGCGGCGCACGGGGAATAAAGTCGGGGATCTGTTCCTGAAGCGCCTTATACCAGGCGGCAATTTGCGCTTTAAGCGCGGCGGTTAATGCCATGAGAAAACCTGAAATACTGTATAAACAGCCAATATTGTGGCATTTTTCGGTTTTCAGGGGTAATGGTTTTTCTGTTTCTGGAAAGCGGCTCGCAATAAC
>ENA-OVGI01000043-OVGI01000043.1-human-gut-metagenome-genome-assembly--contig:-NODE-43-length-120428-cov-61.184460_pt1 | contig 120428 bp, 114 predicted proteins | sample MGYA00237771_ERZ505421 | MGnify/ENA primary metagenome ERZ505421 (study PRJEB26158, sample SAMN06016378) | human gut metagenome | biome: human gut; feature: ankylosing spondylitis patient; material... | reverse complement strand
GGGACGATTTTACTGATTTGCTTTGAAGCGATGTTCGAGAGAATGTCGCTTTTTTTATGTCTGTAAGCAGTCGGAAGCGTTCAGGAAGCGTTCGGGAATAATGGCACATTATTCCGTAATTATTCGGGAAGAATGTGTGATTATTACGGAAGAATATAGGATTATTCCCGAATAATGGTGGAAGAATAAGGCTTTTTTCGGGAGGAATGCCACATTATTCGGGAATTATTACGGAAGAATAGCCGATTATTCCAGAATAATGAATGTTAATTTTAGCTCGAAATTTATAAACGTACACTAATAGGTGTAAATTTTAAGTTAAAACACCCGCTTTATTACATTTGTTTTATTTCATTAACTATTTGATTCTTCGGGAATAATCGCACATTCTTCCGTAATTATTCGGGAAGAATGCAGGATTATTCCGGAAGAATGTGCGAAAACTCCCGTATTTTGCCGTAAAGTAAAGTATATATATCTACTACGTCTACCGCGCGTGCGTGCGCACGTGAGAGAAATTTCGATTTTAGGGGGAATAAAAGGGGAGTTTAAAAAGAAAGCCTACAAAGAAAAATACCTTGCAGGCTTATATCATTTCGTGAAGTCACAAAAAAAATCAGAATCCTTTCCCTTTCTGCCGTTGATACACCACCGTCTGGTCTTTGTCGAGGTTGACGATTTTGAACATCACCATTGAACGGTTCGGAATATCATCCGGCAGCATAGTTACGAGCCGGGCAATCACCTCGTCCACATTGTTGAAGCCTACATCGGTCAGTTCCGCCACCTTTTGCCCGTTGTGGTATGCAGCCGCATTCACCATATAGCGGTATGACAAGCGGAAATGCACATCCTCCTGTTTCTGCTCACGTACAGAAGCCTTACCGGAGAAGAAAATGAAATCAATTACTTTCTCGTTCAGTTCCCAAGCAGGGGAGAAGTCAATCTTGATATACCCTCGTGTTACGTTGTGTCCATTGCTATGGTTCATGCCAAACGCCACTTCCGAGATAGAGGCACGTACATCATTCTGAGCTACTGTTCCCCATGTATGCCGGAACGTGTAAGCCGAATACCACTCTTCCTTTGGCATTCCCATAGCCTTGCATAATTGCCTTATCCCACTGTTGACATTGGCGCAAAAACTGTCCGATGTAGTCATGCGCTGATAGAAATTGAACAAACGCTCATCATCTTTTGCCGTGTTCATGTACTTTTCAAATAGCGGCTGGATGATTGCTGGCACCCGCATTTCCATATACGCACCATCCGCACGGAACTTCTTCGTTTTGGCCCGTTGGTAGTGGATAATTCCGTTCCGGTAATCCTGCTTTCTTAGATTGTACAGGTCAATCGTGTTGATTCCTGCAAGGCAAAGCACCATCATGGCAACATCACGCCCGAACTCCGTCTGTGGATATTTCATCTTACTTTCCGGCAGAGGGAATGAAAAGAACTCCCGACATGCTTCGGGGGTAATGGCAAGCTTCTCCGCACGATCAGCCGTTGGTATTTCCACTTTCACCCATGGGTTGACTTTGATACGGATTATACCGTTATCGTAATCGTTGTACTCCAACATGGCGGCTTTAAATACCTGACGCATACAGATTGGATACATTTCCTTTGCCCTATGCGTCTGTTCAAGCGACTTTATCCATTTGTTCACCTGCGTGGAGGTCAACTGAGCGAACATCACTTGGTTGGTTCCGATGAACCGTTCCAGATGTTGTAGGGCAAGCTTGTAGTTCTTGGCATTCCTTTCCTGCCCACGGTCAATCATTCTGTCGATATGCACTCTCGCATAATCCGAAAAACAAATATCGTCATTGCCGTTCGTAAGAAAATCCACCACTTCCTTGACCGTCCAATGTTCAATGTCTTTTTTGTTGAGCCGCTCGTTATATTCCACTATCCGCCCGGCACAATACTGAAGCACGTAGGGGTCTTCGATTTCTTTCGCTCTGGAAAGTTCTTTCTTCGTGACCATCTTGTCGGTCTTCATGAATTGTGTCCCCCTATGGTGGGTAACTCTGATATAAACCGGATAAAATCCGTCCTTGCGTTCTTTTTGAACACACGCTTTAAATGTTGCCATATCGTTCTATGTCTTTATTATGTTATTATTTAAATTTATTCCAAACAGCTTTTAATGTCTTAACTTTCTGTCATATCATCAATTACGGCTCTAAACACGCTCTAAACACCCAACGAAAAGCACAACAACATTCTCTAAACATTTGCGTTTATTACGCTCATTTTCCGTGCGGAATGAACGTACCTTTTAAAAATACAATAGGCGGTAAGCCTTTGTAAATGAAAAGCATACCGCCTATTTTATTGAGTATCAGCTATATCGTGCTATTCCTCGATTGCAGCCTGCGCCGCAGCCAGTCTTGCGATAGGCACGCGGAACGGTGAGCAGCTCACGTAATCCAGACCTACCTTGTGGCAGAACTTCACGGACATCGGTTCACCACCGTGTTCACCGCAGATACCGCATTTCAGTTCCGGACGTACAGAACGGCCTTTAGCTACTGCCATCTTGATAAGCTGGCCCACACCATTCTGGTCGAGTACCTGGAACGGGTCTACCTTCAGGATCTTCTTTTCCAGGTAAACCGGCAAGAAGGAAGCGATATCATCGCGAGAGTAACCGAAGGTCATCTGAGTCAGGTCGTTTGTACCGAATGAGAAGTATTCGGCATGTGAAGCGATGCGGTCGGCAGTCAGGGCGGCACGCGGCACTTCAATCATGGTTCCCACCTTGAACGGGATTTCCACGCCTTCTTCCTTGAACAGTTTGGCAGCAGTTTCACGAATCACCTTTTCCTGTGCTTCGAATTCATACAAGATACCAATCAGCGGCACCATGATTTCAGGATGCGGGTCGTAACCTTCCTTCTTCAGTTCGCAGGCAGCACCCAGGATGGCGCGAGTCTGCATTTCGGTGATTTCCGGATACGTATTTCCCAGACGGCAACCACGGTGACCCAGCATCGGGTTGTGTTCGCACAGACTTTCCACGCGCTGGCGGATATAATCTACGGTCACACCCATGGCCTGTGCCATTTCTTCCTGACCTTTCAAATCGTGCGGTACGAATTCATGCAACGGCGGGTCGAGCAGACGTACGTTGACAGGCAGTCCGTCCATGGTCTTGAAGATTTCCTTGAAGTCGGCTTTCTGGTAAGGCAACAGTTTGTCGAGGGCTTTCTTGCGGCCTTCTACGTCCTTGGCCAGAATCATTTCGCGCATAGCCACAATCTTTTCGTCGTCGAAGAACATGTGTTCCGTACGGCACAGACCGATACCTACGGCACCGAATCCACGGGCATCCTGTGCGTTGCGCGGCGTGTCGGCATTGGTGCGGACTTTCAGGCGGGCATATTTGTCGCAGAGTTCCATCAGTTCGGCAAAGTTGCCCGACAGTTTGGCCGGCTGAGTCGGAATTTCTCCGGCATATACATATCCGTTGGTTCCATTGATGGAGATGTAGTCACCTTCTTTCAGTACGACTCCGTCAATTTCCACCGTACGGGTCTTGTAGTCTACGTTGATGGCTCCGGCTCCTGATACACAGCACTTACCCATTCCGCGAGCAACTACGGCAGCGTGTGAAGTCATACCTCCACGGGCGGTCAGGATACCTTCGGCAGCCTGCATACCGGCCAGGTCTTCCGGAGAAGTTTCAATACGTACCAGTACCACGCGATGACCGTTGGCATGCCATTCAGCGGCATCTTCTGCAAAGAAGACGATACGTCCGCAGGCAGCACCCGGAGAAGCCGGCAAACCACGTGTCAGCACACGGGCACGTCCCAGTTCTTCCTTGTCGAATACCGGATGCAGCAGTTCGTCCAGCTTGTTGGGTTCGCAGCGCATCAAAGCGGTCTTTTCGTCAATCATGCCCTGATGCAGCATTTCCATGGCGATGCGCACCATAGCGGCACCTGTACGCTTACCGTTACGGGTCTGGAGGAACCAGAGCTTGCCTTCCTGCACGGTAAATTCCATGTCCTGCATATCGTGGTAGTGATTTTCCAGTTTGGTCTGGAGTTCATCGAGTTCCTTGTAGATTTCCGGCATGGCTTCTTCCATAGAAGGATATTTGGCCACACGTTCTGCTTCCGAGATACCCTGCAGTTCGGCCCAGCGCTGAGAACCGATTTTGGTAATCTGCTGCGGAGTACGAATACCGGCTACTACGTCTTCACCCTGCGCATTGATCAGGTATTCACCGTTGAACAGGTCTTCACCGGTAGCGGCATCGCGTGAGAAGCATACACCCGTAGCCGAAGTCTCACCCATGTTACCGAATACCATGGCCTGTACGTTCACGGCTGTTCCCCACTCTGCCGGAATACCTTCCATCTTGCGGTAAAGAATGGCGCGTTCGTTCATCCATGAATCAAATACGGCACAGATGGCACCCCACAACTGTTCGTAGGCACATGACGGGAATTCCTGTCCGGTCTGTTTCTTCACGGCTTCCTTAAAACGGACTACCAGTGTCTTCAGGTCGTCCACGTCGAGTTCGTTGTCCAGACGTACGCCCTTGGCTTTCTTCACTTCTTCAATGATGGCTTCAAACGGGTCGATGTCTTCCTTGTTCACGGGTTTCATGCCCAGCACCACGTCGCCGTACATCTGTACGAAGCGGCGGTAAGAGTCCCACGCAAAGCGAGGGTTGTTAGTCTTGCGAGCCAGTCCTTCTACTACTTCATCGTTCAGACCCAGGTTCAGAATGGTGTCCATCATCCCCGGCATGGACGCTCTGGCACCCGAACGTACGGAAACGAGCAACGGATTTTCCACATCGCCGAACTTCGACTTCATCAGGGCTTCTACTCCCTTGATGGATTTTTCCACGTCGTCTTTCAGCAGCGCAACCACTGCTTCTTTTCCTTTTTCAAAATATTCGTTGCAGACTTCGGTTGTTATGGTGAATCCGGGAGGTACAGGCACCCCTATCAGGTTCATCTCGGCCAGGTTTGCGCCCTTGCCACCCAGAAGATTTCTCATGTCAGCTTTTCCTTCAGCTTGTCCGTTTCCAAAAGTATAGACTCTTTTCTTTTCCATGTTTTCTTATATTTGATAAGGTTCAATAATGTTTTTCGTTGGTCAACCGCTGGCAAATCTATATATATTTTATTGAATCCCAAATTTTGTGAAGATATTTTTCGACATATTTTGCAACATTGAGTTTGCAAAATGAACTTCTTCGAAAAACATGGAAGAATGTCAGGAAAAATGTATAAATTTGCTCCCAAATTGGTTTTATTGAAAAGAACGTGGCAAGAAAGAAAAAAGAACTGCCTTTACTGGAGAAGGTAACGATAACAGACGTAGCCGCAGAAGGAAAAGCCGTGGCTAAAGTGAACGAGTTGGTAATATTTGTCCCGTATGTAGTGCCGGGCGACGTAGTCGATTTACAGGTGAAGCGCAAGAAGAACCATTACGCCGAAGCGGTGGCGGTAAAGTTCCATGAGAAATCACCCCTGCGCACGGAGCCGTTCTGCAGTCACTTCGGAGTGTGCGGAGGATGCAAATGGCAATGTCTTTCTTACGAGGAACAGCTCAAGTACAAGCAGAAACAAGTGTTCGACAACCTCACCCGCATCGGGAAGGTGGAACTGCCGGAATTCCGTCCTATCTTAGGCTCGGAAAAGACCCGCTTTTACCGTAACAAGCTGGAGTTTACATTCTCCAATAAGCGCTGGCTTACGGAAGAGGAGGTGAAGCAGGATGTGAAATACGACCAGATGAATGCCGTGGGATTCCATATTCCGGGGGCGTTCGACAAGGTGCTGGCCATCGACAAGTGCTGGTTGCAGGACGACATTTCCAACCAAATTCGCAATGCCGTACGCGACTATGCCTACGCGCACAACTTCCCGTTCTTCGACTTGCGCACGCAGGAAGGCCTTCTTCGTAACATCATGATCCGTACCTCGTCTACGGGCGAACTGATGGTGGTGCTGCAGTGCAAGGTGACCGACGACGAAGGCCGCCGCAAGATGGAAGAGATTCTGCAGTTCATGGCCGACAGCTTCCCGCAGATTACTTCGCTGATGTATGTCATCAACAACAAGTGCAACGATACCATCGGCGACCTCGACGTGGAGGTGTTCAAGGGCAACGACCACATCTTCGAGGAGATGGAGGGACTGCGCTTCAAGGTGGGACCGAAATCGTTCTACCAGACGAACTCTGAACAGGCCTATAATTTATATAAGGTGGCACGCGAGTTTGCCGGACTTACGGGCAACGAGCTGGTGTACGACCTCTACACGGGTACGGGTACCATCGCCAACTTCGTGGCACGCCAGGCACGCAAGGTGGTGGGCATCGAATATGTGCCCGAAGCCATCGAGGATGCCAAGGTGAACTCGGCCCTGAACGGTATCGACAACACGCTGTTCTATGCGGGCGACATGAAGGACATCCTTACCAACGACTTCATTGCGGAGCACGGACGTCCGGATGTCATCATCACCGACCCTCCCCGCGCTGGTATGCACAATGACGTAATCGACGTGATTCTGGCTGCCGAGCCGAAACGCATCGTCTACGTGAGCTGCAACCCGGCCACACAGGCACGCGACCTCCAGCTGCTCGACGGCAAGTACAAGGTGACTGCCGTACAGCCTGTCGACATGTTCCCTCACACGCATCACGTGGAAAATGTCGTGCAACTGGAAAGACGCTAAACCTCTCCCCTATCTTCTAACTTTTAACTGACGCAACAAAGTGGCAAGAAACAACTCTGGCAACAACGGCCGACGCCCTATCCCGCGTGCCGCAGCCAAATATACAATCTATCCGGTCAATGAACCGGCGGAACTGATGGAGTTCCTTATGAAGAAGATGGACGGCATCAGCCGCACGCGCGTAAAAGCCTTGCTGGCCAACCGCGTGGTGCTGGTGGACAACAACATCCAGACGCAGTACAACTTCCCTCTGAAACCGGGCATGAAGGTGCAGGTGAGCCGTGAAAAGAACAAGCACGAGTTCCGCCACCCCATGCTGAAGATTCTCTACGAGGATGCCTATCTCATCGTGGTGGAGAAGAAGGAAGGACTGCTGTCCGTGGCTACCGACCACCAGAAGGAACGTACCGCACAGCACATTCTGAATGAGTACGTGAAGCGCACGCACCGCAACAACCGCATCTTCGTGGTGCACCGTCTGGACCGCGAAACCTCGGGCATCATGATGTATGCCAAGGATGAAAAGACGCAGCACACGCTCCGCGACAACTGGCACGACATCGTGTACGACCGCCGCTACGTGTCCATCGTCATGGGCGACATGGAGAAAGACCAGGGCACCGTACGCTCCTGGCTTACCGACCGCAAGCTGTACGTCAGCTCCTCGCCGGTAGACGACGGAGGCAAGCTCTCCATCACGCACTACCGCACCATCAAGCGGGCCAACGGCTATTCGCTCATGGAGCTGCAACTGGAAACGGGACGCAAGAACCAGATTCGCGTGCACATGCAGTCGCTCGGCCATCCGGTGGTGGGTGATGCGCGTTACGGCTGCGAAACCGACCCGCTCGGACGTCTGGCACTCCACGCCTTCAAGCTGTGCTTCTACCACCCGCTTACGGGCGAACGGATGGAATTTGAGACTCCCTATCCTGCCCCGTTCAAGAACCTGATGCTGAGAAAATAAAAACAATATATGATAAAAAACCTGATTTTTGATTTCGGAGGGGTCATCGCCCCTATCAGCCGCGAACAGGCGGTGGAAGCGTTCCGCCAGTTAGGGGTGGCCGATGCCGACCAGCGCCTGGACAAATATCACCAGACGGGGATTTTCCAGGAACTGGAAGAAGGAAAAATTACGCCCGATGAGTTCCAGGTGAAACTGGGACAGTTGTGCGGCGGACGCACACCCAGCTGGGAGGAGACACGCCAGGCATGGCTGGGCTACTTCACCGGACTGGACGAGCGTCTGCTCGACTGCCTGAAGGAGCTGCGCAAGCGCTACAAGCTCTTCGTGCTGAGCAACACCAATCCCTACGTGATGGACTGGGCCTGCAGTCCGGCATTCTCGTCAAAGGGGAAACCGCTCAGCGACTATTTTGACAAGCTGTACCTCTCCTACCAGATTGGAGTGACCAAGCCCGACCGGCAGATTTTTGACTTCCTGATAGCCGATACCGACATTCTTCCGTCAGAATCGCTCTTCATTGACGACGGGGCAGGCAACGTACAGGCAGCCCGCCAGCTGGGTTTCCAAACCTACTGCCCACGCAACGGTGAAGACTGGCGCGATGCACTGACGGTACTTCTCCAGAAATCCTGAAAAAACGTCCTTGCGTTTCATTCATAACGTAAAGAAATTTTCCATACAACGTCCTTGTGTTTCAATCCGAACGCAAGGACGTTTTGCGTTAAATACACCGGCATTCCCGTCCAGCCACAAAGGCGATACACCATCTGCCACCCCGCAGACCGATGCATTTCCCTACCTCCGATAGGGAAATTCCCCCACAGGAATAGGAAAAATCATTCGTTTGTATGATTTTTTCCGGATACCTTTGTCACATAGAGGAAAACAAACACACAAAGAGTTATGAGAACAAGGGTAAAAAAATTCATGTATATGGCGATGCTAGTCGCACTGACACTCGCCTTCCCGTCGTGTAACGTGGAAATGGAATTAGGGAACAACACCCTGGAATATCGTGAACGCACAGCGTATCTCTGCAGCTACGACTGGCAGGACGACTGGTACGACGACTACGGCTTGCACCACTTTCAGGTGCTGCGTTTTTATACCAACGGAACCGGTGAAGACTTTATCCGCATTCAGGATGCCCGCGGACGTTGGGAGGAATATACCTACACCTTTACGTGGGACTGGTACGACGCTTTCTACACCAGCATCCGGTTGAACTACGGCCGGGGCGACTACTCCTACATGGACAATATCCGCCTGGGAGAAGGACGAATGGAATGCCTGCTCGACGGTGCGGCTGTATGCTTTTATAGTTATTAAAAAATCAGTAAAGAAAAACCGACAGATAAAGCGAACAAAACACGAAATCAGTTTGTTATAGAAATAAATCACCAAAGAATTTCATGTTTTCTTTTTTAAGATAATTAATTTTTTAGTTTATTCGTTCAAAAAAAAACGTATCCTGCCGTGAGACAGCGATACGTTTTTTTATGCAATGAACACAAGAGTTCCGCCCGTGGGGTCAGCTCATGCTGCCGCCCACGATGTCCAGCAACTCGTTGGTAATCGCCTGCTGGCGGCTCTTGTTGTAAATCAAGGTCAGTTCCTGAATCAGGTCGTTTGCATTGTCCGTGGCAATCTGCATAGCCATGGTGCGCGCGGCATGTTCCGAAGCCGTAGAGTCAAGCAGCACGGTGTACATCTTCATGCGGAGCACCTTGGGCAGCAACTCCTCCATCACCTGTTCCGGCGACGGTTCGATGAGGTAATCGGCCTGCATGGTTTCCTGTTCCTCCCCATTCTCGTCCGTATGACCGGCACTCAGGTCGAGCGGCAGATAAGTCTCCCGCGTCAATACCTGCGTAGAGGTCGACTTGAAGTGGTTGTAGAGCAGCTCCACCTGCTGAATCTCACCGCTGGAAAACCGCGTCATCAGCTCGGCAGCCAGATCGGCCGCCTCCTGATAGTTCGGTTTTCCGCTCATGTGCTGATAATCGCCGGCCGCCGTCAGTCCTTCCATCTTCTTCACCGCATCGGCCACCTTACGGCCCACCGGATAAATCAGGATGTTCTCACGGCCCACCTTCGGCTCATACTCTGCCACCACCTCGTTCAGGTGACGGATGACATTGGCATTGAATCCGCCGCACAGACTGCTGTTGGAGGCAAACACCACCACGGCCACTTTCTTCACTTCACGTTTCACTGCAAAAGGCGATTCCACGCTCAGCTCCGCGCCCAGGAAATTACTGAGCATACGGTGCAACCGGCGTTCGTAGGGAAGCATATTTTCAATGGCCTCCTGCGCCTTGTGCAGCTTGGAAGACGCCACCATCTTCATCGCCGAAGTAATCTTCAGCGTGCCGTGGATTGAGTTGATTCTTCCTTTAACTTCTTTCAGTGATGCCATGGGATTTATGCTTTAAATTGTCCGGCCACTTCGGCAGCCAGTTTCTCAATAGTTGCGGTAATTTCGTCGGAAATCTTTCCGGCTGCCAGTACGTCAATCACATCGGCCTGATGGTTGGCACGCAAGCTGGTGAGGAACGAATCCTGGAAGGCACGTACCTTCGAAATAGGAATGTCGCGCATCAGTCCGTGCGTACCACAGTACAGAATGGCCACCTGTTCGCCTACCGGCATCGGTGAGTACTGCGGCTGAATCAGCAGCTGGTTGTTCTTACGTCCACGGTCGATGGCCATGGCAGTCACAGAGTCCATGTCGCTGCTGAACTTCGAGAAGGCCTCCAGTTCACGATACTGTGCCTGGTCAATCTTCAGCGTACCGGCCACTTTCTTCATACTCTTTATCTGGGCGCTACCACCTACACGCGATACAGAGATACCCACGTTGATAGCCGGACGGAAGCCCTGGTTGAACAAGTCGGTTTCCAGGAAGATCTGACCGTCGGTAATGGAAATCACGTTGGTCGGAATGTAGGCAGACACGTCGCCGGCCTGTGTTTCGATAATCGGCAGGGCGGTCAGTGAACCTCCGGCCTTTACCTTACCCTTCAGGCTGGCTGGCAGGTCGTTCATCTGTTCGGCCACTTCCTGCTGGTTGATAATCTTCGCCGCACGTTCCAGCAGACGAGAGTGCAGGTAGAAGATATCACCCGGATAAGCCTCACGTCCTGACGGACGACGCAGAATCAGTGATACCTCACGGTAGGCCACAGCCTGTTTTGACAAGTCATCGTACACCACCAGTGCATGACGGCCGGTGTCACGGAAGTACTCGCCGATGGCAGCTCCGGCAAACGGAGCGAAATACTGCATGGCAGCCGGGTCGGAAGCCGTAGCAGCCACCACGATGGTATAGTCCATCGCCCCCTTCTCACGCAGTGCATTCACGATGCTGGCCACGGTAGAACCTTTCTGACCGATGGCCACGTAGATACAGTACACCGGATTTCCTGCCTCGTAGTTGGCACGCTGGTTGATGATGGTATCGATGGCGATGGCCGTCTTACCTGTCTGACGGTCGCCGATAATCAACTCACGCTGTCCGCGGCCGATAGGAATCATGGCATCGATAGCCTTCAGTCCCGTCTGCAGCGGTTCCGTTACCGGCTGACGGAAGATAACCCCCGGTGCCTTACGCTCCAGCGGCATCTCGCACAGCTCTCCGCCAATTTCGCCGCGCCCGTCCAAGGGCACACCCAGAGGGTCGATTACACGTCCCAGCATCGATTCTCCCACATTGATGGAAGCAATGCGCTTGGTACGCTTCACAATCATCCCCTCCTTAATCTGGTCGGTCGGCCCCAGGAGCACCGCTCCCACGTTGTCCTCCTCCAGATTCATCACCGTTCCCATGATACCGTTTTCAAACTGCAGCAACTCGTTGGCTTCCGCATTACGCAATCCGTAAATACGGGCCACACCGTCGCTCACCTGAAGCACGGTACCCACTTCGTCGAATTTCAGCGAGTTGTCAATCCCCTTCAACTGTTGGAGCAACACCTCTGAAACTTCGCTGGGTTTTATTGTATTTTCTGGCATAATTCTTTTTAATTAATAATTAATAATGAACAATTAAAAATGAACAGTGAATAATAGGAATCGTTTTTCATTATTCATTCTTCATTATTCATTGTTTACACTATTCTCCTGTTTTTCGCGATAAACTGCTGTTTCACGCGCTTCAACTGGTTCGCCACACTGGAGTCCAGGCGGAAGCCACCCAGTTCGATGATGTATCCTCCGATCAGGCTCTTGTCCACCTTCTCTTCCAGAATCACCTCACCGTGCGTCTTCTCGGCAGCCAGTTTCTGCAAGTGTGCCACAAGCTTGGGCGAACTGACGGCAGTGGTGAGCTTTCCGATGAGGATGTGCTTGTCTTCCTGATACAGGTCGATATACGACCACATCATGAACTGCAAGAACTTCTCCCTTCTGTCTTCCAGCACCAGGCTGAGAAAACGCGTCATCACCTGGCTTACGTCCTTTCCACCCGAAGCCTCGCAAAGCAGCTCCAGCTTCTTGCTTCTCTCCAGCACCGGATTTTCCACGGCACGCCGCAGGGCGGGCACCTCGGCAAAGTGTGCAGCCAGCGTCTTCACCTCTTTGTACACCTTGTCTTCCAGCCCTTCTCCCTTCGCGTATGCCAGCAGTGCCTTCGCGAAACGTCTTGAAACGACTCCTGTATTCATGACACGTTATTTTTTAGAAGTTTCAATCATTTCATCCAGCAGACGGTCAATCAGCGCAGCCTGTTCCTTTTCATCGGCCAGCTTGTTGCGCATAATCTTCTCTGCAATGCCCACTGACAACACGGCTACCTGGCGGCGGATGTCACGGATGGCACTTTCCTTTTCCGTTTCAATCTGCTTCTTCATCTCCTCCATCAGGCGGTTGCCTTCGGCGAAGGCCTTCTCCTGAGCGTCCTTGATGATGCGGTCGCGCGTAGCAGCAGCCTCACTCAGAATGCGGTGCTGTTCTTCGCGTGCCTGTGCCAGGATTTTCTCACCCTCCACCTTCACGTTGGCCAGCTGTTCGTTGGCCTCACGCGCCGCCTTGAGCGAATTGTCAATGTATGCTTTCCGGTCCTCCACCGTCTTCAGAATCACCGGGAAGCCGTATTTCGCCAAGATGAAGAACACGACTCCGAAGGTGATGACCATCCAGAACAGCAGCCCCGGATCCGGAGTTAATAATCCCATAACTTATTGTTTTATTTTTTACAAGAACAAAGTCAACAAACAAACCACGATGGCAATCAGTGCCACACCTTCTACCAGAGCGGCAGCGATAATCATGTTCATACGCAAGTCGCCTGAAGCTTCCGGCTGGCGTGCGATACCTTCCATGGCCGAGCTACCAATTTTACCGATACCGATACCGGCACCCAAAACTGCAATACCTGCACCGATAGCGGCGCCCAACTTACTAATACCTACACCTGCAGCTGCCTGCAATAAAACTGACAATAACATAATTTTCTTGTTTTAAAAGGTTATACTTTAATTTTCTTTGAATCAATTATTTTTCGGCATGTTCCTTCACCTGCGACAGACCGATAAACACGGCCGACAGCATCGTGAAGACGTATGCCTGGATGAATGCCACCAGAATTTCCAGCGCATTCATGAAAATGCTGAATGCCACCGACACCACCGTCATCGAGCCGTTGATAACCGGACCCGACTTCACCGTGATGAAGATAATGGCCACCAGACTGAGCACGGCCGCATGTCCTGCCATGATGTTGGCAAACAAACGGATCATCAGTGCAAACGGTTTGGTAAAGATACCGAAGAATTCAATCAGCGGCATCATCGGAATCGGCGCCTTCAACCACGTAGGCACGTCGGGCCAGAAGATTTCCTTCCAGTAAGCCTTCGTACCATACACGTTGGTCAGCACGAACGTACACAAAGCCAGCACCAGCGTAATGGCGATGTTACCCGTCACGTTCGCACCTCCGGGGAAGATAGGAATCAGCCCCATCAGGTTGTTCACCAGCACGAAGAAGAACGCCGTAAGCAGATAAGGCGCGTAGCGGCGGTAATTCTCGCCGATGCAGCCCTTAATCACGTCGTTGTAGATAGAAAGCACCGTGGCCTCAATCATGCCGACGCCCCCCTTGGGTGCCCCGTCTTCCAGCGGATGTTTCTTGTACCAGCGCACGCAGCTCATCAGGATGACCAGCAGCACCGCACTGTTGATAAACAAGCCCAGCACATTCTTCGTGATGGAGATGTCCAGCGGACGCACCTCCTCGCCGGCCGCATTGCGTTCCACGATTTTGCCGTCGTAGGCACCACCCTCGGCCACGTACAGCCCCTCGTAAGGACCTTCCTCCAGCCGGGCAGACGAGAACACATGCCAGCCCGTACTGCTTTTCACGATCACCGGCAGCGGAATGCTTACCTCCGTATCGCCGAACTTCGCAATGTGCCACTGGTAGGCATCGCCAATGTGTCCGAACACCAGTTCGTTCACGTCGATGTCACCCTCAGCGGCCTGTGCCTTCGTCAGCGCAGCCGGAACCGCCATCAGCAGTAACAGCGTGATGATTATGTACCGTATTTTTTTCATCATTAGCTTTTTTTCTTAGTTTGAGTTTCGCTTCAAAAAGAAGGAAAAAACGGGTTTCGAATATCAGAAACGCAAAGTAGAAGAAGATGAAGGTCAGCATGAACGCCAGCACTTCATGTCCTATCACAAATCCGTAGAACATCAGCAGCATGGCACTGACAATGAATTTCAGCACCTTGCACACCAGATACGTCATCGCAATCCGTTCCAGCCCCACGCGATAGTTGAACGCGAACATTTCTATGTAAAACAGGCCGAAAAGATAGAAGAATATCGGAATGGCCGGAAACCACAGGAAATACCTGTCGGGAATGAACAGATGATATACCACGGCGACGAGCGTCGTCAGCACGATTCCAATCACGGTCAGTTCTTTTATAAATTTCTTCTTAACGGTCAACAAAAACATAGTATCGTGCGGTTTTTCATCCGGAAAGCCGCCAAAAACATATTCGGTTCATCGCCTGCTTCGCTCCTCTCAGAGTTCCACACAGACTGAAATCTGATTCTCCTTGACTTCCACGAATCCCCCCTTGATTTGCAGGGATTGCGTTTCCTGTCCGGCCACGTATTTCACTTCCCCGGCCGAGAGCGTAGAAATCAGCGGGGCATGGTCGGCCATGACCTGAAATTTTCCTGCGCTTCCCGGAAAGGTAGCCTGGCTCACTTTACCTTCGTAAACCAGCTTTTCGGGTGAAACGATAACCAGATGAAGTTCTTTCATATTAAGCTATCAGCTTTTAACTTTTAACTTTTACTTATTAACTCTTAGCCGCTTCCATCAGCTTCTTACCCTTCTCGATGGCATCCTCAATGGTACCCACGTTCAGGAAAGCCTGTTCAGGCAGATAGTCTACCTCGCCGTCCAGAATCATCTTGAATCCCTTGATGGTGTCTTCTATGGAAACCATCACGCCCGGCACGCCCGTAAACTGCTCGGCCACGGCAAACGGCTGCGAAAGGAATCGCTGCACGCGGCGGGCACGGTTCACCGTCAGACGGTCTTCATCCGAAAGTTCATCCATACCTAAGATAGAGATAATATCCTGAAGCTCCTTGTTGCGCTGCAGAATCTGTTTCACGCGCTGAGCGGTTTCGTAGTGCTCCTTGCCCACAATCAGCGGGTCGAGGATACGCGACGTAGAGTCCAGCGGGTCTACAGCCGGATAGATACCCAGCTCGGTAATCTTACGGCTCAACACCGTAGTGGCATCCAGGTGGGTAAAGGTAGTAGCCGGAGCAGGGTCGGTCAAGTCATCGGCCGGCACGTACACCGCCTGCACGGAAGTAATGGAGCCGTTCTTTGTAGAAGTGATACGTTCCTGCATCTGTCCCATTTCCGTAGCCAGTGTCGGCTGGTAACCTACTGCCGAAGGCATACGTCCCAGCAAGGCTGAAACCTCAGAACCTGCCTGCGTAAAACGGAAGATGTTGTCGATAAAGAACAGGATATCGCGCGGACCGTTGTCGCCCGTCTGGCGGTCACGGAACGATTCGGCCAGTGTCAGACCCGACAAGGCTACTGACTGACGGGCACCGGGAGGCTCGTTCATCTGTCCGAACACCATGGCTACCTGCGATTTTTCCACTTCGTTGTAATCCACCTTCGAAAGGTCCCAGTTTCCTTCCTCCATGCTCTTGAGGAATTCGTCACCGTAGCGGATTACGCCTGATTCAATCATTTCTCTCAGCAGGTCGTTACCTTCACGGGTACGCTCACCCACTCCTGCAAACACGGAGAAACCATTGTGTTTCTTGGCAATGTTATTGATTAACTCTTTGATGAGCACGGTTTTTCCAACACCCGCCCCACCAAACAGACCGATTTTACCACCCTTCAGGTAAGGTTCCAGCAGGTCGATGACCTTGATACCGGTAAACAATACTTCCTGGGTAGTGGCCAGGTCTTCGAATTTCGGAGGTTCACGGTGAATAGGAAATCCGTCCGTCTTGTCCAGTTCTTTCATACCGTCAATGGTATCACCTACCACATTCATCACACGGCCCTTGATCTGGTTTCCGATAGGCATCGAAATCGGATGCCCCGTAGGAACGACTTCCATTCCGCGCTTCAACCCGTCCGTACTGTCCATGGCCACGCAGCGTACCGTGTCTTCACCGATATGCTGCTGCACTTCAATCACCAGCGTACGCCCGTCGTTACGGGCAATCGTCATGGCATCGTGGATTTTCGGCAAGGCGTGTTCCACGTCTTGTCCTTCTTCAAACTTGAAGTACACATCGACCACCGGACCGATTACCTGCGAAATGTGTCCAACGATTTTTGACATAAGCAATTATTTTAATTTAAAAAGAATGAATCATCCATGGTTCTTACCTCTTAAACAAACGTCCCGGGTATTTGTTTAAAGTTTGACCATTTCTGTAACGCAAATTTACTGAATAAACTCTCATATATGTAACTCCATGTAACATTTTTTAGACTGATTCCCCTAATAATAGACATAAATCAAGAGATATCGGACAAATGGTTTTACACTTGTTTACACAGAGACGAAATATCTAAACAAATATTTACAGGAAATTGCACGTGTGTGCGGTCACACATACTATTTTAGACAAAGAACATGACGTGCTATATGGGTGTATCTTTTTTATTTTAGACAGAAGAACATAAAGACAGATTTTGTAGATGCAATCTTTCTTTTGTACTTATATGCTTATGTCCGAAAAATAATAACTGCTATAGGATGTTGCCTTTTTGCTTTAGACAGAAGAACATAAGAACAGATTTTCTGTGTAAATATAAACTTATGTACTTTATGTTCTTATGTCCAAAAACATTCAAGAAATATCTTTCTATGCTTACGTCATAAAAAATTATGAGCGTTTATACTCTCTGTACTTCCTTTTTATTTCTATACGGTCACCACCAAAATTAATGAGTAATCCATGGTCTTTATGAGTTGCCGTCAAATAATTAACCAGCTGAGTTTCGTGTATGGAAAGAAGATGTTGCACCGCTTTTAGTTCGATAATTATCTCTCCCTCTACAATAATATCTGCTCTAAACTCCCCTACAATCTCATCTTTATAATATACATTTATAGGGGTTTCAGAATCCGCATGAATACCTTTTTCCCTTAACTCTATCAACAATGCCTTTTGATACACCGACTCTAAAAAACCGGCTGCCAGATGTGTTCTTACATTGTATGCGCATTGAATAATTACCTTAATAAGGTCTTCTGTTTTCATATCCATAATATTACACAGTTAAAAATTCTTTTGTCTTTATGTTCTTATGTCTAAAAACATTCGTCTTTATGTCTTACAAAAAAAGCCACATTACTGTGGCTCTTCTTTATATTAATATGTCTCGTTACACGCGCTTGAAGGTATAGTTGCCTTCCTCGGTATACATCTCCGACTCAAAGGTACAATCGTACGAAGCTTGAATCTCCTCCTCCGTATACGACAGAATTACTACCCGTATGTTGCGGCCACGATTGTCCGACAGCGTCAGCACCCCCTTGCTCAGTGTCCAGTTGAACGACTCGCCACGAAACAAAGCCGTACCGCCACTTTTCACCGAGAGCGTCTGTCCCATGTGCTCAGGATCATTACGACCAGACTCACCTTCCGAATTTGTCCAGTCATTCGCCGTCACTTTCCACGTACCGATAATGTCATCTCTCGACACATCCACCCCCGTCGGGTCTTCCGTGCTACAACTTGCCATTCCGGCCACCATCAGGATAAAGCTCAAAAAGAGCCATACGTTCTTTAGTTTCTTCATTTTCATTTGGTTTTACAGATAATATATAATGCTTATACTATTTCTTTCTCCAGATCGATTCCACCTTCCGCCGTACGGCCAGCACATTCAGCACCGATACCAGCAGGAAAAGTCCCCCGGCCGTCAGCAGCGCCGGCAGCAGACTGCCTTCCTGCAAGTCGGGCACCATCCGCCGCAGCATGTCCAGATACGCATCACGCGCCATCCACACCAGCAGCACACCCATGGCCGCCACCGCTGCGTTCAGCCCTACCGTGAGTACCTGATACGGACGCGCCACCGCCGCCGGACTGAAACCAATCATCAGCAGGTTCTCCAGCTTCTTCGTGTTCTTCTGTAACAGCAGGTAGATGCTCAGCATCAGCAGGTAGAACGACAGCACACTGATAATCAGTCCCACCGTGAGCACGATGCCTACCACCATCTTCAGGAACCACGTCGTCTTTCCCGCATCCAGCTTGTCGCCTTCCGTCTCATAGCCTTTCTGCTTGAAATACTTCGCGATGCGGTCATCCGCCGGATTGTCCACCTCCACAATCAGTCGTGAGGGAGCCGTTTGCCCGCCGTCACCCAATGTGGCGTTGGCCCATTCCATGAACGCCTGCGGCACCAGAATCGTGTTCAGTCGGTTGGAGAAACCCACAATGCGTCCCTTCATGCGCTCCGTCCGTCCCCGTCCGCTCAGCCGCACGTCCAGCGTCATCATCCCCATCACGCTCTCCGAGAGCTGCGGCAGGTTACGACTCTGTGCAAAGCCGAAGTTATACAGGTTCAGGTAGTTGCGCGGGATGATGATAGGGATTTCGGTCTGCCCCTCGCGATACGTCCAGCCCTCCAGCCGCACGTCTACAAACTCGTCGGGCACCGACTCGAAGAACATTGCCGTAGAGAGCTGCATACCCGCCATGCCCATGCCGGCCGACACCTGAAACTGTGCCGGAGTGAACGCTCCCGTCCGCTTGGCAAACGGCTGCGACTCCATGTCGGCTATGTCGGCACGCGAGAACGTACCTCCCTTGCCCACCAGGCTGCCCAGCGTGCTCACCTGCTTGCTCACAATCACGTAGTCCTTCTTCATGAAACTGTCGCCCTGCGTAAACACCGGCAACACGTCCTTGTAAAACTGTATGCCCAACAGCACAATCACCATACCGCACAGGTTGGCAAGGAAGAATCCCGCCAACTGCGCCACACTGATGTGCTGCCTCAATAATTTCCAGATCATATCCGTCTTCGTTTTAATCCCTTACAAACTCAGCACCCTGTCATACTCCAGCGGCAGGTGCTTGCCGATGGACGTCACAATCACTCCCGCACCCTGACGAGCCGCTTCCTCCTTCAGGATACGCGCCATAATCTGCCCGTTGCCGTCGTCCAGGTGGCTCACCGGCTCATCCAGGAAGAAAAAGTCGGCCGGCTGACACAGCATCCGCACGAAAGCCACGCGCTGCTGCTGCCCGTACGACATCCTGGCCGCCTTCACATCCCACTTGTCGGCGATGCCCAGCTGCTCAAACCAGTCCTTCACCTGCTGCTTGCGGCAGAAGCCCGTCAGCCCGTTCTTCAGCTGCACGTTCTCCCATGCCGTCAGTTCCCCGAACAGGCGGAGTTCCTGAAACAGCATGCCCAGCGAGCGCTTGCGGATGTCGGTCCACTGCTTCACCGTGAGCTTCCGCACGTTCTCCCCGTCGAAGGTGATAATCCCCTGGTAGTCCGTACGGTACCCGTAAATAAAACTGCAAAGCGACGACTTGCCCGTGCCCGACGCCGCTTCAATCAGATACATCTTCCCTTTCTGAAAAGCCACCTGCCGGTGCCACACGTCCGACACGATTCCGTCGCGTCCGGCGAATACCTCCGGCAGGGTCTGCTGTAATTCTATTGTGTCCATTTTATTCAATGAAGAATTAATAATGAAGAATGAAGAATGCTCTTCGTTATTCATTATTAATTCTTAATTCTTCATTCTTCATTATTCACTATTAATTATTAACTGTCGATTCCACTTCCTCTTCGGTCAATCCGGTAGCCTGGGCTATCTGAGCAGTACTCAAACCCAGCGATTTCAGGTTACGTGCAATGGCAACTTTCTCTTTAGCTTGTCCTTCCGCGAGCCCTTTCTTCCATCCGGCTTCACGTGCATCCTCTTCCACGATGCGGCTCACACGGTAACGGTCCAGCGCCTTGTCGTAAGCAATACGGTCTTCCAATGAAAGATTGGCCACGGCAGCCAGTTCTTCCAGACGGCTGAACACCTGCTCCTTCAGCGCGTCCGGCATTCGGTTCCAATGTTGCATATTCTTCAGTGTATAAATCAGTTTGTCATAAAGCGTTTCACAATCCTTGAGTTCCTTGGTGAAGTAAGGGAACTGCAAAAAAATCTGCCGGAAATGAGGGTTCACCACCTTTCCGCTCTCACGGTCGGCAATCACGGTGTCCGTGCGGAACTTCTCTTCCAGCCCCGGCTCGCGGAAGTTCATCAGGAAAATACCATACACGGTCGAGAGCTTGTATCTGGACCCATAATTTTCCTGCATCGGCTCACTCAGCAGAAAATCCTCCTCCGTCTCCGGCTTCCCGGTCTGCAACTCACGTTCCTTCCGCCTCTTCTCACGCAGATTCTCCACCTGCCGCCCGATGGCACGACACATGTAAAACAGCGTACGGTCCAGGAAACTACTATGAAAACGGTTCTGCATCTCCACGATGATGTATTCTCCCGTGTCGGTCAGGCAGTACAAGTCATAGATAATCCCTGCATCCGCCATACTGTCCGAATGATTTTCCTTGTCCAGAAAAATCAGGTTCTCTATGCGATGCTCCCCCGCCAACAGCTCATTCAGCAGTGTGATGAGCAATTCCTTGCTGGCAGGCTGCCCGAAGATAATCTTAAACCCGATATCAGTAAACGGATTTACAAAGTGGCCGCAAGTCAAATCCATGTTGTCCATTTTATTCAATGAAGAATTAATAATGAAGAATGAAGAATGCTCTCCGTTATTCATTATTAATTCTTCATTATTCATTATTCACTATTAATTTTTAACTATCTTCACCAGCTGCTTCAGCACATTCTCCTTGTGGTCCTTCAGTTGCAGCACCAGGCGAGCCTTGGTCGGTTCATCCGATTCGATGCTCAGGTAGTCCAGCATACTGATGTAAGAAATCTGCGGAAGAACGGCAGACAAAGCCTGGAAGTTCACGTTCAGGTAGAAATGCTTATCCTTCACGTCCTTGGCCCAGTCACAGTCTTTCAGCGACAGTCCCTTCACCTCACGGCCAATCAGGTCCTCCTGATTCGTCAGGTAAAAGCGGTCATCCTTCACGCCCAGCCAGAAAGACACCGGTCCGCGGCCCATGCCCAGCATGGCACCGTTGGCAACCACAAACTGATAAGCATTCTCACCCTTGTCCAGCAGCCGCATCTGACCGTTAGTCATGGCCAGCATCGGTTTCAAGTCCTCAAACGTACGCATGAAGTCACCGTTTTTCACATCGGCATACAAGATGAAGCCCGGTTTCAACGACATCTCCGGCATGGCCACTGCCACGTCACCCTCCACCGCCTTGAAGATAGCCTCAAAGTCGAGCGGCATCATCGAGTTATCCAGCTCCTGACGCACCGTCGGGTTCTCACGCAACAGCTCATACGCCTTTTCACCGTTCACGTTGGCAGCCATCCAGAGCACCGTATTGGCAGGGAACACCTTCAGATACGTGCCGTCCAGTTCGCCGCTCACCTCTGCCTGCTTCTTCAGCAAGTCCTTGAACTTGCCCTCCAGCAGCGTCTCCACTTCCATCACGGCCCTTCCCGCCTGGAAATCGAGCGTAGAAAATATCTTTAAATCATTCAGGTTCAAGTCAGCCGGCAGCCCCATCGTCATCGGGCCCAGGTAACTCTTCGGCATGGCGTTCAGCGAAGTCACCATGGCCACATCCTCGTCGGCATCCTCTAATTTCTTGAATTCCGGAGTGCCCGAATAGCCCTCCCCTTCTTTCTGGCGCAGCCACATCGAAGCCTGATGCTGAAAGTCCTTCGGGTTCCCGTTGCCCGCCAGCATCAGAAACGCATCGTCCGTCCAGGCCATCAGTCCGCCGCCACCCACGGTCCAGCGGCAACCGTCGCCGTCGGCAGGAGCCTCACACGCCTTCTGCTCCTGAAGCATGGCCATCAAATCTTCCAGTTTTCCCTTGTCGGCCATGCGCACCAGCACACCGCCCATTTCCATCTGCGAAGCGGCAAAGAAATACACCCGGTCGGTCAGTCTCAACCCGCTCTCTTCCAGATTCTCCATCAGCTTGTCCACCAGGGCATCCGCACTGCCCTTCAGGCTCGATTTCATCATCTGCCCCATCGACTGCTTCACCTGGTCGTTCAGGTCACACTTCTGTGCCATCTCCATCAGGTCGAACGAGAACACTGCAGCCGCATCCTTTGGCAACGCATTGGTGTACGCATTGTCTTCCCCGCAGGCAGACAACAGGAAAGCCATACCCAAGGCCAGGCTTCCCATCCATTTCCATGTCTTTTTCATAATGATTCTATTTAAAAGTTACACATCAGCTTATTCCGCGTGCGTCAGGTTCATCAGGTGTACGGCCACCAGTGCCGCCGTTTCCGTACGCAGGCGCGACTTGCCCAGACTCACTGCCTGAAAGCCCTTTTCTGCAGCCAGCGCCACTTCCTCCGAACTGAAATCCCCTTCCGGACCAATCAGCACCACGGCATCCTCGTCCTTGCGGAGCACGTCGCGCAGCAGAGGCTTTTCCCCCTCATAGCAGTGGGCGATAAACTTCTGTCCCGTAAACTCCCGCTCCATAAAGCGGCGGAAATCCGTCATCTCGTTCACCACCGGCTTGCGTGCCTTGAGCGACTGTTTCACGGCCGACACCACGATTTTCTCCACCCGTTCCGTCTTGATGACCTTCCGTTCCGAGAAACGGCAGTTCAGAAACGTCAGCTCGTCGAAACCGATTTCCGTGGCCTTCTCCGCCAGCCATTCCATACGGTCCATGTTCTTCGTAGGCGCCAGAGCCAGGTGCAGGTGCCCCTTCCAGAAAGGCTCCTGCTCCGTTTTCTCCACCACCTTCACCACACAGCGTTTCTGCGTAGCTGCCGAAATGACCGCCCGGTAAAAGCATCCCTTTCCGTCAGTCAGCATAATCTCCTCGCCCACTCCCAGGCGCAGCACCCGCAGGCAGTGGCCCGCTTCTTCTTCCGGCAGCTCCAGCGTCTGCGCAATATCCGGTGTATAAAACACGTGCATAATTACAATTCTTTTTCTAAATCCTCCAAATCTTCGTAATCTTCCTCTTCTTCTTTGTTGCGGGTCGCCATTTCCTGCTTGATCAGCTCCGCATACTCATAGTCCTCGCGGCGGATGGCATCCTCCATCTCCCGCTCCAGCCCTTTCAGCGGCATCAACCGCAGCAGCAGCGCCTTCGTGTTAGGCACAGACTTGGTAAAGCCCGAACGGGGGTCTTCCAGGAACTTCGCGTTCACATAGAACGGAACACCGGCTATCAGACTCACCACCAGCGCGTCGAACAGTGTCAGCTGCATCTCCATCACCGAGCCGTCTTCCTTGCGCAGAGTCACAATCGCACGGTGCAGCAACTTCACCTTGTCCTTTACCACCACCTTTTCCACGGTAACACCCAGCTCCTTCAGAATATGTACCGTCTGATAAGGCAGCGTGGCATCCGTGCCCTCCGGGTCGTTAACAGCCGCGTACAGCAAGTCCGCCTCGTCGGGGTTGATAATCCCCAGCATCATCCGGTGCGGTTCGTTCACCTCCTCCAGCAGCAGCTTGAAGTTCTGCCCGTCCAGCATCATAATATCCATCTTCTCCTCATCGTCCATCACCTGATCAAATGTCAGGTGCCCGATCAGTTTATCCACATTCATGGCCTCGTCAATGGTACGGACCCGCATTTCTACAAATTCGTCTTTCTTTTCCATTTTCACATTCTAATTACTCGTTATCTACTTTATGTTTGTATTTAAATACCAGTGCAAAAGTCACCGCCACTACCAGCGCGTAGGCCGCAAACACGAACCACGCCCGGCTCCAGCCTTCCACCTGCGGTGCCTGCGAATTGAAGTCCACGAAGCAGTTCACCACCGCCTGCGCACTCAGCGTACCCACCGTGGCTCCGATACCGTTCGTCATGATGATGAACAGTCCCTGCGCACTCGAGCGGATAGACAGGTCCGTCTCCTTGTCGACAAACAGCGAGCCCGACACGTTGAAGAAGTCGAATGCCACGCCATACACAATCATCGACAGCACGAACATCCACACCCCGCTGCCCGGGTCACCCAGGCCGAAGAGTCCGAAGCGCAGTACCCACGCCACCATGGCAATCAGCATCACCTTCTTGATGCCGAGGCGTCCCAGGAAGAACGGAATCAGCAGGATACAGCACGTCTCACTGATCTGCGAGAGCGAAATCAGCAGGTTGGCATGCTGCACGCCAAAGGTATTGGCATATTCCGGAATGGCGCTGAAGCTCGTGATAAACGGATTGGCAAAGCCGTTGGTAATCTGCAAGGACACACCCAGCAGCATCGAGAAGATGAAGAACACCGCCATCTTGCGGTTCTTGAAGAGCAGAAACGCCCTCAGTCCCAATGCCTCTACCAGCGACTTCTGTCCGCCCTGTGCGCGGCTCACCGGACATTCCGGCAGCGTCTGGGCATATACGGCCAGCACCACGCCCCATGCCGCACAGGTAAAGAACTGCATGTAGTTCGACTGGAATCCCAGTAAATCTACCAGCCACATGGAACAAATGAAACCGATGGTCCCGAACGTACGTATCGGCGGAAACGCCTTGATGGTATCCAGCCCTGCCTTGTCCAGCGCCGTATAAGCCACCGAATTCGACAGAGCCAGCGTAGGCATGTAAAACGCCACACTCACGGAGTAGAACGAGAACAGCGGTGCAAATTCCACCTGCGGTCCCGTAGTCATGGCATAATAGCCCGCTCCACCCATAAACAGGGCAGCCAACAGATGGCTCAGCCCCAGCAACCGTTGCGCCGGAATCCAGCGGTCAGCCACAATACCCAACACAGCCGGCATGAACAGGGACACAATCCCCTGCATGGCGTAAAAAATTCCGATATGTCCGCCTAATCCCACACCCGCCAGGTACGTACCCATTGAGGTAAGATACGCTCCCCACACGGCAAACTGCAGGAAGTTCATGACAATCAGTCTCATTTTCATGTTCATATACTCATAGATTTAAAGGTTATTTCATCATCGTAGCCAGTGAAGCCAGCATCGTAGCCAGTGAAGCAAACGAAGTCGCATTCGATACTATGTTCGCAAAGTTGAACTTCTTCGTCTTGTTCGGTACCACGATTTCGCAGCCCGGCTCAATCTGTTTCTTGCCGCTGCCCTTCACTTCGGCCACCTGTCCGTTCATATAAATAATGAACTTCTGGCTCTTCTTGGCGTTGGCAGAGTAACCGCCCGCCTGGCTCAGGTAATACTTCACGCTCTTGCCTGCCGCATACGATACCGTGTTCGGCATCATCACCGCTCCGTTCACCTTCACCGTATTGTTATATTCCGGCACAGTCAGCACATCGCCCTCACGCAACACCAGGTCAGCGTCTCCGCCCGGGTTCGCCAGCGCAGCTTCCAGGTCGATACCTACCGTAAACGTACTGTCCACCTTCAGTCCCAGGGTGTTGGCCATGGCATCACCGATTTCACGGCGCATCATCTTCACCACATCCTCCATGCGGCGCAGCTCCTCCTCGTTGGCCACGCGGCGCAACTTAGCTCCACGCACATACGCATAGCGGCTCACCCCGCCGGCACGCTGAATCAGGCTGCTCAGACGTTCGCTCTTCGTATTCAGCGTATAGTCACCGCGGAACAGCACCTCACCGTCCACCGTCACGTTCACCTGCTCGTTGTAGCTCGGGCTGCGGCGCACAAACACCTGGTCGTACGGCTGCAGTTCAAATCCCGCTTCACCGTCCACCACGAAACCATCCTTCAGTCCGAACGAGAAATTCTGTCCGATTACGTCCGGCTCCGTCGTCCCTCTCGGGTCACGGATGCGTCGTGACACGTCCACACGCACCAGCGAAGCCGATTCCTTCAAACCGCCCGCTGTAATCACCAGGTCCTCCAGGCTCATGTGGTCGGCATACGTATAGCTGCCCGGCTTGTTCACCTCACCGCTGATGGTCACCTTACCCATGTCCTGCAAGTCGTGGATGCTCGGGATATACAAAATGTCATTCTTCTGCAAGGCAATGTCGGGCGACGTACCGTTCAGAATACCCTGAATGTCAACTGGCAATACCTCTTTCGTCAGGTTCTCCCGTTCGCGATACAACACCGCACGTCCTGTAAAGGCATCCCCCAGCAAACCGTCGGCCTTCTCCACCAGCTGGCGTACCGTGTTCAGCGAACCGCTCAACTCGAATACTCCCGGGTGATACACAGCCCCCTTCACTTCCAGACGGTTGTTGAAGCGATTCAGAATCGAATCCACCGAAATCACGTCACCGTCTAATAATTTAAACGCAGAATAGTCTATATCGTTCACCGTTTTCACGGAAAATTCTTTTCCATCTTTTCGTAACACCCTGATACTCTTTTTGTAAGCATCCGAAGCAAAACCTCCGGCATACTTCAGCAAAGTGGCAGCCGATTCCCCGTTCTTCATTTCGTAGAACATCGGACGCTTCACCTTACCCGTAATCTTCACCAGCTCGTCGTAGGTAGGCACAATCACCACGTCGCCGTCCTGCAGGCGGATGTCGTCCTGAATCTGCCCCTTCATAATGTACTCATACACGTCCAGACGGGCAAACGTCTTGCCGCCGCGGGCCACCTGCACGTTACGCAAGCTACCGATGTCGCTCACACCACCTGCCACGTACAGCGCATGGAACACCGTCGAGAGCGACGACAGCGAATACGTACCCGGCGCCATCACTTCCCCCATCACGTTCACCTGGATGGTACGGATATTTCCCAATGTCACCTGGATGTTATTGCCCGAATCCGCATAAATCTTTCCAAGTTCCTGCTTCAGCAGCTGGCGTGCATCCTGAATCGTCATGTTGTTCAGGTACACCGGACCCAGGTTGATGATGTTCACATAGCCGTCGGGCGAAATCTCCAGCCGCATAGTATTCTGGCTAGCGCCCCACACGTCGATAATCACCTCGTCACCCGGTCCCAGACGGTAGTTTTCCGGAGTCGCCATGCTCAGGTTAGGCTGGAAAGTCAGCTGTTCAATGTTGAAGATATTCCGTCCGAACACATCGTTCTCGCTGGTAACCACCGTCGTCAGGTTGCGGCGTTTCTTCATGGTCTTCTGCATGTCTTCCGACCACATGCTCTTGTCCACGTTTGTCGAACTTGTCTCCAGGAATTCCGAAGCATCCTCTTCCGTACCGGTCGCAGTAGTTTTCCGGGCCCGTGAACCTGAGCCCAGCAGCGAGCTGTCTTCCCCCGTCAGAGAACCGCTGCCCGATGTCGACGCGCCCGTCGAACCCGAATACATAGACTTCAATCGCAGCAACTGCTCCTGAGTGGCCCCCTTGGCCAGCAGCTCCATCGCAATGGTTTGCTGGTCCTTGCCCTGTTGAAGCGCCTGTTGCACATATTCTATCACCTGGTTGTCGGTCATTCCGCTCTGGGCATACGCAACGGATCCCCCCAGCAGGAACAGACACAATGCCAATCTTACAAACTGTCTTCTCATTCTGTCTTTCATTTTAGTTTTAAGGACAAAGATACATTATTGAAAACGAATCACCAAGCGCTTAGCCCCGGAATCTCCATTCCAAACAGAAAAAACCGGTGTAAAAATTCTGCGTTCCTGCTTTAAAACGTAAAAAAAGTTAATTCAATGCAGATTTTCGCCCTAATTATATGTTTCATAACATAAAATCCTTACCTTTGCATCGTGTTTTTCATGGTATTAGATTTAAGGTTAATGAAGATTGGGAGTCTGGGAAGATTCCCTTTTTTTATGTCTTTTTTTAGACAAAAGAACAGAAGAACATATTGAGTTAAAAGGTAATAGTTAAAAAGTAAAAGCGGCAAGTGTATTGCGTTTTCGCTTTTCATTTTTCATTCTTAATTCTTCATTATTTTTCATTCTTCATTCTCAATTCTTCATTCTTCATTATTCACTATCAAAACGTACTGATGTATTCCGGCGCCTGATAAACAGTAATATCGTCAACTGGAAATTTCGCTTTGTTTTTCGCCTTTGCTTCCGCCATGAACCGATTACATTCATCACTTGTAAAAATCCCCTTATTCATTGCAATAGTCAGCACATCCAGCGTTCCAATATATTCAATGCCATTCTCATCACAATAAGGAGCCACATCCCGAAAGTTACTACTTGCGATAACCTCCTGTCCAAAACGCGCCATCGACATACAGGCCCGTTCTCCGTCCCCCAGCATCGGATTCTCTTTTTTAAGCCGGAAAAACTCTCGCCGGATATTTTCATTGGCATAAGGGAAAGCAATCTTGCATACCTTGCAGCGCTCCATCCACTTGTCCACCTTCCGTTTCCTGTCCGGTTCCGTAGGATGATAGCTGGCCTCCTTGTACACATTCTCTACAATCATCACGGCATGAGGCTGCAGAATTTCCGTCAGCCTGTCTATATAACCGGTAGCCATGAAATGAGAGATGACATCGGCATCCACCAATATTACTTTATTCCTCCCCATATACCTCTTGAGAAACATTAATTTCCATATCCATCAGCAACGAGTAATACTTTGCCTGAGAAATACGCCCCTTATCATATAATTCACGAGCTTTCAAGTTATAATCTCCCACCAGTTCCGTCTGATAAGTTGGATAATACAACTGCGTATTATAACCGTATTCGATTGCCGAAGCAACCACATTTTTCTGGTAAAGGTCAAACGTTTTCTTGGTAATCCATTTCAAGTCCTTTAGCCGGGTAAGAAGTGCCGCCCTTGAGCAAAGAAAATTCTGTTCCACCTTCAGAAGAGTAGCCAAGGTTATTTTGTCAACCTGCTGTTCCTCGGCAGGAACCAGTTCCTTCAACCCCATTTCCGGAAGCAGAAGGTAGGCTGCAAACACATCGGCATTATACTCTTCCTCCTCTTTTTTATTAAACAGCCCCGCATTGTTCTGCGACACCTTAAAATCTTTCTGATACAACAAGTGATACAACTCATGACAGGCAGTAAAACGCTGCTTGGCATAAGACAAAGCCGTATTTATCAACATAAAATACTTGTCAGAAGAAGATCCGTTTCCCTTTATCCGGATTGCCATGCCCGAAAAATTATCATCTAGCTTCTTAAACCACGTAAGCACGTGCTTTTCTTTCAATATCTGATGAATGCGCACAGGGTCCTTTGTAGTCACGTGCATCTCCTCCCGCAACCTGGTTGCAAGACATTCCAGTTCAACTTTACTTCTCAAGCTCATTGCACATCTGAATATAATTTCTGACTATTTTCTGAAATTGAGAAATCTGACCAAGATTTCCAATATTTCCTGTCTTACGATACGCACAGGCCACAGATGTCTGAAAAAGCTGTTCATTTTCCTCCATCAGATCGTATTCATCCACGTTATACAGAGTGGCCAGTTTCTCCATTGCCTCCAAAGGAACTACAGTCTCCCCTTTTTCATATTTCACGTATGCCGGCTGACTGATACCTAAATAATCACTGATTTCCTGCTGGGTATAGTTCAAATGCTCACGAAAAGCCTTGATATTTTTCCCGATTACCTGATCAAGTCCCATATTTTATCAATTAAATGATTCGTTTGCAAAGATACTCATTTTTAAGTTATAAAAACAGAAAATACAAATAAAATCAACCCGATTTATAACTTTTATTTATAGAACCAAAAGCAAAGGGTGAAGAATGAGAATATTCCTTTTTGTTTTTAGACAAAAGAACAGAAGAACATATTGAGTTAAAAGTGAAAAGTTAAAAAGTAAAAGCGGTGAGCGTATCACGTTTTCACTTTTCATTCTTCATCATTATTAAAATTATGTCTTTTTGTTCTTATGTCATAATAAAAAAAACGGAAGAGTCACCCCTCCCGTTCTTCATTATTCATTCTTAATTCTTCATTATTCACTCTTCATTATTCACTCTTCATTCTATGACAAGAATAAGCTGTCATGCTTACCTGCTTCCACGTCTGACAAAATTTGCTTTACACAAACAACCAGTTCAGGAAGATACTTTTTGATTATACCAAATATCTGAATGGGGTCTACATTCCCATATTCATGCGAAATAATATTTCGACATCCGAATACGCCTCGCCAATAGACTTGCGGATAATGCGCAAACAACAGAGACGATGTACGATCATCTATCTTCTTAGCCGTTTCACCTACTACCTGTATCAGCATACATGCTGCATCAAATTTTTCCATTCTGTCCGGCGATGTAAGAAAATCCTGTGCACACGTAATCGACTGATTTCTGTTTATCACGAGAGTAGCTTTTTCCAGAATCAGCTCCAATAAATCAATCAATATTTCTTTAGATATAGATCGCATCTTTAAGGATATTCTTTTTTAACGTTGGACGAAGTGACTCTCTAAAGTTCACTAAATCAATAGAAGAATGGAGCAAAACTTCAAGTTCTTCTTTAATCTGCTCCATCACGAAAAAGTCCGGTTCCTGCAGACAGATAAAAACATCCACATCACTTTTTTCATCTTGCTGCTGGCGCGCATAGGAGCCAAACAACCCCATGAACTTTATTTTATATTTCGAAGCCGATTGTGCTTTGAATATTTTCAGTCTGTCGATGATGTCTGTTGTACTAACCATAGCTTGCAGAGATGAAGTTTACACAAAGAAACATAAAAACTTTCATCTTTCCAACTTAATCGCATAAGTTTTTCAAACGATACGCCTCACAGAAACATGTTGTTTCTTTAGACAAAAGAACAGAAGAAGGTATTGAGTTAAAAGTGAAAAGTTAAAAAGTAAAAGCGGCGAGCGTATTGCATTTTCACTTTTCATTCTTCACCATTATTGAAATTATGTCTTTTTGTTCTTATGTCATAACAAAAAAAAGAACGGAAGAGTCACCCCTCCCGTCCTTCACTATATTAATTCTTCACTCTTCATTCTTCATTATTCAACGCACTCACATCAACATCAGGAATGATAACGTCTGCAAGTTTGTCGTTTACAAGAAATCCCATGTATAGTGGAATAGTAAGAATATCTCCATCACGGCCTACGTTATATTGCCCTAACTTGATTGCATTCTTAACATGATACACGTCCTTATTTTTAAGAACCGTTGTCATGCTTTTTGCTTTACCAGACTTTGCCTTAATTTCAAGGAGAACACATTCGCCTTTGAACCTTACCAGGAAGTCCAGTTCAAGCCCGCTGTCCTTATGGAAATAGTACAGTTTCTGACCGGACTTACACAGAAAATCCGCCATGAGGTTCTCGAAAATAGCTCCCTTGTATCCAAGAAGATTTCCCTTTAAAATATCCGCCTGAGTACCATAGTCGAGCATTGCCACAAGAATACCTATATCAGTTGTGTACACTTTGAAACAGTCTTTAATAGCATTCCCCTCTAACGGCAATTCCGTAGTCTGTGTGTTATAGCATCTACGGATAATCCCTGCATCTTCCAGCCACTGAATACTGCCGATGTATTGAGCAGACCTTCCTCCCTTTTTCACAACTGAATACTGGAATTTCTTGTTCTCTTTAGCCAGTTGCTTCGGAATAGAGTCAAAACATTCCCGGATATTGGGCTTGTCCGCATCCTCTGCATATTTAACCATATCTTCTTCGTATCCGGCAATAAGATTTCGCTGCAACTTATAGATAAGTTCGATATTCCTGGTTTTAAGGAAGCAATTCACCACTTCCGGCAGCCCTCCGACAATCACATATCTGTACAGCATCTCCATCATGACCTTATGAATCCCGTCAGGAACAGCCTTTTCGTTCTCAAAGCATGATTTTACAGAATCAATAACTGTCTGACCGATTCCGTTTGCCCATAGAAACTCTTCAAAATCCAATGGATACATGTCAATCACGGTTTCGTATCCGACCGGAACAGAATCTTGCCCTACATCCTCCTTCTTTTTCTTACTTTGACCATAACCTTTTACCCCCAAAAGCGAACCTGTGGCAATGACATCGAAACGCCCGTCTATATGAAATGACTTCAAGGCAGTCCTTGCTTCCCTACACTCTTGAATCTCGTCAAGAATAATACAAGTCTTCCCTTCAATGAAACGACTGCCCTGAATCAAAGCAGAGAGGTTGAGAATGATGGTATCCACATCTATATTGCCGGTAAAGGCAGACTTGTTGTCAGGCTCAAGAATGAAATTCATATAGACCACACTTTCATAATTCTCCCTTGCGAATTTCTGAACAATGTATGTCTTTCCACACTGGCGGATACCTTTTATTACAAGAGGCTTTCTGTCCTCAGACCGTTTCCAGTCGGCTAAATATGTTTCTATCTTCCTTTTAAGCATGGTGTAATCTTATTTCCCAACGACGAAATTACACTTTTTCCAGCGAATAAACCAACATTCGACACATTTTTTCAAACGAATAACATTCATTACAGCACATTTTCTCAAACGAGTTATACAGATATCGAGCTTCTTTAGACAGAAAAAGGTATAAGGTATATAGTTAAAAGGTAAAAGTTAAAAAGTAAAAGAGGTGAGCGTATTGCGTTTTCACTTTTCACTTTTCATTCTTCATCATTATTGAAATTATGTCTTTTTGTTCTTATGTCATAATAAAAAAAACGGAAGAGTCACCCCTCCCGTTCTTCATTATTCATTCTTAATTCTTCATTATTCTCCATTCTTCGCCTTCCGGTTAATCACATGGTCAAACCAGAGGTTCAGCAGCGTCCATACCACCACGTCAATCACGAACACCAGCGTGTTGTTCATATAAAGAATCGCCACGATGGTAAACGCACAGAAGCAGGCCGACATCAACTGAATCGTTACCAGCGCCCTCCGCGGTGAGAACCCCATGGCCAGGAACTTGTGGTGGATGTGCGTCTTGTCGGGCATGAACAGCGACCGCTTGTTACGCGCACGCCGCAGCACCACGCGAATCACATCCAGACACGGCACCATCAGCACGCTGAACGATACCAGCACCGGACTCGTCTTCATCGTGAGCAGCATATCCGGCTCATACATACAGTACTTGATGACAAAGAAGCTCAGAATATACCCCAGCGTCAAGCTGCCGGTATCCCCCATGAAAATCTTCCTTCCCAAATCCGCACTGCCGAACACGTTGTACGAAAAGAACGGGATAATCACCCCCACCGTCACGAAAGCCAGCATGGCATAGCTCCACATGCGGAAATGCACGAACAGCACCCCGAACACCAGCAACGCCACCATACTCAGCCCCGACGCCAGTCCGTCGATACCGTCAATCAGGTTGATGGCATTGGTGATGAACACCACCAGCAGCATGGTCAGCGGAATACCTACCTCTGCAGGAATCAGGTAAATGCCAAAGAGACCATAGAAATTGTTGATATACAAGCCCGACAGCGGGAACATCGCCGCCGAGATAATCTGCACCAGGAACTTCTTCCGGTAGCGCACCCCAATCAAGTCGTCGGCAATGCCCACGATATACAGCAGGGTCAGCCCTCCCGTCAGGAAAAGAAACTCGCACACCAGGTCCGTTGTCGATGTCTCCGCAGGTCCGTGGCCCGTCATCAGCCGCACGGCCGTAAACACACACAAGGAAAAAAGAATCACCGGGAAAAAGGTCACTCCCCCGAGGCGAGGTATCGGACGTTTGTGTACTTTCCGTTCATCAGGCACGTCAAACAAGCGTTTGCGCAATGAAATAATCAGAATATTCGGGATAATGATTCTCCCCAGTATCACTGCCGATACAAATGCAGAAATGATAATATACAGATTCGCCATTGTCCGTTTGGATTTTGAATAGTGCAAAGGTAGGATTTTATTTCGAATCCTGAAAACTTTTCAGGCGCCGGACACCTTCTTTTTACGATTTAGAAAACTTTTGTTCCGCTACAGCTCCTTTTTCACGTCAAAACAGGGGCAGGCCTTGGTCCATTCCTCCGGTTCCACCGTTCCGTCGCCGTCCAGATCCGGGCTCAGGTCGCGATGCCCCACCACCTGCGTGATGGCCGGGAAATCCGATTTCAGCACCCTCACCAGAATCCGGAGCGAACGCTTCTGCAGTTCCGTACGCGTATCCGCCGGCTGTCCCTGCGCATCCAGTCCCCCTTCATACGCAATGCCGATGCTGTGCTCGTTATACCCCCTGGCATGCGCTCCGGCCCGTTCCACCGGTCGCATTGTACAAATTTCACCATCCGTGCGGACAAAATAGTGATATCCGCAACACTTGAACCCCCGTTTCCGGTGCATCTTCGTCAGTTCGGCAGGCGAGAGCGGGCGGTCCGCTCTCGTTGCCGTACAGTGAATCACAATCATGTCAATTTTTCTCATTGCAATCCGGTTTTCTTCCGGTCAGGAGACAGAGAATACACTTCAGCACCCTGACCACAATCCATTTTACTTTCGTCATCTTCTCACGCCTTAGTTCCGATTACACCCCAGCACCGTCGTCCTCTTCCTCTTTCTTATACTTCACCGGCACCCGTTCGAAAGCTAGGTTGTTGATAGCCTCCTGCATCACCGTACCCGGGCGGAACAGCACGCGCACCTTTTCAATCATACTGTCGGTATACGTATCTTCCGTAGCGGCTCCTTCCCCGCTCAGGCTCAGCTGCAGCGAACCCAGTTCACCCAGGCGCACGATTTCGCCGCCCTGCAAGCCTTCCGACACGATATCTTCCAGTCCCGTCAATACCGCCATCACGTCGGCACGGGTCACGGTACACATCTGGTGAATACGTTCCGCTATTTCACGGATACCCATCTCGCCGCGAGCCTGCGACTGTGCATAATACTTCACTTCACCGCTTTCACGATCGGCCGGGTTCACACGCCCTACAACCGAATAAGTCACTGTTTTCTTCATAGGTCAATCAATTAAAAATTAATAATAAAATGAAGAATTAAGAATGATGAATTAAGAATCCAGGAAACGCGCGCACATTCTTCATTATTCACTCTTCATTCTTCATTATTTGATTGTTCTTCATTATTCATTGTCCGTTATTCATTATTAATTATTCATTATTAATTGTTTCTTACAAAGGCAAAGTTACACTCCCCGTTTCCGCCCATGTAGACATTTGAGGACATACGAAGACTTACGAAGACATTCGAGGAAATTTGAAGACTTTTGAAGACATTAGAAAAAGGAAACGCCGCCGCTTACGGCTCTCCAAGGAACCTCACAATCAGTTCCACCTCCGATTTCAGGAAAAACTTGCGGTTTTTCTGGTAGCCCGACCGCTCGAGCTCCCTTTCCAGTTCCGCACACTGCTTGATCCATCGCCCCAGCCCCTGCAGGGCACCTTTCTTACCAGCCTGCGGAAAATACAAGCCCGCCAACTCACTTTTCCGGTAAGCCTTCAGGCAGAAACCCTCCCGTTCCTCCCCGGAAACAGCTCCCGGTCCCGTTTTCAATTGCATGTAGTTCATTGTTCCGTTTTATTTTAGTTACCTATAAATTTACACAATTCCGGTCGGATACACAAGTTTTTCCGCCCGTTTTTCCCGGTATTTTTCCTTCTTCGGAACACAAAAAGCCACATGAAAATCAAAGCATTACCACCAGCCGGCGACCGGTCGATGAAGACTACTCTTCAGCCGGCGCCTCGGTGAATCGTCCCATGGCACGACGGTTACGGTTCACCTCTTCGATGGTGTACATCACCACCCGATACCCCCTCTTTCCCGCCACGCGAACCTGCTCGAATCCCGCCTTCCGCAAGGCAAGCCCCACCTTGACGGCACTGAGGGGATTCTTCATGCCCCCGTTGATGTGCTGCAGAATCTCGCCCACCGTCAGGAACATACATTCCTCGCCGGGCATCGGCACGCGGAAAAAAGCCAGCAGCAAGTCCGTTTCCAGGCTGGCCGTCTCAAACCGCTCGTTGCGTGCGTTCACCTGCGCGATTTCCTCCTCGTCGAACCAGTAGCGGAACCCCTTCTTCCACAGCATCAGGGCCTGCCCGTACACCCCTGCATAGTCCACGGGATGCGTGTAGGGGTCGTCAATGTGCACCACCGTGAAGGGCAGCCAGCGCCGGCTTCCCGTGGGGTCGTTCAGAAACTCCGGCTGGTTGGTCGTGCCGCAGAAACTCGCGATGTGCGGACGGTTCTCCTTGTAGTGCCCGTACGCCCTCCGCTCGTTCACCGCCGGCATAGTCACCATCGCCTTGAGCTGGTTGATGTCGCCCAGGCGCAGCTCGTCAATCTCCTCCAGGCAAATCAGCGCAAATTCCGACAGCGCCAGGTTATCATCCTTCGTCAGCCGCCCACTGTTGGAACGCACACAGAAATACCGCTGCAGTTCAGGCGGCAGCAGCCGTGCCAGCCAGGTCGTCTTGTAGCAGCCCTGCCGCCCCACCAGCACCAGAATCTGGTGGTTCGTCACCTCCTTCACCATCAGCGACACCACCGCAGCCACCAGCCACTTGCGGAAACAATCATCAAACAGTTTCGCGTCACCCTCTACGTGCACCGTGGCCGCCAGCCGCCCGATGTGGTCGGTCACCCCGTCCCACGGAGGCAACGAGCGGAAATACTCCGTAAAAGGGTTGAACTCCGGCACAAACTCCGACTCCAGCACCGAACGCACATCGCACAGGCGTACCGTGTGCCCCTCCTTGGTCATGCGGCTCCACAGCGAGTTCACCAGACGGTCGGTCAGCTCCACAAACTCCTCGGCCTCGGGATGCCGCATCTCCTCCTTCCCGGTAATCACATTCTTCCGGAATTCCGCCTGCGTGGCGAGAAACTGCTCAATCTCCTGGGGCGTGGCCAGCTGGGAACGTCCCTCCCCCTTCTTCTCCCTCTTCGCACGAAACAGTTCCGCCTCCCGCCGTCCGTGCGCCTCCGTATCGGCATAACACGAGCGGAAAATGGCCGCCACGTCGCCGTCGTATTCCGGAAAGCGTCCGTCCGCCCAGCCGATGGCCTGCTCCAGCGGCAGCCCGAACTCATTCATCAGATACCCCATGCGCATGATGTACTCGTTGTGATGATGCGGGGCATACACCACGCCCTGCTCGTCCAGCTCCCTGCGGATACGGGCCACCACACGCTCCACCCGTCCCCTGCGCGGCTCATCCGCCTTCTTCATGCGCGAAAGGTCGAAGCGGAAAGGTTCCGCCCCGTCGTGGTAATGCACCTGCGCGTCATGCGCCAGCCCGCTCAGTCGCGTGGCATTCTTGCAAGCAGGGTCGAAAGCACACTTCGTCAGCTTCTGGTAATACTCGTTCACCCTGTTGAACACCTGGGCGTACAGCGTCAGACGGTCATTGTCAGGCACATCCCCGTCCAGGCAGTAGCGGCACACCACCCTCACCCCCTGCCCGCTGATGGTGGTATAAGCCAGCACGGTATGCGGGTCGGCACACACCTTTTCGAACACTTCCCCCGCCCGTCCTTCGGGCAGATGGTCAAAGTCCACCATCGAGAGCCCCGTCCAGCCGCTGATGTCGGCTCTTCGCTTGCCCCCGTCGAAACACACCGCCACAGCAAAGCAGGGACAGGCCGCCTTCTCCCGGTTAGCAGCCGTCTTCTGCCTCTGCGAGCGATAGTAACGGTATTTTTCGGTGTGGTCGGCCAACACCTTGTCCTCCCGAATCAGACGGACCACTTCATCAAGACTCACCGCCACGGGCATCGTGTCGGCATAACCCTTAAAAATACTTAGCATCATTTTGTTCATTTTCTCGTGCTTTATTTAATGATTTATTAAATTTGCAATCCTTTTAGTTTTAATTTTTGTGTTTTCTTTTCAAAACAGCGAAACGAATGTAACACAAGTTTACAGAAAGTACAAACCCATATTGCACGCATGTGTGCAATATTTTAACCAATAATTTACTATAATTTTATTTTTTAAACAAAATTGCGTATGAAACAAGCGAAATTGATTGAACTGGGACAGATGCTGGAAGCGTGGCGCCACCAGGTGCTGTCGCACGGCCGTACCCTCACCGTACAAGAGTTGTGCCGACTGGCGCCGATGAGCGCACACACGTTTCAAAAAGTTAAAAAGGGCTCCTGACGGATCTGACATTCCTCGGCCGCATCCTTGCCGTGTACCACCGCCTGCTTGCCGCCGACCCGCAGAAGCAGGACGAGCTGCTCCGCGACTTTTTCCGTTCACTCACCACTGATTTAGAGCGAATTAAATCAAGCCAAGGCATCCAAACCCCTCACACAAAAGATACAGAACGGTAGTGAAGAACCGGCCTTCCCCGGACTACCGCTTGACGGGTTGTCGGGGTTGGCACCGGTTTTGCAAACTTCCTATATACAGGTGTGGAACAAGTATGACACACTTGTTCCACACCCCGCGTATATACATTTTATAAAAATGCCTGCCAACCCCGACAACCCGTCATGTTTCCCATTCCGGAACTCCCCGAAAACGCCCTTGCGTTTTGAATCGAACGCCCTTGCGTTTGAAGTAAAACGTACTTGCGTTTTATCTCAAATGCACTTGCGTTTCAGGTAAAACGCCCTTGCGTTTTTCTCACGCCCCGCCCCTATACCCCATACATTGTTCCAGAATTGTTACAAAATCCGCCGATATGCCCACTTTTTCATTGATTTCCACCCTTTTCACCGACAAAAACCCCTCTATAAGTTGAATAAACCAAAAATAAGGCTTAATTTTGCAGCCGATTATTGGCTGCTGTGTTTACCGCTCCCAATCCATAGCTGGGAGTGGTAACGGCGAAGCACGCCCTATGCGCAGGGAAATTCCTTTAGAAAAATCATAACAAAACCATAAGAAAAGATGAAGATACGCAAAGTAGTCTGTATGCTGACGTTGTCCACCCTGCTGGTGAGCGGGTGTACGTCTTACCAGAAATCGCTCTACCTTCAGAACGAACAAGTGCTCAATGAATCCCTTGAAGGACAGCTCTATGACTTCCGCATCATGCCCAAGGATGAGCTTACTATTTTGGTAAGCACCACCGACCCGGAAGCTTCGGCTCCTTTTTACCGAAAAATCGGACAAAGCAAAGAAAGTACCAGTAACAACAATGTGGGTATGGATGGGGCTAAATTGTTGGCCTACCTGGTAGACAATCAAGGCTGTATCGATTTCCCCGTATTGGGTAACCTCAAGGTAATGGGCCTGACCAACCGCGAATGCGAAGCACTCATTCGTGAAAAACTCCAGCCCTATCTGAAGGAAACACCTAATGTCACCGTACGTACCTCCAACTACAAGTTCAGCGTATTGGGCGAAGTAGGACACCCGGGCACCTATACCACCGATGCCGAAAAAGTCACCATCTTCGAAGCCTTGGCACAGGCAGGCGACATGACCCTCTTCTCGGTACGCGACGATGTGCAGTTGCTTCGCGAAGACTCCACAGGCGTACGTCGGGTATATCATCTTAACCTGAACGAGGCCAATGTAGCCCAGTCACCCTATTTCTACTTGCAGCAGAACGACGTGGTTTATGTCAAGCCCACCAAGGCGAAGGTACGTACCAATACCTTTAATAGCAACTCCTCCATGTGGATTACTCTGCTCAGCATTGTGACTTCCATCACTTCTCTTGTACTCGCAATTTCCAAATAATAACGACATTTACCTATGGCAGAAGAAACCAAGAACTACCTGTTGGAAGAAGACAACGAGACTTCCGGCTTCGACTATAAAGCGTTTTTCATCAAGCTACTGATGTACTGGCCCTGGATTCTGGGCTGTGTGGCTGTATTCCTGATTGGCGCCTTTTTCTATCTCAAAACCCTGACCCCCCTCTACACCGTCAGCTCTTCCGTGCTGATTAAGAACGAAAGCAAAGGAGGGACAAGCGGAGCCAACCTGGAAGATTTGGGCTTTGTATCCACTTCCACCCAAAGTTTTGACAACGAGTTGGAAATCCTGCGTTCACGTACCCTGATAAAGAAAGTAGTGACCGCTCTCGACCTCTATGTCAGCTACTCCGTGCCCGGCCAGTTCCGCGACACCGAACTTTACAAGCAGTCGCCCGTCAAGGTATGGGTTACACCCGAAGAAGCCGAACGTATGGGCTATGCTCAGGTAAAAATGTCTTTCCGCAACCAGCAGCTTCACGAGGTGTTGGTAGGGCACGAAGGTCAGGAATGGAAAAAAACGGTAGAAAGTCTGCCTGCAGTCTTCTCCACCCCAGTAGGTGTATTCACCTTTTCCGCAGCCGATTCTACGTTGCAAACTATCCAGCCTGTACCCGAAGTGATTCAAACTACAGTCGTATCACCCAATGCAGCAGCGGCTTCCTACCGTAACCGCTTGGCGGTAAGTCCCAGCAGCAAGTCTACCACCATTGCCCAGCTTACCTTCACCGGTAGTCAGGTAGCCCGCGGAGTAGACTTTCTAAACAAGTTAGTAGAACTCTATAACGAGGAAGGAAATAACGACAAGAACGAGGTAGCGGCCAAGACCGCCGAATTTATCGACGAGCGTATCCGCATTATCAATAAAGAACTGGGTACTACTGAAAGCCAGCTGGCCAGCTTCAAGCAGCGGGCAGGTGTAGTGGACATCGCTGCCGACGCCACCCAGGCTGCCGGCGAGCAAGCCAGCTACGAACGTGCTTACGCGGAGAATGAGGTACAAATCAGTCTGGTCAATCATTTAAAGAACCACATACTGAACGAGAGCAGTCAGTTTGAAGTCATCCCAGCCAACATCGGGCTGAACAACAGCGACTTGAATACGGTAGTGCAGAACTACAACCAGATGCTGATTGAGCGCAAGCGCCTGCTGCGCACCTCGCACGAGGACAACCCTGCCGTGCAGAGCCTGAACGCCAGCATCGAAGTAATGCGCAACAGTGTGATGGGGGCCATCCAGACCGCAGAAAAAGGCTTGCTTATCAACCGCCAGGCCCTGCAGACCCAAACACGCAAATATGCCGGCAAGGTAAGCGATGCTCCCGTGCAGGAAAAAGAATACCTCAGCATGTCGCGCCAGCAGGAAATCCAGGCTAACCTCTACCTGATGCTGCTGCAAAAACGTGAGGAAAACAACATCACCCTGGCTTCTACCGCCAATAATGCCCGCGTCATCGACGAACCTCTGGCAGGCGGCCAGATCTTTCCTACCCCCTCACAGACTTACATGATTGCCCTTGTATTGGGCTTAGGACTTCCTGTAGGCCTGATTTTCCTCTGGGGCTTGCTTCAGTTTAAAATCCAGACCCGCGGTGATGTAGAAAAGATTACCCACCTGCCTATCGTAGGCGATATTCCACTCACTCCGGAAACCGCTGAAAGTGCCATTGTGGTACGCGAAAACCGCAACGAGTTGATGGAAGAAGTATTCCGCTCGGTACGTACCAACATCCAGTACATGCTGCAGGATGGACAAAAAGTAATTCTTTTCACCTCCACCACTTCCGGTGAGGGCAAGAGTTTCAATGCCGGCAACCTGGCCTGCAGCTTTGCCTTTATGGGCAAAAAGGTAGTAATTGTGGGGCTTGACATTCGCAAACCCGGACTAAACAAGGTGTTCCATCTCTCCCATAAGGAAGCCGGAATTTCACAATACCTGTCCGCCCCCGAACATACAGACTTGCTTAGCTTATGTCAGGCATCTACGGTATCACCCAACCTTTACATCTTACCTGGTGGCACCATCCCTCCCAACCCAACTGAACTGGTGGCACGCCAGGCACTCGATGATGCGATTCAACAGCTAAAAGCACATTTTGACTATGTGATATTGGATACTGCTCCTATCGGCATGGTAACCGACACCCAGCTTATCGCCCGCGTAGCCGATTTAAGCGTTTATGTATGTCGCTCCAACTACACGGCCAAGAGCGAATTTAAACTAATCAATGAATTGCAGCAGGACGGCAAACTTCCCCACCTCTGTGTATTGATTAACGGCATTGATATGAATAAACGTGAAACCGGCTCCTACTATGGTTACGGCAAGTATGGTAAGTACGGACACTACGGTTACGGAAAGAAATACGGCTATGGCTACGGTTATGGCTATGGACAAAAGAAATAACTAAGGTAGAGTCTTTCCCACGGGATGGGAGAGAAATTTTTCATATTTAAAATTATTCCAGCCGATGTGAATCGCCTGGAATTCAGTCCTAATAAAAAAGACTTAACTATACATAGTTTATTGTCAGTCATATAATTTCCATCCTAAGAATAATTAAGATAATCAGTAACCAATTTCTTATGTCAGAAATTTCAGCAAATAATAAACGAATAGCAAAAAATACATTATATTTATATTTTCGCCACATTTCCGTACTCCTTGTAGGATTATACACCTCACGAGTCATTTTACAAACTCTTGGAGTAACAGATTATGGTATTTATGAAGCTGTAGGAGGAGTTGTGGGCTTTTTGGGGTTTATCAACGGGGCTTTAGCCGGTGGAGCAAGCCGTTTCATCACATACGCCATCGGGAAAGGAGATGAAAAAGAAACAGAGAGAACTTTCACAACGACCCTCACCATACACATTATATTAGGTATACTTCTTGCTGTCATAATGGAAGTGGCGGGAATCTGGATGATTTACAATAAATTCCTTTTCCCAGCAGACAGGCTCGACTCTGCAGTATGGGCGCTTCACTTTTCTGTACTCACCATGGCTATAGGAGTAAGTCAAGTTCCTTATTCAGCCTGTTTGCAAGCGCACGAGCGTTTTGACATTACAGCTTATGTAGCTATTGCTGACATTGTACTACGCTTGCTGGTAGCTATTCTTATCCAATATTTTGGTAGTGATAAACTCATATTTTTTGCCTTCTTACTATGTCTTCAAAATGTGGGAATCATGATGTTTTACCGTTGGTTTTGCTCCAGTCGATACAAAGAAGCGAAATTTAAGTTATCAATTGATAAGAAAATATTCCGTTCAATAGCCACTTTTTCCACATGGGGATTGATATATAACTTTGTATATACTCTAAATCAGCAAGGAACAACTATACTTTTCGGATGGTTTTTCCTACCTCCAGTTCTTGCAGCCAAAGCCATCTCCGTAAAAGTAAATAGTATGACGGCTCAGTTTATCGGACAATTCCGTGCCGCAGCAAATCCACAAATCGTAATGACATACGCACAAGCAAATTACGGAGAATTTAAACGCCTGATATTAATGTCTGCCAAATATTCTTTCTTTATTATGTGGATTATGACTCTGCCTATATGCCTATTGACAGCTCCTCTGTTACATCTTTGGTTAGGAGAAGTACCGGAGTATACAGTAATTTTTGTTCAACTGATAATGGTAGATAGTCTTTTTTGGTTATTTGATGTATCATTCTACCAAGGAATTATAGCCACTGGAAACGTAAAAAAGAATACGATTTACACATGCATTTTTAATTTCATGCGTTTCCCTATAGTATATATACTCTTCTCTTCAGGCTTTTCCCCTGTAAGTTCATTTATCATAAGTATTATATTCGGAGCATGTATCGGCTTAATATTAAAGCCTTACCTACTACGACAGCTTATAAACTTTCCATGGAAAGATTTCATTCATATATATATAAGCTGTTTAGGCGTAGCTCTCATCTCAGCGATTGTTCCGTATTGTATGACTTATATAGTGAACGTTAATAACATTTCCGGATTCTGCATTGTGGGATTTCTATCAGTTCTTTCATCTGCAATTACCATTTTTTATTTAGGCATTGAAAAAACACATAAAGAAAAAATCACAGCCATTATTATAAATAAATTAAGAAAATAGTTATGCTGTCAAGTTTTAAACGATATATAAAATCATACTGGTTTGTCCATTTCTCAACAAAAGGATTTCATCAGTCAGAACAAGAACTGAAAGACAAATATTACTCAGGAAATTCAAAAACGATTGAACTTAAAAGCACTGAAATAGTTTTTATGGTAGATGGTCGTTTCATTCACGGTGGACTAACGGACAGGTTACGTGGCATCACAAGTCTTTATCACTATTGTAAAGAAAAAGGTATCCAATATTATCTCAATTATAGCTATCCTTTTAAATTGGCACAATTTTTAGAACCTAACAAATATAACTGGCTCATAAACAAAAGTTGCATAACCTACAATAGCAACCAAGCCACTCCTATTGTTATTAATGATTGGCAATTTGATGTTCGACTTCATAAATCCTATCTTGATAAAGTAATTTCAGAAAATAAAGGAAAACAAATACATATTTATAGCAATACTCCTTACTTTAAAAACACCTTTAAACAAGATTTCAATGAACTCTTCCGCCCATCCTCCATTCTTCAACGTAAAGTAGATGAAACAATCCAAATGATTGGGGAACCATATATAGCTATGGTATTCCGGTTTCAGCAATTACTTGGTGATTTTAAAGAAACTGGATATAAGACTTTACCTGAAAAAGAGCAAAACTTACTTATACAACACTGCATCAATAAAGTAAATGAACTACGCAATAATAGGCACTGTGACAAACTTGTATTAGTAACCTCAGATAGCTTTACATTTTTGCAGACCATCTGTCAGAAGCTTGATTTTGTACGTATTATTCCAGGAAAAGTAGTGCACATGGATCACACATCAGATGCTTCTAATGAAGTATACATGAAGTCCTTCGTAGATTTATTTGTATTAAGCAAAGCTGAAAAGATTTATCTATTACAAACAGGCAACATGTATCATAGTGGTTTTGCCCAATGTGCTTCCATGGTAGAAAATATTCCATACGAAGAAATTATATTCTAATTATTATGAAGTTTTCAATAATTATCCCGATATACAATGCAGATAAATACCTGTCTCAATGTTTAAACAGTTTGCTTAAACAAACAGAAAAAGATTTTGAAGCTATTTTAATTGATGACGGAAGTTCTGATAAGTCTCCCTCTATTTGCGATGAATTCGCAAAAAAAGACGCACATTTCAAAGTAATTCATCAAAAAAACAAAGGAGTAAGTGAAGCACGGAATATTGGCCTGAAAACAGCCCAAGGAGAATGGATATGCTTTGTGGATGCGGATGATAAAGTAGAACCACTATGGCTAGAAAACTTTGCAAAAAATATAGCTGATGATATAGATATCATTATTCAAGGTGCTTTAGTCGTTGAAAAAACGAATACTAAAGTCATTCAATTTCCACATAGAATCTATTCACGTAATAATATTACAGAACTTATATCATACTGGCAACATCAGGAACCAGATATGGGTTCTTTGTGGACAAAAGCAATACGCTCCTCTCTTATAAAAAAGAACAATATCTTATTTAATACGACTATTAAACATTATGAAGACTGGATATTTTTTACTTATTGCCTTTTGTACATTAGAAATGTAAAAACGATTAACACTAATGGTTATATTTATAATCATTGCAATAGTACTTTAACAGGGAAAGGTAATAACATAGCCAATGCAGAATGGAGATTAAAAATATTTAGAGTAAGGTATGAAGCAGCACAGCAATTAAAGAAGATAGATAAAAATGCATATTGGATATATATGGAGAAAGTTTCACAACTTATGATACAAACGATCTATCAAATATACAAAGAAAAATACCCCAGATACAAACGATTAGAAATACTGAAAGAATTTGCATCTATGGATATTAACAATACAAAGTTTACAATCAAAAATAAAATAGTTCAAGCATTTTGGTTACAAAAATATCCATTAATTTCCGATTTTACTCTTTCACTTTTTTCATTTTAAAAAGTTATAAGAAATGATTGTCAATTCCATTACATTTCTAATATTCTTCTCCATAGTATTTATTCTGTATTACGCAGGTCAAAAAGTTCTTAAATGGCAGCAATATATATTGCTCTTTGCAAATAGCGTATTTTATGCATGGGTAGATTGGAAAATGTTATCCCTATTAATTATATCAATCATTGTTTTTTACATACTTGGATTGCTGATAGAGCAATATAATAGCAAAAATTTAAAGAATTCTATATGCGCTATAGGTGTCATTGCAGGAGTTGGACTGCTTATATATTTTAAGTATCTCAACTTCTTTATTAGTTCTTTTACAACATTACTCAGTAAAATAGGATTAGAATGTAACCATAATACACTAAAAGTAGTTATGCCATTAGGCATTTCATTCTTTACTTTTAAGCTGATAAGTTATATAGTAGATGTACGTAAAAACGAAATGCCTGCTTGCAAAAATATAGTAACATTAGCCAATTATATCAGCTTTTTTCCTACTATACTTTCAGGGCCTATAGACAAATCAACAAAATTATTGCCACAATTTGAACAAACCCATTTTTTTAATTACAGCATGGCCGTAGATGGTTGTAGGCAAATATTATGGGGTATGTTTAAGAAAATGGTTATTGCTGATGGCCTTGCTCTCTATACAGAAACTAATCCTGAAACAGCAGCAGGCAGTACTTTATTCATCCTATCTATATACTATAGTATACAATTATACTGTGATTTTTCCGGCTATAGCGACATGGCAATCGGAGTAAGTAAATTATTAGGATACAATATTACCCCTAACTTCCGTTACCCTTACTTCGCACAGAGTATATCCGAATTTTGGAAACGCTGGCATATAAGCCTGCTTAATTGGTTCAGATATTACATATACATTCCTTTAGGTGGTAGCAGATGCTCAAAAGGAAAAGTTATACGCAATACTTTCATCATATTTCTTGTAAGCGGCTTATGGCACGGAGCTAACTGGACATTTATATTCTGGGGAATATTACATGCATTGTTTTTCTTACCCCTCTTATTAAATAATAAACCTCGCCCAAAAGTAAACTTAGAAGAGAAAATCATATTTAGTTTCCATTCTGTCAGAAAAATCATAACCGTTTTTTTAGTAGTAAACTTTGCTTGGATTATATTCCATGCAGACAATATAGAACAAACTGTACTAATATTTTCAAAAATATTTAGCGAATCATTATTTAGCAAACCATCTGGGGTATTACCTGCATTACCAATACTCATATTTGCTTTATGCATGTTCATATATGAATGGAAAGCATCAAATAAAGAATATGCTTTAAGCCTTCTTCCCAAGAAAAAAATACTACGCTGGGGATTATATACATTTATCATTATCCTGATTGTATTCTATCAAGGAAAATCAGCTCAATTTATATATTTCAATTTCTGATTTTAAGAATAACCATGATAAAAAAATTTATTATACAACTATCTCTATTTTGTACCATCACTTGCATATTAATATATTTCACAGGAGAGATTCTTTATATAATTATCAACAAAACTGGAAATAACATTTTAAGTGATACCGATTTTAAAGTAACTGAAGCTGTATGTAGAAGCCGTAAACATATAAAAACCAGAAAACTTGTTTTAGGTGATAGTGTAGGTAATTCTTTATACGGAAATAGTACTGACAGCTGTGTTTATTCGTTGACAGCTACAGTAGCTATTACCGCATCTGGACAATATTGTTTGTTAGCCAATTTCCTATCCAACAATCAAGAAAGACTCCCTGAAGAAGTTATTCTCATAGTAAATCCGTTAAACTGGAATAATGTATTAAGTGGCAATTTATGTTATTCATTATTTGCAAAACAGTTCTATAATGATGAATTTAAGCCCTATCTTGATAAAACAGAAATAGATGAAATTGCGACATGGCCATACGCCTATTTGCTTAACCAAAAATGGTTTCGCATTTGCCCATATACAATTAACATCGAAAACAATAAAGCACAACGAGGCAAATGGATTTCAGAAATGCAATATCGATATATTCATAAAATAGAAACATTATGTCAATCTAAAGGAATAAAATTTCGTTTATTATCTGGCCCTGTACGCGAATCTTTACGTAATCAAGTCAATAATATTGCACATGCTGACACAAGAGCTCAAGAACCAATATTTAAAGAATATTTTAAGAATATAAAATATTTACCCGATAATAATTTTGTAGATCAGTTGCATTTAAAACGTTCAAATATACCGTTTGATTATTTTAATCTTTATAACTAAATGCTTTTTAATTCTTTTCAATTTATCGTATTTTTTCCTTTAATTTGCGTGTTATATTATATTATACCCCGTAAATTTACAAAACTATTTCTTGTTATAGCGAGTTATCTACTTTATATGAACTGGATACCTGCTTATGCATTACTATTATTCTATATTACAATAATAACATATATTGGTGCACTAAACATACAGACCTTAGAAAAACAACAAAAAAAACATAGAGTAATAATATTCGCAATACTAGCAATACTTCCATTATTATTTTTTAAATACTACAATTTTGTAAACAGCAATATAAAAGAGTTATTATCCATATTCCACCTACAGATAGATTTACCAGGACTTAACTGGGCAATCCCAGTCGGCATTTCATTTTTTACATTTCAAGCCTACGGTTATTTAATGGAAGTATATTATAAAAAAATAGAACCTGAACATAATTTGCTCAATTACATATTATTTATTTCATTTTTCCCACAAATAGCATCAGGCCCTATCAGTAAAGGCATCAATCTGCTGCCTCAAATCAAAGCTGGTCGGACATTTGATTTAACTAAAATCATAGAAGGAATGAAGCTAATGCTTTGGGGAATGTTCATGAAGGTAGTTCTTGCTGACCGCATTGCTATATATGCTAATACCGTATTAGATAATTATGAATATCAAAATGGTATTTCATGTTTTATAGCAAGTTTCTGTTATACCATTCAAATCTATGGAGATTTTGCCGGATATTCACTTTTAGCAATAGGTTGTGGAAAAATAATGGGATTTGATTTACCAAACAATTTTAACCGTCCTTATTTTGCAGCCACTATCACTGAATTCTGGCGAAGATGGCATATATCCCTTACGCAATGGCTTACATCATACGTATATATACCACTTGGTGGTAATAGATGCTCAAAAGCACGATGTTATATGAATATATTTATCACATTTCTTATAAGCGGATTATGGCACGGAGCAAACTGGACTTTCATATTTTGGGGCTGGTTACATGGAATGTTTCAGGTAATAGAAAAAATTACAGGATTAAATTCTACTCCAAAAAATAAATGGGAAAAAATTTTTAGAATATCTCTAACGTTTTTAATCATCAACTTTGCATGGATTGCATTCCGCATGCCTACTATTTCAGATACTTTCGCTATATATAATAAAATATTCACCAACTTTAACGGGACTCTATTTCTCCCAGGTGATAAAACAACAATAGTATTCATCATGTTTGCCCTATTATTGCTTCTGTTTAAAGAAATTACAGATGAATATTTTCCAGACTCTTTTAAAATCATGAATAGTAATTACACAGTGGTACGTTGGATTGGCTACGTATCTATGATTGTTATCATTATGCTTTTAGGGGTATTTGACGCAGGGCAATTTATTTATGTATCATTCTAACGATATGAAAAAAATTATCATCAAATTAATCATATTTTCAATAATAATATTCATCTCAGATTACACTATAGGAAAAATTTGTCATTTTCTATACGTAAATGCAAAAGGTGGGTATACAGAACGTAATTACAGCATAATGCACCGTACTACTGAAGATATTTTAATTTTAGGATCGTCACGAGCAACACATCATTACGTTCCTTCTATTATAACAGATTCTACAGGCCTATCTTGCAGAAATTGCGGTATCGATGGAATGGGAATTATATTAGAATATGGTCAACTTCAGGTAATATCAGAACGCTATATACCGTCAATTACAGTCATTGATATAAATGCCCCTTTCTGCATAGAGACAAATGATAATACCAAATATCTTAGCTATCTCAAAATGGAAAGCCATAGCAATTTGATTTCTGAAATTTTAAAAAACATAGATAAAACGGAAAGATACAAGTGTATATCTCAAATGTACATATATAATTCTCAAATATTAAAATTATTAGCAGATTATTATGCCCCATCCATATTATCCAATGATAACGGTTATATCCCCATAAAGGGCATTACAAATAATTTTCCAACTAAATTCAATGATTATGATTTTAGTGTAGATTCCATAAAACTTAAGTACATAGAAAAAACTATAACTGAATTTAAGAATAAAACAAAACTTATATTTGTTATTTCACCAGTTATAGCAGCAACACAAACACCATCTGTTTATAAGCCATTATATTTATTATGCGAAAAATATAATGTTACTTTACTTGATTATAGTGCATCATATTTTTCTTTAAAAAAAGAATACTGGAAAGATTCTGCTCATCTCAACAATGAAGGTGCAAGGGCTTTTACTAAACAATTTACAAGTGATTTAAAAAACGAAATAAATAAATGAAAACATTACTCTTCAAACTTATTTTCAAAATCCAAGAGCATTATCACTTTTGGTTATTTTGGTTTTATGGGAATATTGTTACTCAAAAACAACTTGCTCTACTAAACATACCTCATGGTAAATGCAAATTCTATGGAGTTGCCCATTTCTACAAAACTAATAATGGAAAGATTTCTATTGGAAATAACTTTGTATGTAATTCTGGAAGTTTAGGTCCCGGCATAGCATCATCAGAGTGTAAATTCATTGCAGACAGAGGAAGTATTTTTATTGGGAATAACGTAGGAATCAGTTCATCAATAATCTTCTCAAATGAAAATATCATAATCGAAGATCATGTAGCCATTGGAGCAGGCTGCATGATTTTTGACACAAATTTCCACTCATTAGATCCTAAAATACGCGGCACAGAAAAAGACACAATTAATGCAAAAAATGCACCTGTTACAATTTGCAAACATGCTTTTATTGGAGCCCGCTCCATTATTACTAAAGGAGTAACAATTGGGGAAAACTCAATAATTGCAGCGGGTAGTGTCGTTGTGAAAGATATACCAGCTAATCAAATATGGGGAGGAAACCCTGCAAAATTCATTAAAGAACTGCGCCTATGAAAAAAATCAGCTACTACAAATTATTATGGAATTCATTTTGGTTTAATCTCCACTATCTTCCTTTAAAACAAGCGATAAAAATACCTATATTTATATATAGTCCTATTTATGTATCAAAATCTGGAAATATCAAAATAGAATCTCCAATAAGAAAAGGAATGATTCACTTAGGACGATATAGCTGTCCTATGTATAATAAAGGTATAAAATGGGAAAATAAAGGTACGATTATTTTTAAAGGCTCCTGTCATATTGGAAATGAATCATTTATTTCTGTTGGTAAGAATGGAATTCTAACCATTGGCCAAGATGTCGCCAATACAGGCAAACTAAGAATTATATGTGCAAAAGAGATAACTATAGATGAACATAATCGTTTAGGGTGGGAAACGCTAATAATGGACACTTCTTTTCATCCTTTATTTGATATTGAGAAACAAATCTTCCTTCCAGCTATAAGATCCGTTCATATTGGTGCAAATAATTGGTTAGGAATGCAATGTGTAGTAATGCCTGGAGCAAATACCCCAGAACATTGCATATTTGGATTACGTAGTATTATTACACGAAATGCACCCATAGAATCTTATTGTACGCATGGAGGAACTCCTTTACATATTATAAGACGTAATGTTAAACGTATCTTAGGAAAAGATCAAATCGAATATTAATGAAAATATCAATAATTACAATTAATTACAATAATGCTGAAGGACTTAGACAAACACTTGAAAGTATAAAAGTCCAATCATACAAAAACTACGAATTATTATTGATTGATGGCAATTCTACTGATAATTCTATAGAAGTAATAAAAGAATATGGATATAAATATGTAAGTGAACCTGACAATGGCCCTTTTGACGCAATGAATAAAGGTATAAAAAAAGCAACCGGAGATTATTGCATATTCATGAATTCAGGAGATTCTTTTCATAATGAAACCGTACTTAAATCTTTTGTAGAACTTCAGCCGACCAAAGATATTTATACAGGAATTGCGGCAGAACACCTTAATGGTAAAATCCATAATTGGAATCCTGCCAAAGAAGAAGAACTATCAATGAGATTCTTTTATCGACACTCATTAAGCCATCAAGCTTCATTTATAAAGACCTCAATAATGAAAGCTAATTTATACGATACTAATTATAAAATAGTATCAGACTGGTTATTCTTTGTAAAAGCCTTACTACTCCAAAACGTAAGGTATGAGCCATTATCATTTTTCGTATGTAATTATATGGATGGAGGTATAAGCAGAGACGCTAATAAAGCATTTACAGAACGAGAAGAAGCATTAAAACTATTATTTGGGAATCGTATTTTGCGTGATTTTCATACAATGCAATATGGAGTAAATGAATGGGATGCTATGGCAAAACGAGTGGATCCTGAATCAAAAATTGGTAAACTAATTATTAAAATCACTAAGAGTCTATTAACTCTACGGAAATAATACTCAGAATGCAACAAATACGAGTTATCTATATTATAAATGATAGCGGTTGGTCTGGTTCTACCATTGCATTAAAGAATCTCTTAGAATGCATGCCTAAAGCAGAAGTCCTGCCATTAATAGTATGTAACCATGACGGCCCATTTTGTAACTGGCTTTCAAATAACAATATCCAATATACTATATTTTCCTACCCTTGGAATTACAGACCACGAACCCAAACATTAAGGGATAAAGTTGCCTATTATTGGAGAATTTATAAATTTTATAAGGCTGAAAAAAGAGCAACAAAATATTTAGAATCATTATGCCAAACATTTAAGCCTGATATTATTCATTCTAATAATGGTATTATCAGTTTTGGATACAAAGTAGCTAAAAAACTTAAAATAAAGCATGTCTGGCATATAAGAGAATACCAAACAAAAGACTTTGGAATGATTCCAATACCTTCAATGAGAGATTTTAAAAGAAAAGCGCAAGACGAATACACTATATGCATTACTAAAGACATACAAAAATATTTTGAACTGGATAATAATAAATCAATTGTTATCTATGACGGTGTATTTCATCAAAATACATATAGATATTCTGCTTCAAAAGAAAATTATTTCTTGTTTGTTGGTAGAATAGAACAATCAAAAGGAATAGATATTCTAATTGATACTTTTCAAAAATATTGTAGCTTAAACAATGGTAATACTGCTACTTTAAAAATAGCAGGTAAAGGGACACCACAATATGAAGAATACATAAAGCAAAAAGTATTACAATATGGTATAGAAACTAATGTTCAGTTCTTAGGATTCCGTAATGATTGCTTTGATTTAATGTATAATGCAAAAGCAACAATAGTGCCTTCAAGATGCGAAGGTTTTGGCTTTATAACGGTAGAAGCTATAAATAATGGTTGTATGGTTATCGGAAATAACAATGCTGGAACTGCGGAAATTGCATCACAATGTAATAAAATGGTATTACTTTATAATAATGAAAAACAATTATTAGATTTAATGTCTAACGTTTCACCAAATCATTCGATTATTAAGGATGAACAAAAACTTGCAAATAACTTATTTAGTTGCGAAATATCAGCTAAACAAGTCGTTGAGTTTTATAGATTTATTCTTAAACAATAGTTTATTTATATGGAGGTAATTTTTATAGTATTTATATTATTAAGTTTCTACACCTTTATTTCATTTAGAAAAGATAAAATTACAAATTTGTCTTTAGAAAAGAGTCTTAATCTAAAGGGGCTTTTTGCGTTAATGGTTATAATTACCCACATGGGAATGGCTGCAGAGTTGCATTTAGGACAAACAGCCACAATAGCATGTTCCAATTTTTTCTTCCTATCAGGTTATGGATTATATGCAGGATATCAAAATAAAAAAGAAAATTATCTCATAGGTTTCTTTAGGAAACGATTTATCAAACTACTAATTCCTTGGATTACATCGATTATTATTTACCAGGCATTTCTCTATTTCTATTACGGAAAGTGCTATTTCTTAAAGATAACATCTTTTGAAGCTTTAAATGAAAAAGCATTATTGGCCTTTGACTGGTTTTTAATTGACTTATCAATTTTCTATATTATCTTCTATGTATCTGTAAAATGGTTTAAAAATATTTTATCAATCATTGCCTGCTTCACATTAATATTCATAGTATCTAAATTTCAACAAAAAGTCTGCTGCTATGAAAATAATGCCTGGTGGTTTTTTTCTAATTTCGGATTTGTAACCGGCATGGCTACATCATATTTCAGTAAACAAATAAAAGAAGTAATGTTATCTTATGGTAAACAAATAACATTTATTGTTTTCCTATTTTTCCTTTCAACCGCATTTATATATAGTAAAGTATGGTGGTACTATCTAAGTATTATGCCTTTTTTTGTGTATATTTTAAGCCTAAATTCTAATAAATGGCATAATAAGATATTACAATATTTTGGCAAAATATCATATGAGTTTTACACCATACAAATGGTAGCAATAATGACATGTAGAATATTTCTTGAACCCAATACATGGACATATTGGGGATGTACCATTTTAATATTGACATTATTTGCAAGTATCCTTCATTATGCAGACAATAAAATTTACGAAGTTATCAAACAATAATTATATATGAAACACAATGTTCTCATTATATTACCATGGCTTCCCTATCCACTAAATACAGGTGGAAATCAAGCAACATTTAATTGCATAGAAGCATTAAAAAATGACATTCAGTTCCATATTGCTTTTATGGCAGGCTCACATGAACAAGAAAGGTGTTTAAAAAAATTATGGCCGGATATCAAATTTTATCGCCATAATAGACCCAAACCTAAAGGATTTTATGCAATCACCTCAAAAATAATCGAGAAACTAGAACGAACATTATTTAAAAATATTCTCCAATATAAGATAGAAAAGTCCTATATCAAACACCATTATCAAAAGTATTATGGTTTTATTGAATTTATCAATAATATTATAGAAGAACATCATATTGATATTGTTCAGATGGAGTTTATGGAAACTATCGACTATGTTTATGCTATTCCCGATAAGGTAAAAAAGATATTTATTCACCATGAACTCGGCTATGTACGAAAAGAACTTTATTTAAAATCTATTGGAGTTAATAATGAATTATATTATAAATATATTTATAGACAAGCCAAGCAAAAAGAAATAGGCACACTCAATTATTATGACGCGGTAATAACTGTCTCCAGTATTGATGCAGAAAAGCTAAAAAGAGACGGAGTTACATCTGAAATTATACCTTCATTTTGTATTGTTCAAAACAAATACAGTTTTAAACAAATAGAAAAATATGATAAAGTATTAACCTTTGTAGGGCCTGAGAATCATCCACCCAACAAAATAGGAATTACATGGTTTTTAGACAATGTATGGCCATCTATTCTAGAAAAAGAACCATGCATGAAACTCAAAATAATCGGAAACTGGACCGAAACCACTCAAAAAGATTTTTATAATAAATATAAAGGATTACAGTTCACAGGATTTGTCAAGGACTTACAACAAGAATTACTCGGAACAATAATGATAGTACCTATAACTATTGGCAGTGGTATCCGAATGAAAATCCAAGAAGCCGCAAAAATGGGAATTCCTGTCATTACTACCACAGTGGGAGTTGAAGGTATTCCATTCGAGAATAGGAAGGAATGTATAATCGAAGATGAACCTGAAAAATTTGCTGAAGCTATCTTAAAATTGAATTCAATACAAGACCAACAAATTTTAGCTAATGCAGCATATAAGAAGATCACTGAAATATTCGGATTTGAAGCTTTACGCCAATCCAGATTACCGATTTATAAGAAACTAGCAAATGGATAAAATATCAATAGTCATGGCCACATACAATGGTGGCAGATTTTTAAAAGAACAGCTCAATTCTTTATGCAAACAAACAAGAATTCCAGATGAAGTTATAGTTGTAGATGATGGTTCCACAGATAATACATTAGCAATATTAGAAGAATTTTCTAAAGTCTTAAACTTATCCATACACATTAATACAAACCATTTAGGAGTAAACGGAAATTTTGAAAAGGGGCTTAATCTCTGTAGCGGTGATTATATCATGTTCTGCGATCAGGATGATTATTGGCTACCCAATAAAATAGAATTGATGTACAAGAAGATGCTTGAAATTGAGGATAAGAAGACTCCTTGTATTGTAAGCTCTCGCGACACATATGCAGATATTAATCTCAAAGAATCCCCCCAATTAAATCCGTACCCTTCGTACATATTCTACCCCAAAAATAATTGTGATTATAGGGAAACCGTAATCAAGCATTTAAGCCAAGGATGTGCAATGATGCTAAATAGAAAATGCTTAGAATATATTTTACCAATACCAAACAATGAAGTATGTTACGATTATTACATCGGATTTATTGTAGCTATGATTGGTAAAAAATATGATATGAAAGAGTCTTTAATGCTTTATCGAGTTCATGGAAACAACGTCACAGCCTCTATAAATAATAATTACACCCAAATACCTAAAAGAAGACACAGAAATCCTGGAGTGGTACCACAACATTTTATTGATACCTATAATATAGCAATTTCCCAAAAGCAAAATTATTTCATCAAAGAACGATATAATTACGTTAAACGTATAATCTCATTAGCCAATAACAATAACTCAATATGGAGACATATCACAATATTATTCAGTACCCCCAATATACCGATAAAATTGAAATATACCAGTCTCAAAAATAAATTGTTAAACTTTATTTTTAAAGTTTGAATTCTACATGAGAACATCAATTATCTTAAAGATTACTCCATATTTAATTCTCCTGAATTGCTTATGGATGTTTGTACATTCTTTCTTTAAGTTCACAAGAATCCCACAAATTTATGGATACTCTATATCTCTAACTATAGCTTTTTGTTGCCTAAACTACTACTTCAAAAAAAGACATATCATAGCTCAACAGAATAGATTTTTGTGTGTGTTTTACAATATTCTAATATTCTATACCGTAATTGGATTCATACTAGCATATTTCTTCCCATCAAGTATATATCCTTTCACCAGAATGAATGTATATTGTTCATTTTTATCTTTTGGCTTGATATTCATATTCAAGAATGAATATGTTTGGATACGACTATTTAAATTATGGTGGAAATACGTTCCTATAACATTCGTTTTATTATGGTGGAAATTGGAACCAAGTATGTATGCTTTTGTTCTTTCATTCTGTTTATTCTTTATTCTGTTTGTAGATGAAATGAAAATAACAAAAAAGATTATAGTATATGTATTTTTAATTATTATTGGAATATGGGGAATGCAACAAAGAATTACCTATATAACTTTAATTCTTCCAATCGTATTATTGATTTTCGACAAAACAGGATTAGCTAAAAACAAAAAGTTATGCAACATTATCCTTCATAGTGCAATGTGGTTACCCATTATTTTATTTATACTAGGAATTACAGGTAAGTTCAATATATTGGCTATGGATAGCTATGTAAAAGAAGGTTATGTATCAAACAGTGCTGGTAAAATGACAGAAGATACTAGAACATTTCTATATGAAGAAGCATTATCATCTGCCGTTAATAATCAATACTTAATTTGGGGAAGAACTCCTGCTTATGGGATGGACTCCCCCTTTGTCCAATCTTTCGACGATGCCGGCTACGTAGGAATGGCACTGACAATAAAGGGAAAAATGCCTCAAAGAATATGTGAAGCATTTATCCCCAATATCATAACCTGGTGTGGGATATTAGGTTTCCTAATTTTCTTTTTACTATTCTACAAATTTAGCTACAGAATCATTAATAAAAGTAATAACATTAAGCTTAGGATATTAGGATTATATATGACTTTTTTTTGGATATGTAGTTTTATTACATACCCATCTACAAGTATCTCTTCCGATTGGATTATTGTCTATTTAACCATAGCAATCAGCAGTTCTCCACAAATAATGAAATTAAATGATAAAGAATTTGCTTTATTAATAAGAAAGGCAACTACATGAAAGCAGAACACAATTATAGCATTGATATATTGAAAATCATCGGCATTATATTCATTATCAATTCCCATCTTGGGGATATGTATGGAAATTATTCATTCATCGCCCAATTTGGTGATATAGGAAATTCTTTATTCTTTTTCTGTTCAGGATATACTTTGACATTAGGACGAATAGATAGATTTGATAATTGGTATAAAAGACGGTTCAGAAGAATTTATGCTACAGTATTAGCTTATGTCTTCCTAATTTCAACATATTATGGGTTAAAATTTAATTCATACGAAGTTTTTATTGAAGCTGGTGGTGGATATTGGTTTTTACCATTTATTATGGTATTCTATTTTATCTATTATCCCATCAAAAGATTTAATATGCCAATTACAAAATTGATAGTTATTCTGTTTACTTTTTTTGTCATTTGGTTTTATTTCAATCCTTCTTTTGAACTCCCTTTATGTGATATAAAACGGAGTCCATATATATTAATTTTCTTATTTGGAGCATTAATGCCAATAAAAAATCTTCCAATCATAAAAAACACTTATAGTGCCATAGGATTAATAATAACAATATTAACATACTTAATCATCACATATTTGTATAGAAAAGACACTCCAATTGTTCATGATAATATAATATTTATTTTCCCCTTATTTATTATAATTGTCTATTTTCTATTTTGTTTTTTTATTTCTAATGAACATAAGATAGTTAAAAATTCTAAAATTAAAAAATTCATATTACACATTTCTGCTTTAAGTCTGGAGTTCTATATTATGCAATTTCTTTTTATCACAAATAAATATAACGAATACTTTCCACTGAATATTATCATTTATCTTATAATAGTATATTTTTCAGCAATTATGCTTAAAATAACAACAAATTTACTCCTACAAACTTTTAGTAAGGAAGATTTTAACTGGAGTGAAATTATAAAAATCAATTAAATATGAATATAGTTTTTACATGCTGTACGGATAATTATCCCTTATCTTTTTCAGCAAACAACACTAAAGACGAATTTATTGCAAAAGGATTAAAAGACTGTTCTATTACTTTTATCAATCGTCTATGGGGATATAAAGAAAAATCTTCTATAACTGAAGGAGAAACAGAAAATAAATATAAGTATTACATATTCCCTAAAAAGAGCAATAAACTTATAACCATAATTTTTAACACAATATCTTTATTTAAGATATTAAAAAGATGCAAGAAAAATGATGAACAAAATATTATGATTATCGACACTGGATATTATATATTCTTTATAATCTATGTAATTTATGCCAAGGTTTTAGGATACAAAATTTTACACATTATAACAGAATGGCCATTAGCTTTTAAATTAGGAGTTGTTGCTCGTTTTGATGCCCAACTATACGTAAATAGTTTTGGATATTTTGTTGACGGAATTCTTCCTATTAGCGAAGCCTTAATTGAAAAAACTAAGAAATTTAAAAAGCCAATCCTTAAAACTCCCATTTTAGGGGAATATTCAAAAAATATCAATTCGCAAGAAGGAAATTATTTTGTGTATTGTGCAAATGCCGGGTATTATAGAATTATCGATTTTGTTATAAATGCTTTCGCTCTTTATCGGAAAAGCCACGATAACGGTAAACTCTTTTTGGTTCTTTATGGTAAAGAATTGGCAATAAAACGAGTACAAGAAGCTATAAAAAATAAGTATTTAATAGAGTACATAGAAATAGTATCAAAACTATCTACAGAGGAACTTACTCAACTTTATGCAAATAGTATAGGGTTACTGATTCCATTAGATCCTAATTCATTACAAGACAAATATAGGTTTTCTCAAAAAATTGCAGAATATCTTGCCACACAAACTCCTATCATAACTTGTAACGTAGGAGAAATTCCATATTATCTAAAAGATAAAGAATCTTGCATCATTGCAGAATACACAATAGAATCATATGCAAAAGCTATGGAATGGATTATTGATAATCGGGAAAAGGCTAAGGAAATCGGTATAAACGGATATAAAGTTGGAAACAAAAACTTTAACTACCAAATATACGGGAATCAACTTATTAAATTTATAGAGCAATTATAAATATGAAAATAGTATATTGCCTTCCTGAAATTAGTCTTCCAGGAGGTATTGGTCGTATCACCTCCATTAAAGCTAATTACCTATCATCAATCGGTCATGATGTATACATTGTCACTACTGACGACAATAATAATCCACCATATTACAAATTAAATGACTCTATAAGACTAATACAGTTTGACATTAACTTCTCAAGGACCAGAAAATCGCAAATAGTCAAACGCATTAGATACCGACTACAAAATCTAACTAAATACAAAAAACTATTATCTACTTTTCTCTGTACAATTAAAGCAGATATAGTAATCTCGACATTTAATAGCGAAGCAAATTTTTTATACAAAATAAATGACGGTAGCAAAAAAATTCTAGAATGCCATTTTAATCATGATATTTATAAATGCATTGAGAAATATAGAAGCCCCTCTTTTATCAATAAAATCATAGGCAGATATAAAACTTTCGAAAATGAAAAACTAGTCCGATTATACGATGCTTTTGTTGTATTAACAGATGAAGATGCCGCTTTATGGAGAAAGTTACCCAATATGCATATAATTAGCAATATGAACGAAAACAATGATACCATAAAATCAAAGCTCTGTAATAAGAGAGTGATTGCTGTTGGGCGTCTGGATGGTCAAAAGAAATTTGAGCGTCTAATAAATATATGGAAAGAAGTATGTAAAAATATAGATGATTGGCATTTAGACATATTTGGACAAGGACCAGATGAAAATATGCTTATTAACCTAATCAAGAGCTATAACTTATCAGACAGTATTACAATTCACAAACCGTCAACAACCATTTTTAATGAATATTCAAAATCTTCCATATTGGCAATGACTTCAGTTTATGAAGGTTGGGGGTTGGTTCTTACAGAAGCAATGTCGTGTGGAGTTCCTTGTATAGCATACGCTTGTAAATGCGGACCTAAAGATATCATAAAAAATGGCATAAATGGGTTCTGCATTGAACAAGATAATAAAAAAGACTTTGTAGAAAAATTATTATTATTAATGCATGATAAAACATTACGTGTTGAAATGGGGCGAAATGCATCTGAATGTAGTAAACAGTATAATATCGAAATCGTGATGAAAAAGTGGATTTTATTATTCAATAATCTGAATCGCAATGAATAAAATAACAAACCAAGATAGTCAAAGTATAAGCATATTACGTTTTCCGCTAGCTACAATGATAGTTGTTCTTCATAGTATGAATGTTGAAAATATGAATGTCAATATACCTTGGGAGCTTTATAATGCATCATTTACAACAACTATACTTGACATATTACGCGTTTTTTTCTCAAGAGTATTAGGACATATTGTTGTGCCATGTTTTATGATTATCTCAGGATATCTTTTCTTTATCAAATTTGAGAAATGGAATTGGCACTTATACAAAAATAAGCTACAAAACAGAATTAAAACTTTATTTATTCCATATATACTATGGAATATAATACCTGTATTAATCTCATTACTTTGGCTACGCCATGAAAACCTTATATCCAACTATCTCAATGAAATACAAGAAACTGGTATATTAAATATGTTTTGGAGTTACAGAGGAATGAATGAAGTTTCCTTTTTTAATATTCCTATTTTCTGTATTGGCACTCCATTTAACACTCCATTATGGTTCTTACGAGACTTAATAATATTTATTCTTTTCTCGCCAATAATATTTGTTCTAATAAAAAGGGTATTTTATCCAATTCTAATCATCCTAATATTATGGTCATTAAATGGAGGAAATGCGGATGTATATGCTTTAATGTGGTTTTACATAGGCGCAAGTTTCAGCATAAAAAATATATCAATATCAAAATTCAGCACTAACTCATCTAGAATTATTATTCCAATATTCATTTTAAGTGGCAGTATTAAACTTTTTTCATTTCATGAAGGTGACATGCTATTATGGGAAAAGATTATTCATACATTATCTATAATGTCAGGAATTAGTACAATTTTCATTATCGCATCTAAAATAAAGTGCCAATTATCAAATAGATATAAAAAATATATTGCATCTTCAAGTTTCCTGATATACGTTCTCCACATGGAATTTTTATGGCGTAGCCAAATGTTCTTAGAACAATTAATCTTCATAAATGCAAAAAATAATGTATGGCAAGCATTTGCTGTATATTCAATATCCGTGTTTACAACGATTGCAGGATTATTAATAACAAATTTTATCATGATTAAATATTTCCCAAGACTAAATTATATATTAACTGCAAACAGATAAACTATATGAATACTAAGTTATTATCTTACGTGGTAAAAACAAGTCTTTTTTTACCATTTTTATGGGATCGTTTTTGGGCTTTCTTCTACAAAAAAAGCATGGGAAGCTGTGGAAAAAATGTAATGCTAAAACCTGCCACTTCTGTATTTAAAGGAATTGAGAACTTTTATATTGCAAGTGATGTACGCATTGCCAGATATGCAGTGATATACTCAACTGTGGCAAAAGTTTATATAGGTAGTAAGGTTGGAATAGCTCCACATCTAAAAATTATAACAGGGAATCATAATTTTCAGAGTGTAGGTCATTTTATGTTTGATGGTAATTACTCTAAAAATAAATCGGATGATCGCGATGTTATTATTGAAGGTGATTCTTGGCTCGGCATTAATGTAACATTATTATCAGGTGTTACCATTGGGCGTGGTTCATGCATAGCAGCAGGTGCAGTTGTAACAAAATCAATGCCTCGATATTCTATCATAGGCGGCGTTCCTGCAAAAGTTCTCAAATTCAGATTCACACCTGAACAAATTATAGAACATGAAAGAAAACTTTATCCTGAGTCTGAAAGAATGTCTATAGAAGATATTATGAACGAACGTAATAACTTAAAATTTTGTAGTCAAACTAGAAGCTATTTCTACGACAATTCCCACAATATAAAGATAGATTAACGAAAGCATAAAATAATTACATATCTCAAAGCTACACATGAAAAATAATAAAGTTATGATGGTAGGATCAGCAGAAAAAAGTAATGGAGGAGTTGCATCTGCTATCAAAGTTATAAAAAAAATGTCTTGTTGGAAAGAATTCTCTTGTTATTGGCTAGGGACTCAAATTCAAGGGAAATATTTACTTAAACTCAAATATTGTATTTCAGCATATATTATATCGCTTTTTAAAATATGGGAATATAACATCATACACTTCCACACTGTTCCTGACAAGATATGCCTAATAATCCAATTGCCAGTATTTTTCTTAGCTTTATTAAGCAAAAAGAAAATTATCATGCATATCCATATGGGCAATCAATTAGAAGAACATACCAAGAATTCACTTTTTATTTGGTGCTTAAAACATAGTAATCTAATTATCTTATTAGCAAAAAAATGGGAATATAAATTCAAAGAGTGGTATCCTAACATATCAACACCAACAACAACCCTATATAATGCATACGAGCCAGTAGAAGCTATTCCCTATAAAAATAGAGACAAAACAATACTATTAGCTGCAAATCTTAATGAAAATAAAGGATACAGCATCTTACTAAAAGCTTTTCAACGTATTCATCAGGACTTTCCAGATTGGAAAGTTATTATACTAGGCGATGGAGAAATAGAAAAAGCAAAAAAAATGGCTCATGAGTTTGGCATTCAAGATAAAACAATTTTTACAGGTTATCTAACTGGTAAAGAAAAAATTAAATATTTTCAAAAGGCTTCAATTTACTGTATGAGTTCTTATCAAGAAGGTTTTCCAATGGTTGTTTTAGAAGCATGGGGATACGGAATTCCTGTTGTCACAACTCCTGTAGGAGGGCTACCAGATGTCATTGAAGAAAATAAAAATGCATGTGTTTTTGATTTTGGTGACGATGCTATGCTAGCAAAAAAGCTTAGCTATTTAATTAATAATCCTCTACAAAGAGAAGAAATGTCAATCTATTCAACGAAATACGTTAATGAACATTTTTCAATAAAAAAAACAAATGATCAATTATATAATATCTATACCAATATTTAAATATTAACTATTCAATCTGAAGATTTGTCCCATATATAAAAACAAATACTATGTCAGTGAACAAATACGATATAAGTATTATAATACCATGTTATAATGTATCAAGTATATAAAAAGATGCATAAAATCCATAGAAGAGCAAACATTAAAGAACTATGAGATTATATTTATAAACGACGGTAGTAATGATGATACATTAGAACGACTCAATTCATATCAATTCCAAAATAAATCGTGTGTACAAATATTAACTTTCCCAAATCAAGGACTATCCCAAGCACGAAACGAAGGTATCAAAGTTGCAAGTGGAAAATATATTTATTTCCTTGACCCAGATGATTGGATAAATCCCAATACATTAAAGGAAAACTTTGATTTATGCGAAGAAAATAATTGTGATGCCATTCAATTCGGATACCAAGCAATCAATGAAGATGGGAAGCCTGCTTGGAGTAGTAACGGGAACAAAAGACAAGGAATATATAATCAAAATGAAATAATTCAAACTTTACTCCCAAGATTTATTGGATATTCTCAGTCAGATATTAATTATTATGGCACACCTCTCTTCAATCAAAAATCTGAAATGTGTTCCGTTTGGCGATTTTTTTATAAAAGAGAAGTTATTTCAAAGTACAATATACTTTTCCCAAAAGGAGTAAAATTAATAGAAGATAAGATTTTCAATTGCCACTTCTTTCTATACGCCAAAAAGATTTTCATCCATAATCAAAAATACTATTATTATGAAATTAAATCTAATGGTCTAATGACCTCTTCTTTACAAAATCCACAATCGCTTTTAAAAGACAAACTTGACGGTATAAGCGAAAGAAGAAGACTACAAGAACTTTCTATAAATATAAACAAAATAGACTTGTTTCCCATGTATGCTGGTTCCTTATTTTTATCGGCATTAGAATTAGCTGTAAAGAATTCTGGTACAATAAAAGGGGAAAAAATTTTCCTTACATATGCAAAGCAAAAAGATGTACAAAAAGCTATCTCAATAATACCAGTACAAGGAAATCTAAAAATAAAGTTGCTTCTTTATCTCTTAAAATATAAACTATACTCTCTCACTTTCATCTTATTTTATATTGCACGAAAGTGTAAAGTAAAAATGAACTGATATGCTTAGAATATTAATTAATGCATACGCATGTTCTCCTAATATGGGAAGCGAACCAGGAATGGCATGGAACTGGTGCATAAATCTTGCCAAACACTGCGAACTTCATATCATTACAGAAGGGGAATTTCGGGATAAAATAGAAACAATTCTCCCAACCCTTCCACAAGGAAAGAACATGCACTTTTACTATAATCCTGTTTCAGATGAAATACGAAAAATGTGCTGGAATCAAGGAGACTGGCGTTTCTATAAATACTACAAGGAATGGCAATGGAAAACTTATCTGATAGCTAAAGATATTTGTCAGAAGATCCATATTGACATTCTACACCAACTGAACATGATTGGCTTCCGAGAGCCAGGATATTTATGGAAGATTCCTGATATTCCTTTTGTATGGGGTCCTGTAGATGCAAAGGAAAGTTTTCCAACTGCTTATCTAGAAGGAGCTAGTTTAAAGACAAAATTATTTATGCAATTGAAGAATGCCATCACTAAATGGCAACTTCAACATGCTAAAAGAGTACATTCAGCCGTAAAACGTGCATCATACGTAGTTTCAGCATCTTCTAACTCCCAACGGGCATTCAAGAAATATTTTCAGATTGAATCTCCACTATTGAATGAAACCGGTTGCTATATTCAAGACCATCCAATTATTGATAAATCAAAAAAAGAATACTTGGATGTACTTTGGGTAGGGAAATTTGATTTCAGAAAGCAACTGGGTATAGCCTTACGGAGTATTGCAAAAACTAAAAATCGCCATATCAAATTACATATTGTGGGAGGTGGAAACAGTCTCTCCTATCAAGCATTAGCCAAAGAACTTGGCATCGAAAGTCAATGCAAATGGTATGGAGCTATCCCTCACGGAGAGGTACAAAGAGTCATGCAAGAAAGTGATGTTTTTTTCTTTACCAGTGTGGCAGAAGGTACTCCACATGTAGTATTGGAAGCCATTAGTAATAATCTTCCTGTAGTTTGTTTTAATACCTGTGGACATGGTGACTCTGTGAATGAAAAGGTGGGGAGGAAAATAGAATTATCTACCCCTGAATTGTCAATCCAAGACTTTGCGACGATTCTTAACACTTTAGAAAGTAACCGACATTTATTAAAAGAAATGACAGAAAATTGTAAAGAAAGACAGCAAGAATTATCATGGGACAAAAAGGTTTTACAGATGGTAGAACTCTATAAAAAGACTTTACAAGAAAAAAAGCAATGAATTACAATTAAACGTTTCCGTAAAAATCTTGGTCTATAAAAACGTCAATTATACAAATAAATACAACATATCAAAATAGACAATGCAGACACATGTAGTCATTATGGCAGGCGGAATCGGCAGCCGATTCTGGCCTATGAGTACCCCCGAATATCCCAAACAGTTTATTGATGTGATGGGATGTGGTAAATCGCTGATACAGCTTACCGTAGAGCGTTTTCTTCCGCTCTGCCCGATAGAGAATTTCTGGGTGGTAACCAGCGAAAAATACACAGACATCGTGAAGGCGCAGTTGCCGGAATTAACAGAAAGCCATATTCTGGCTGAACCGGAAGCGCGTAACACGGCGCCTTGCATAGCGTATGCCTGCTGGAAAATCAAGAAGGAGTTTCCGGAGGCAAACATCGTGGTCACACCTTCGGACGCCCTGGTGATAAATACCGCTGAATTCGCACGGTGTATCGCTGTCGCACTCGAAAAGACAGCGGAATCAGCTGCCATCGTGACCTTGGGTATCAAGCCCAGCCGTCCGGAAACGGGTTACGGGTATATTGCTGCCAAAGGTGAGGCTGACAGCAGAGGTATTTACGAAGTGGAGGCTTTCAAGGAAAAGCCTGATAAGGAAACTGCTCTAAAGTATGTAGCTGCCGGAAACTTTTTCTGGAATGCGGGCATATTCGTATGGAACGTGGAAACCATTACCAGGGCCATCCGTATGTATGCGCCACAGATAGCCGGAGTGATGGACGAATTGGAACCTGCCTTATTTACGGATAAGGAACAAGAGGAACTGAAACGTCTCTTCCCTACCTGCGAGAAAATTTCAATTGACTATGCCGTCATGGAAAAGGCGAAAGAAATTGACGTACTGCCGGCGGAATTCGGCTGGAGCGACTTGGGCAGCTGGGGTTCGCTGCACACATTGTTGCCGCAGGATGAGAACGGAAATGCATACGTGGGAAACAACGTGAAGCTATTTGGATGCCGAAACTGCGTGGTACACGTGGCAGACGAGCAGAAAGTGGTGTTAGAAGGACTGGACGGTTACATCGTGGCGGAAAAGAACGGAAGGCTGTTGGTTTGCCGCCTGAATGAAGAACAACGTATCAAAGAATTTTCACAAGCATAAAACAAAAAACATTATTTGATTGATTCTACCATTATGGAAAGAAAAGTAGCACTAATCACAGGTATTACAGGACAGGACGGATCGTTTCTGGCCGAATTCTTATTGGAAAAAGGTTATGATGTACACGGTACCATCCGCCGTTCGTCAGTAGACTTCCGCGAACGTATCGCACATCTGGAAGGACAACCGAAATTTCACTTGCACTATGCGGATTTAGGAGACTCCATGAGTATTCTGCAAGTGGTAAGCAAGGTACGCCCCACGGAAATTTACAACCTGGCAGCACAAAGTCACGTACAGGTAAGTTTCGACTCTCCGGAATTTACAGCTGATGTAGACGCCACAGGGGTACTCCGCGTGTTAGAGGCTGTCCGTCTGTGCGGACTGAAAGATACTTGCCGCATCTATCAGGCATCTACTTCGGAACTTTACGGAAAGGTGGAAGAAGTGCCGCAGAATGAAAACACGCCCTTCCATCCTTACAGCCCGTATGCAGTGGCTAAATTGTATGGCTTCTGGATTGTGAAGGAATACCGCGAGGCTTACAATATGTATTGTTGCTCGGGTATCTTGTTCAACCATGAATCGGAACGCCGTGGAGAAACTTTCGTAACACGTAAGATTACGCTGGCTGCAGCCCGCATTGCACAGGGAAAACAGGAGAAGCTGTATCTGGGTAACCTGGACTCACTGCGCGACTGGGGTTATGCCAAGGATTACGTGGAATGTATGTGGCTGATTCTGCAGCATGAAACGCCGGAAGATTTCGTCATCGCTACGGGTGTGCAGCACAGTGTACGTGAATTCTGTTACCTGGCATTCAAGTATGCGGGCATCGAACTGGAATTCAAGGGTGAAGGTATCAACGAAAAGGGGTACGACAAGGCTACCGGCAAGTGTCTGGTAGAGGTAAGCGAGGATTTCTACCGCCCGACAGACGTAGTGAACCTCTGGGGTGACCCGACAAAGGCGAAGGCTAAATTAGGCTGGAACCCGTCGAAAACAACCTTTGAGGAACTGGTAAAAATCATGGTGGATGCGGATATGGCAAAAGTGGCCGTAGAAAAGGCGGGAGAACAGATTCGCACAAACCTGGCAGAGTATCTGGAGAAGGGAATCGTGAAATAATGAAGAATGAGGAATGAAGAATTAATAATGAGGGTTATATGTTCTTTTGTTCTTCTGTCTCTGAAACAATAAACAATTAATTTGTCGAATATGGACAAATCAGCGAAGATATATGTAGCGGGACACCACGGACTGGTGGGTTCCGCTATCTGGAATAACCTGAAGGAAAGAGGTTATAATAACCTGGTGGGGCGTTCGCACAAGGAACTGGATTTGCTGGACCCAATAGCGGTAAAAAAGTTCTTTGATGAAGAACAGCCGGATGCAGTGATTCTGGCTGCGGCACACGTGGGAGGCATCATGGCCAACCTGCAATATCGCGCAGACTTTATCTACCAGAACTTACAGATTCAACAGAACGTGATTGGAGAAAGTTTCCGTCACGGGGTGAAAAAGTTATTGTTCCTGGGCAGTACCTGCATTTATCCGCGTGAGGCTCCTCAACCGATGAAGGAAGAGGTGCTTCTCACCTCCCCGTTGGAATACACGAACGAGCCGTATGCCATTGCAAAGATTGCGGGACTGAAGATGTGCGAAAGCTTCAACCTGCAGTATGGCACGAATTACATCGCCGTAATGCCGACCAACCTGTACGGACCGAACGATAATTTCCACTTGGAAAACAGTCACGTACTGCCGGCCATGATCCGCAAGATTCACCTGGCGAAATGCCTGAACGAAGGCGACTGGGATGCGGTACGTAAGGACATCAACCTGCGCCCGGTGGAAGGTGTAAACGGAAGTAATACGGACGAAGAGATTCTGGGAAAGCTGGCGAAGTTCGGCATCACACCGGAAGCGGTTACGCTTTGGGGTACAGGTAAGCCGATGCGTGAGTTTTTGTGGAGTGAAGAAATGGCGGATGCCAGCGTACATGTGTTGCTGAATGTGGATTTCAAGCAGACGTATGATGCGTCAAAGAAAAATGCGGACGGTATTACTGAAATCCGTAACTGCCACATCAACGTGGGTACGGGCAAGGAAGTGTCTATCCGCGAAGTGGCAGAGAAAATCATGAAGGAAATCGGCTTCAAGGGTGAACTGCGCTGGGATGCATCGAAACCGGACGGCACACTGCGCAAGCTGACGGACGTAAGCAAACTGCACAGCCTGGGATGGCACCATAAAGTAGAAATAGACGAAGGTATTCACCGCTTGTATGAATGGTACCTGAAAGGTATCTGCATCAATCATCAGACGGTATAAGAAAGTATTTTTCTATTGTCCAATTCAAAAGTTTTTTATAGCTTTGTAGTGATTATCCAAAAAATAAAGAATTCTAAAGAATGTTCAATGAAAAAACGATAGAACAAGTTTGGACGCTTGCACGTACAGTGGAAGGATTCAATCCGGACATTATACGAAAAGATGCCTGTGGAGCATGGATTATGAAAAGCCAGTATGGCAACAGGGATTCTATCTATGGCTGGGAAATTGATCACGTTTATCCCCTGTCAATGGGAGGAACTGACGAGATGGCCAATCTTCGTGCCATGCAATGGGAAAACAATGTAGCAAAAGGAGATGACTATCCAGTGTACAAGTCGAAAATCCAAGCTGAGGGAAATAAAAACATCTACAAGGAAGAACAATATACAGTAAATGACAGCCTTCAAGAAAGACTGAAACAATTATATAATTAAGCTATTCTCCTTACGCCTTATAAACATGCAATTCAAATATATTTATATAAAGAATCTTTTTGGCCTGTACAACTATAATATTGAGTTTTTCCGTGAAGACGAAAATAAGCTGACAATCCTTACTGCCCCTAACGGATACGGAAAAACAACTGTACTGACAATCTTGGACAGTTTGTCGCCTGAATCTTTGTATTATTTCTATCTGCTGAAATATGAAATGATTGAAATCGGACTGAGTGATGGTACACGTTTACTCATTGACCAGTTTTTTTCAGAAAAAGAGAACCAAGAAAAAGATAAAACAAGCGACATAAAACAAGCTTCTGTGAAAGAGGTACGTTTCAGTTGGCTAAATGAAGATAGTTCTGTTTTATGCCATTTTCTGTATAATGACAATGTGATCAGAAAAGCTAAAAGGAATCTCGGATTTCGACATGAGCTACTGTTTGAAAACTGGGGACAAGATTCCAGCAAGTCTGACAAAGAGCTTCTAAGAAATAAAAGATTTAATGAATATATCGCCCATGATATAGGACAGGATATTTTTCTGATGCAACTGGAAAGTTTGCGGACAAAGTTTATCCATGCTAACCGCATCTACAATGAAGCAAACGAAAAAAATGATGTCCTTCCTATCCAAAAGATTCGCCAGAAATTACAAAAATATCTGAGCTGGGCTTATCAAAACTATCTGCAACAATCACAACGGATTGACAGCCAGTTTATCAAACGGGTTATTTCGAAAGAAAAAGCTACTATCTCAGAACAAGAATACAGCCAACTGGCTGAAAAGGTGATGCAGAAACGTGATGAGTTGTTTTATTTCAGATTAACTGACAATATCGCCATTCCGTCATACGATAAAGAAAATAGCTTCATTTTATATAATTACATCAAAGGATTAGGAGAAAAATACGACAATTACGGCAATTTAGTGGAAAAACTCAATTTGTTTAACAAACTTCTCCAAACAAAAAAATTTGCCCAAAAAAACATCACATTCTCTCCACAACATGGCTTCCAAATTATTTCAGCTAACGGAGATATGCTGGATGAAAATCTCTTATCAAGTGGAGAACAAAATGAAATTGTATTACTCTTTCTGCTAATATTTGAGGTTTCAGACAATTCCGTGCTCCTAATAGACGAGCCGGAAAATTCATTACATGTGGTCTGGCAACAGAATTTCCTGGATGACATTCTGGAAATTGCAAGAATCAAGAACCTGCAAGTGATAGTTTCGACTCATTCTATCAGCATCGTTTCGAGAGGCCAGGAGAATGCCATCGACTTATATTATCTTCAAAACAAATGATGCCATGAGGAACACAGTCTTAGAAGCTACCGCATTGCAGGAAAAAAAAGCGGAAATAACCGGAATGTGTTACCATGAGGCCAACGAAGGAAAGGTGTTCGTCATTGTGGAGGGAGCTGACGATGAAAAAATATACAGGTGCTTTCTGGACGAACGGAAAGTTACGTTTTACATCGCAAAGAATTGTCTGTATGTAGTAGAACTTTTAAAGGAATTAAAAACAAACCCTTCTTTTAGAGACAGACTTATCGGTATCAAGGATGCGGATTTTGACCATATTCTGGGCAGGAGTTATCCGGATTTGGGAAACTTATTCCTGACTGATTATCATGATATAGAAATGACAATACTCTCGAATAGTTTTGAAGATTTCCTGAAAGCTGAATACAAGCTACCGAATGCAACTCCGCTTATCGAAAAAGTGGCAGAAGACCTCAAAAGCCTGTCATATTTAAGACTGTATAATGAAGTGACAGTAGCAAGCAAAAAACAGGAGGGTATTGAACTGGATGGCATAAATTTTAATGACATTACTTATGCTAAATTGTATGATGGGGAAAATGCAATTCCGTGGGAGCATTGTCTCTGCCATGTGAAATCGAAATGCAATAATGCCAGACTGGGGCACTTTCCTACTGTCGAAATGATGGAACTTTTTGTGAATGATTTTACCAATCCTGACTTAAGGCAACTGACTAGAGGACATGACCTGGTGTATGCCTTGCAAGTACGCTTACAGGAACTTAGCGGAAATGACCCATGGGGATACAATGGCTTATGCCTGATGTTAAGAAGCAGATGTTGTACATGGGAAAAGTTTGAAGAAACAGACTTGTACCAGCATTTGAATATATGGATGGAGGAAAGAGACCGTAACTTATGGAATGAAAAAGTAGCATAGAATCCCCCACATAGATATCACGATTTGCTTTATCAAATAAAATCTATAAAAACATGAAGAATTATACCATTGCCGTAGCCGGCACGGGCTATGTGGGGCTATCCATTGCTACCTTGCTATCACAGCATCATCAGGTGACGGCTGTAGACGTAATTCCTGAAAAGATAGAAAAAATCAATCACCGCATCAGCCCGATTCAGGATGAGTACATCGAAAAGTATTTAGCGGAAAAGGAACTGAACCTGACCGCTACACTGGACGGGGCTTCAGCTTACCGGAATGCGGATTTCGTGGTGATTGCCGCTCCCACCAACTACGACCCGGTGAAGAATTATTTTGATACGTCGCATGTAGAAGAGGTGATTGACCTGGTACTGGAAGTGAACCCGGATGCGGTGATGGTAATCAAGAGTACCATCCCAGTGGGCTACTGCCGCAGCTTGTACGTGAAGTATGCGGAAAAATTCCGCTCCACTCCTGCCCTTGCGGGAAAGAAATTCAACCTGCTGTTCTCGCCGGAGTTCTTGCGTGAGAGCAAGGCGCTGTACGATAACCTCTACCCCAGCCGTATCATCGTGGGCTTCCCGAAACTGATTAACGGACGCGACGAGGAGAACGCGGCTATTCAGGCGATTGCCGGGGAAGATCTGGAGGAAAAGGCGCATGAGTTTGCGGCGCTGTTGCAGGAGGGTGCCTTGAAGCCGGACATCGATACGCTGTTTATGGGACTGAAAGAGGCAGAAGCGGTGAAGCTGTTTGCCAATACTTACCTGGCTCTGCGTGTAAGCTACTTCAATGAGCTGGATACGTATGCAGAGGTGAAAGGACTGAACACACAGGCCATCATTCAGGGTATCTGCCTGGACCCGCGCATCGGTTCGCATTATAACAATCCTTCTTTTGGCTACGGAGGCTACTGTCTGCCGAAGGATACCAAGCAGTTGTTGGCCAACTACCAGGATGTGCCGGAGAACCTGATTCAGGCCATTGTGGAGAGCAACCGCACACGTAAGGATTTCATTGCCGACCAGGTGCTGAAGAAAGCGGGATACTACGATTATTACAACCGCGGGGATTTCAGTCCGGAAGCGGAGAAGGAATGTGTCATTGGGGTATATCGCCTGACCATGAAGTCGAACAGCGACAATTTCCGCCAGAGCAGCATCCAGGGGGTAATGAAGCGCATCAAGGCGAAGGGTGCTACGGTCATCATCTATGAACCGACTTTGGAAGACGGGACTACATTCTTCGGCTCAAAGGTGGTGAACAACCTGGAGGATTTCAAGAAGCAGAGCAACGCCATCATTGCCAACCGCTACGATGCGTGCCTGGATGACGTAAAGGAAAAAGTTTATACACGCGATATTTTCAGAAGAGACTAGTTACAGTTAATAATTAACAATGAATAATTGAGGTACCAAGCATCCGCTGTTGAAGGATTTTGATTCTCCATTTGAATTTTAATCCTTTTAGCATGTCCATTAGGAAATAAAGAAAAAAATTTGTTCTTTTGCATTAGAACCAAATCCAAATGTATGAATGTGACAGTTTTTAATCCGGCTCAATTACAAGTGCTCGACATGATGTCGTTTGTAGATAGTCCTGAAGCTTTGGCAGAACTGAAAAAGGCTATTTCTGACTATTTCGCCAAACAAGCCCAAAAGGAGATTGACCGTTTGTGGGAAAATGGAGAATTGAATGAGGAAAAAGTCGAAAAATTCTACCAACTGCATGAACGTACTCCCTATAAATGAATATGAGAAACATTGTATTAGATACAAATTCACTGATTATTGCAATTTCAGCGAAGAATGACTGCCATAAAGTATGGCAATCATTCTTAAATGGGGATTATACACTATGTATAAGCAATGAAATCGTAGAAGAGTATCTGGAAGTCATGAGCCGCAACATAAACAAGTATGTGGCTGAAGCGATTATCTACACGATTCTTACTCGCGAAAACGTAAAGAGACTAACTCCTCATTACCGTTTTCATTTAATTACAGCAGACCAAGATGATAATAAGTTCGTAGATTGTCGATAGCTGCCAATGCTGAATACATCGTGACAGAGGATCACCATTTCAATGAACTTAAAAATATATCTTTTCCATCAGTTGCCATAATTAATTTGAAGGACTTTGCAAAAACATTGTAAGTCTAATGGATTATTAACAACAAATATATCACCATTATATTAATTTTTTATCTTATGACTACATTCAAACGTAACATACTGATTACCGGCGGTGCCGGATTTATTGGCAGCCACGTGGTGCGCCTGTTCGTAAACAAGTATCCGGAATACCGTATCATCAACCTGGACAAGCTGACGTATGCGGGTAACCTGGCGAACCTGAAGGACATTGAGAACCAGCCGAACTATGTGTTCATAAAGGCGGACATCTGCGACTACGAGAAGATGCAGGAGCTGATGGAGCTGTATCACGTAGATGGTATCATTCACCTGGCTGCAGAGAGCCACGTGGACCGAAGCATCAAGGATCCGTTTACCTTTGCACGCACCAACGTGATGGGTACGCTGTCGCTGTTGCAGGCAGCCAAGGTGTACTGGGAAAGTCTGCCGGAGAAGTATGAGGGCAAGCGTTTCTATCATATCTCTACCGACGAGGTGTACGGGGCACTGGAGATGACGCATCCGGAAGGTATCGAGCCGCCGTTCACTACCACGGCTTCGTCGGCGGAACATCACCTGGCGTACGGAAAGGATTTCTTCTACGAGGATACGAAGTATAATCCGCACAGCCCCTACTCTGCCAGCAAGGCGAGCAGCGACCACTTTGTGCGGGCATTCCACGACACGTACGGCATGCCGACCATCGTGACGAACTGTTCGAACAACTACGGGCCGTATCAGTTCCCGGAAAAGCTGATTCCGCTGTTCATCAACAACATCCGTCACCGCAAGCCGCTGCCGGTGTATGGCAAGGGGGAAAATGTGCGCGACTGGCTGTATGTGGAAGACCATGCGCGGGCCATCGACGTGATTTTCCACAACGGTAAGACGGCAGAAACCTATAACATCGGCGGTTTCAATGAGTGGAAGAACATTGACATCATCAAGGTGGTAATCAACACGGTAGACCGTCTGCTGGGCCGCAAGGAGGGTGAAGACATGGACCTGATTACCTACGTGACCGACCGTCTGGGCCACGACATGCGTTATGCCATCGACTCTACGAAGCTGCAGAAGGAACTGGGCTGGGAACCGAGCCTGCAGTTTGAAGAAGGCATCGAAAAGACAGTGCGCTGGTATCTGGACAACCAGGAATGGATGGACAACGTAACGAGCGGTGACTACCAGAAGTATTATGACTCGATGTATAAGGGACGATAAAAAATAGACCTGAAACGAGAAACGTATGAAAAAACCACCGTGAAGGAAACAAACCCTCCAAAAACGGTGGTTTTTTGAATTTCAGCAACAATTTTAATATGAAACCTGTTTATTTTTGTTACATTTGTCCTGTCGATTGATAGGAAAATAGCAACAAATATGATTTATACAGACTTCTCAGTAAAAAACTATAGAGGGATTCGCCAATGTAAATTGGAAAAGTTAGAATTGATAAACCTCTTCTTCGGAAAAAACAACTGTGGCAAGTCTTCTTTGCTGGAATCATTATTTATATTGTCAGGCCCTGACAACCCCACATTACCCATTTTAGCAAACAAGAGCAGAGCACTGGATTCATTGGAAGAAACGGATTTAAAAATTGAGTTCTATCAAGCAAATCCAGAACACATTATACAATTAAACAGTCTGGGAGAACAAAGCCGACAGGTTTCTATCCAAATGATAGAATCGCACTCCCAAAACATTTCACTGGAGGACTTGCAAAAGAACTCATCGGAAAGTGCCGGTAAACGGTATGGACTGAAAATCAACTTCTCCACAGAAGCAGAGAAAGAAAGCAAATATCATTCTGAACTGGTGGTTACAGAAGAAAAAAGCGGAAACATTACCTCTGACAAAAGATACAAGGAGGCTCTTTACGCGGAATACATTCCTTCTAACCACATACAAATCGACATCGTGGAGAAAATGACTGAGATTATTCAGAACAAACAAGAAAAGGAAATTGTGGAAGCTCTCCAGATTGTAGAACCTCGTATCACTGACGTACAACTGGTAGGTAAAAGGGTAATGGTAGATGTAGGACTGCCGACCCGACTTCCAATCAATGTGTTGGGAGACGGAGTACGCAAAGTACTGGCTGTTATTCTTTCCATTTACACATGCAGAAATGGGGTGCTTATCATAGATGAACTGGATAATGGCTTGCATTTTTCGGTCATGCCGCAATTATGGGAAGTCATCCTTTATATGTGCCAGAAACATCATACACAGATTTTTGCTTCCACACACAGTATGGATTTAGTTAAATCGCTGGTCAAGGCTATTGGCAAATCAGCACAAATGCCACAGATAGCATCCTATAAGCTGATAAGAAAAGCTGACGACGAACTTGTGGCTCTACGTTATAGCGCAGAAGAACTGTCGTATGCTATCAAACAGGAAATGGAGGTAAGATAGGATGACACAGATTTTCATTGAAGCACGGTATGAAAAAACATCTGAGTATGTATTTTTAAATACAATCATAAAGGAGCTTGGATTTTCCGAAGCACAATATAAGATAATCTGTGTCGGCGGAAATAGCAACTTGATAAAAGCAGCCAATAAATTCAAGGAGAATACCATTGAAGGTGGAAAAAATCTGATTATTTTTGATGCGGACACACCTGCTACGGGGTATGGATTTTCGGCTACCCTGCAACGCATCAACCAGGAATTGCAAAGCAATGGAATGCAGGCTGACGGAATCTTTCTTTTCCCAAACAATGCAGACGATGGCATTTTTGAAAATTTACTGGAAAAACTGATGCAAAAAAAGACTCATGAACAATGGCTACATTGCTATTCTGACTATGAAACTTGTTTGGGGAATCATTATCTGACTCCTAATCTAAAGGGTAAATTGTTTACTTACATCAGTGCGCAAAAGACCCTGAGTAACACACAACGAAACAAATTGGGGAGCGGACAATGGCTGTTCAACGATGCCCAATATTGGAATCTCAACGCTCCTGAATTACAACCTTTAAAGGATTTTCTCTGTAATAACATTTCTTGAAATAAATTCTTCATTATGAAAAGATATTGCCAGACACTGGAGCTTTATGACGATAAGGAGCTGATTGAGGCTTACGTGGCGGAACATGCGCACGTGTGGGAAGAGGTGAAAGCGGGTATCCGCGAGGTGGGTATCACGGACATGCAGATTTACATTGACGGAAACCGCCTGTTCATGATCATGGATACCACGGATGAGTTTGACATGGAACGGGATTATGCACGGCTGGCTACCCTGCCCCGTCAGGCGGAATGGGAAGCGCACATGGCGAAGTTCCAGAAAGCTGCTCCGGGAGCGACCTCGCAGGAGAAATGGAAGCTGATGACGCGGATATTTAAGCTGTAAAGAGTGAAAGAGTGAAAAATTAAAAGTTAAAAGTTAAAAACGAGTGGATGTTTTCTCTTTTGACAAAAGAACAGAAAGACAAAAGATTTAATAATAAAGTGAAAACGGGATGCTTTTACCGCTTTTACTTTTTAACTATTAACTTTTAACTCTATATGTTCTTCTGTTCTTATGTCTAAAAATATATGCTCATGAAAAAGTTATTGTCATTGCCACCAAATCTGGTGGAATGTTTTCACGATATTATGCACGCGGACCACAAGGAGTGGTTCTGCACATCGGATCCGGTGGGAAAGAAACTGGGTTCGGGAGGTGGTACGGCCTGGCTGCTGAATGCTTGCCGGGAGGAAGAGGATAAGGATGCCGCACTGGGCGACTGGCTGGCACGGGAGAAGCGTATCCTGCTACATGCAGGGGGACAGAGCCGCCGTCTGCCGGGCTATGCGCCGTCGGGCAAGGTACTGACGCCGATTCCGGTGTTCCGCTGGGCACGCGGACAGCGCATCACACAGGACTTGCTGTCGCTGCAGTTGCCGCTGTATGAGGAAATCATGGAGCGGGCGCCGGAGGGACTGCGCACGCTGATTGCGAGCGGCGACGTGTACATCCGTGCCACGGAACCGCTGCAGGAGATTCCGGATGTGGACGTGGTGTGCTACGGCTTGTGGGTAGACCCGGAACTGGCGAAGAACCACGGGGTGTTCGTATCGTCGCGGAAGGAACCGGAGAAGCTGGACTTCATGCTGCAGAAACCGAGCGTGGAGGAAATGGGCCAGCTGATGCAGGATTACCTGTTCCTGATGGACATCGGCATCTGGCTGCTGAGTGACCGTGCCATCGAGCTGATGGTGAAACGTTCTACCGACAAGGACGGGGGCGTGAAGTTCTACGACATGTACTCGGAGTTCGGACTGGCACTGGGAGCGCATCCACGCATCGTGGATGAGGAGCTGAACAGCCTGAAGGTGGCTATCCTGCCGCTGCCGGGCGGTGAGTTCCACCACTACGGTACGAGCCGGGAGATGATTTCGTCGACGCTGGCGGTGCAGAACTGCGTGACGGACCAGCGGGCGATTATGCACCACAAGGTGAAACCGCATCCGGCGGTGTTCGTGCAGAATGCGGAGATGGAGTTCCCGCTGACGGCAGACAACGCAGAGGTGTGGGTGGAAAACAGCCACGTGGGCAAGAGCTGGATGCTGCACAGCCGGAACATCATCACGGGGGTACCGCGCAACAACTGGGCGCTGAACGTGCCGGAAGGGGTGTGCATCGACGTGGTGCCGATGGGTGAACGGGAGTTTGCCGCACGTCCGTATGGTTTTAACGATAAATTCAAGGGGAGCCTGGAAGAGGCTTCTACGGCATATCTGGGCCGTCCGGTGACGGAATGGCTGGCGGAAAGAGGTCTGACAACGGACGAGATTCGGGGCTGTGAGGACTTGCAATCGGCTGCGATTTTCCCGGTGACGGACTCGATAGAAGATTTGGGTACGGTGCTGCAATGGATGACGGACGGCGGACAGGGTGAAGCCGGACGGGCTATCTGGCAGAAGGCACGGAAGGTATCGGCCGACGAGATTTCGGCGTATGCGAACCTGCGACGGCTGTTCGCCCAGCGGGAGGTGTTCCGCAAGGAGAACTGGAGCCTGCTGGCCAAGAACCAGGAACGGAGCGTGTTCTATCAGGTGGACTTGCAGGAAGCAGCGGAAGCGTTTGCCAAAGGGGGCATCGCCCTGCCGGAGGAACTGCCGGAGGGGACTTCTCTGCTGAAGCGTATCAGCGACGCGATGTTCCGTGCGAAGGTGCGCGAGCTGGAGGGGAATCCGGAAGCGAAGGAACTGGAGGCACGGGCGTTTGGGCTGATGCGTCAGGGACTGACCAGCACGATGGATTACCGTCAGCAGCCGAAGTTGTCGGTGTATGCGGACCAGATTGTGTGGGGACGCAGCCCGGTGCGTATCGACATTGCAGGGGGATGGACGGATACCCCACCCTACAGCCTGATGGAGGGCGGAAATGTGGTGAACCTGGCCATTGAGCTGAACGGACAGCCGCCGCTGCAGGTGTACGTGAAACCGTCGAAGGAGTACCGCATTACGTTGCGCTCAATCGATTTAGGTGCCATGGAGGTGGTGTCTACCTACGAGGAGCTGCAGCATTTCAACAAGGTGGGTTCGCCTTTCTCTATTCCCAAGGCAGCACTGGTACTGGCTGGCTTCCATCCGGATTTCTCCATGGAACGGTTTGCATCGCTGGAAGCACAGCTGAAGTCGTTCGGCACGGGTATTGAAGTGACCTTGCTGTCGGCTATTCCGGCAGGTTCGGGACTGGGCACCAGCTCTATCCTGGCGGCTACGGTGTTAGGGGCGCTGAATGATTTCTGCGGCCTGAACTGGGACAAGCAGGGCATCGGCAGCCGTACACTGGTATTGGAACAGTTGCTCACCACAGGGGGCGGCTGGCAAGATCAGTACGGAGGTGTGCTGCACGGGGTGAAGCTGCTGCAGACGCAACCGGGATGGCACCAGGAACCGAAGGTGCGCTGGTTGCCGGATTACCTGTTCACAAGCGACGAGTACCGCAAGTGCCATCTGCTGTATTACACGGGCATTACGCGTACGGCCAAGGGCATCCTGGCGGAGATTGTGAAGGGCATGTTCCTGAACTCGAACCGTCACCTGCACCTGCTGGAACAGATGAAGGGTCACGCCATGGATATGTACGATGCCATCCTGCGGAATGATTTCGAGGAAACGGGACGACTGATACGGAAGACGTGGAAGCAGAACCAGCTGCTGGATGAGGGTACGAACCCGGCGACAGTGCAGGCCTTGACGGAACGGATTGACGACCTCTGCCTGGGATATAAGTTGCCGGGGGCCGGGGGCGGCGGTTACCTGTACATGGTGGCCAAGGATCCGGATGCGGCGGTGCGTATCCGCCGGATTCTGACAGAGGAACGTCCGAACGAACGGGCGCGCTTCGTGGAGATGAGCTTATCGAACAAGGGACTGGAAATCAGTAGAAGCTGAGATGGAAAAGATTGGATTAGTAAGAACCAGGGACGGAAAGAGTTTCCTGGTTCCTTTTATTTTGATTACTTCCCTCTTTTTTCTGTGGGGAGTGGCACACAGTATTCTGGATGTGCTGAACAAACATTTTCAAGATACACTGGAGATTACCCGCACGCGCTCGGCCCTGATTCAGGCGGTGGTGTACGGAGGGTATTTTATCATGGCGCTACCGGCGGGACGGATTATCCGCCGCTTCGGCTACCGCACAGGGGTACTGACGGGCCTGGTGCTGTATGGCATCGGGGCGTTGCTGTTCATTCCGGGAGGACGGATTCAGTCGTTTGAGTTTTTCCTGCTGGCGCTGTTCGTCATCGGTTGCGGACTGACCTGCCTGGAAACGGCCTCGAACCCGTATGTCACGGTGCTGGGTGAACCGGAAGGCAGTGAGCGGCGCATCAACCTGGCGCAGTCGTTCAACGGGCTGGGCTGGATTTGCGGTCCGCTGGCGGGAGGTTTCTTCCTCTTTGCCGGAGGAGGTGACGTGACTACTCCTTACGCGGTGCTGGGTACGGTGGTGCTGTGCATCGCCATCCTCTTTTCGCGGGTGAAACTGCCGGAAATAGGCCGGGAAGCAGAAAGCGAACAGGCTGAAGCGAGCGGGAAATCGCTGTGGAGAACGACCTCGTTCACAGTGGGACTGCTGTCGCTTTTCCTTTACGTGGCTGCACAGACGGGCATCAACAGTTTTTTCATCAACTACGCCACCGAAAATGCGGGTGTTTCGGCACAGGAGGCTTCGGTATGGCTGTCGTTCGGCGGCATGGGATTGTTCATGGCCGGACGCATGGGCGGAAGCTGGCTGATGCGCTTCGTGAAGGGGGAAAAAGTGCTGGCCGTTTGTGCGGCTGGTGCTTGTGTATGCATGGCGGCAGTCATTCTGATGCCGGGCGGAGCAGGATGGTATTTCCTGTTACTGTGCTTTTTATGTGAATCGATTATGTTTCCTACTATTTTTCCCTTATCTTTGCGCCATGCTGGCACACAAACCAAACAGGCTTCTTCTTATCTGATTATGTCGATTGTAGGAGGAGCAGTGGCTCCCTTGTTAATGGGGCTCATAGCCGACCGTATTTCCATGGCAGTGGGATTTATCGTACCGCTGGTCTGCTTTATGGAAATCTGGGGATTCGCAGCAAGATACAGAAAACTATCGTAATGGTTTTGTCACATTATCGTACACAGGCAACGGATTATCCATATAAACGCACACAAACGTATGCTGAAACTAAAAGATATAAAAATCGTTGAATCGAAGAAAGAGCTGGAAGCTCTTCCGGAAGGGAAACTGTTAATCAATACCATCAATGCGCACTCCTATAATACGGCTCTGAAGGATACGTTCTTTGCCGAAGCGCTGATGAAAGGGGATGCACTGATTCCCGACGGAGCAAGTATCGTGATGGCTTGCCGGAAACTGAAAGCGAAAAGCCAGCCGACAGAACGTATTGCCGGATGGGACTTGTTTACCATGGAGATGGAACGGCTGAACCAAAAGGGAGGTACCTGCTTCTTCATGGGAAGTAGCGAAAAGGTGCTGAATCTGATTCGGGAAAAAGCGAAAACGGTCTACCCGAACATCCGGATTGAAACGTACTCCCCACCCTACAAGCCGGAATTCTCGGAAGAAGAGAACCGGGCAATCATCGAAGCCATCAACCGGGCTAATCCGGACTTGCTGTGGATTGGTATGACGGCTCCCAAACAGGAGAAGTGGGCATACCGTCATTGGGATAAACTGGACATTCACTGCCATTGCGGCACCATCGGTGCGGTGTTCGACTTTTTTGCCGGCACCATGGAACGGGCTCCTCTGTGGTGGCAGGAACACAGTCTGGAATGGTTGTACAGACTGCTGAAAGAACCGAAACGGATGTGGCGCCGATACATTATCGGAAACACGTTGTTTATCTGGAATATCTTTAGAGAAATGTGACTAGCATATCTGAGATTGAAACACTAATAAAAACATAGCGCATGAAAACAAAATATGACGCCTATAACAGTTGGGTAAGCTTTTTTATCGTTACTTGTGAAACGCTTATTACGGGTGGATTGTTCTATCTGTTGTTTCTCACTACAGAAGATACGCCATGGCACAAGATTCTGCAGGCGCCGCACCTGCAGATCATCCTGACGGTGATGCTTTGCTACTTCGTATCGGCCATGCAGGCTGGCGTGGTGCTTTACCGGCGTAAGGTATATGCCTACCAGATTCTGGGTAAGGTATTGAAAAGTACAATCTGCTTCGGAGTATTGTCGGGGGTAGTGCTGGAACTGGGACGATTCATGGATGCCTGGTCGTATTTCTACCTGACTTTTTTAGGGCTGCTGTTTATTTCGCTGTCTGTATTCCGTATCCTCATGCGATGGGGGTTGAAAAGATACCGTTCGAAAGGTGGTAACCTGCGCTATGTAGTGCTGGTGGGTAGTTCAGAAAACAACCGCGAGCTATATTATGAACTGACGACTCAGGACTGGACCGGATTCAGGGTAAAGGGGTATTTCGACTTTGAGCCGAACCCGAAGTTTCCACAGGAATGTCCGTACCTGGGAAAACCCCAGGACGTGAAAGAATACCTGGAAAAGAACGGGAATACGCATTACCTGTTCTGCTGTCTGCCTTCGAAGGAACATGTCATTATCCGTTCGCTGATTAATTACTGCGAGAACCACCTGGTGCATTTCTACAGTGTGCCAAACATTTACAACTATCTGCAGAACCGGGTATATTTCAATATGATAGGAAACGTACCTTTCCTGAGCCTACGACCAGACCCGCTGAGCCGGACGGGCAACAAGATGATGAAACGGGCGTTCGACATTGTGTTCTCACTGCTGTTTCTGTGTACGCTCTTCCCGATTATCCTGCTCATTGTGACCATTATCACCAAGCTGACGATGTCGGGACCAGTATTCTTCAAACAAAAACGAAACGGGCTGAACGACAAGGAGTTCTACTGCTATAAGTTCCGGAGCATGAGGGTGAACACACAGGCCGACTCGCTGCAGGCTACCAAGGATGACCCGCGCAAGACACGCTGGGGAAACATCATGCGAAAAACGAGCATCGACGAACTGCCGCAGTTCATCAATGTGCTGCTGGGCGACATGAGCGTGGTAGGTCCCCGACCGCACATGCTGAAACACACGGAGGAATATTCGAAACTGATTAACAAGTATATGGTGAGACACTTCGTGAAGCCGGGCATCACGGGCTGGAGCCAGGTGACGGGCTATCGCGGAGAAACCAAGGAGCTGAAGGATATGGAAGGACGTATCCGTGGAGATATATGGTATATCGAACACTGGAGCTTCGGCCTGGACTTGTTCATCATCTATAAAACGGTGATGAATGCTATACATGGGGAAAAGAACGCATACTAAGACTTAATGAAAATTTATTTATAACCAAAGTTTTATGAATCATTTTTTAAGGCGGGGTATCTGCCTGGGAGCATGGGTGGCCGGTTGCGGCATGGCTCATGCACAGCTGGCCGCGGTGAAAACGAACGCACTGCTGTGGGGGAACCTGACGCCGAACATTTCAATGGAGCTGGTGACAGCTTCCAAATTCAGCCTGGAAGGGACTGTGTTTTACGGGCTGAACAAGACGCCGCTGGATGCCCAGCTGAAAGGGGCACAGGCGGAGTTCAGGTATTGGATTTCTGGAAGACCGATGGCGCGTTCATTCATCGGACTATCTGTAAGCGGCTTAAGGTATACGGTGGTGCACAAGGGAAAGGCGCACCAGGGAGAAGCTGCAGGACCGGGACTGACATACGGCTATGCCTGGCCGCTGAGTAAACGGTTCAACCTGGAATTCTCGGCCGGAGTGGGTGCCCTGTGGTACAGGGAGAAGAAATATCCGGAGGGTACATACCTGAAAAAAGAAGAGTATAATGCAAACGGAGTGAAGTGTGTGCCGACAGAAATAGCGGTGTCATGCTGCTATTTATTCTAAGAAGCTGAAGCGTATGAATAGGAAAAGAATAAGCCGCATCGGGAAATATGTACTGGTTACGATGCTGCTGACTGCTGTCCCCGCAAGCGGATGGGCGCAGCGAATGATTAAGGTGAGCGGCACGGTTTACAACATTGCGGACAAGAAAAAGAAGGTTCCGTTCTCGGGAAGCGTGGTCTATGTATATAGCTGCAAGACGGTGGCGGCCGCAAAGGACCTGAAGAACAGCCTGGACAAGGATAATACCAATTTCGCACTGTTCATGAACGAAGATGAAAGGGCGGAAACGGATGCCAACGGGTATTACGAGATTCTGGTGCCGGACAACGGGGCACTGGTGTTCAAAGCGGGCCTGAACAAGGCCATTCTGGAAAAGGTGAGCAACCGCATGAAAATAGACGTAGAAGTGGATGACGGTATCTATCTGAAGGAGGTAGTGGTAACGGGAGAGCTGAAGCAGATTCAGCCGGAACCGAAGGCCAGCCGACTGATAGGTAACCGTTTTTATCCTTATAATACGTTTCTGGTCCCACATGGAGAAGGCAACAAGTATTCGCGTCTGATTGTACAGCCGTATGTACTGAACTGTACGACCAACGACACGGTGGCTTTCTTGAAACCACTGGTATACGACGGCAAGGAATATCACCTGACCCAGACCCGACGAATGGGGTACGACCTGAAAAGGGATGCTCTGGAGCCTTATATCCAGTCACGGCCGCTGGTGAATGAGCGGATGGTGATTGAATGGCAAGACACGGTGACGGTGCCCGACCCGAACGTGAATTACAGTTGCTATGCGGACTTCTGTATAGAGGACTACAACAATGTTCCGTTCAGAAAGACGTATCAGATTAATACATGCGAGAACAAGCGCCCCCTGAAATTTCTGCAATATGACCTGATAGCCTTGGATATGGATTTCCAAAAATATCCGGAGAAGGCACAGGTAGAGAAGTTTGACACGGAGGACCAGGTGGAGCTCAGCTTTGAAATCAACTCGGACCGGCTGACGGACGACCCGAAGAACCAGGAGAGTCTGGCCGGAATACGGAAAAAACTGAACCTGATTCTGAACGAGCCCGGCGCCATGCTGAAAGAGTTTCACGTCATCGGCAAGGCATCGCCGGAAGGATATTACCAGCAAAACCTGCAGCTGGCCCAGAAACGTATGCAACGGATTCAGCAGGAGGTTATCGGGGTACTCCCCCATGCGGTAGCCGAACGCGTGTATCAGAACCCGCAGGCGGAAGTGGCTTCATGGAACGAGGTGGCCGAACTGCTGGAGAAGGACAGCCTGATGGAAACGGCCGGTTTCATCAGAAAGGTTGTAAGAGAACTGCCCGACCAGATGAACCGGCAGGGACAGCGAATCAAGGCCTCCAAGGACTACCGTACGGTGATTGTGCCTTACCTGGAGCAGCTGAGACAAGTGAAGTACCTGTGCCGCTATGACATCTACCGGGAACCGACCGACAAGGAGGTGATGGCGGCTTACCGGAGAAAAGGACTGAACGGGATGTACACCCGGTATGAATACTGGAAGCTGCTGCAATTGCTGAAGGACAGTCAGGAAAAGGAGGCGGTGGCACGCAAGGCATACGAAGAATCGCTAAGCATGAAGCGTCCATGGGTGCTGGCCGGAAACACGCTGGTCAAGCTGTACCTGGAAAAGGATGTGACCGACACGCAGATACTGGAACCGCTGATAGACCGTACCATCTTTACCGTGAACTATGAAAGGAAAAACATGGATACGGGAAGAACGGAGATTATCAACCCGATTGAGGTGGTGGTGAACCAGCTGTGCATGTACATCAAAGCGGGCGACTTTGAGAATGCCAGTGTCATGGCCAAGCTGATTCCGGCGGATTACAAGGAATTTGACCTGGTGAAGGCGTACGCATGGGCCATGGGCGGCTATTTCCAGGGAGGGAATACGCCTGAAGAGACGCAGCGAGCCGCAGAGACCTTCCGCACCATCTGTCAGTCGTCCGTACAGAACGAGGCGGTGATGAACCTGGCACTGGAAACGCCGCAGGGAAACGCACAGGCGGAAAAGGTGCTGGAACAGATGGCGGACGAGAGTCCGGTGAAATGGTACCTGAAGGCGGTGACGGAAGCCAGAAAGGGAGACGTAGGACTGACGGAAGCGGCTCTGTATCTGGTGAGATGTTTCAACCGGGACCAGAAGATGATTGTCACTGCCCAGAACGACGGTGAATTCACGAAAGAGATTGTGGAAACGGCGTTGGAGATGTATAAGAATCAGTAATCATGAAAATAAACAGAAAGACTTTATATATAGCTGCCCTCGGCTATTTGTGGATGGGCGGAACGGAAACTATCCTCGCACAGGATGCCACAGCCGATTCGGTGAAAACCGGCTTTTTCAACGCGATGGATTATGTGAGACAGAAAAGGTATATCCCTGCCGGAAGAGCGATTGACCCCAAGGCCAGGGGATGGAATTCTTCCTTGTCGATTTTTGCTGGTGCCGGGAAACTGGGAGGCGGAGCGGCAGGCCCCTACTCCAAAGAATTCGGTATCGCCTTCACAAAGGATGTAACCTCGTTCAACAGTTACCGTCTGGCCGTAGAAGGGGCGGTGAACGAACAGATTGGAAGAGGCGGCGTGGAAATAGCGCACATGTTCCGGATACTGGATTACCTGAGGGGCTACAAGGACGACCTGCGATGGGACCTGGAAACGGTACTGGGTATCGGCATCTACGGGACGAAAAACAAGGTTTCAAAGGAACGTTTCGTAGCTGGAGGCATACACGGCGGACTGCACGTGAACTACCATCTGCACAACCACCTGGACCTGTTTCTGGAACCGAGGGTGAATCTTTTTACCGACGGCATCAACGGGCTGGAGTCACAGAAGAGATATGACATCGGTGCCCAGGCGATGGCCGGACTGACTTACCGGTTTACCGGACTGAACAAGACTTCCGGTCCTTCGGCCAACTCCGGCGCACTGGACAACCTGTTCTACGAAATTTATGCGGGTATTCAGGGAGATTATTCTGCCAGAATACGAAAGGCACCGATAATGAACGGGGTACTGGAACCCGTAGGTCCGGTAATGGGTATCAGCATGGGAAAATGGTTCCTGCCTTTCGGGATAAGGGGAACTTTATTTGCCGGAGTGCATAATACCCTCTCCGAGAAGGGCACTGAAAAGATAAAAGAAGGCTACGGAGGCGTGCGACTGGAGGCTATGGTTAACCTGAACCGTCTGTTCGACGACCGGGTGACTGACCCCCGACTGGAAGTAAACCTGATGGGAGGTGCGGAAGCCGGATTCGTGGCACACCGGGGAGCGACTTACGCCCGCAAAGTCAGACCTTTCACCGGACCGACACTCGGAGGACAGCTGGTGTATGCCGTAAACGACCACATCGGCGTATTCGGGCAGGCACGCTGGAGCAAGAACAGCTATACGCAAAATTTCTTGCACGGAACGAGCAGCAAACGCCGCATGCAGAACCTGAGCATAGAAATGGGGGTGCAGTACAGAAGACGCGAAGAATGTATTACCCGTCACCAATACCTGTTTGAACCCTATAACTTTGTATCGGTCGGCATGGGAGCAAATTACCCGATGCGTACCGGAGACCAGCAGCTGAAGGCCATGATGAAGCACCTGGGACAACAATTCTATGTGGGGTATGGAAGAAGATGGAGCAAATACTCATCGGTTAGAGGATACATCGAAATGGCGCATTATCCTTACAGTGTGAGCAAGCATGTATATCCCTTTACCCTCGGAGCGGACTACCTGGTAGACCTGAGCACCCTGGCCGCAGCGTATAACCCGGAAAGAATCTTTACGGTGGAAGGCCTGGCGGGTATTTTATACACGCACCACGGAACGGCACAAAAGGACTATTTCGGCGTACAGGCCGGGCTGAAAGAAACCGTGCGGATAAATGACCAATGGGGTGTCTTTGCGGAAGAAGTGCTGAGGGGCTACAAGGGAGCCATCACCCCGGGGGCCAGAACCTTGACGGAGAAGGGAATCTCCCTGCTTCCGTATGCGAATTTAGGGGTGAACCTGTACTTTTAGGCAGTTTTTTTATTAAACCTCACACATTTTGATAGATATCTTATCATTCCTTATCACGGTTTGGAAATATTGTATTATCTTTGACGCAGAATTAATAATTACATGAATATGAATAGTAGAATTTACATTCTGGCTATTGCACTGATGACAGGTGTAGGTGCAATGGCGCAAAACACGCAGCAAAACAGCAACGTAGAAAAGATTGAAAAATACACTGTACAGACCAACTTGTTTGGCGACAACTTGTTTGTAGGAGCCAACATCGGTGCGCAGATGTATGTAGGCGACTACATTTCAAAAGGAAAAGCCGGCAAACTGATTACTCCGACATTCGAAATCAATGTAGGAAAATGGTTTACTCCAGTTATCGGACTGAGAGCGGGATTCGGCGGCTACCAGGCTAAAGGTTACTCAGTTAAAGATGCTGGTTTTGCCTACAAACGCGTAGACACCAACGTGTATCGCACCAAATGGGGAATCCTGCACTTGCACGGTGACGTAATGCTGAACTTCACCAACCTGTTCTGCGGCTACCGTGAAGACAGATTGTACAATGCAATTCCTTACGTGAGCATCGGTTACCTGCGCGGTATCGACAATAACGAAAACGAATTGTCAGGAGGTATCGGATTCATCAACCGTTTCCGTTTGAACAAGGCTTGGGACTTGAACTTGGAATTGAAAGGAAACATCAACAACGACGTGATGGACGGTATCCGTGGCGGAAAGAATATGGAAGGTTCTGCAGCCATCATGGTAGGTGCAACTTACCGCTTCAACCGCAGAGACTGGACTAAGGGTACCGGTATCTCGGCTGCTGAAATGCAGGCTGTACAGAATCAGCTTAAGAGCATGAACGAAGAAAATGCCAGCTTGAGAAACCGCGTAAATGCACTGGAAGAAGAAAAACGTAACCAGCCGGTTGTAACTGAAACCAAGGCTAGCAACAAGCTGCCGGATGCAACTGAATATGTAGCGTTCTTCGACATCAACAAGGCTTACCTGAGCGAAAAAGAAGCAGTGAATCTGGAAGCTTATGCAAACCTGATCAAGAAGTATCCTGAAAACAAATTCATCATCACAGGATATGCTGACAAGCAGACTGGTTCGGCTGAATTCAACGAACGCCTGAGCAAGCTGAGAGCGGAAGCTGTATACAACACACTGGTAGATAAATATGGTGTAAACAAGGATCAGCTGACAATGGAATACAAAGGTGGTGTTGACACTATGTTCCGCGAAAATCCGCGTCTGAGCCGCGCCGCTATCATCCGCATGGCAAAATAAAAAAAACACTAAAATCATAGGAAATCGCTGCACTTCCTTGAAAAAGGAGATGCGGCGATTTCTTTTTTTCATTCTTTCTCTTACATTTGCAAACTAACCTTTTTTACGTAACTTTTTAAACGAATTTAGATATGATCATAGCTGTTGACTTTGACGGTACTATTGTGGAACACCGCTATCCGGAAATCGGACGGGAAAAGCCTTTTGCCTTTGACACACTGAAAATGCTGCAAAAAGAGGGGCACCGGCTGATTTTGTGGACTGTAAGAGAGGACAAGCTGCTGGAAGAGGCCGTGGATTTCTGCCGACAGCATGGAGTGGAATTTTATGCGATCAATACGAACTATCCGGAGGAACAGGAGGCGCATCAGCATTTCTCGCGGAAGCTGAAGGCGGATGTGTTCATTGACGACCGCAATCTGGGGGGAATGCTCGACTGGGGAAGCATTTACCGCATCATACATTACCGCCTGAAAATTGCGGATCTGGTGGCCGAAACGCTGGATGAAAGGCTGGAAGAGGGCATCGAACGCCGGAAACAGGAGAAGAAGAAAAGACAGGGCTTGTTTGGCAAGCTGTTCGGATGAGACACATCCGGAGAAGATACGAAAGAAGCTGTTTCACACACGGAGCATTCCGACAGTGAAACAGCTTCTTTTATTGTATCCCTTTTGGGGAGAATTATTCTACGTAGAGCACCAGTCCCTTAAGGTATTCACCTTCCGGATGGTAGATGTTGACCGGATGGTCACCCGGCTGGGTGAGCTGGTGAAGAATGCGCACGCTGCGTCCGCTCTGTGCAGCTGCGGTAAACACGGCGTTACGGAAGTCCTGCTTGTTCACCACCTGCGAACAGGAGAAGGTAAAGAGGATGCCGCCCGGACGTATCTTTTCGAAGGCCTTGGCATTGAGCTTGGTGTAACCGCGAAGGGCATTGCGCAGGGCATCGCGGTGCTTGGCAAAGGCCGGCGGGTCGAGGATAATCAGGTCGTACTGGTCGCCCATGCGGTCGAGGAACTTGAAGGCATCTTCCGCAAAGGCCTGGTGACGGGTATTGCCGGGGAAGTTGAGGGATACGTTCTCGTTGGTCAGGTCGATGGCCTTGGCAGAGCTGTCTACCGAGTGAACGAGGTTGGCTCCTCCCCTCATGGCATAGAACGAGAAGCCACCGGTGTAGCAAAACATGTTGAGCACGTTACGGCCCTTGGCATAGCGTTCCAGCAAGGCACGGTTCTCACGCTGGTCGACGAAGAAACCGGTCTTCTGTCCCTTGAGCCAGTCTACGTGGAACTTCAGTCCGTTCTCCATGGCCACGTTCTCCGGACTTCCGCCTTTGAGGAAGCCGTTCTCAGTAGCCAGTAGGTCGGCCTTGAAGGGCAGCGTGGTTTCTGATTTATAATAGATGTGCTGGATGACGTCGCCCATCACTTCTTCGAGGGCTTCGGCCACTACCATACGGTCGAGGTGCATACCGGCAGAGTGTGCCTGCATCACGGCAGTATGGTCGTACACGTCAATAATCAGTCCGGGCAGGTTATCGCCCTCGCCGTGTACCAGACGGTAGGTGTTGTTCTGAGGATTGCCCAACACGCCCAAGGCACAGCGGAGGTCTTTGGCCACCTGCAGGCGGCGTACCCAGAACGCGTGGTCGATGGGTTCCTGACGGAAGGAAAGCACACGCACGGCGATGCTTCCAATCTGGAAATGTCCGCAGGCAATGAATTCTTTCTTGGAGGTGTAGACATCTACTACTTCACCTTCTTCCGGCTCTCCTTCCACACGGGCGATGGCTCCGGAAAAAACCCAGGGATGGAAACGCTTGAGCGATTCTTCCTTTCCGGGTTTGAGAAATACTTTCTTATAGCTCATTTGTATGGTTTAAGTGATTAATCTTCGAGGGGTTGCGGGAGAACTTCCGTGCGTATCACGCGGTACTTGCCCGAAAGGCAAAGCTCTTCCAGGTACTGGTAGATGCGTACGCAGGCCCAGGCATCGGTGGCGGCATAGAGCTGCTGTGCCTCGGTCAGGGTGTCGGCCTCCCAGTTGGACAGGCGCTGGCTCTTGGAAATCTTTTCCTGAAAAAGGAGGGCATAGATTTTCTGCAGGCTCTTTTCTTCGATGCCGAAAGAGGCCACGTAGTCCTGCAGCTCCACCCAGTTGCCCATGCGCGGGTCTTTCTGGTTGCGGCGGCGCAGCATGGCGAAATCGTCTTTCAGCGACAGGCCGATTTTGAGCACGTCGTTCTGAAGGAACTCTTCCAGGAAGTCCGGCAGCCCGAGGTGGTTCAGGCGGAACAGGAAGCAGGTGTCGTAAGTAGAGACCTGCAAGAGGGCCACCTTGTTGACAGCTCCCTTCCGGAACGAAGGGCGTGTTTCGGTGTCCACCCCCACCAGTACATGGGTATTGAGGTAATCGATGGCCTTGCGGGCCTCGGCCTCGGTGTAAATCACGAAGATGCGACCGGGGAAAGAGACTTTGGGTAACTCCGCAACGATTTTCTTATCTATTTTACTCTGTAGTTCTACCATTCAGTTTACGGGTTTAGGGTTATTCGTCATCGCCCATGTCAAGGCCTTCGTAGAGTTCTTCTTCGGTGCAGTTGTCTTCGTAGAGTGCTGAATCTTCCTCTTCCTGACTGCTGTGCGAAAGCTGGCGGTATTTCACGTCGTGAAGGGCACGCATCACGTTGACCAGGCGCTGTCCCCAGAACTCGGCAAAGAGTTCACGGCAGATGGCTAAGGAGTCGTTCATGGTGTGCTCCAGGCCCAACTGGAACACGCAGATGAAATCCTTGATGGGCTGGTAAATGTCGGCCAGGCTTTCGGAAATGTTCTGATGAATGGGGGTATCACTATAAGCCATGTCATCGAGGAACACCTCGAGGTAGTCATCGTATTCGCCTAAGAGAGAGGCGATGGAGCCGCGAAGCACTTCGTAATCGGTCTCGGTCACGAAGGTTTCCGGGTCGGCATCTTCCATCCGCTCGCAAGCAGGAAGCAACGAAGCCTTCAGGTATAAAAGGGGAAGGAGTTTCAGGGACTTGTCGACGAAATCCCGACAACGCATATCGGACACACACTCCATAAATCCACAGAACTCGGCAGCCACTGTCACGAACTCGACTGCATTTTTATCGAATATTACTTGAGAGTTTTTTTCTTCCATATTCATGCTAATTGACGTGCAAAGGTACAAAAAAAATTTCTCAGTTTTAGTTTTATTCGTACATTTGCATGTATGTTTAGTTAATTCGAATCATCATGCAAACAAAAAAAACAGATACAAGCAAAAGTGAAAAAGCGGCTGCCGTGGCCGGAAAAACATGGACTATCCTGAAAAGTGAGACTACCGCGTTCGTCATCGGACTGCTCTGCGTCATCTTCGGCGTGTACTTGCTGCTGGCTTTCAGCTCGTTCTTCTTTACGGGAGGAAACGACCAGAGCATTCTGTCGCATCCCAACCCGTCGGAGCTGCTGGAAACGGGCAACCGCATACAGAACTATGCCGGAGCACGGGGAGCACAGCTGGCACAATTCCTGATTAATGACTGCTTCGGGTTTTCGGCTTACTGTATCATTATCTTCTTAGTGGTGGCCGGCATGAAGCTGATGAAAGCGTACGAGTTCCGCATCCGTTACTGGTTCTTAGGCTGTGCCACGGTGATGGTGTGGCTCTCTGTAACCTTAGGATTTGCATTCGGAGGACTGTTAGAGAATTCTTATATTTATCCGGGGGGACTGCACGGCTACAACGTGAGCCTGTGGATTCGCTCGCAAATCGGTGCACCGGGATTGATTTTAGTGCTATTAGCTACGGCCATATTGTTCGGCGTGGCACTGACCCGACAGACCATGGGCGTGGTGAGAAAGGCGCTGCATCCGCAAAAGGGCAATAACGCGGCTATGGCAGAGGAGGTAACTCCCCAGCCGGAACCGACCTACCGAAAGCCGGTAGTGGACGAACCGGAAGTAACCGCCGCGGAGGATGAATCGGAGAAGAAGGAAAAGAAAGAAAGTTTCTGGAAGAGCTGGACGCACCGGAAACCGAAACAGAAAAAAGAGGAGGAAGAAACTCCGCAGGAAGAACCGGAGAAAGCGGCTGAACCTGTCAAGGAGGAACCGGAGAAGGTGATTGTGAAAGAGGAACCGGCACCGGAGCGTGTCATTGACCTGCCCATTGATACCGAGGAAGAGGATGAGAAGAAGCACCCTTTTGAGGTGAAGCCGGCCCTGGAGGAAGACTTCGACAAGGAAGAAGAGGAGCCGGCATTTGAGGTCAGCAACGATACCAAGGAAGAGGATCAGGCTTACCGGGGAGACGTGTCGCAGCCGTACAACCCACGCCTGGACCTGGAGTTTTACCGCTTCCCTACCCTCGACTTGCTGAATACGTATCAGAACGACGATCCGGACATCGACATGGAAGAACAGAATGCCAACAAGAACCGCATCATCAAGGTGCTGCGCAGCTTCGGCATTGAAATCAGTTCCATCAAGGCCAGTGTGGGTCCGACCATTACCTTATATGAGATTACGCCGGCGGAAGGGGTACGTATCTCGAAAATCCGTAACCTGGAGGACGACATCGCCCTGAGTCTTTCGGCACTGGGTATCCGTATCATCGCACCGATTCCGGGCAAGGGTACCATCGGTATCGAAGTGCCAAACGCGAACCCGCACATCGTACCCATGAGTTCTATCCTGACCAGCAAGAAGTTCCAGGAAACAACCTTCGACCTGCCGGTGGCACTCGGAAAGACCATTACCAACGAGGTGTTCATGGTGGATCTGGCCAAGGCGCCCCACATGCTGGTGGCCGGTGCGACAGGTCAAGGTAAGTCTGTGGGACTGAATGCCATCGTGACTTCCCTGCTCTACAAGAAGCACCCCAGTGAACTGAAGTTCGTCATCATCGACCCGAAGAAGGTGGAATTTGCCATCTATGCGCCGATTGAACGCCATTTCCTGGCCAAGTTGCCCGACGGAGAGGATGCCATCATCACCGACGTGACGAAGGTAGTACAGACACTGAACTCGCTGTGTGTGGAAATGGACAACCGTTACAAGCTCTTGCAGAACGCAGGATGCCGTAACATCAAGGAATATAACGCGAAGTTTATCAACCGCCAGCTGAATCCGGAGAACGGTCACCGCTTCCTGCCTTACATCGTCATCATCATTGATGAGTTCGGCGACCTGATTATGACAGCCGGCAAGGAGGTGGAACTGCCTATCTGCCGTATCGCCCAGCTGGCCCGTGCGGTGGGTATCCACGCCATCATCGCTACCCAGCGTCCGACCACGAACATCATTACGGGTACCATCAAGGCCAACTTCCCGGCGCGTGTGGCTTTCCGTGTGGCTTCCATGATGGACTCACGTACCATTTTGGACCGTCCGGGTGCACAGCAGCTCATCGGTAAGGGTGACATGCTGTACCTGCAAGGAAACGACCCCGTGCGCGTGCAGTGTGCGTTTGTCGATACGCCGGAAGTGGAACGCATCGCAGAATTCATCGGCAAGCAACAGGGCTATCCTACAGCCTTCATGCTGCCGGAATACGTGGATGAGAATGCAGAACCCAGCAGTGCAGCCGACGTGGACATGAACCGTCTGGACCCGCTCTTTGAAGAAGCGGCCCGTCTGGTCATCTACCATCAGCAGGGTTCTACTTCGCTGATTCAGCGTAAATTCTCCATCGGCTACAACCGTGCGGGACGCATCATGGACCAGCTGGAAAAGGCGGGTATCGTAGGTCCGGCCAACGGCAGCAAGGCGCGCGACGTGCTTTGTCTGGATGAAAACGATTTACAAATGAGAATGAGCAGCCTGAAGGATTAAACGGGCTGCCCTCTAACCCCTAAAAACGATTGTGACAGGTATGAAAAAGATTTTTCTTCTCGTCCTGCTGATGGGAGTCGCCTTGTGTCAGGCTGTGGCTCAACAGGACGCAAAAGCTGAACGCATATTGAATCAGATGGCAGACAACTACCGGAAAGCCGGCGGCATCAGTCTGACTTTTGGAGGTACACAACACGGAAAGCTGTTGCTGAAAGGCAACAAGTTCTGCCTGGAAAGCGGAGGTATCAAGACCTGGTTCGACGGAAAGACACAGTGGAGCTACGTGGAACAGAATGAAGAGGTGAACGTGTCATCCCCCACCCCGGAGGAAATACAGAGCGTCAATCCGTATGCGCTGCTGACAGCCTACAAGAAGGACTTCAACTACCGCTACGTGGGCGAAAAGACCCGTCAGGGAAAGCGGGGACATGAAATCATCCTGACCCCGAAGACCTCGCAGGACATTAAAAGCATCACACTGAACGTGAAGGAAAACAGCTCGCCCGTGTACATTGCCATCCAGCTGCAGAACGGAGAGAAACAAGAGTTTCAGATTTCGTCGTACCGCACGGGAGTGAACCTGCCCGACGCGGTGTTCCGTTTCGACAAGAGCAAGTATCCGGGAGCGGAAATCATTGATTTACGATGACATCATCCGATGTATCGAGAATAGAACTTTGAGCCAAGTAAGAGGGGGTTTCGGCATAGATATACATGACGCTGCCCCCTTTTATTGCATCTATAATGGGGCGCGACACGGAAGTGGGCAGTGCCGGACATCCGAAGCTCCGTCCCAACCGTCCGCCACGACTGGCCACGGATGGGTCTGCGTATGAGGCCCCGTGCACCACAATGGCACGTTCGCGGGCCCGGTCGTTAATCCCTTTCTCCAGTCCGTCGAGAATGAGCGAATAGCCGTTTCGTCCCTGATAGGTGGAAGCCGTCAGGTAAAAGCCCAGTGAGCTCTTGTAGGAGCCGTATTCGTTGGAAAAAGAAGTAGCATAGTTTCCACCACTGTTCTTGCCGTGTGACACTACTGAGGAATACAGCATCCGGCGGTGCTTCATGTCGAACACGTACAGGCGCTTTTCCGTGGAAGGCTTGGAAAAGTCGATCAGGGTCAGTACATCGCGCTTGCGGTTCTTGATGCGGTTATATCCCGTCACCGCCTGCTTGAAGGCCCGCCAGTTGACCACCCCCTCCAGCTGCATGGAGTGGTAGAGCGACACGACCTCATCGGCCGCCTTGACCGCTGCTACAGGGGATTCAGTAGGAACAGACTCTCCTTCCGCCGTGAAATACGCACAGGGGAAAGACAGGAACATGGCAGAAAGAAAAAATTTGATGATATGATTTTGCATGACTTTTTACGACCTGAAAAATATTCGGCCGCAAAGTTACGGATTTTCTGCCCTTCTTCTTCCGTAAAGAGAGTTAATTTTATAGAAATCACTCGATTACAATCACCAGCGACCGTTCTGTCGGTGCCCAGTCGTACACAAACTTGGCATGTGAGGTGGCATTGCGCACACACATGTGCGAACGGGGCGTGGTGCCCAACGACCAGCTGTATTCAATCATCGCCGTGCGAGGCACGTTGACCGGCACCCCGTGAATGTAGGCTCCGTTAGTGAAGCGGCTGGCATACGGTGCATAGCCTCCGGTCGCTGCAGAACCGTCTTTCAGGAACACCATACGCGACTTTTTCTGCTGCACCACAAACATGCCGAGCGGCGTTTCCTGTGCATACGGCGGACGGTGCATGCCCGTAGTGGCCGGATTCATGCTGCGGATGGCCCAAGTACCTTCTTCCAGACGTTCCAGGGTGGCAATGTTCTGGTCGCCCCGGTCTACCACTACCACATGGTTAAACTGCGTGCTGTCGGACAAGAGCTTGACATAGCGGCACGGCACCCACCATTCTCCCTCGATGGAGACCGGTGACACGCGATAGAAGCTGCCCGTCTCGCCCAGGAAAGACACCAGCGCCCCGTCGCGTCCGTAGCGTTCGGGCACCAGCGTATCCGAAGGAAGATACAGCGGCACCGACTGATAACGTTCCACTCCCAGCGTATCGGCAATGCGCCGGTACACATTCTGCGTGTATTTCCGCACCAGCGGAGCTTCACGGTTCACATTCTTGTAATTCTGGAATATCGCCCAGCGGTTGGCATCATACTGAAGATTCTCGATAAAGGCCAGGCATTTGCGTATGGCATCCCATTTGAATGAACGGACGGTGTCCTGATACGGATACTCATCCTTCAAGGTGTATTTGTCAAAAAGAAGTTCCTTCGCCAAGATGATGTCGGCAGCGGTCAGCGGTTTACGCTCAAACGGCAGAATCTCTTCCACCTCCATGCTGTCGGGAGATGCCGTCTCCGACACGATGGGTTGCGACATCGGTTGTTCCACCCCACGGCCTGCTTCCTCCCGGCAACTGCAAAGGAGACACAAGAAGCATATTAAGCCTGTCAGTCGTTTCATAATGAAGGGTTATAAGGTTGGAACAAAGATAATAATTTTTGCTAAAAAGCCGCAGGAAAATGCAAAAAATCAGCGACTTTCTGCAAAGAAAGCACGACTTCCGGCACTTTCTCCGATTACTCGTCCAGGATACGGGCCGTCTCCACTTTTTCCAGTCGCGCACGCAACTTTCCCATCATCGACTTGCGGATGCGCAGACGCATCAGGCAGTCCATGTCGTACGACTGTTCCAGTATCTCGGGCGACTCTTCCTTGACGATGCGCATGATGTCATTCATAAAGGGATATTCGAACGCCACGGCCACGTCTTCGTCCACCGTCTTCTCAATGACCGGAGCTTCATCCAGTGCCAGCGAAGCCGCCATGCGGTAGGCCACAATCAGACCGCTCGTCCCTAATTTAATACCGCCGAAATAACGCACCACGATGACCAGCACATCGGTCAGCTCGCGCGAGTTAATCTGCCCGAGGATGGGCTTTCCGGCCGTGCCCGAAGGCTCCCCGTTGTCGTTGGCCCGGAAATCCTTCCGTTCCGCGCCCAGCATATAGGCATAACACACGTGGCGGGCATCGTAATATTTCTTCTGGTACTCTTCCAGAAGGGACTTCACTTCGGAGAGCGTACGCACCGGCAGCGCAATGGCAATGAACTTGCTGCGCTTCTCGGTATAGATGGCTTCCGCGCTTTCCTGAATGGTCTTATAGGTATCTTCTTGCATCGTTTTTCTTCTTTCAGGTGGCAAATTTAATGATTTTTCTCGCATTTTTAAAACCGGAAAGCGTATCTTTGCTCCTGCATTAATCCCTTAAGAAACTAATGGCATGAAAAAATTACAAAAACTAACCTACTGTATGGGACTGGTTGCCGTGGCTGCACCTCATGCACAAGCTGCAACGCCCGATTCTGAAAAACCCAACATCTTGTTCATTCTCTGCGACGACATGGGATACGGCGACCTGGGATGCTACGGTCAGCCTTTCATCCAGACACCCTGCATCGACCAGATGGCACAGGAGGGCATGCGATTTACGCAGGCATACGCCGGAAGCCCCGTCAGTGCCCCGTCGCGCGCCACCATCATGACCGGACAGCACAGCGGACACGGACACGTGAGAGGCAACAAGGAATACTGGCTGGGCGAGGTGTGGTACGGACAGAACAAGGAATATGCCGTCACGGGACAGGAGCCGTATGACCCGCAGCACATCATCCTGCCGGAAATCATGAAGAAGAACGGCTATACCACCGGCATGTTCGGTAAATGGGCCGGCGGCTACGAGGGTTCGACCTCTACTCCCGACAAACGGGGCGTGGACGAATACTTCGGCTACATGTGCCAGTTTCAGGCGCACCTCTACTACCCGAACTTCCTGAACTCCTACAGTCGTGCCGCAGGCGATACGGCCGTCAGCCGTGTGGTTCTGGAAGACAACATCCGCTACCCGATGAGCGGCGACGACTATTTCAAGCGTACGCAGTATTCGGCCGACCTGATTCACCAGAAGGCACTGGAATGGCTCGACAAGCAGGACGGCAAACAGCCTTTCTACGGTTTCCTGACGTACACCCTGCCGCATGCCGAACTGGTACAGCCCAACGACTCTATCCTGAAGAAATACAAGAAACAGTTCTTTCATGACAAGACCTGGGGCGGAGATGCAGGTTCCCGCTACAACGAGAGCGTGCACACACATGCCCAGTTTGCCGGCATGATCAGCCGACTGGATGCCTACGTGGGCGAAATCCTGGCCAAGCTGAAAGAAAAAGGACTCGACGAGAATACCATCGTCATCTTCAGCAGTGACAACGGTCCTCACGAAGAAGGCGGTGCCGACCCGACTTTCTTCGGACGCGACGGTAAGTTGCGCGGCCTGAAGCGCCAGTGCTACGAAGGAGGTATCCGCATCCCGTTCATCGTGCGCTGGCCGGGAAAGGTGAAAGCCGGTGAGGTGAACGACCATCAGCTGGCTTTCTACGATATCATGCCTACCTTCTGCGAACTGGTGGGCGACAAGCGCTTCCCCAAGAAGTACCTGAACAAGAAACTGGAAGGTGACTGTTTCGACGGTATCTCTTTCGCTCCTACCCTGTTAGGCAACGACGAGGCACAGAAGGCACACGACTTCCTCTACTGGGAGTTCCACGAAACCGACCAGATTGGTCTCCGCATGGGCGACTGGAAGATGGTGGTAAAGAAGGGGGTTCCTCACCTCTACAATCTGGCAGAAGACATCCACGAAGACCACGACGTGGCTGCCCAGCATCCGGACCTCGTGAACCAGATGAAGCAGGTAATTCTGCGCGAACACCGCCCGAATGACCTCTTCCCCGTGACCTTGCCGAAATAAGATATTTCACTGGAAAAACGCACTTACGTTTCAAACCAAACGCCAAAGAGTTTTAAAGAAAACGCACTTACGTTTTACATTAAACGCAAGTGCGTTTTCTTTTCAGATAGTTTTCCCCATATCCGTTCCGCAAGTATATCCACACAAAAAAGGCCCTCCCAAATGTAACTTTGAGAAGGCCCTGTATCGCTCAGAAAAAAATCTTATTCCAATTTGTGAATCACCAGTCCCGAACGCAGTTTCGGTTCAAACCACGTGGTTTTCGGCGGCATGATGTTGCCCGTATCGGCAATGTCCATCAGCTGCTTCATGGAAACCGGATAGAGTGCCAGCGCCATCTTCATTTCGCCGCTGTCCACACGTTTCTTCAGTTCACCCAGTCCGCGGATACCGCCCACAAAGTCGATACGCTTGTCCGAGCGCAAGTCCTTGATGCCGAGAATCTCGTCCAGAATCAGGTTGGAAGAAATCGTGACATCCAGCACCCCAATCGGGTCGTTATCGTCGTAAGTGCCCGGTTTAGCCGTCAGACTGTACCATTTGCCCTCCAGGTAAAGCGAGAAGTTGTGCAAGGCTGCCGGCTTGTAGATGTCCGCACCCTTTTCTTCCACTACGAAGTTCTTCTTCAGCGCTTCCAGGAACGCCTGTGGAGTCAGTCCGTTCAAATCCTTCACCACCCGGTTGTAGTCGATGATAGTAAGCTGCTCGGCCGGGAAACATACCGCCATGAAGTAGTTGTATTCCTCGTCGCCCCGATGGTTCGGATTCTGAGCCGCCTTTTCAGCACCCACCAGTGCCGCTGCCGCACTACGGTGATGACCGTCGGCAATGTAAAGCGAAGGCATTTCCTTGAACGCCTCTGTCACTGCCTCAATGTCCTTGTCGTCGTCAATCACCCAGAACTGATGGCCGAAGCCGTCATCCGGTGCCACAAAGTCGTACACCGGCTTCTGAGCCGTATATTTCGCCACTACGGCATCCAGCGTCTTGTTTTCCGGATAAGCAAAGAACACCGGTTCGATGTTCGCATTGTTCACCCGTACATGCTTCATGCGGTCCTCCTCCTTGTCACGGCGCGTAAGCTCATGCTTCTTGATCACCCCGTTCATGTAGTCGGGCACGTAAGCTCCTACCACCAGTCCATACTGCGTCTTACCGTTCATGGTCTGGGCATAAATATAGTAACACGGTTTGTCGTCCTGCACCAGCCAGCCCTTTTCCTGGAACATCCGGAAATTCGCTACCGCCTTGTCGTACACACGCGGGTCGTGCTCATCCGTACCCTCCGGAAAGTCAATCTCCGGCTTGATGATGTGATACAAAGATTTCTCGTTGCCTTTCGCCTCTTCGCGGGCCTCAGCCGAGTTTAACACGTCGTAAGGGCGGGAAGCTACCTGCTCCACCAAGTCCTGCGGCGGACGAACACCCTTGAAAGGTTTAACTATTGCCATAATGCTTGGGGGAATCAGAAGTTATTTCTTGTTTACACGGAATTTCTCACAACCATCTTTCAGGAAGCCCACAATCTGACGGGCCGCTGCGATGCCGGCATTGATATTTGCCTCAGCCGTCTGTGCACCCATCTTCTTCGGAGTAGAGAAATAACGTCCCGGGAAATGATCGGCAAACTCATCGTGATGAGCCGGCATGATGTCGGTCACATACTTCAAGTCCGGACGGTCATTCATCAGGCGAAGCAAATCTGCTTCGTTAATCACCTCCTTACGGGCAGTATTCACCAGCAAACCGTTTTTCGGCATACGGTTCACCAGATCATAATCAATGGAGTTTTTGGTTTCGGCAGTAGCCGGAATGTGCAATGACACCACGTTGCAGGTAGCATACAGTTCTTCTGCAGAATCCACCGGTTTCACGCCGTCGGCCACCATGGCTTCCTTCGGGCAATACGCATCGTAGGCATAAACGTCCATACCGATGCCCTTTGCGATACGAGCCACATTGCGCCCTACGTTACCGTATGCATGGATACCCAGCTTCTTGCCCATCAGTTCCGTACCCGATTTGCCGTCGTAGAAATTACGAACCGCCATGATCATCATACCGAAAGCCAGTTCGGCCACCGCATTCGAGTTCTGTCCCGGCGTATTCATCACGCAAACTCCGTGAGCCGTAGCTGCCTCCAGGTCCACATTGTCATATCCCGCACCGGCACGTACCACGATTTTCAGTTCCTTTGCCGCATCCAGCACTTCCTTGTCAATGATGTCACTTCGGATAATCACTGCATTCGCATCCTTCACTGCATCGAGCAACTGCTGTTTTTCTGTATATTTCTCCAGCAAAGCCAGTTCATAGCCCGCAGCTTCTATTTCTTTCCGAATACCGTCGATAGCTACTTTAGCAAACGGTTTCTCTGTCGCAACCAATACTTTCATAATACTTGATTTTAAAAAGAAAACAAGGACGTGTTATCGAAATTCCACGCCCTTATCTTCGGGTATAACAACAATTAATGCATTTTCTCAAATTCCTGCATGCAGTCAATCAGTGCCTGCACACTTTCTACCGGCATGGCATTGTAGCAAGAAGCACGGAAACCACCCACAGAACGGTGACCCTTGATGCCCACCATACCTTTTTCGGTAGCGAACTTCAGGAAGTCGGCTTCCAGGTCCTTGTATTCATCGGCCATGACGAAGCAGATGTTCATGTACGAACGGTCTTCCTTGGCCGTTACGGTGCCACGGAACAGCTTGTTGCGGTCAATTTCGGCATACAGCATGTCGGCACGCTGTTTGGCACGGCGCTGCATTTCTTCCACGCCACCCTGTGCCTTAATCCAGCGCAAAGTCTGGAGAGCCGCATAAATAGGTACTACCGGCGGAGTATTGAACATAGAACCCTTGTCCACGTGTGTCTGATAATTCAGCATGGTCGGGATGTGACGGGAAACCTTACCCAGCGCATCGTTCTTCACGATAACGAAAGTCACGCCCGCAGGAGCCAGGTTCTTCTGTGCACCTCCGTAAATACAGATATATTTGGAAACGTCTACCGGACGAGAGAAAATGTCCGAAGACATATCGGCCACCATCGGCACATTGACATCCAGGTCGGCATGCAATTCCGTACCGTAGATGGTATTGTTGGTCGTAATATGGAAATAATCCACGTCGGCCGGCACTTCATAATCTTTCGGGATATAAGTGTAGCCTTCTTTTTCAGAAGAAGCCACCTCTACTGTTTCGCCGAATGCCTTCGCTTCTTTCAGCGCTTTCTTGGCCCAAGTACCTGTATTCAGGTAAGCCGCCTTCTTTTCCAGGAAATTATAGGGAACCATACAGAACTCCATGCTTGCACCTCCACCCAGGAACAATACCGAGTATCCTTCCGGAATGTTCAGCAATTCCTTGAACAAGGCTACTGCTTCATCTACCACCGGCTGGAAGTCTTTAGCGCGGTGACTGATTTCCATCAACGAAAGTCCTGAACCATTATAATCAAGAATAGCCTGAGCTGTCTTTTCTATCACTTCGCGAGGCAAAATAGACGGTCCCGCATTAAAATTATGTTTCTTCATTGGAAGTTTGTTTTGGTTAAACAATCATTTTAGCTAACACTTGCGAATTTAGTGATTATTTTTAGACTTCCAAAAGTTTTCGTGATAATTTTACAGCCTTATTGAATTTTATCTTTCAAATTACATACACAAACGCCATTTTAGTGACATATTGACACGAGAATAGTTAGCTATGGCATGGGGATGCTCACGAGTCATAGCAAAATGCGAGACAGCCTTCACCGCCGGAAGGCTGTCATGACACAAAGTTATTATTTTGCCATTTCTATCAAAGTTTTTATCCCCTTTATCTTTTCATTTTGTATGAGTTTTAACGTTTGTTTTGCCTTTTTCCGAGAAATTGCCGCAAACGCATAGTGGTCTTTCACGTCCACACGTCCCACATCGTCCCGGCCCAGTCCGCCTTTCTTCGACAAAAAACCCACGATGTCAATCTTGTTGATCTTGTCTTTCTTGCCCTTCCCTATATATAAGGTAACAAACTCCGGCAAGGCAGGCTGCGGCGTCGGCTCCGGCAGTTCAAACTCTTCCAGCGGACGGGGCACATAGTCGGGGATACGTTCCTCGTCGTGCAGAATCAGAAACGCATTACCCTCGGCCTCCCAGCGCGCCGTACGTCCGTTGCGGTGAATGAACCCGTCCTCGGCCACCGGCAAGTGATAATGCACCACGTGGCGGATGTCCGGAATATCCAGTCCGCGGGCTGCCAGTTCGGTCGAGATAAAGATGTGGCAGCTTCCGTTACGGAACTTATACAGCGCCCGTTCACGGTCATCCTGCTCCATTCCGCCGTGGAACGTCTCGCAATACACCTTCATGGAGTGCAGGTACTTCCCTACCCGGTCCACACTCTCGCGATGGTTGCAGAACACCAGCGTCGACTCATTACCTAGCGTACACAGCAGCTTGTAGAGCGTTTCCAACTTGTCCTTCACCGGCGAAGTGACCCGATATACCGACAAGCGCTGTGACACCGTTTCTTCCGGATTCAGGAAATCCAGTTTCAGCGTGCGGTTCATGCCCGTAAAGCGCGGAATCTCCTCCGCATCGGTAGCCGACAACAGGAAGCGGCGACGCAATGCCGGCAATTTCCCGATGACCTCGGCCATCTCATCCTGAAAGCCGAACTCCAGACACTTGTCGAACTCATCGATGACCAGCGTACGCACGGTGCCCGCCTCAAAATTCTGCTTGTTCAGGTGGTCGTTCATACGTCCCGGCGTACCGATAATCACCGCCGGTGAAATGCCCCTCATAGTGCGGTGTTCCTCCATGGCCGGACGTCCACCGTAACAGCTCATCACCGGAAAGCCGGTCGCCATGGCCTTGAACACCTGCTCAATCTGCAAAGCCAGCTCGCGCGAAGGTACCAGTACCACAGCCTGCACGCCTTCCACTCCCTTTTTCAGTGAGCTCACCAGCGGCAGCAGGTAGGCCAGCGTCTTTCCGGAACCCGTGGGCGAAAGCAGTATCAAATCGCTGCCCTCCTTCCACGCATCGATGGAAGCCTCCTGCATGGCGTTCAACTGGTCAATCTTCAGGTTTAATAGTATCGTTTGTATGTCCATAATTCTTGGTTTTTTGTGGGTTAGTTAGCAAAGGTAACGAAAATAAATCACAAGCACAACACCAGATCGGGCAGCAACACCGCCGTTTCCGCTTCCTCTTTCGGCGCATCCTTCGGTTTCCACGCCACCACGAAGCGCACGGAAGCCGACTTCACCTCATAGCCACGCTCCCTCCACTCGGCCAACTTCTTCTGCATATTCTGCGACAAGCGGGCCACCGGCTTTTGCGCCTGATTATACAATGTGTAGTCTTTATAGAACAACGTATCACCCCCTTTCAACGATAGCACCTCCCGTTTGAGTTCCTTGAAGAATCCCAAGAACACATCCTTGTGCGAAAGCTGCAACACAATCTCACCGGGCATTGCATACTCCCGCGAATCTACCAGATACTGGTCTGCTTTCAGATTCGCAAAGCAATCTCCGTTTGTATGCACAAACAACCGTTTCTTAGCACGGGTAATGCCCACATAATATCGGCGCATCTGATGCACATCTTTTGGGAACCCGTCCGAAACAAGCATATACACGTCGTCAAACTCACGGCCCTTTGCCTTGTGAATGGTCGACACCACCACATCAGCCCCCGACACGTCACAAAAATCTTCCATCGAAGACTCAAACACAAACTCCTTGAAATCCGTGAAATACTTCATCCGGTTGATTTCCTCAAACAACTCCACGCAACGCCTCACGTAAGGCAAGCCCAAACTCCCTTCATAAGCCGCAAACGTAGCACCCTTCGCCTTCTCCCAGAGTTCATCCGGAATCAAAGGCGTACTCACCTGCTTGCCTATATACTTCAGGAAATACCTCATCTCGGCCATATTCCAGAACAGCAAGCCCTCCATCGACTGAATCAGCTTGCTGCGCACACCACGCTTCCGCAACAGCGCCACCAGAATTACCGCCTCTTCATTGGTCTGGGTAAGCACACATGCGGTACCCTCTCCTCTATTCCGTAGCAGTTCCTCCACCAGCGGCTGATACATGCAGGCAGACTGATGGCGAGTCACCCCTACCCATCCGTCTTCCTTGCGCATCGATACAATCGGCATGCTTTTCAGCCTTCCGCCAATACCTTTCACAAAATCATTGGCCGCTGCCACCACATGACGTGCACTCCGGTAATTCTCCGTCATCTCCACAAAGCGGCTTCCAGCCTCCTGTGTCAGTTGCCACATGTAACCGGAATCCGAGCCACGGAACTCATAAATATTCTGGTCATCGTCGCCCACAGCTATCACCCGCATCTCCTCATTGTGGTGCATCAACGCCCTTACCAGCGCATGCTCTTCCACGCCCATGTCCTGCGCCTCATCAATCACCAGCACCGTCTTGCCAATCCGGTTGGGCTCCACTTCCCCCTGTTCAATCATCTCCGCAGCCTTCCCCACCACGTTCTTTACTTCCTCCAGGTTACCAATCAAGCCCAACAAGTCAAAACAATAGGCATGAAAAGTCTTGATTTCCACGTAGTGCGCCGCATTGCCAATCAGTTCCATCAGCCGCTGCTTGAATTCCGTGGCAGCCGCCCGGGAGAAAGTCAGCATCAGCAACTGCTCGTGCTTCACATCCTCCAGCAACAGCAGTGAGGCCAGCTTGTGTACCAGCACACGGGTTTTTCCGCTGCCCGGACCAGCCGCCACCACAATGCAGCGCGACTCCTTGTCCGAAATAATCTCCATCTGCCGATGAGACAACTGCCCGAACAACTGCTTGTACTTTTCCGGCGTGAGGTTACGCTGAATCTCGTTCACCCGCTCACCCTTGAAGTATTTGGCAATAAATTTCCTGTAATCCATCTGGAAATAATCCTGCACATACTGCAAAGCCTCCTGATAATCCTTCACCATCAGGTTGGCATATTCTCCCACGATGTGCACCTGCTGAATCTTCTGCTTGTAGAACTCGTTCAGCATCCGGTAATCCTCCTGTTTGTAGCGCGACTTATTATCCTTTATCCGCTTGATGTCCATCGCATTGTAAAGCACCAGGAAACCACCTTCCAGCTTGAGAGCCCCAATCTTCGACAGATACAGAAGTGCTTCTTCCACATCTTCCAGCTGCAAATCTTCCATTCTGCCAAAAAGAGACTGAGGACTCGCTTTCAACTGATTCAAGAGTTCCACCACCGAGAACTGCACGGCCGCCTTTTCCGTTGCGGTTTCCTTACCCTCTCGCTCCTCCACCAGCTTATACAGCCACTCCACGGCAAAACGACTGATCTCCAGCCGTTTCTCAAACCGTTTGATAGTAGTCTCCAGGTCTGCCCGGCGAGTAAGCTCCATGTTACGTGCAGCGTCCTCCTTCTTGTGCGTATACCCTTTTATGGTAAGAAAATACAACAACGTGCGGATGTCCTTTTCCTTCGACGTGACAACTCCGTCGTGCACCGCATTGTCGTTCAGCTGCTTGCATGAAATCCGCAGCGACTCATCCGGGATATGGTTGAGAATATACTGTTCCAGTTTCGCAAAACGCTCCAGCAGCATCCGCGACTTCCGTTCCGAGTCGCCCGCATCCTGCAAATAGGCCGAAATATCCCTGCTGTCGGCCAATATACCCTCCTGCCGCATCCGCTCTACCACCGACACCACTTCCTTCTTGGTCAGTCCCAGAATATCGGCTAGGTAATCAATCCGCGATTCTGCCCCCGAGTCCTGTGCCTTGGCAATGTACTTCTGCGAAATCAAGGACGTAATGATTCTCACCGCCTTCTCTATCTCGTCAATACCAAACAACACCGATGCCGTGATACGCTTCCGTGCCTCGTCCATGTTCTTTACCGTGATACCGGTGGCATACACATGCGGCACATTGTTTCCTCGCTCCAGATAACCGCTCTGCTCCAATGCCGCCAGAGCCGTCCGCACACGTGTCTCAATATCCGCCACCGAGTCATCCCATCCCGCATTCCGGGCAATCTCCAGTGCCGAACAGCACACCCTCATGCGTTTCCTCGTCATATCCTTCACCGCCTTCCACACCTGCTGGATTTCACTGATACTCAACTTCGTCTGATTCAACAGAATAAAATGCTTATCCAGGTCATTGTCACTGTAAAGCACGTAACAGCGTGCGTTAAGATGCGGGTCACGCCCGGCCCTGCCGGCTTCCTGCACATAGTTCTCCAGCGAATCGGAAATATCGTAATGCACCACCAGTCCCACATCCTTCTTGTCCACTCCCATTCCGAAAGCCGACGTCGCCACGATGATGCGCACCTGGTCGCTCATGAACGCATCCTGGTTGGCAATCTTCTCGTCGGCATCCATCTTTCCGTTGAAAGGCAACGCCTTATAGCCGTCGCGCGTCAATTTTGCAGCCAGTTCCTTGGTACGCCGTGTACGCGACACGTACACAATGGTCGGACAGCTGGACTCTGCCACCAGCTCCCTCAACTTGGTATACTTATCCTCGTCCGTCTCGGCATGCACCACCGAATAGTGCAGATTCGTTCGCGAAGCCGTAGAGGCAAACAACTCCAAATCCAGGTTCAACGTCCGCTTGAAATAATCACAAATATCCTGTACCACCTTCTGTTTGGCCGTCGCCGTGAAACAGGATACCGGTATCGAGTTACGGCATCCCTTCTTCTGCTGGTACTCCTGAATAAACTTGCCGATATACAGATAATCCACCCGGAAGTCCTGCCCCCAGGAAGACAAACAATGCGCCTCATCGATAACGAATCGCACCACGTGGCGCACCATCAGAATCCGCTCGATGGTTTTCGAGCGCAACATCTCCGGGGCGATATACAACAGGGAAGCATCTCCCTCCTGCACCCTCTGAATGGAAAGCGCCCTCGTAATAGGATCCAGCAGTCCGTTGATGGTCACGGCATCCGTAATTCCCTTGTCAGCCAGATTGTCCACCTGGTCTTTCATGAGTGACTGCAACGGCGAAATAACCACCGTAAGTCCATGCACCGCCCGTGCCTCCATAAGTGCCGGAAGCTGGAAAGTCAGCGACTTTCCTCCTCCTGTAGGAAAGATAGCCAGCAAAGACTTTCCCTCTACCGCCGCCCGGGCTGCCCGTTCCTGAAGCGGTTCACCCCCGTAGGTACGGAACTGGTCATAGCCAAAGAAAGCTTTCAGGTTACGCAATACATCCAGCTGGCTATTGCAATAGGCACAGCCTTCCGCGCAACGTGTACGCCGCAACAGTTTCATCACATATTCCACTTCAGGATAATTGCGAAGCACCCATCCGGGCGTCACGGAACGATGGTCAGTCGTATCAACCAATGCCAGCGCATAAGCCAGCTCACACGGATAACGCTCAATCAGCATCTCCACATCGGCATGAGCACATATCTTTCCCTCATAAAACCGGCGTATCAGACCGGGTAATCCCCAGCTCACCCGTTCGGCTTTCACCAGGCTGAGAAACCCGTCGAACTCTTCCTTCCCCTTCAGCAACGAAGCAAACACCTTTCGTTGCTCATCGGGCAATGAATTCCACCGGGTAATCTCATCCAGCAACAAATCGCGCGCCTTCTCACAATCGTTCACCGGATTGTTCATCTGGTCTGCAGCCAGTTTGTCGTCTTTCACCAGTCGGTGATAAGGACGTTCCGGAAACAGCAACGGTGATACGTACAGCGTATCCACCAGCGTCCAGCGACAATCCTTGTCGGGGAACAGGTATTTCGCATCGTGGTGAATGATATTATGTCCGCAAAGGTAATCCGTATCGTGCAGGAATTCGAACAGCTCTTCCTTCGATGCCTTATGAAAGGTGGCACCGTCCTGCCGAAAAGCCCCTATATCATGAATTTTATGGTCCTTCAAGCCTACCTCTACGTCTACAATGGCATAACGCGAGGTTTTATTTCTTGTGAATATATCCCAGATTGCCATAGATTGTGTTTCTCAAAATAATCACAAAAATAATGAAATCCGGCAAGAATGGGAGGAAATGGAGAAGAATATTCAGGGGATGGCTGGAAATCTATAAAAAGAACAGTGAAAAGAAAAACTAAAATCTTATCCATCTTCTCCAGCGGAAGATTCTAAAGAAGCGAGGAAACCAGCTTATCACCGGTCGAGGGCAATCCCAGTTCCGGCTTTGTACGTCTGCCACATGGCTCGCCACAACAATGGCCGGATTCTCCCCATTACGCACAGCTTCACGAAGTACACGGGCCACCTCCTTTTTATCAGTATATTCCGCCTCACCGAATCCTTTGATAGTTTTCAATACCCGCATGATATTGTTGGCATAGCCCACAAACGTACCAAACTGCCAGCCGCTATAGTCCTTTACTTCTATCACCCCCAGTCCCTGCAGAGTAGCCCCCACAAGGTCTATTTGAGAGTAGCTTCCGCAGTTGTAGCAGGCAAGATTAAAAAAATCTTAGTCTTATATTCTATTTTGTTGTCCAGATAAGCTGTTATTCGTATTTTTGTAAAATATTACGGGAGACAAATTTTGCCGTAATATTTTGAAGCATATGAAAAAATTATATACATATCCGGCAAAACCATTTGTTAAGTGGGTTGGAGGTAAAACACAACTCCTTGACGATATAAAAAAGTTTTTACCTAGTGATTTATCACAAAGGAATGATGTGACTTATATTGAACCATTTGTAGGTGGAGGAGCTGTTTTATTCTGGATTCTGCAAGAATATCCTAACATAACGAAAGCTATAATCAATGACATAAACGAAGAGCTAATTTGTACATATCGTGTAATAAAATCAGATGTTGAAAATTTAATTCTTGAATTAACACGAATTCAGACAGAGTATCTTGCACTTGATAATGTGGAAAGAAAGAATTATTTTTTATTTCAACGTAATCGTTTTAATGAGAAAAACAATTCGGATGTTAAAACAGCCGCATTATTGATTTTCCTCAATCGTACTTGTTTTAATGGACTATATCGTGTAAATTCTAAAGGAAAGTTTAATGTTCCATACGGGAAATACACAAATCCTAAAATTTGTGATGAAGAAACATTAAGAGCGGATTCAGCTATTTTACAACGAGTTGAAGTTCTTTGTGGTGATTTTGCACAAACAGGCAAATATGCAGGCGATAATGTTTTGTATTATTTTGATCCTCCATATCGTCCTTTAACAGAGACTTCCGCATTTACCTCGTATGCAAAAAACGGTTTTGATGATGCTGAACAGATGCGATTGTGCAATTTTTGTGAACAGATAGCTAAACATAAATCCTTGTTTGTGGCAAGTAATTCAGATCCACAAAATGTAGATAATGAAGATTATTTCTTTGATCATCTTTACAAGAGGTTTTCAATTAAACGGGTCTCTGCTGCGAGAATGATAAATTCAAAGGGTAGTGGTAGAGGTACTATTTCCGAGATAATGATTTCAAATGTTGCCAATGTTTACTAGTATGAGAGATTTCGACAGTTGGCTTGCTAGTTTTAGACCTTCAATAGCCGATTACAAATATTATACTGATTTCAATAAGGTATTTAATAATGTAGATGCCATCAAAATTCCGCTCAATATTCTAAACTCTCTTATTGGTTCGAAGAATATTGAAGAAGATTTTAAAAAGATTTTGACACAATACCCAGAAACATTAAATTGCATTCCTATTCTTTTGGCCAAGCGCGAATTTGATATTATGGCAATGGATGAAGAAGGTCAGATTGATTTTCATTTTGATAAGCCTAATTGTACAAACGAGGAATATGTCAAATTTATGCGTAAAACAGGTCTTTTTGATTTAATGGAAAATCATATAGTCAACAATCTTGTTGATTATGTAACAGGCATCGAAACAGGTCTGGATTCCAATGGTCGTAAGAATCGAGGAGGTCATTTGATGGAAAATCTTGTAGAAGGTTTTCTTTGCAAAGCAGGGCTTGCGAAAGGTAAATCGTATTTTAAGGAGATGTATATCCATGAAATAGAAAGCAAATGGAATATAGATTTATCTTCTATCTCAAATAATGGTGGGTCCGAAAAGAGATTTGATTTTGTTGTAAAAGGTAAAGACATAGTTTATGGAATAGAAACAAACTTTTATACCAGCAGTGGTTCCAAGCTAAACGAAACGGCCCGTAGTTATAAAACGATTACGCTAGAAACAAAAGATTTAGACTATTTTAAATTTGTTTGGTTCACAGATGGGTGTGGCTGGCGCAGTGCAAAAAATAATCTGAAAGAAACATTTGATGTTTTGGAGCATTTATACAACATTGCAGATCTTGAAAGTGGAATAATATCAAAAGTACTTATTTAAATGCCTGTTGCTTATTATAAGTCTGAAAATAGAGATTTTACTCTTCTTAAGGGAGATTGTATTGAGCTTCTGAATTCGTTTGATTTCAAGTTCGATATGATTTTTGCAGATCCACCATATCATTTGTCAAATGGAGGAATAAGTGTTCAAAATGGGAAAATGGTATCTGTCAACAAAGGAGATTGGGATAAGTCCAACGGATATGAAGAAGATTATCTATTTGATAAGTCTTGGATAGCAACTTGTCGGAATAAGCTGAAAAGCAATGGAACAATCTGGATAAGTGGTACATATCATAATATTTTTTCCGTGGCACGATGCTTGACTGAATTGGGATTCAAAATATTAAACTGCATTACTTGGGAGAAAACAAATCCACCGCCAAATCTGTCTTGCAAATATTTCACTTATGCTGCCGAATATATTCTTTGGGCTCGTAAAGAGCCCAAAGTACCCCACTATTTTAACTATGAGCTCATGAAAAAAATCAATGGGGGTACTCAGATGCGTGATGTTTGGCGATTACCGGCAATTGCACGATGGGAAAAATCTTGCGGTAAACATCCTACTCAAAAACCGTTGTGCGTTCTGTCACGAATTATTCAGGCCTCAACCCTTCCTGGCGCATGGATTTTAGATCCATTCACAGGCAGTAGTACAACCGGTATTGCCGCAAATCTATTGGGACGCCGATTCCTTGGAATAGATCAAAACGAAGAATTTCTGGAACTAAGTAAAGCTCGTCGTAACGAACTGAATAGCATTAACAGGAGGAATGAAATTCTGATAAAACTGGAAAAACAGGCCAATCTATTCCGTAATAAAGATGCCAATGTTTTTTGTGAACCTGAAGAATATTATGGTCTGGATCTTCCGTTCTAATACTCACGATGACGGATTACTATATTCAAGAGGTTCCTTAGATCCCTTGTTCCTTCAATGCATTCCTTTGTCCATAAAAGCGTAAGGCAAAATTGATGAGCATCGGGGTTTTGTTTTTCACACAAGCAGAACAATTCTAGTATCAAAGCAATTCCCCCGATGGACATCGTTCCATCTACCTTCACATTGCTGTATAGTTCTTCAATGTGCCTTATAGTGGTAGGTGCATATGCAGCTCTCTCTTCAACTGAATTAAAGGGATGACAATTCTCATAAAAATGGAGATAAAAATTAAGAAGACCTATAATTTCTCCTTTATAGTGTTGAGCCTTGATTAGTAAATCCACAACCCATTCATCATGCGGAAGTAAATATGGCACTGATTCAGGATTTGGCAATAGTATTTTTACTTTAAAATCCAAATCAGGGCGAACACCTCTTGAACCCTGAAACATGCCAATGGCAGTCCCATCGGCCGTAAAGAATGTATGTATTGCCGGCCCTTTTGGACCGCGATACTGCCACATTTGGCCATTAACGATATATTTAGGATTATACATAAGCTGTATTAAACATTTTTTATTCCATTGTATAGCATATTTCGACCACTCCAATTCCAGTAGGTTATATCTTGTTCTATAAAGAGCCATTTGATACATTTACAAATCATGTCAACCGGATAACCGCTCCGGAAAGAAAACTTACAATATATCTGAGGGTCAATCTCGACACAGTTAAAAATAGCATCTATCACAGTAAGTAGCAATGTAAACTGAGACGAGTCTTCCGCTTTTTTCTCAGCTAAATCATCAATGATGTTATCGTGAGAAGGTCTATTACTATATGAGATACGTCCATTTTTATTTATATGCTTAAATCTCATATTTGAAACACGTACTTCAAAGTCAAACCCTTTGTTAAGGTTTGTAGGCCTTTTCAAATAAATTATATTACCAGCATTGTCCGTCTCCACATTGTATTCATACTTAGTGGGGATACCTGCCGCACCAGGTGCTTCGCTTAAAAACAACTCTGTCAAAGTGCGACGATAGTCTGCACGAGTTTTCTCAATAATTGTAACAGTATGAATAGTAATCATATTAAAACAAATCTTTAATTTCAACGTTAAGTGCTTTAGCAATCTTTTCAATGTTACAGAGTGTGATGTTCTTTTCAGCACGCTCAACCATTCCTATATAAGTGCGATGTACACCAGCTAGTTCCGCAAGTCTTTCTTGAGATAGCCCTAATTCTTTTCGATATTTTTGTACATTATGTCCAAATAAAAGTAGAATAGGCTCTTTATTCATTACTCCTTCGTTTTTAATTTATGTCCTATTTATTGTTTACAAATGTACAGATGCTAATTAAAGTTATCAACATACTATAATTAGCATTGCTTTGTGTAAAATAATTATACTTCCTAATCTTAGAGTTTAAAATAGGGCTGTTTTACAGACCTATGCCCAAATGGATTTATACTCAACCAATTCTACCAAAATGTCACTCTCCCCACTTCCTCTCCCCAACCTCTTTCTTTTCTCGCTCCGTAGCCCATCCGTCCAAAATCTGCAAGCAGAAGCACTTATCCAAATTCCAAAAGCAATTCAAATTCCCTTTACAAACTCAAAAAGAAAGCAAACAAAACAATCCACCATCAGCAGACCCGCAAAACGCACAAAAGCAAAACCAAAAAGACACCACAATACATTTCATCCAACCTCCACAACTAGAAAAACTCACCTCCTCCACGCCTCCCAACTCTCCCCAAACCACCGTCAAAATCCCTGAGACCGCCAAACGCAAGTACGTTTCCTCTCAAACGCCAAAGAGTTTACCGCCAAACGCCGAAGCGTTTCAGACAAAACGTCAAAGAGTTTCCTTCCAAACGCAAAGACGTTTCCCCCCCAGTTACCTCCCCACACTCCTGTTTCCCGAAAGCACATATAAAAATACCCCTAAACCGCTTCCAGAATCTTCTAAACACGCCCAATTTATGCGTCAATAATCCCATCCAGAAGACTTCTGAGAAGGGATTACCTTGCATACTTCCCTCTGAAAGAATAAATCCATCAAGACAAAAAGACAGGAATCCAGCCAGAATCCTGCACAAAAGACATCATTCATTTCCAGAAAAAGAAAAAAGAACAAAGAAAAAAAACAGAAAAAAATCCATCGAAAAGCGTATCTTTACAATCCATATTACAATCAATTCATAAACATTTATCTCATGCAGATACGACTTGTTTCAACTAGCAAGAAACGTTTCCTCCCGCTCTTGCTTCTGGCCGATGAACAGGAATCCATGATAGACCGCTACCTGGAACGGGGCGACTTATACGTGATGTACGACAAACTGTTTACAGAACCGGTTGCCGTGGCCGTCGTAACGGATGAGGGAAAAGGAATTCGTGAGCTGAAAAACCTGGCTGTAGCTCCACACTGGCAACGGAAAGGATACGGACGGCAGATGGTGGAATACCTTTGCCAGCGTTACCAGAATGTGTGTCACACGCTGACGGTAGGCACAGGAGACAGTCATATGACCATTTCATTTTATCAGAACTGCGGGTTTGTTTACTCGCACACGGTGCCCGACTTTTTTACCCTCCACTATGACCATCCAATTGTAGAGGATGGAAAGGTACTGAAAGACATGTACTATTTCAGCCGCACTCTTACCCAGACAAATGAAACTGACGGATGAATCAGAATAAACCCTGCAAAAGTTTGCTCGTTCCGCAAAAAGTCGCGTCCTTTGTACAAGTAAATTCACAAAACTATGGCTGACAATTACATTGAACGACAATATGAGGCATATCAGGCACGGAAGGCGGCCTGGGAGAAAGAACGGAAGTACAAAAAGAAAAAACCGACGGCTCCGGCTGAAACTCCCCATCGCTCGGGGGCTTTCCTGCAAAATCAGGTGAAAAAGGTGGTGGCTGTGCACGACCTGTCGGGCGTGGGTCACGTGTCACTGATGGCGGTCATTCCGGTGCTTTCGTCCATGGGCTTTCAGGTGTGTCCGCTGCCCACGGCGGTGCTGTCCGCACATACGCAGTACCCCACATACTCGTTCCTCGACCTGACCGACGAGATGAAGCGCATCATCGAGAACTGGGAGAAGATGAACGTGCACTTCGATACTTTCTACACGGGTTATCTGGGTTCGCCGCAACAGGCACAGATTGTGGAGGAGTTTATCCTGAAGTTCCGTGGGGAGAACGACATGGTGGTGGTGGACCCGGTGCTGGGTGACAACGGTCACCTTTACAAGGGTATCACCGAGGAGATGGTGACAGAGATGAAGAAACTGATTCACCTGGCGGATGTCATCACGCCCAACCTGACGGAGCTGTATTACCTGCTGGACATGCCGTATCAGGAGCACATCACGGACGCGGAACTGAAACAGGCACTAAAGACGCTTTCTGACCGGGGCCCGGCCATCGTCATTGCCACGAGCGTACCGGTGAGCGGCGACCCGCGTTCTACGTCGGTCTATGCCTACAACCGCTTTGGCGACCGTTACTGGAAGGTAACCTGCCCCTATCTGCCGGCACACTATCCGGGCACGGGCGACACGTTTACGAGTGTCATCACGGGAGCACTGATGCAGGGCGACAGTCTGCCCATTGCGCTCGACCGCGCCACGCAGTTTATCTTGCAGGGCATACGGGCCACATTCGGCTATGAGTACAACAACCTGGAGGGTATCATGCTGGAGAAGGTGCTCCACAACCTCGACATGCCGATTCAAATCAGCAGTTACGAGCTGGTGGAATAAGCGGCCACGCGAATCAGTACATACGTATCTGCCCGACGGGGAGTTCCACTTCGCCGAAGGGTATCAGGGCATTGAACAGACGGATATGCCGGTAGTTTCCGAGGGAGGCGACCGGGATGTCCGTTTCTTTTATCTGTCCGGTGTCGAGCAGGTATCGGCGCTGGGTTCCGGCCAGCAGAGGCTGTGCGGGGGTATGCCATTCGCATCCGTTCCAAAGGGCGATGTTGGCGATAGAGGTATCGGTGAGGAGTCCGTGGCGCACGATGAGTACGTCGTCAGCCGTATCGCGCAGAGCGAAGGCTTCGTCGAGCACACGACGGTCGGCCTGCTTGTAGCGATAGTCGATGTCGTCCTTCGCCACCAGTTGCAGACTATGTACGGGGCAGACGTGGTAAGGAAAGTATTCCACACGAATCACGTCGCGGGCATAGGTCAGGCGGCAACGGGTGCGTGCGGTATAGGCTTCCGGACGGAGGTAGTCACACACGTGGAGGTCGGGCACAGGACCGAAAAAAGCACGGCGCGTATCGTTCATGCGGCGGTCGTGCAGCGAGGCATGCCACACCTTACCGTCTTCAATGCGGAGCGTTTCAATAAAGAGGCACATAGACTTTCTGTTTCATTTCTTCATATTCGTTTCGGGCATCGCTGCGGAAGGTGATTCCTCCCCCGCTCTTGAACACCTTCGTGCCGTCGGGCTGCTGTTCCAGGAAACGGATGAGCACGGCACTGTCCAGGTTGCGGCCGTCAAAGTAGCCGGTCACACCGGTATAAAAGCCACGGTCGTACGTCTCGGCTTCGCGGATAATCTGCACAGTGCGGGGCTTGGGAGCTCCGGTGATGGAACCTGCCGGCAGGAGACTGAAAAACAGGTCGCCCAGTTGTGAAGGATAGTCTTCGGGCAGACGGCCACGGATTTCAGAACTCATCTGGAGCAACGGGCCACGGTGGGTATGCAGCTCGTCCAGGTAGCGGTAGCAGGTCACGGTGACTTCGGTGGCGAAACGGCTCAGGTCGTTGCGGATAAGGTCGGTGATGGTAGCATGCTCGGCTGCTTCTTTCGGGTCGGCCAGCAGGCGTTCACGGGCATCAGGCAACGTAGCATCCATCGTACCTTTCATGGGATGGGAATAGATAAAGCCATCGGTTATCCGGACAAAGATTTCGGGCGAGAACACCACAAAGCTATCGTTTACCCACAGTCTGTAGGGAGCACGGGCATGGTCGAACACCTGCCGCAGGGTGAGGTCGGTATCGACGAGGGTAGCACAGGTGTAGTTCACCAAGAAGGAATTGCCGCCATGCAAGTGACGGTGTACAATGTCGAATCCGCGACGGTACTCCTCAAAACTCATCGGACAAGGCTCCCAACGAAAAGAGCGGGGATGCGGAGTGGCGGGCATTCCTTGCGGCACGTTCGTGGCTCCCGGAAAGGCAAACAGCAGTTCCGAAGAAGGCAGACGGTGGGGTTCTTCCACCAGGCATTTCTCGGCGATATAATCTATCAGGAAAAAGAACGGGCGACCTTCGCTGCCAAAGCAGTTCATGCGGGTGATGGCTTCCTCACGGCCACAAAAAGAGAGGGTATCAATCATTTCGTTTGGTTTTGAGGGAACAGAGATAAAGGGTTACTCCCACAGCTACGGCAAGCATCATCGCTTTCAGCCAGAGGGCATCGAACATCAGGAAGATGCAATGCAGGGAGGTGAGCCACAACAGACTCAGGGCGAGAATCTTGGCACGCAGAGGGATGGCGCGCGACTCACGGAAATCGCGGATATAAGGTCCCAGCAGCTTGTGGTTCAGCAACCACTGGTAAGCTCTCGGCGAACTGCGGAAAAAGAGGGCAGCCGAAAGCAACAGAAAGGGTGTGGTGGGCAGCACGGGCAGGAAAATACCGGCCACACCCAGTGCCAGCGACAGGAATCCGATGGGGAGGTAAATGTATTTCATGGCGCAAAAATACAAGGTAAACGGCACACCGCAGGCAGGAGTTTAGTTAATAACCTCAAAATCGGAGGGACTGCAAAGAAGAAAGCTTGCAGAAAAAGAAAGTTTTCATCATATTTGTAATTGTTACAATCTTGTTAAACCATTCAACTATCAAAGAATCGAAGTGATTTAAACTTTTCTTTTCCTTGCACATTTTCTCAATAGCATAACGG